>OJKC01000080.1_pt1 | contig 105627 bp, 84 predicted proteins | sample 1596401 | NCBI WGS metagenome assembly OJKC01 (sample SAMEA4350162, study PRJEB24818) | metagenome | biome: human; feature: gut; material: faeces | place: Denmark | collected 2013-09 | reverse complement strand
AACCGCATCGCCAAGTTCCTCGAGGCCAAGAAATACCCCATCGCCAACATCCACGTTCCGAAGACCATCGACAACGACCTGCCGCTGCCGAAGGGCACGCCGACGTTCGGTTACGAGTCGGCCAAGGACAAGGGTGCCGTCATCGCCCGCGCCGTCTATGTAGACGCACGCACGAGCGGCAACTGGTTCGTGCTGGCTGCCATGGGCCGCTCGGCCGGCCACCTGGCATTCGGCATCGGCGAGGCCTGCCACTACCCGATGATCGTCATCCCCGAGATGTTCGACAAGACGGAGATCACCGTCGAGAAGATCGTGAACCTCGTGATCTCGTCGATCATCAAGCGCAAGATCATGGGCATGGACTACGGCGCAGCGGTCATCTCGGAGGGCGTATTCCACGCACTCTCGGACGAGGAGATCCGCAAGAGCGGCGTACACTTCACCTACGACGAGCACGGACACCCCGAGCTGGGCAAGGTGTCGAAGGCCCACATCTTCAACGAGATGATCGAGAAGAAGCTCAAGACGCTCGGCATCAAGGTAAAGAGCCGTCCCGTCGAGCTGGGTTACGAGATCCGCTGCCAGACCCCGATCGCATACGACCTGACCTACTGCTCGGAGCTCGGCATCGGCGTACACAAGCTCTTCGCCGAGGGCAAGACCGGCTGCATGGTCTATGTCGATTCGGAGGGCAACGTTTCGCCGCTCTACCTGAAGGACCTGCAGGATCCCGCAACGGGCAAGATTCCGCCCCGTCTGGTGGACATCAAGTCAGACAAGTTCACGTCGGTGGTCGAGAACATCCTCAACGCCATCACGCCCGAGGACTACGAGGCTGCGAAGAAGTACGTCGCCAACCCCGAGGAGTACGACTTCCACAAGATCCTCAACTGGAAATAAGGTCCCCGAAGGACCCGCAGAGAGACCCCGGAAGCTCGGAGCTTCCGGGGTTTTTCATGCTCCGAAGGAGCGGAGGAAGGACCGGGAGGAAACAGAGAAGGGACGGGGACGGGCATGGGAACCCGGAAGCGAAAGGACGGCAAGGCCGGCCGTTTCAGAAGAGGCGGGGATCTACCGGCCGGACGCTGAGCTGCACGTCGGGATGGAGGTTGATCAGCTCGCGTCCGCCGCGCAGCGCCTCCCGCACGGTGTACTGCGTGCCGCCCGGCGATCCGTCGTACCAGGCCACGACGAGCGAGGCACGGGCCACCAGATGGCGGTTGCGCACGGCATAACAGCCGGGATGATACCCTTCTGCCAGGAACTCGACCGCATCGGCCCCTGCCACGATCCGCTCCCAGCGCGTACGGTCCGCACTCCGGAAGCGGCACTCCTGCCCGCGGAACGGCACAACGGCCACCAGCCGCACATCCGGATGCCGCACGCGCAACGCCGCGACAGCCTCGGCAGCCGCCAGATCGAAGCCCACAGCCATGCCGCTCAGGAACGTGCGGAAGCCGCGGCCGTAGAGCTGCTCGAGCAGCCGCCCGAGCAGAGCGTCGGCCTGACCGCAATAGGTGCGGTGGCCGGTGAAGGCCGCCGTGCGGGAGGCTGCCGCAGGATCGGAGCTCATGGAGGACATCTCGGGGATCATGCGCCAAAGATACGCCTTTGGCCCGGACTTTGCAACTTCCCGGGTGTCACAAAAAAAACAACCGAACCATGAAAAACACAGGTATTGTCATCGCATCGCTCGTGGGCGGCATGATCCTAGGGTCGGCCCTCACGATGCTGCTCACGCCCCAGTCGGGCCCGGAGCTGCGCCGCCAGATCAAGGACTTCGTAGACGAGGAGATCAACCGCGCGAAGCAGAAGGCCGCCAGGGCGCAGGAGAAGGTACAGGAGAAGATGCAGGAGGAGATCGACGAACTCCGGGCCAAAAGCGCGAAGTAGGCCGTGCGGACCGACGACCGAGACGCACTCCGCACGCCGGACGGGTCGTTCCTCGTCGCGCTGGTCGCCTTCGTACTGATCGCGGCAACGGGGCTCATGCTCTTCCTCACGGCATTCGTCCTCTGGATGTACGCCCTCACCGGATCACTCATCGCCGGTGTGCTGATCGCGGGCGGATGCTGCACGCTCCTTGCCGCAACGATCTACGGATGGCTGCTCCGCCCGCACCTCTGCCGCATGCAGGAGCAGATCGAAACGGTCTACGAGGTGGCCCGGGCCGCACGCAGCGGCTACGAATGGGTGCTCGGCAAGGTGGCGTCCCTGCTCCGCCCAAGTGAAAGGAGCCACGAGACATGATACCGGGAAGCGGGATCACCTCCCGAACGACAACGGGCCGGTAAAAAATCCCGCCCCGCCTTACCTATCTTCCCCCCATACCGACACGACAGGACAGGAGCTCTCCCGCAAGGGAGGGCTCCTACCTATATTTATAGTCCACCCTCATATCAGACTCCATGCACATTTCGTTTCGATCCGTCGAAAGTCCTATCCCCAACATCATATTTCGAAACAAAACTACAACATCGGCAAAAAATTTCGATTAAATCCCAAAAAAGTCATTTTACATTTCATTTTTAACAAAAGTTTATTAGCGTTGTAATACATATTACAAAATAAAGGGTGAAAAACAGACGCAAATCGTGTTTCATAAGGGTTGCAGCAACTTTTGAATGAAACAACACAATTTTGAAACAACACAAAAAACGGCATCCTGAAATTATAAATCGGTCACCAACAGCCAAGGAAACAGAAAGTATGGAAGCAAAGGAACAACGCGAATACGACGTCATCGTCATCGGAGGCGGAGCGACTGGTGCAGGAACGGCCCGCGATTGCGCCCTGCGCGGATTGCGGGTGCTGCTGGTCGAGCGGTTCGACTTCGCTTCGGGAGCCACCGGCCGCAACCACGGGCTGTTGCACAGCGGGGCGCGCTACGCAGTGACCGACAGGGAGTCGGCCGCAGAGTGCATCCGCGAGAACATGATCCTGCGCCGGATTGCACGCCACTGCGTGGAGCCGACCGACGGTCTGTTCATCACCCTGCCCGAAGATGACCTGAACTACCAGGCAACCTTCGTCCGGGCGTGCCGCGAGGCGGGAATCGGGGCCGAAATCATCGACCCCGCACTGGCCAGACGAATGGAACCGTCGGTAAACCCGGCGATCATCGGTGCGGTCCGCGTACCGGACGGGGCCGTGGATCCCTTCCGCCTGACGCTGGCCAACGTCATCGATGCCCAGGCACACGGCGCCCGGATCCTCACCTACCACGAAGTGCTCGGACTCATCCGCGAACAGGGCCGCGTGACCGGCATCCGCGTCCTGGACCGCAAAAGCGGGACGAAGCACGAATACCGCGCCCCGCTGACGGTCAATGCCGGAGGCATCTGGGGCCACGGAATCGCCCGCATGGCCGACATAACGATCAACATGTTCCCGGCCAAGGGGTCGCTGCTGATCTTCGGGCATCGCGTGAACCGCATCGTCCTGAACCGCTGCCGCAAGCCGGCCAATGCCGATATCCTGGTCCCCGGCGACACGATCTCGCTGATCGGCACCACCTCGAGCCACGTGGGCTTCGACGAGGTGGACGACATGCGGGTCACGCCCGATGAGGTGGACCTGCTGCTCGAAGAGGGATGCAAGCTGGCCCCCTCGCTGGCCTCGACGCGGATCCTGCGCGCCTATGCCGGGGTCCGGCCGCTCGTCGCCTCGGACAACGATCCCACGGGACGGAACATCAGCCGCGGCATCGTGCTGCTCGACCACGAGACGCGCGACGGAGTGCCGGGGCTGATCACCATCACGGGCGGCAAGCTGATGACCTACCGGCTGATGGCCGAGTGGACCACCGACCTCGTATGCCGCAAGCTCCGCATCGACAAGGCCTGCTCGACCGCCGACCGGCCGCTGCCCGGATCCCGGGAGGCCGGACAGCCGGCATCGAGGCCCCGCAAATCGGCTCTCCAGCGCCACGGAGAACTGGCCTCGCACATCGCCTCGGCCGACAACGGCGACAACAGCCTGGTCTGCGAATGCGAGGACGTATCGGTCGGCGAGATCAATTACGCGCTCGGCGAGCTCAACGTGACCGATCTGATCGACCTGCGCCGCCGCACCCGCGTAGGTATGGGCACCTGCCAGGGCGAACTCTGCGCCTGCCGGGCGGCCGGGCTGCTGGCCGGAGCGCACAACTGCGCCAAAGAGGCCAAACGCGACCTGGCGGCGCTGCTGAGCGAACGATGGAAAGGCATCTATCCGGTGGCCTGGGGCGACACGCTCCGCGAAAGCGAATTCACACAGTGGGTATATGCCGGAGTCTGTGACATGCACTTAACGGAGGAGGAAGCATCATGAAATTCGACACGGTCATCATCGGCGGCGGGCTGAGCGGCCTGATGTGCGGCATCCGCCTGCAAAGCAACGGTGCAAGGTGCGCCATCGTCTCCACGGGACAGAGTGCGCTGCACTTCTGGTCGGGATCGTTCGACCTGCTCAACCGCCTGCCCGACGGCACCCCCGTCGAGCAGCCCGAAAAGGCCGTCGGTGCGCTTCCCGCCGGACACCCCTACGCACGGTTGGGCAAAAAGTTCGCCCACTATGCACACATCGCCCGCGAGACACTCGCACAATGCGGCGTCACGGTACGCGGTGAAATGGAGCGCAACCACCTCCACTTCACCCCGATGGGTACGCTCAAGCCCACGTGGCTCACATCGTCCGACTTCAACACCTACCGTTCGGCTGAAGAGCTGCGCGGACAAAGGATCAGGATACTGAACTTCGCCGGGTTCCTCGACTTCAACACGGCATTCGTCGCCGAGGCGCTCGAATCCTGCGGAGCGCAATGTACGGCAGGAAGCCTCTCGATCGCGGAGATCGACCGGCTGCGGACCAATCCGACGGAGATGCGCGCGGTCCATATCGCCCGCGTACTCGACCGACCCGAGGTATTCGGCCGGTTCCTCGAGATGGTGAAGCGCCACGCTGCGGAGGCCGACATCGTCGTCGTCCCGGCACTCTTCGGACTGGACTCCGAGGAGTCCGTCAGGCAGCTCAGGGAGGCTGTGCCCGCAGCGGCCCCCATCCCCACGATGCCGCCCTCGGTGGCCGGCATCCGCACCCAGCAGCAACTGCGGCGCGCATTCGAACGACTCGGCGGCCTCTTCATGCCCGGCGACACGGCCATCGGGGCCGAAATCAGAGAAGACCGCGTCCGGCAGATACGGACGGCCAACCACGGGGAGGTCGCCCTGCAGGCCGACAACTACGTCCTGGCGAGCGGAAGTTTCTTCAGCAAGGGACTCGTAGCGGACATGACGCGGATTGCCGAACCGCTCTTCGATCTCGACGTGGCATTCGACACGGACCGCACCGCCTGGTACGACCCGCACTTCTTCCACCGCCAGAACTACATCACCTACGGGGTGGCCGTCGATGAGGAGTTCCGCGCCCGCAAACAGGGCCGCACGATCGAAAACCTCTACGTCACGGGATCCGTGCTGGGAGGCTTCGACCCGATACGGGAGGGATGCGGAGCAGGTGTCGCAATGCTCACCGCCCTGCACGTAGCGGACAAAATGAAATAAGACCAGGATATGGATCTGCAGGAACGAAATATCAGCGAGAACAACTTCGAGCAGTGCATCAAATGCACCGTGTGCACGGCCTATTGCCCGGTCGTCCCGGTCAATCCCGCCTACCCCGGCCCCAAGCAGGCCGGTCCCGACGGGGAGCGGCTGCGCCTGAAGGCGGGCAGCTACTTCGACGAGGCGCTGAAATACTGCCTCAACTGCAAGCGCTGCGAGGTGGCATGTCCCTCGAACGTGCGCATCGGCGACATCATCCAACTGGCGAGGATGCGCTACGCGAAATCGCGGCCGAGTCTCCGCGACCGGATGCTGGCCAACACGGACTTCGTCGGGCGGATGGCCACGACGTTCGCCCCGATCGTCAATACGACGCTCGGATGGAGGCCCGTCAAGGCCGCAATGGACGGCGTGCTGCGCATCGACCGCCGCCGGACCTTCCCCAGCTATGCCGGGCAGACCTTCGAGCGGTGGTTCCGCAGGCACGAGGAGGCACGGCAGGAGGGTTTCGACCGCCACGTGAGCTTCTTCCACGGCTGCTACATCAACTATAACTACCCCGATCTGGGAAAGGATCTGGTACACGTGCTCAACGCCCTGGGCTACGGCGTCCACCTGCTCGAGCGGGAGAAGTGCTGCGGCGTGGCGCTCATCGCCAACGGCCTCTACGATCAGGCCCGCCGTCAGGCCCTGACCAACATGGAGTCGATCCGCCGCTCGGTCACCGGAGAACGGCGCCCCGTGATCGTCGCCTCCTCGACCTGCACCTTCACCATGCGGGACGAGTACCCCCACGTGCTGGGCGTCGGGAACGAGGACGTGCGCGACGGGATCGACCTCGTCACGCGGTTCGTCTACCGGATCATCGATTCGGGAGAGGCGCGGCTCCGCTTCCGCGACGACGTCCGGATGAAGGCCGCCTACCACACGGCCTGTCACATGGAGCGGCTCGGGTGGAGCTGCTACTCGATCGCGCTGCTGCGGATGATCCCCACGCTGGAGCTGACCCTGCTGCCGTCGCAATGCTGCGGCATCGCCGGGACCTACGGCTTCAAAAAGGAGAACTACGCCGCCTCGCAGGGCATCGGCGCCCCGCTCTTCAAGACGATCGAGCAGACCGACGCCGAGTGGGTGGTCACGGAGTGCGAAACGTGCAAGTGGCAGATCGAGATGTCCACCTCACGGCGGGTGCTGCACCCGATCAGCGTGCTGGCCCGGATGCTCGACCTGGAGGGCACCGCCGGACTGAACAACAGAAAAACAGCAAGATAAGTAACTCTAAAACTACCAACCATCATGCGGAGATTTCTCTCACCTCCTCTCTACAAGCCCGAACAGACCGGGCCCGAGGCCGACCACCGCTACCGGAAGCTGCGGTTGCAGGTCTTCATCGGCGCCTTCATCGGGTACGCGGCCTTCTACATCGTGCGCAAGAACTTCTCGATGGCCATACCCATGCTCGAGCCCTTCGGATTCGAAAAGGGCGAACTGGGGACCGTGCTGGCCATGAACGCCGTGGCCTATGCGCTGTCGAAATTCCTCATGGGTGCGGTCTCCGACCGCAGCGACGCCCGCAAGTTCCTGCCGCTGGGACTGGTCCTCGCCTCGATCTCGATGATGTTCATGATCGTCCCGATCTCGATGCTCGGCCCCGAGCACCACACCGCCGCCCTGGTGCTGATGGGCGTACTCAACTTCCTGGTCGGCTGGTTCAACGGCATGGGATGGCCCCCGTGCGGACGCATCATGACCCACTGGTTCTCGCAGACCGAGCGCGGCACGATGATGTCGATCTGGAACTGCGCCCACAACGTCGGCGGCTCGCTGGTCGGCCCGATGGCCGTCTACGGCGCCACGTGGTTCGGAGCCTGGTTCTACGGAGCCGCCACCGAGAGCTACTTCCTGGTCGGCACCTTCCTCTTCCCGAGCGTGACGGCTATCCTGATCGCACTGGTGGCCTACTGCCTGCTGCGTGACACGCCGCAGTCGTGCGGGCTGCCGTCGGTCGAGAAGTGGCGCAACGACTACCCGAAAAACTACAGCGCCAAGCAGGAGGAGGTGCTCACCACGCGCGAGATCTTCATGCAGTATGTGCTCAACAACCGCTTCCTGTGGTACATCGCCATCGCCAACGCCTTCGTCTACATGGTCCGCTACGGATGCCTCGACTGGGCGCCCACGATCCTCACCGAACACGGCATCGACATCAAGTCGGCCGGCTGGGCCTACTTCGCCTACGAGTTCGCCGCCATCCCCGGCACGCTGATCTGCGGATGGCTCTCCGACCGTCTCTTCAACGGCCGGCGCGCCCTGCCCACGATCATCTTCATGGCCCTGGTGGCCGGGTTCATCTGCCTCTACTGGCTCTTCATCGACAACCTGACCGTCGTCACCGTCTCGCTCATCGGCATCGGCTTCTTCATCTACGGCCCGGTGATGCTCATCGGCGTGCAGGCACTCGACCTGGCTCCGAAGAACGCCGCCGGCACAGCCGCCGGCCTGACCGGATTCTTCGGCTACTTCTTCGGAACGGCCATCCTGGCCAACACGCTCATCGGCTACGTGTCGGACCACTTCGGCTGGAACATGACCTTCGTCCTGCTGCTCATCGCCTGCGCACTGTCGATCGTCTTCATGGCCGTCACCTACAAGGAGGAGCAGTATCTGGCCGAACGCAACAAGTCGCACCAATCATAAAACCCTGACGCCATGAAAAAAACAGACGCATACGCTTCGCTGGGGGCCGACCGCAAAAGGTTCATGTCGTGGCAGATCCGGACAATCCTGATCACCATGGCCGGTTACGCCCTGTTCTACTTCGTGCGCAAGAACTTCTCGCTGGCCATGCCGGGGCTCACGGCCGAATACGGGATCTCGAACACGAATTTCGGATGGATCATCTTCGCCGGGTCGCTCGTCTACGGCTTCTCGCGCTTCATCAACGGCTATGTGGTAGACCGCATCAGGGGACGCATCGTCATGGCCCTGGGCCTGCTGCTGTGCGCCGCCGCCAACTTCGCCTTCGGCTTCGGCACCGACTTCAGCGCCTGGATCACGGGCGTCGAGAACGGCCCGAAACTGGTCGAGACCCTCGTGTGGGTCATGGGCGTGGTCATCATCCTCAACCAGTATTTCCAGGGCATGGGCTACCCGCCCTGCGCACGGATCCTCCCCCACTGGATCCACCCCTCGGAACTGGCTACCAAGATGTCGGTATGGAACTGCTCCCACTCGATCGGCGCCGCCCTGGCCGTCATCGTCTGCGGCTACCTGATGGGCTCGCTCGGAACGAACCTCAGCGCCGACGCCGCAATCGTCGGACGCATCACGGCCAACCTGGCCGACAACGGCGTGGCCAACGCCGCGGAACAGGCACTCGAGTATGCCGGACACGTCGGAGCCTGGAAATGGTGCTTCTGGATCCCGGCCTGCCTGGCCGTGGCCGGCGCCGTCATGGTCTTCGCCGGGCTGCGCGATGAGCCCAAGGATGTAAAACTTCCGGATCTGCCCGACACGGGGCTGGGCGCCTACTCGGAAAAGATGGGCAAGAAGGCGCGCCGCCGCTTCGAGGCGGTGATGGTCTGGCGCAACCGCTGGGTGTGGACCTTCTGCATCGCCAACCTCTTCGTCTACGTCGTGCGCATGGGCGTTCTCGACTGGGGACCCAAGTTCCTGACCGAGAACCGCGGGCTGTCGATCCAGGACGCCGGTTGGACCGTTGCGGTCTTCGAGATCGCCGGCATCCTGGGCACGCTCTTCGCCGGTTGGGCCACCGACCACCTCTTCAAGGGCAAGGGCCACCGCATGTGCGTCATCTGCATGCTGGGTGCCGCGCTCTTCATGACGATCTTCCGCTTCCTGCCCCAGACGGCCGGACTCACCGCCACGGCCCTCGTGCTCGTCGGCGCCGGGTTCTTCATCTACGGGCCCCAGGCGCTCATCGGCATCGAGCTGGGCAACCAGGCCACCAAGGAGGCCTCGGCCCGCGCCAACGGCATCGCCGGCATCCTGGGCTACATCGGTTCGGGCCTCTCGGGACTGCTCGTAGGCTACGTTGCCGACGCCTTCGGCTGGACCCGGGTCTTCGAGACGATCATCGTCATCGCCGTCATCGGCATGTTCATCCTGATCTCCATGTGGTCCGCGCCGCGCGACGGATACGAGCGGGCCTCGAAGATCGACTACGGCGACATCAAGGAATAACCCCCAAACAGGCCCCCGGGGCCGCACGACATGAAACCTTTCGACAAATACTGCTCAACCCTTTCGGACGAGGCCCTGATGGCGGCCTGCTCACGCATCCGCCACGTGGCGCTCGACATGGACGGCACAATCTACATGGGCTCGACCCTCTTTCCCTGCACCATCCCCTTCCTAGAGATGCTCCGGGAGAACGGCATCGGCTACTCGTTCCTGACCAACAACCCGACCCGGAGCACGGACGACTACCTGAAGAAGCTCGAAGGGCTGGGGATCCACACCCCGCGCGAGGCGATGACCACGAGCGCCGTCTCGACCATCGACTACATCCGGCTGCACCATCCCGAGGCGCGGAGGCTCTTCCTGCTCGGCACGCCGAGCATGGTGGCCGAATTCGAGGCTGCGGGCTTCGAGGCAGCCGCCGACAGCGCGGACGACCGCCCCGACCTGCTGGTCGTGGCCTTCGACACGACGCTCACCTACAGCCGCCTCTGCCGCGCCGCCTGGTGGGCCGCGCAGGGCATCCCCTACATCGCCACGAACCCCGACCGCGTATGCCCCACGGACCAGCCCACCGTGCTGGTCGATTGCGGGTCGCTCTGCCAGGCGATCGAGCACGCCACGGGCCGCTGTCCCGACGTGGTGATCGGCAAGCCCAATCCCGGGATGCTGCAGGTCATCCGGGAGCGTTACGGCCTGCGCCCCGAAGAGATCGCCATGTGCGGCGACCGGATCTACACCGACGTGCAGACGGCACTCAATGCCGGAAGCCTCGGCGTGCTGGTCCTCTCGGGCGAAACGACCCTCGAAACGGCATTGGCCTCCGACCCGCAGCCGCCCGTCACGGTGCGCGATATCGGTGTCTTCGGCGAACTGTTGCTGCGCGCCCGCGGCAAACTGGACTGAACACGAAACATCACCATAACCCAAACTTACACAACAAAACAAAAAAACATTCAATCACCCATCACCCCATCAACAAACCCTTCAAACAATTGTTTTACTAACCAACTTAAACCTAACCCTATGAAAAAGACTACGAAAATGTGGGCGCTCCTGTTGTGCGGAGCCCTCATCGCCCCGGGACTTGCGTCGGCCAATCCGGAAGAGAAGCCGGCCCCTGCAGCGGAAACCGTGACGGCCGAAGCTCCTGCCGTAGAAAAGGAGAAGACCGGATGGGAGAAGTTCCTCGAGAAGCTGCCGAAGATCTCGGGATACCTCCAGTCGGGCTGGAACTACACCTCGAACGCAAACAGCTCCACGTCGTCGTTCCAGGCCAAGCGTCTGCGCCTGCTGCTCGACGGCAAGGTGGGCGAGAAGGTGGACTTCCGCCTGCAGATCGAGGCGTTCAACGGCATCTCAGGCTCGACCAACGGCAACGGGCAGAAGAACCTGCAGGTGATGGATGCCTTTGCCACCTGGAAGATCGTTCCCGAGTTCAAGGTGCGCGTCGGACAGTTCTACACCCCGCTGGGCTATGAGAACTACGACATCTCGCCCGCAACGCTCGAGACCGTGGACTTCTCGAACATCGTCTACCGCATGGCCTGCCGCAACCCCTACGAGTACAATCTCGTGGACTACGGCCGCGACCTGGGCATCATGTTCATCGGCGACGCCTTCGATTCGGGCAAGGGCTTCAGCTACCTGCACTACGACGTGGCCATCACCAACGGCTCGATCCCGTGCAAGGACGACAGCAACCAGTCGAAGGACATCTACGTCAGCCTGACGGTCCGTCCGTTCAAGTACTTCAACATCAAGGGTACCTATAACTGGGGTGAGTACAAGTCGGTCGAACTGGCCGGCGGCAAGGGCGTCGGAAGCGGCAGCTACAACCCCATGAACCGCTTCGTCGTAGGTGCCTGGTACGACAACCCGAAGGGGCTGAACCTGCGCGCCGAATACGGTCACATGAAGAGCGCCGTGGGCGGTGTGGACGTCGTCAAGGAGAACGGCGCCTACGTGCTGGCAGGCTGGCACCTGGGCAAGTTCCTGCCGATCGTCCGCTGGGACATGTACGAGGACTGCGTAAACACCGGCACGGCCAACAACTACAACCGCATCCTTCTGGGCTGCACCTACCAGATCTTCAAGAACATGAAGCTGCAGGTCAATTACGGCCACTTCATGTACAGCGGCGACGCGAAGGACGCCCTGGGATACGACTCCTCGGAGCAGCTGCAGATCATGGGCATGTTCAAGTTCTAAACACAAGCGATAAAGACATCAACCACCTTAAAACCTTACTGTTATGAAAAAGTTGTTATTTGCATTGGCTCTTGTGGCATCGGTTACGACCGTAAGCGCACAGCACATCGGCACGGAATACCGCCTGAAGAAGGTCGTGCAGGTTCCCGGACGTCAGGGCATCGCTGCCGACGAGAACTACTACTACGTCTCCGACACGCGCGGTCTCTACAAGTTCGACAAGGAGTGGAATCTGGTGCAGAAGCGCGTACAGACCCCGGAAGATCCCCTCTTCCCGAATCCTGAGCAGGCCAACCACTTCGGTGACATCGACGTATGGAACGGCAAGATCTACACCGGCAACGAGAAGTTCGAGTATGGCCGCGGCTACAACATCGCCATCTCGGTATACGATGCCAACACGCTCGAGTGGATCGAGGACATTCCCTGGTGCGCCGAATCGGGACAGGTGGAGGTTTCGGGCCTGGCCGTCGATCGGGAGAAGAACATGATCTGGATGTCGGACTGGGTGGACAGCCGCTACGTCTACTGCTACAGCCTCGAGACGGGCAAGTACTACACCAAGATGCAGTGCCGCCCGATGCCCTACTGGTGCCAGGGTATCTTCATTGCCGACGGCAAGATGCTCTTCGCTGCCGACGACGGTGAATCGACCTTCCACATTGCCGACAACATCTACATCGCCGACATCACCGAAGTTCCCTACACGGGTCTCAAGGAGGGCACCGAGGTAGTCCGCGACACGCCGTTCAGCGTGAAACTCGACAAGAAGGGCAACCCCGTGAAGCGCACGGGTCTGATCGCCGCAGGTGCCAAGGCAGGCCGCCTGGAGCTGTTCCGCGAGATGTCGGACTTCCGCCGCGCCGGTGAGATCGAGGGTCTGTGCATCGACCCCGTGACGGACGATCTGCTCGTACTCAACAACCGCGGCACGCAGATCATCCTCGGCATGTCGCAGGGCCCGTTCACCGAGGAGGGCTACACCGGTGAGATCCACGAGGTGTACATCTACGAGAAGGTGAAGTAACCGATCAGTAGTATCTGACTGCAAGAATGTTGCAGTTCGGATACACCAGAAGAAAGGCGACCCGGATTTCGGGTCGCCTTTCCTGTTGTTGGTCTTGTGATGTGGCCGTGCGGCGGATCGGGCCGCCGCATCCGGAGCGGAGGGTTAATAGCGGAGCAGAACGTTCACCTCGGTGAAACTCTCGCCGACGCGCAGCCGCAGGGTGTAGGAGACCGAACCGTCACCGTACGACGGCCAGTCGTGCAGCACGAAGACCAGCTTGCGGCCCCGCTTCTCGCAGGAGAGCTCCCTGTTTCCGTAGAGCTCGGCCTCGAAGTTGTCACCGGGGAGCGTCAGCGCCACCTCATCCCCGAGGGCCTTCGACGAATAGTCGATCTCGTAGGGCGTCGAACCCCACTCGGGCAGCCAATAGCCGCGGGGCGCCTCGATGGCGAACTTCACGACGGCGCCCAGATCGCCCCGTTCGGGGTCGGTGATGCGATCCACGACATAGAACTTGAGGTAATTCACGCCGCGCTCCGGATCGACCGGCAGGGCCACGCACTGCGAAGGGAACATATACGCCGCAGCACCGCGTACCGCCACATAGCCGTACTTTTTCATCACGGCAGCCTCGGGCGCAGGGTTCTTCAGATCGGTGACCCGCACGCCGCCCAGCCCCGAGCGCTCTCCCAGCATGAAGAGCTGGCAGCTCGCGGGGCTGATGAAGTTTCCGGCATCGTTGATGTAAATGTCCGAATCACTGAGCAAGGTCTTCCCGTTCTGCTCGTTGTACATGTTCAGCAGAACGGTCCCCTCGGGATCGCCCGGGGTCTCATCCTTGGAACAGGATACGGCCCCGAAGAGCAGAGCCGCAACCGCGGCCCATCGAATGGTTTGTCTGAGCATTGTTTCGTGCTGTTTGAAAATTTTGTAGCCGACGGCAAAGATAGTGAAAAATTCCCCCCCCCGCGAAAAAATGAAAAAAAGGCGGATTTTGTGAAAAACCCGCCTTCATGTCGTTTCCGGCCTTGATTATTTGCCGAAGTAGCGCTTGTAGAGACCTTCGAAGCCCTTGCCGTGACGGGCCTCGTCCTTGGCCATCTCGTGCACCGTGTCGTGTACGGCGTCGAGGTTCTCCTCCTTGGCCATGCGGGCCAGACGCATCTTGTCCTCGCAGGCGCCGCACTCGGCGTTCATGCGCTTCTCGAGGTTGGTCTTCGTGTCCCAGACCACCTCGCCGATCAGCTCGGCGAACTTCGAAGCATGCTCGGCCTCCTCCCATGCGTAACGCTTGTAGGCCTCGGCGATCTCGGGATAGCCCTCGCGATCGGCCTGACGGCTCATCGCCAGGTACATGCCCACCTCGGTGCACTCGCCCATGAAGTGGTTCTGGAGACCCTCCCAGAGCTCCTTGCTGGCGCCCTTGCCGTCACCGATCTTGTGCTCGGTAACGAAATCGAGGTCGCCCTCCTGCTCTACAACCTCTACGAACTTATCCTTGCCGACTTTGCACATCGGGCACTGCTCGGGTGCCTCGGGACCTTCATGAATGTACCCGCATACGGTACAACGCCATTTCTTTGCCATAGTTTTCAAGTTGTTAGTTTGGTATGTCAAGTGTGTGTGTTTCGTTTTAATCCGATGCAAAGATAACGATTCGCCGGGAAGTTTCCATATAAAACCGATTGTCTTTTTTTATGCAACCATAAGCATCGCTTATACCCTTCGCGCACGGGTATGGGAAGGCACGCATGCCGGGCGGCAGACAGCCCGCAGGCTGCGCGGACGCGGGACGGGGAGGTTCAGCTCCGGCGGTCGATCGTCTCCTCGATCAGGGCCACGTCGGCCGAGTCCTTGACGAGCACCCGCTTGTCGGCGTCGAGCAGGTAGAGCGACGGGATGGCCCGCAGGTCGTAGAGGCCCGAATCGCGGACCACGCATCCCGGGTCGCGGGCATTAATCCACGCCGGAGGGATCTCGCCGGCATGGACCCGCCAGGCGTCGAGCTCCTCGTCGGGATAGAGCACCAGCACGGCGAGCCGTCCCCGCTCGATCATTTCGGAGAGCATCGGCGACGAGGCGATCTGCTCGCGCACCTCGCGGCAGAGGGCGCATCCGGGATTGGAGACGAACAGCAGGACGTACTCCGACCGCAGCCCGTAGAGGCTGCCCCGCTCGCCGGTGATCCGCTCGAAGGTGAAATCGTTGGCCGGCTGCCCCACGCGGTTCTGCATCGCCATCTTCAGGGCATACTCCGGGGCCAGCCGCTCGTATGCGTCGTACCACGGGGCGGCGAGCACGGCCTGCAGCACGGGGATGTAGAACTCGTCGTTGCGCAGCGGCGAGTTGGGGTCGTGCAGCACCTCGTCGGCCAGCATGGCGAAGTAGTCGAGCATGAGGCGCGACGCCGAGGCGCGGTGCATGAGCGAATCGATCGGCGCCGGGTCGTTCGGGCGGTCGGAGATCAGCGCCACATAGCGGACATAGGCCTCGACGAGCTGCAGCGTGTCGGCCCGAGCGAGGAAGAGCGTGTCCGAAAAATCGAAGTTGTCCCAATAATGCCACCGAAGGTAGTCGCGCTGCTCGTCGAGCGACATCCGCGCGGGAGCGAGCGCCGGAAGGAAGACCCGCGGCGCGTCGGAGGCCGTATCGGCGGCCTTGCGGCGGGACGATCCGCCGCCGCACGAGGCGAGGCACAGGGCGGCAAGCAGGATGGACAGGATGCGTTTCATGGCTGTCAGGAAGTGGTTCGGGAGCAAATATACGGAAAAAATTGCACGGTAGTTGCACCGGTTGCAGCGTTCAAAAACAAAATCGACACGTTATGAATGGAAAGAAAACTTCCGTCGGCACGGGGTTCAAGCTGAGCGTCATGACCCTGGCCATCATGAACGTCACGGCGGTGGTGAGCCTGCGGGGCCTGCCGGCCGAAGCGGTCTACGGACTCTCGTCGGCGTTCTACTACCTGTTCGCCGCCGTCGTCTTCCTCATCCCGACGGCGATGGTCGCCGCCGAGCTGGCCGCCATGTTCTCCGACAAGCAGGGCGGCGTGTTCCGCTGGGTGGGCGAGGCCTTCGGGGCCCGCACGGGCTTCCTGGCCATCTGGCTCCAGTGGATTGAATCGACGATCTGGTACCCCACGGTGCTCACCTTCGGGGCCGTCTCGATCGCCTTCATCGGCATGAACGAGACACACGACATGACGCTGGCCTCGAACAAGGTCTTCACGCTGGCCGTGGTGCTGGCCATCTACTGGGCAGCGACGTGGATTTCGCTCAAGGGCCTGGGCTGGGTCGGCAAGATCAGCAAATGGGGCGGCATGATCGGCACGATCATCCCCGCCGGGCTGCTCATCGTGCTGGGCATCGTCTACCTGGCCACGGGCGGGCACAACCACATGGACCTCTCACAGGGATTCTTCCCCGACCTGACCCGGCTCGACAACCTGGTGCTCGCCAGCGGCATCTTCCTCTTCTACGCCGGCATGGAGATGATGGGCATCCACGTCATGGAGGTCCGCGACCCGGGGCGCAACTACCCCAAGGCGATCATCATCGGTTCGCTGGTGACGGTCTGCATCTTCGTGCTGGGCACCTTCTCGCTGGGCTTCGTGATCCCGGCCAAGGAGATCAACCTCACGCAGTCGCTGCTCATCGGCTTCGACAACTACCTGCGCTACCTGCACCTCTCGTGGGCCTCGCCCGTAATCGCCGTGGCACTGATGTTCGGCGTGCTGGCCGGCGTGCTGACCTGGGTGGCCGGCCCGTCGAAGGGTATCTTCACCGTGGGCAAGGCGGGCTACCTGCCGCCCTTCTTCCAGAAGACCAACCGCAACGGCGTGCAGCGCAACATCCTGCTCATCCAGGGCGGTCTGGTGACACTGCTGGCCCTACTCTTCGTGGTAATGCCCTCCGTGCAGTCGTTCTACCAGATCCTCTCGCAGCTCACCGTGCTGCTCTACCTGATCATGTACATGCTCATGTTCGCGGCGGCGATCGTCCTGCGCTACCGCATGAAGTCGGCGCCGCGCCCCTTCCGCCTCGGGAAGGGCAACGGCATGATGTGGTTCATCGGTTCGCTCGGCTTCTGCGGCTCGCTGCTGGCCTTCGTATTGAGCTTCGTGCCGCCCGGGCAGATTGCCACGGGAAGCAGCGCCGTGTGGTACTCGGTGCTCGTCATCGGCTGTCTGGTCATGGTCGGCGCCCCGTTCGTGATCTACGCCCTGCGCAAACCCTCGTGGCGTGACCCGAAGGCTGCCGCCGACTTCGCCCCGTTCCACTGGGAGGAGACCCCGGACAAGGGCAGCCCCGCCACCGCAACGGATTCGGCACATACAATCAAGAACCGCAAATCGGACAAATCATGATACGAAAAATCGACGCACACACGGTTCGGGAGGCCGTCGAAGAGGCCTACCGGCACTGCAAGGAGGAGAGCGGCGGCCGGAACGCCGACTACATCCCCTACCTGGCGGGGGTTCCCGCCCATCTGTTCGGCATCGCGGCCTGCCTGCCCGACGGATCGGTCATCACCGCCGGCGATACGGAGTACGCCTTCGGCATCGAATCGGTGTCGAAGGTCCCCACGGCGCTGCTGGCCATGGAGCAATACGGCGCCGGACAGCTGCTGCACAAGATCGGCGCCGACGCCACGGGGCTGCCCTTCAACTCGATCATGGCGATCCTGCTCGAACGCGACCATCCCTCGACGCCGCTGGTAAACGCCGGGGCCATCGCCGCCTGTTCGATGATCCGCCCGACGGGCGATGCCGACGCGAAGTGGGCGGCGATCCGGGGCTTCATCGGCGAACTGGCCGGATCAGAGGTCGAGGTGATCGACGAACTCTACCGTTCGGAGTCGGCGACCAACTTCAACAACCGCTCGATCGCCTGGCTGCTGCGCAACTACGAACGCATCTACGACGATCCGGAGCTCTCGCTCGACCTCTACACGCGGCAGTGCTCGCTCGGCGTGACGGCCCGACAGCTTGCCGTGGCGGCCGCGACGATTGCCGGCGGCGGAGTGAACCCCACGACCCGCCGGAGGGTCTTCAAGGCGGAACTCACGCCGAAGATCACGGCGCTGATGGCCACCGTCGGGTTCTACGAACACACGGGCGACTGGCTCTTCACGACGGGGCTCCCGGCCAAATCGGGAGTCGGCGGCGGCATCATGGGCGTCGTCCCGGGCGTGCTGGGCATCGCGGCCTTCGCGCCCCCGCTCGACGGGGCGGGCAACTCGGTCAAGGCGCAGAAGGCGCTGGCCCGCATCGCCGCCCGGCTCGACCTGGGGGTCTTCCACCCGACGCACTGCATTCCGGCATCAGCAGAAGCCGCAACGGTCTGAACGTCCGCTGCGGGACCGGTCCCGGAGAAGGAGGAGCAACCCGCTCCGGGCAGGTTCCGTCCGGACGCTCCGTCCCCGAGGTCCAACGAACGGAAGAGCCCCGCATCATCGTGATGCGGGGCTCTCACGTACACGCTTTCCGGAAAGGTTATGCCACGGGGCTCTTCACACAGGCCCGGATGCACGCCGCGATGCGGTCCACGTCGCCGTCCGTGACCATCGGCCCGGCCGGAAGGCAGAGTCCCCGCCCGAAAAGGCGCTCGGCCGTGCCGTTCACATAGCACGGATTGCCGGCATAGACCGGCTGCAGGTGCATGGGTTTCCACAGCGGGCGGGTCTCGACGCCCTCCGCATCGAGCCGGAGGCGCAGCTCCTCGCAGGTGGTTCCCGACACGGCCGGATCGACGAGGATCGTGCAGAGCCAGAAGTTCGAGTTCCACCGGCTGTCGGGGTTGTCCGCGAGGGTGATGCCCGGCACGCCGGCAAAAGCGGCGGCATAGCGCGCATGCACCCTCCGGTGGTGGGCGATGTGGGCGTCGAGCACGGTCATCTGCCCGCGGCCGATGCCGGCGCAGATGTTCGACATGCGGTAGTTGTAGCCGATCTGCTCGTGCTGGTAATAGGGGAACGGCTCGCGGGCCTGCGTGGCGAAGAACATCGCCCGGCGTCGGGTCTCGTCGTCGGGGACGATCAGCGCACCGCCGCCCGAGGTGGTAATCATCTTGTTGCCGTTGAACGACAGCGCACCCAGTGCCCCGAACGTGCCGCACTTGCGCCCCTCGAACTCCGAGCCAAGGGCCTCGGCGGCATCCTCCAGCACCGGGATTCCATACCGTTCGGCCACGCGGCAGATGGCGTCGATATCGGCCGGCATGCCGTAGAGGTGCACGGGGATGATGGCCTTCGGCTTGCGGCCGCGGCGGGCGATCCGGTCACGGATGGCCTCCTCGAGCAACTCGGGATCCATGTTCCAGCTCCGGGGTTCGCTGTCCACGAAGACGGGCGTCGCCCCGAGGTAGACGGCCGGATTGGCCGAGGCACAGAAGGTGAACGACTGGCAGATGACCTCGTCGCCCGGGCCGACCCCCAGCAGCACGAGCCCCAGGTGGATGGCCGCCGTGCCGGCCGAGAGGGCCACGACCCGTTTTCCGCCGCCGAGGAAGGCCCCGAGCTCCTCCTCGAAGGCATTCACATTGGGGCCGAGCGGCACCACCCAGTTGGTGTCGAACGCCTCGCGGATGAAATCCTGTTCCCGGCCGCTCATGTGGGCCAGGCACAAATACACGCGTTTGTCCATAGGTTTGCGGGATTGTTTTCGATATGCACGGGTGCGATCCGTGCAAAACCCGCTCCAAAGCGATGCGCCGCGCGGTCCGAAGAGCGTCCCGGGAGGGCCCTCCGGCAGCGGGTTGCCCACTCCGCAAAAACGAACGGAGACCTCCGCGTGGCGGAGGCCTCCGTTACCTGAACCGGCCGGGCGGCGTGGCCGCCCCCGATGTCGTTACTCCTGCTCGCCTACGGCGCGGAACAGCGCGACGTCCTCCGTCGTGGAGGCCATCACGTAGCCGTAAGCCTCGGCCACCTTGCCGGCGGCGAGTTTCGAGAAGATGCGGGCCGAAGCCACGTAATCCTCCGACTCGCCGGCCTGACGGGCCAGCAGGTAGGTGATGATGATGTGTCCTGCGGTCTCGACCAGACGGCGGGCATGGAAGTCCTTGAACCCGGCGCACTCCTTGTCGCCGGCCTCGACATGGGCCACCATCTCCCGGAACTTCGCCGTCCACTCCGCGGCCCTGGCCACCACGGGCTGCATTGCCTCCGAATACTCCCCGGCGGCATAGCGCTCGATCTGCTCGAGGAACGTGCCCTTCGTCACGGCGTTGATCGCCGCAACGACCTGCAGCTGCGAGGTGCCCTCGTAGATGTTCATGATGCGGGCGTCGCGGTAGAGGCGCTCGCACGGATAGTCCTTCATGAAGCCCGAGCCGCCGTGGATCTGGATGGCGTCGTAGGCCAGCTGGTTGGCGTACTCCGACGAGAAGAGCTTCACCAGCGGCGTGAAGCCGTCGGCCAGGCGGTTGTAGAACTTCATCTCCTGGCGCTCCTCGGCTTCGAGCGAACGTTCGTGCGAGATGTGCATGTACTGCTTGTAGACCTCCACGAAGCGGGCCGTCTCGTAGAGCAGCGCGCGGGCGCCCTGCAGCTTGGCCTTCATGTTCGAGAGCATCTCCGAGACGGCGGCGAACTGGATGATCGGCTTGCCGAACTGGGCACGCTCCTGCGCATACTTCAGCGCCTCGCGGTAGGCAGCCTCGCACAGACCCACCGACTGCGCGCCGATACCCAAACGGGCGGCGTTCATCAGCGACATGACGTACTTGATCAGACCCATCTTGCGGTCGCCCACAAGCTGTGCCGGAGCATTCGTGAAGACCAGCTCGCACGTAGGCGAGCCCTTGATGCCGAGCTTGTTCTCAATGCGGCGCACCTTCACGCCGCCGTCGCGCTTGTCATGAACGAGCATCGACAGGCCGCGGGCGTCGGTCGTTCCCTCCTCGGTACGGGCCAGGACGAGCGAAACCTCGCCGTCGCCGTTGGTGATGAAGCGCTTCACACCGTTCAGGAGCCAGGTCTGCCGCTCCTCCGACCAGGTGGCCTTGAGCATCACGGCGCCCAGGTCCGAACCGGCATCGGGCTCCGTGAGGTCCATGGCGCAGGTCGCGCCGGCCGACACCCACTTGAGGAACTTCTCCTTCTGCTCCTCCGAGGCGAACTCGTTGAGCGTCTCGGCGCAGTCCTGCAGGCCCCAGATGTTCTCGAAGCCGGCATCGGCACGGGCCACCATCTCGTTGGCCATGACGAAGCAGATGAGCGGGAAGTTCAGACCGTCGTACTTGCGCGGGAGGGTCATGCCGCTCAGTCCGGCATCGACCACGGCCTTCATGTTGCGGACCGTACCCGAGGCGTACTCCACGTGGTCGTTCACCACGCGCGGGCCCTCGTGGTCCACACCCTCGGCATTCGGGGCGATCACGTCGCCGCACACCTCACCGGCGATCTCGAGCACGCGGCGGTACGAGTCCATTGCATCGTCGAACTCCTGCGGCGCATAGTCGTACAGCTCCTTGTCGGCAAACCCGCGCTCCTTCAGCTCCACGATCTTCCGCATCAGCGGATGATTCAGATGGAACTGCAAATCCTTGTTATCTGAAAAGAAATTAGCCATTACTTCGAGTTTTGCTTATAGTATTTGATCATCTTGGGGATAATTTCGTTCACGTCGCCCGTGATGGCATAGTCGGCGATCCGGTTGATCGGCGCCTCGGGGTCGGTGTTGATCGAGATGACCATCGACGACTGGTCCATGCCGGCCGTGTGCTGGATCTGTCCCGAAATGCCGCAGGCGATGTAGAGCTTCGGGCGCACCGTGACGCCGGTCTGTCCCACCTGACGGGCATGCTCCGTGAATCCGGCATCAACTGCCGCACGGCTTGCACCCACCTCGGCGCCCAGCACGTCGGCCAGTTCGTGCACCAGACGGAAATTCTCCTTCGATCCCATGCCGTAGCCGCCGGCCACGATGATCGAAGCGCCCTTGATGTCGATCTTGCGCTCCTCGATCTGGCGGTCGATGATCTTCACCGCCAGGTCCGTATCCTTGACGTATTTCCGCCAGTCGATCGCCTTCACCTCTCCGGCTGCGGGCTGTGCGGCGTACTCCTTGCGCATCACGCCCTCGCGGACGGTGGCCATCTGCGGACGGTGGTCCGGATTGACGATCGTGGCGATGATGTTGCCGCCGAAGGCCGGGCGGATCTGGTAGAGGAGGTTCTTATACTCGGTGCCCGTCTTGGCGTCCTTGTGGTCGCCGATCTCGAGCTGCGTGCAGTCGGCCGTCAGGCCGCTGTGCAGCGCCGACGATACGCGCGGCGCGAAGTCGCGGCCTACGGGCGTGGCGCCGAAGAGCGCGATCTGGGGTTTCTCCTCCTCGATCAGCCCGCACATCACGGCCGTATGGGGCAGCGTGCGGAAGGGGTTGAAAATCTTGTCGTCGGCGACCCATACCGTATCGGCGCCGTAGCGGGCCAGCTCCTGCTCGATGCCGGCGAGGTTCTCGCCCAGCACCACGGCTTCGAGTTTCACGCCGAGCGTCGTGGCCAGTTCGCGGCCCTTGGTCAGCAGTTCGAGACTCACGTCGGCGACCTTGCCGCCCTCCATCTCGATATATACGAATACGTTGTTCATCTCTCAGTGCGCATTAACCGAGCGTGTGGCTCGCAATCAGTTCGACCATCAGTGAATCCATCTCCTCGTCGCTGCCCGAGAGCTTCTTGGCCTCCTTGGCGGCGAACACCACGTTTTCGATCTTCTTGACCTTCGTGGGCGAGCCCTGCAGACCGAGCTGCGACTCGTCGGGATCGACGTCCGCAGCGGCCCACTCCACGATCTGCAGATAGGGCGTCGCGGCGGCACGCCGGGCAGCGACCGAGTCGGCGGCTGCGGCGATCTCCGACGAAGCGAGAGCATACTTGTATTTCATCACGCGCTTGGCGTTGCGCGGGCGGCACTCGGCAGCCGAGGCATTGACCGTGATGACGGCCGGCAGCGGGCACTCGACCACTTCGGTGCCGTGCTCGAGGCGGCGTTTGATGACCAGCGACGACTCGCGGATCTCGACGATCTCCTCGGCGTAGGTCACCTGCGGCAGGCCCAGTTTCTCGGCCACCTGCGGACCCACCTGCGCCGTATCGCCGTCGATGGCCTGGCGGCCGGCGACGATCACGTCGGGCATGATCTTGCGCAGGGCGCACGAAAGGGCATAGGAGGTGGCCAGCGTGTCGGAGCCGGCGAACTTGCGGTCGGAAAGCAGATATCCCCCGTCGGCGCCGCGGAACATCGCGTCACGGATGATGTCGGCGGCACGCTGCGGACCCATCGTCAGGATGTGCACCGTCGAGCCCTCGACGGCGTCCTTGAGCCGCAGGGCGGCCTCCAGCGCATTCAGGTCTTCGGGATTGAAGATGGCCGGCAGCGCCGCGCGATTGACCGTCCCTTCGGGCGTCATCGCATCCTTGCCCACGTTGCGGGTGTCGGGCACCTGCTTGGCCAATACGACAATTTTAAGCGGTTTTTTCATAACAGGTATTATAGGTTTTGACTTATCTTTCGATCGTTTCGTCGCGGTCGGGACCCACCGAGATGATCTTCACGGGCACGCCCGTCTCACGCTCGATGAACTCCACGTAGCGCTTGAACGCCTCGGGGAAATCCTCGTAGCGGCGGCACGAGCGCAGGTCGCACTTCCACCCCTCGAAATCGGTATAGACGGGCTTCACCTCGCCCGAGATCGAATAGGGGAACTCCGTCGTGCGCACGCCGTCCACCTCGTAGGCCGTGGCCACGCGGATCGTCTCGAAGTCGTTCATCACGTCGGACTTCATCATGATGAGCTGCGTGACGCCGTCGATCATGATGGCGTACTTGAGCGCCACCAGGTCCAGCCACCCGCAGCGGCGCTTGCGGCCCGTGACGGCGCCGAACTCGTGGCCCAGCGTGCAGAGGCGGTCGCCCGTCTCATCGAAGAGCTCCGTGGGGAAGGGACCGCTGCCCACGCGCGTGCAGTAGGCCTTGAAGATGCCGTAGACCTCGCCGATGCGGTTCGGGGCCACGCCCAAACCGGTGCAGACGCCGGCGCAGACCGTGTTCGACGACGTGACGAAGGGATACGAGCCGAAATCGACGTCGAGCAGCGTGCCCTGCGCCCCTTCGGCCAGCACCGATTTCCCGTCGGCCAGGCAGCCGTTGATGAAGTACTCGCTGTCCACGATGCGGAAACGCTTGAGGTATTCGACAGCCTCGAACCACTGACGTTCGAGATCCGTGATGTCGTAGGCGTAGTCGAGGCTGCGGAGTATCTTTTCGTGACGCGCCTTGGCTGCGGCATAGATCGCCTTGAAGTCGGGGCTGAGCAGGTCGCCCACGCGCATGCCGTTGCGGCTCACCTTGTCGGTGTAGGTGGGGCCGATGCCCTTGCCCGTGGTGCCGATCTTGGCACTGCCCTTGGCGGCCTCGTAGGCTGCGTCGAGGATGCGGTGCGTCGGCAGGATCAGGTGGGCCTTCTTCGAGATGCAGAGCTGGCGGGTCAGGTCGTGGCCGCTGGCTGCGAGCGCCTCGGCCTCCTCGCGGAAGAGCACGGCATCGAGCACCACGCCGTTGCCGATGATGTTGGTCTTGCCGCCCTGGAAGATGCCGGAAGGAATCGAACGCAGGACATACTTCTCACCGCCGAATTCCAGCGTGTGACCGGCATTGGGACCGCCCTGGAAGCGGGCCACCACTTCATAGCGGGGCGTCAGCACATCCACGACCTTTCCTTTTCCCTCGTCCCCCCACTGCAGGCCGAGGATCACATCTACTTTTTTCATTGTAACCGGTTTATTATTTTGAGTACAAAAGACATTTTTAGCATCCAAAGGTATAAAATATTCTCCGAAACACCCAATCTGCGGCGGGGAGTTTTCTCAAAAAAACGATTCGCGGCAAAAGCGCAGCCGGAAACGGGCAAAAAAAAGAGGAGAGCCTTTCGCTCTCCTCCATCAGCCAAGCACGCATCAGCGGCGCACGACCTCCGTGATGCCGTCGTAGTAGAAGTTGCCCTGCTGCCGCCCGGCCAGGTAGAGGGTCTCGAGCTGCCGGCAGCCGCGCACGTCGGCCGACTCCATCCAGGCCGAACAGTTGGCCAGGTCGAGTGTCCGGAAGTCGCAGCCGCGGGCCGCAAAGCGCGTGAGGGAGACGTTCGACGTGAGGTCGAGCAGCGGGAGCGGGTTCTCCGAACAGTCCAGCTCCACGAGGGCGCGCAGCCCGTCGGTACGGAGCGAGGTCAGCCCGTTCGACGCACAGTCGAGCCGCTCGAGGTGGGCCAGCATGCCGACATCGAGCCGCGTCAGGCGATTCCCGCTGCAATCGAGCGAGCGCAGGTTCGCGAACTCGGCCACGTCATCGAGCGACGCGATGCCCCGCTGCGAACAGTCGAGCGAGAGAACGCGCTGCGCCTCGTAACGGGAGATGCGCCCGTCGCCGTCGAGGTCGTATTCACCGAGGCAGAAGGCCTCGAACGTCTTGTCGTAGAAGTTCAGATAGACACGCCGGTTCTTCTCGTCGCGCTCGTTGTCGGCCAGCCCGCAGGCCGTGGCGCCGAGCAGCAGCAGAACGGATAGCGCATGTCTTATCATAAGGTATCGGGAAAGGATCAGATGTCCACGTCGTCGTCGGACTGCTCCACCGAATCGCCGTCGTCGTCGCCGGCGCCCTGAAGCTCGTCGGCGCCCTTGATCTCGTCGTCGTAGTAGTCCTTGTCGTCCTCCTCGGTGGCGCCGTTGTCGATCTTCACGTCAATCTTCACCAGGTAGGCCACCTCGTCCGTGTCGAACGGCACGGCATAGAAAAAGTCGCCGTTGGGCTTGTCCACCCGCATCATGGCATCGGTGAATCCCAACGGATATTTCTCACGGACGGCCTCTTGCAATTCGGCACTCAAATTGTGGAAACTGGTTACGATATGTTTCTTCGCGGTATTCTGTTTGGTAGTCATAATAACTGTTGCTCGAAAATTTTCTGCAAGTATACGCAAAATTTGCATATTGCATCGCATCCGCATTTTTTTTGTTGCATTTTTTTTGATTTTCCCCGATCTTACAAACAAAATATGTACCTTTACGCGGGTTATACCTTGATTTTATGATACGCGAACGGATCGAAGAGCTGCGCCGGCTGCTCGACTACCATAACCACAAATACTACGTTGAAAACGCCCCCGAGATCTCGGATTTCGAGTTCGACACGCTCATGCACGAGCTGCAGCGGCTCGAGGCCGAGCATCCCGAATACGCCGACCCCAACTCGCCGTCGGTGCGCGTGGGCAGCGACCTCTGCGCCGAGTTCCGCACCGTCCGCCACCGCTACGCGATGCTCTCGCTCGGCAACACCTACTCGCTCGAGGAGCTGCACGAGTTCCTCGACCGCATCGAGCGCGAAGCCGGACCAACGGACTACGTCTGCGAACTGAAGTTCGACGGCACGGCCATCTCGCTCACCTACGAAGAGGGACAGCTCGTACAGGCCCTGACGCGCGGCGACGGCGTCGAGGGCGACGACGTGACGGCCAACGTCCGCACGATCCGCTCGGTGCCCCTGCGCCTGCGGGGCGAAGGGTGGCCCGCGCTCTTCGAGATCCGGGGCGAGATCCTCATGCCCTACGCCTCGTTCGACCGGCTGAACGCCGAACGCGAAGCCAACGGCGAGCCGCTTTTCGCCAACCCGCGCAATGCGGCGGCCGGCACGCTCAAGCAGCAGGCGTCGGCCGTAGTGGCGCGGCGCGGGCTGGACTGCACGCTCTATCAGCTGGCGGGCGACAACCTTCCCTTCACGACCCACTGGGAGAGCCTCGCAAAGGCCCGCGAATGGGGCTTCAAGGTCTCGGAACACATGCGCATCTGCCACGACACCGCCCAGATCGACGAGTTCATCGCCTACTGGGACGAGGCGCGGCGGCAGCTGCCCTTCCCCACCGACGGCGTGGTGATCAAGGTCAATGACTTCGCCGTGCGGCGCCAGCTGGGCTTCACGGCCAAGGCCCCGAAGTGGGCCGTAGCCTACAAGTTCAAGGCCGAGCAGGCCCTCACGCGCCTGGAGAGCATCTCGTTCCAGGTCGGCCGCACGGGCGCCGTCACGCCGGTGGCCAACCTCGAACCGGTATTGCTGGCCGGCACCACCGTGCGCCGCGCCACGCTCCACAACGCCGAGCAGATGGCCCTGCTCGACATCCGCCCGGGCGACATGGTCTATGTCGAGAAGGGCGGGGAGATCATCCCCAAGATCACGGGCGTGGAACTCGCACAGCGCCCGGCCGACAGCCTCCCGTTCCGCTACATCGACCGCTGCCCCGAGTGCGGCACGCCGCTGGTGCGCTACGAGGGCGAGGCCAAGCACTACTGCCCCAACCAGAGCGGCTGCCGTCCGCAGATCATCGGCCGCATGCTCCACTTCATCCGCCGCAAGGCGATGGACATCGAGGGGCTGGGCGAGGAGACCGTCGAGCTGCTCTACGACAACGGACTCGTGCACGACATCTCCGACCTGTACGACCTGCAGGCCGGGCAGCTGGCCCCCCTGCCGCGTCTGGGCGAGAAGTCGGCCGACAACATCATCCGCTCGATCCGCCGCTCGACCGAGGTGCCCTTCCGCCGCGTGCTGTTCGGACTGGGCATCCGCTTCGTGGGCGAGACGACGGCCAAATACCTGGCCGAGCACTTCCGCTCGCTCGACGCCGTGATGGCGGCCTCGCGCGAGGAGCTGGTCGAGGCCGACGAGGTGGGCGAGAAGATCGCCGACGCCATCCGCGAATACTTCGCCGACGCGGAGAACCTGCGGATCATCGGACGGCTGCGCCAGGCCGGCCTGCAGTTCGAGGAGGCGGCCCGCGAACTGGCCTCCGAGGCGCTTGCCGGGCGGAGTTTCGTCGTCTCGGGGCGCTTCACGCGCAGCCGCGACGAGATGAAGGAGCTCATCGAGCTCCACGGCGGACGGAACCTGGCGGCCGTATCGGGCAACGTGGACTACCTCGTTGCCGGCGAGAAGATGGGGCCCGCCAAGCTGAAGAAGGCCGAGAAGCTCGGGATCCGGATCCTCAGCGAGGAGGAGTTCCTCCGCATGGTGGGCGAGGCGGACGCCCCATCCGAACGGATCTCGCAGACGGGGCTCCCCGAGGAGCGGCCCGAACCCGCTGCCCCGACGGCCGGTCCCCGGCCGCAGGAGGGCGCGGCACCTGCCTCCGGCTCCGCACGCGAGCAGGAGCTTTTCTGAACCGGGCCCCGGCCCGGTCCGCGGCAGCCGGCAGCCGGCGCCGCACAACCGAACGAACAACGAAAAACAGTGAAAAACGACATGTTGCAATCCAAACTCTCCGGCGCAGGCGCCGCGATGATCACCCCCTTCACCGCCGACGGGCGCGTGGACTACGAAGCATTGGCCCGCATGATCGACTACGTGATCGAAGGCGGCGTGGACTATATCGTGGCCCTCGGCACCACGGCCGAGACCCCGACCCTCTACATGCCCGAGCGGGCCGTGATCGCGATGTTCATCACCAACCAGATCGCCGGCCGCGTGCCGCTGGTGATGGGCTGCGGCGGCAACTCGACCTCGGAGGTCCTCGATCAGCTGCGGGAGTTCGACCTGCGCGGCGCGGATGCCATCCTGAGCGTCACGCCCTACTACAACAAGCCCTCACAGGAGGGGCTCTACCAGCATTTCCGCACCGTATCGGAGCACTCCCCGCTGCCGGTGATCCTCTACAACATCCCGGGCCGCGCGGGTGTGAACATGACGGCCGAGACGACCCTCCGCCTGGCCCGCGAGGTGCCCAACATCATCGGCATCAAGGAGGCCTCGGGCAACATCGAACAGATCCAGCAGATCATCGACCACCGTCCCGAGGGATTCCTCGTGCTCTCGGGCGACGACGCACTGACCATCGAGTTGATGCGCCGCGGCGGCGACGGCGTGATCTCGGTAGCCGCCAACGCCTTCCCGCAGCGGTTCATGCAGTGCGTGCACCTGGCCGAGAAGGGCGACTTCGAGGCCGCCGGACGCGAATACGCCGCATTGGACGAGGCCGTGCAGGCGCTCTTCGAGGAGGGAAACCCCGTGGGGGTGAAGTGCGCCCTCTCGGTCATGGGCAAGATCGGCCCGACGATGCGCCTCCCGCTGGTCGAGGGGACCGCTGCGCTGCGCGAAAAGTTCCGACGGCTGATTGCGGAATACGATTTGCGGTAAAAATCCGTTCTCTACGGAAAACCGACTGCCTATGAAACGACTCTTTTGGCTGCTCCTGCTGCTGCCGGCGATCGCCGCCGCGAAGGTACCCGACGAGGAGGACATCCTCGCCCGGACGATGGACTCCTCGTCGCCCTACTACTACACGGGGCTGATGATGCGCTACAACGCCGGGGACGAGACCCTCACCGACGACGACTACCACTATCTCTACTACGGCTACGCCTACCAGGACGACTACAAGCCGCTCAGCTCGAACCCCGACCTGGACAAGCTGCTGCTGCTCGCCTCGGGGCTCGACCCGGACAATCCCGACCGCGAGACGCTGGAGGCGATCATCTCGGTGGGAGGGGATGCGCTCAAGCGCGATCCCTTCAGCCCGAAGATCCTCAACCTGATGTCCTACGCCTACGGAGCCCTGGGCAATCCCCGCGAGGAGCGGGCCTATGCCAACCGCATGAACGGCGTGATCCGCACGATCCTCGCCTCGGGCGACGGCTTCACGCAGAAAACCCCGCGCCACGTGCTGATGTTCGACCACGCACTCGACGTGCTGACGGTCGAGGGACTCTCCTACGGCAAGGCCCGCATCATCAGCCGCACGGTGGAGTTCGTGCCGCTGACCACCCCCTACACGGTCGAGGGGAAGAAGCGCCGCGGCTTCTACTTCGATTTCGGCCGGGTCTACTGGAACAAGCCCGAGGGTTACACCTACAAGCGTGACCGCACGTGGCAATTCAACAACCTCAAACCGCGCACCTACAAATGACCGCACCGCTCCTGCGCCGGCTCGCCGCCGGCCTGCTGATCCTGCCCCTGCTCTTCGGGGCGGGCTGCTCGGACGACAAGACCGAACGCCCGAGCCTTACGCTCTCCGCCGAGAAGATCGTGCTGCCGAGCGAGGCGGGAGCCACCGCCCGTCTCGACGTGACGGCCAGCGGGCCGTGGCAACTCGAGATATCGGGGTCGGGATTCGACGCCTCGCCCCTCCACGGCGGCCGCGGCACAACCTCCGTGACCCTGACGGCAACGGAGACGAACACCTCGACCGCACGGACCAGCCTCGGCTCGCTGCACCTCTTCATGCCCCAGTCCGGTCCGGAACTGACGGTCACTGTCGAGCAGCGCCCGGCCGTGGCGGCGCAGACCCTGCTGCTCTACATGCCCGGCCGGAGCCTGGCCAGCTACTTCGAACAGAACATCGAGGGAATCCGCCGCGCCGTCGATGCCGACACCCCGGGCGACGGGCGGATCTTCGTCTGCTGGCAGCCCGCAAACCAGCGCACGGCCGAACTGTTCGAACTCTACTACGACTCAAACAGCGCCTCGTGCGCCACACGCGAGGTGAAGACCTACACGGAATTCAATGCCGGAGACCCCGAAAGCGTGCACACGCTCTTCGCGGAGCTGGCCGACGAGGCCCCCGCACTCAGCTACGGGCTCATCATCGGCTGCCACGGCAAGGCCTGGGTGCCGGCCTCGGCCGGCACACTCGCACGCGGAGCCCTGCGGCCGTCGGACGGAGCGAAGGAGTACTGGCAGCCGGCTCCCGGGGCCTACCCCACCCGATCGTTCGGCGACTCGGGTTACGAGATGGACATCACGGAGCTGGCCGACGCCCTCGCGGCACTGCCCCCCTACCGCTTCGACTTCCTGCTCTTCGACGACTGCTTCATGGCCAACATCGAGACGCTCTACGACCTGCGCGCGTCGGTCGATCACGTCATCGCCTCGCCGTGCGAGATCATGGCCGACGGGTTCCCCTACGACCGCATCATCCCGCAGATGTTCACCGACGAGGGACGCTCGCACGACCTCGGGGCCGTATGCTACGAGTTCTGGAACCTCTACCAGAACGACTATGCCTCGACCATCTACCGCATGCAGTCGGGATGTATCATGCTGGCCGTCATGTCGGAGATCGACCGTCTGGCCGACGTCATGCGCCGCATCAACCGGACCCCGGCCGCGGAGTACGACCCCAACACGCTGCAAACCTACGAGGGGCTCTCGCCGCACCTGTTCTACGACATGGGGCAATACGTCTCCGTGCGGTGCAGCGACGCGGCGCTGCTCGACGAGTTCGCGGAGTGCTTCGACGCAGCCTTCCCGCCCGAGAGCCGGCTGCACACCGACGGTTTCTATTCGGCCTACAACAACCGGATGAACCCCATCACCCACTACTCGGGCATCACGATCAGCGAGCCCTCGACGAAATTCACGGAGGAGAACCGCGCGACGAACTGGTACCGCGCGACGCACGAATAGCTCTCCATCCGCAAAACCGGGGTGGGCAGAAGAGGATGAAACCGGCCGGTCCCGAAACGACGCTCCGGACTCCACCCGCAGACCCGGCCCCGGCATCCGCAGAAAGGGAATCCCCGGACGGAACCGTACCCTTGCAGGTACTTCCGTCCGGGGATTTCCCGTATGTTCCGGTATGTTCGGGCGACGCGGCAGGGCGGCATGCTACCATCGGCGCGCAACCCCGCACCCGAGCCCGCGGCCTTGCGGCAGGCCCGGCGCCGTGCGCTACTCGTATTGTCCGGACTTGAGCCGCTCGACCTCCTCGCGCGAGAGGAAACGCCAGGCACCGCGCTTGAGGTTCTTCTTCGTGAGGCCCGCATAGTAGACGCGGTCGAGCTTGGTCACCGTGTAACCCAGGAACTCGAAAATGCGGCGCACGATGCGGTTGCGGCCCGAGTGGATCTCGATGCCCACCTCCTGCTTGTTCTCCTTGACGTAGGAGATCTCGTCGGCGAAGATCTCGCCGTCCTCGAGCGTGATGCCCTCGGCGATGCGGTCCATGTCGGCGCGCGTCAGGGGCTTGTCGAGCGTCACCTGATAGATCTTCTTCTTGCGGTAGGAGGGATGCGTGAGCTGCTTGGTCAGGTCACCGTCGTTGGTGAAGAGCAGCAGCCCGAGGCTGTTCTTGTCGAGGCGCCCCACCGGATAGATCCGCTCCGTGCAGGCCCCCTTGACCAGCTCCATGACCGTCTTGCCGGCATGCGGATCGTCGAGCGAGGTCACGTAACCCTTGGGCTTGTTGAGCACAAGGTAGACCTTCTTCTCGCCCTGCACGCGGCTGTCGTTGAACTTCACCTCGTCGGTCGGCAGCACCTTCGTGCCGAGTTCCGTAACGATCTGCCCGTTCACCGACACGAGGCCCGCGGTGATGAAATCGTCGGCCTCGCGGCGCGAGCAGATGCCCGACTGGGCCAGGAAACGGTTCAGGCGCATCTCGCCCGACTGCTTCGCGGGATCGTATTTCGGGTAGGAGGCCGGCTTGGAGTTCTCCTTGCGGAAGGCCGGCCTGGAGGCGTGCTGTCCCGGCTTGCGGTCGCCGAAGCGGCGGTCACCGCCGTTGCGGCTGCCGAACGGCTTGCCGTCGCCCTGATGCTCGCCGCCCCTGGCATCGAAGCGCTTGGGGCCCGATGTCCGGCCGCCCGATGCGGCTCTCTCACCGGCGGAACGGTCGCCGAATGTCCGGCGCGGACGCTCCCCGCCGCTGTTGCGGCTGTCGCGGTCGAACGTGCGCGGACGCTCGTCTCCATGCTGCGGACGCTCATCGCGGCGGAAGCTGCGCTCCGCCGTGCGGTGGCCGTGCTCCCCGTCGCGACGCGGACGCTCGTCGTCGCCATACCGCCCGTAGGCCGGGCGCGGGGAGTGCGAATTGTCGAACTTCGGACGGTTGTCCTCCGTGAAATGGGGGTTGTAGGAGGCACGCCTTGCGGTCTCCTTCTGATACGGCTGCTCCGAATCGGCAGCATCACGCTGCAAACGCGGGCGACGCTCGACACGCTCCGCCGTAGCCTTCACCACGCGCACGCGTTTGTCGCGACCGAATCGCGCGAGCACCTGGGTCGAGTCGTTTTTCTGATCTTTCATCGCTTGATATACGTCTTGTTTTCCGGACTGCGGGGGATCCCGCTCCGCACGACGCACCGCATGCGGCACGATACGGCGGCGAATCCCGGCACCCGGTTTTCGTGGGGCAAAGGTAATCCATTTTTCCGGATTACAGCACATTGCATGCCCGATTTCGAGATAAAATCGGACAAGGCCCGCAAATTCGGCACTTTTACCTTATCTTTGCATCCGCGTATGAACATGAACCGGGAAATACTGCGCATCGCGCTTCCGAACATCGTCTCGAACATCACCGTGCCGCTGATGGGCATCATCTCGACCGCCATCGCCGGACACTGGGGCAGCGATTCGGCAGCCGCGATCGGCTCGCTGGCCATCGGCGTCTCGATCTTCAACTTCATCTACTGGAACTGTTCGTTCGTCCGCATGGGCACAAGCGGACTGACGGCCCAGGCGTTCGGCGCCGGAAACTTCCGCGAATGCGCCAACATGCTGGGGCGCGCCCTCTCCGTGGCCGGAATCATGGGCATCCTGATGGTGCTGCTGCAGTATCCCGTGGGCGAGCTGGCGCTGCGGGCGATGAACGGCAGCCAGATGACCCGCGAATACTTCTACGCACGCATCTGGGCTGTGCCGGCCGGCATCCTGCTCTTCGGCTTCAACGGCTGGTACACGGGCATGCAGAACGCCCTCTTCCCCATGTGCACGGCCGTCACGGTGAATGTCATCCACAGCCTCTGCAGCCTGTGGTTCGCCTTCGGCATGGATATGGGCATCGTCGGCATCGCCTACGCCTCGGTCATCGCCCAGTGGAGCGGCGTGGCACTGGCCTCGGTGCTGCTTGTGGCCAAATACCGCCACGTCGTGAAGCTCATCGACTGGTCGCAGGTCATCGACCTCCGCCCGCTGAAGACCTACTTCATCATCAACCGCGACATCATCCTGCGCACGTTCTGCATCGTGGCGGTCTACACCTTCTTCACCGGATCGTCGGCCCGGCTGGGCAACCAGGAGCTGCTGGCCGTGAACGCCCTGCTGCTCGAGCTCTTCACTCTCTTCTCCTACATGAACGACGGCTTCGCCTATGCGGCCGAGGCGCTCACGGGACGCTTCATCGGCGCCCGCGACGCAATGTCGCTGCGCCGCTGCCTGCGCGGCTGCCTGGCGTGGGGTACATTGGTATCGGCCCTGTTCGTCGTGATCTACATCATCTGGTGGCGCGACCTGGTGGGGCTCTTCGTCAGCGACACGGCTGAAAACGCCGCGGCGATCATCGAGACAGCCGGCCGCTACATCATCTGGATCATCCTGATCCCGATCGCCAGCGCCATGCCGTTCATCATGGACGGCATCATGGTCGGGGCCACCGAAACGCGCGTCATGCGCAACTCGATGTTCCTGGCCACGCTGACCTACTTCGGCATCTACTACGCGCTGCATCCCGTGATCGGCAACAACGCCCTCTGGCTGGCCTTCACGCTCTACATGTTCCTGCGCGGCGTGCTGCAGTACTTCATGACGCGGCGTCTGAGGGCCATCCACGAGAAGGTCTCCTGACCCCCCCCCGACGCATCGGTTCCACACACCGACACATCCCGGCACACTCTATCCCGGCACACCTCATCCTGCTACAACACATCCTGCTACAACACATCCTGCCGCGGCAGAACGCCCGCCGTAAAGGCCGGGGCTTTCCGTCAGCCCCGGCAGAAATGCGCTCCGCCCGGCGGCCCCGCCGCATCAAAAACAGAGCCCCCGGGAGTTCCGAGGAACTTCCGGGGGCCCGATGAATCATCGAATCCGGGACAATCACTGCTGACCCTGGATCTTCTTGAACATCTCGTTGTACTTCGTGTACTTGTCCATCATACCCTCCTCGTCGCGCAGACGGAAGCAGATCGACTTGAGCAGCTCGACCGAGCTGGGATCCTCGGGCTTGAGCTCGAGCGCCTTCTCCAGCCAGGGAATAGCCTCCATGTAGATCGCATTGACAGCCTTCAGGTCGGCATCATAAGCGGCCTGGCTGCTGTACTGCTTGGCGTTCATCTCCTTGTTCACCTCGTCGCCCTTGATCGTGTAGAACACACCCAGATAGTAGTTGCCCTCATAGAGGTCGGGCTTGAGCTCGACGACCTTCTTGAACGACTCGATGCTCTGGTCGTAGTCCTTGAGCGCGTAGAAGATACGGCCGCGGCCGAACCACAGATCGACGTTCGTCGGGTTGTTCTCGATGGCCTTGTCGATCAGCGCGATCAAGTCGGCCGGGTCACCCACGTTGTCCTCGGGCGAGGTGTAGAGCTGCACCAGACCGTCGAGGATGCGCTCGTTCTTCGGGAACTTCTCGATACCGGTCAGCAGGGCCTGCTTGGCCTTGTCCACAAAGGCCTTGTCCGAAGCTTTCTGGCCGTAGTAGCAGTGGAACAGGTAGTAGTAGATGTTGCCCTCCTCGTCGGTGTAGCCCATATCGATGGCCTTCGAGAGCTGCTCGGCTCCCACGGGGAACGAAGCGGGGTTGTTGGCGCCGTCCACCGTGTGGAGGTAGCCGGCATAGTAGAGCAGCGAAGGATCGGCAGCCTCACCGTAGGCAGGGCTCGACTGTGCCTCGAAAGCCTGTGCGTAGGCGTCGGCTGCACCCAGGTAGTCGCCCGAGTCGAGGCCGGCGTTGCCGACCTGCGAGCAGAAGTCGCTGATCTGCTTCAGGCCGTCCTTGACCTTCGAAGCGCTCTTGGGATCGAGTTCGAATGCCTTGTTGTAGGCCTCGACGGCCTTTGCTACGGCTCCTTCATAAACGAACTGCGTCTGCTTCCAGGTCTTCACCTTGCCGTCCACGATGTAGACCGTGAACCACGGATAGACCCAGGCCTCCATCTGGGCACCGTTCACCGTCTCGGTGCCGGTCGATTGTGCGTCGCCGACAGCGAGCTTGAGCATCGTGGCGTCCATGCCGACGAAGAGGCTCTTCGTCGGTTCGGCGGCAGCCTCGTAGAAGGCCTTGCCGCGGTTGATCCACGTTGCGGCCTTGGCGCCTTTCTTTGCGTCGGCGATGTCCGAGTCGCTTTTCTCGATCTTCGCCAGCAATGCGTCTTTGTTCACTTTCTGAGCCTCGGCAGCAGGGACTGCCAGGATCAATGCGGCGAGCGCCGTCACAAAAGTCTTTTTCATAAGAAACTGAATTTTAGGTTTGCAATTACTCTTCCTCAATAGTTATTCCTCGGCGGAAGGATTCGCCTGCACGGCTTCCGCCGCGGTCTGCGAATCACCCGCAGGATCGACGTCTGCATCCTCCCCGGCAGCCGGCACGGCCATCACCGAAGCGATGGCGTCCCCTTCGCGGAGGTTGATGATACGCACGCCCTGCGTGGCGCGGCCCGCCAGGCGGATCTGCGAAACGGCCGTGCGTATGGTGAGTCCCGAACGGTTGATGATCATCAGGTCGTTCTCGTCCGTAACGGCCTGAATCGATATGAGTTTGCCTGTCTTTTCCGTGATGTTGATGGTCTTGACACCCTTGCCGCCGCGGTTGGTGATGCGGTACTCGTCGAGATCCGTGCGCTTGCCGTATCCGTTCTCGCTCAGCACCAGCACGTCCTGCTTCGAGTCGGGCTCGATGCAGATCATGCCGACCACCTCGTCGTCCTCGTCGATCGAGATGCCGCGCACACCGGCGCCGACACGGCCGATCGGACGCACCGTGTTCTCGTTGAAGCGGATGGCCTTGCCTTCGCGGGCGGCGATCAGCACCTCGGCGTTGCCGCTCGTCAGCTTGGCCTCGATGAGCTGGTCGCCTTCGCGGATAACGATGGCATTGACACCGTTCTGGCGCGGACGCGAGTAGGCCTCGAGTTTCGTCTTCTTGATCGTACCGTCCTTCGTGCACATGATGATGTAGTTGTTGTTCACGTAGTCGGCATCGTCCAGGCGCTTGACGTTGATGTAGGCGCGGACCTTGTCCTCGGGTTCGATCTGGATGACGTTCTGGATGGCGCGGCCCTTCGACGAGCGGGCGCCTTCGGGAATCTCGTAGACCTTGAGCCAGTAGCAGCGGCCCTTCTCCGTAAAGAAGAGCATCGTGTTGTGCATCGAGGCGACGTAGATGTGCTCGATGAAGTCCTCGTCGCGCGTGGCGCTGCCCTTGGCGCCGACGCCGCCGCGGTTCTGCGTGCGGTATTCGGCCAGCGGCGTGCGCTTGATGTAGCCCATGTGCGAGATGGTGATGACCATGTCGTCGTCGGCGTAGAAGTCCTCGGGGTTGAACTCCTCGGAGGCGTAGACGATCTCCGAGCGACGCTCGTCGCCGTACTTCTCCTTCATCTCGATCAGCTCGTCCTTAATGATCTGCATCTGCATCGAGACGTTCTCGAGCACCTCCGTGAGGTGTGCGATGAGCTTCATGAGCTCGTCGCGCTCGGCCACGAGTTTGCCGTGCTCGAGGCCGGTCAGTGCGCGCAGACGCATCTCGATGATGGCCGAAGCCTGGATGTCGTCCAGCTCGAAACGCTCCATCATCGTCTGCTTGGCCTCGTCGGGGGTCTTCGACGAGCGGATGATGTGCACGATCTCGTCGATGTTGTCCTGCGCGACGAGCAGACCCAGCACGATGTGCAGGCGCTCCTCGGCCTTGCGCTTGTCGAAGCGCGTGCGGCGCACCACCACGTCGTGGCGGTGGTCGATGAAGTGCCGGATCAGGTCGCGCATCGTGAGCAGCTGGGGCCGGCCATTGACCAGCGCGATGTTGTTCACGGCGAACGACGTCTGCAGCGGCGTATTCTTGAAGAGCGTGTTGAGCACCACGCTCGCCACGGCGTCGTGTTTGAGGATGATGATGATCCGCAGGCCGTTGCGGTCCGACTCGTCGTTGATGTAGGAGATACCCTCGATCTTCTTGTCGTTGATCATGTCGGCGATCTTCTTGATCATCTCGGCCTTGTTGATCATGTAGGGGATCTCGGTGATGACGATGCACTCGCGGCCCGAGGGGGTGTGCTCGATCTCGGTCCGGGCACGCATAACCACGCGGCCGCGGCCCGTGAGCATCGCCTCGCGGACGCCTTCGTAGCCGTAGATGATGCCGCCCGTCGGGAAGTCGGGACCCTTGACGTAGTGGAGCAGCTCCTCGCCCGTGATCTCGGGGTTATCGACATAGGCGCAGCAGGCATCCACCACCTCCGAGAGGTTGTGCGGGGCCATGTTCGTGGCCATGCCGACGGCGATACCGCTCGCGCCGTTCACGATCAGCAGCGGGATCTTCGTGGGCAGCACCGTGGGTTCGGGGATCGTGTCGTCGAAGTTGAGCGTCCAGTCCACGGTCTCCTTGTCGATGTCGGCCATCACCTCGTCGGTGATCTTCTTCATGCGGGCCTCGGTATAACGCATGGCGGCCGGCGAATCGCCGTCCATCGAACCGAAGTTACCCTGGCCGTCCACCAGCGGGTAGCGCATCGACCACTCCTGGGCCAGACGCACCATGGCGTCGTAGACCGACGAGTCGCCGTGGGGGTGGAACTTACCGAGCACGTCGCCGACGATACGGGCCGACTTACGCGTGGGTTTGTCCGAGTAGAGGTTGAGCTCGGCGCTCATATCGTAGAGGATGCGTCGGTGCACGGGCTTCAGACCGTCCCGCACGTCGGGCAACGCACGCGAGACGATCACCGACATCGAGTAGTCGATGTAGGCCGACTTCATCTGCTCTTCGATATTGATGGGGATGATACGCCCCACCAAACCGGCGTTCTTTTCTTCTTCAGTCAACATAAGGTTTCACTTTTCTGCTTCACGACGGACCGGTGGTCCCGCCGGCTGCCGCACGGGCAGCCCGACGGTGCCGGAGCCTAAGGCGCGGCAACCGTACCGTTCCGCTGTTCCGTCACACTATAATTTAACGAACAAAAATAGTAATTTCCCGCGATTCGGGCAACTTTCCACCCGGAAAACACACCCCCGGAGAGGATATTTTCTCCGCGAAGGGCTGTTTTCGGCCCTTTTCGGGCGATTTGGCGGCATAAAAAAAATCTCCCGACGGGGTGTCGGGAGAAATACGTCTTTTACCGGTGCGGCGACAGGCCCGCCATCCGGCGGCAGGAGCTGCCCGGCGGGCAGGCTACCGTCCCGCACGCCCGGCCCCGCAATGCCACAGGATGCGGACGCCGACCGACAGATAGACATGGCAGTAATCCGCAAATCCGCCCTTGTAGGCATCGACATAGCGGATACCGGCACCTATAAAAAGCGGAGTCCACAGGACGTCGGACTGCCAGCGCACACCCGCATCGTATGAACGGAAGTGCCAGTCGCCGCCGAGCGTATTGCCGAACCGGACCGAAATGTCGAGCCGGTCGTGATCGGTATGCAGCGGTGCGTAGCCGAAACCCAGCCCGAGCTGCATGGCATCCTCGTAGTTTTTCGCCTTATCGGCATCGAACAGCCCGACCGACCGCGTAACCGGAACAAGCAGCGAGAAACGCGGATCGAAGCTATACCCGACCGCCAGCTCCTCCTCGAGCACGCGCTGCTTGACTCCCTCGCTTTTCGACTGGAACAGGTTTCGGAACTCGAATTGCCAGATCATGCCTTTGCCGTTATCCACAAAAGACTGGGCGTGCGCAACGGCGGCCGCCCCAAGCAAAGCGAACAATAAAATCCATCTCTTCATACGGGTCAGTATTTTGGTTTTCCGTCTCTTCCTCGTCCGAACCGGATTCGCCCCTACACACAGGGCTGCACCCGACAAGCCTCAGACTCACAAGGCCCTCCCGTCGCCGACATCCATTCAACACACGTTACAAATATAGAAAAAAACACGATGCATAAAGCATCGTTTATACATTTTTAACACCCCAAAAGAAACGATATTAAAAAATACAAAAAAGCCGCAATGCCCGGTTTCCGGCATCATATCCGTCCAACCGAAACATGGCGGCTCCGTCAAAAAAAAGCCGGCACACACCGCCCTCGAGACACCCGATACGGGGCGGAAACAGGTTCGGGATTACCGGAAATCGATGAACTCGTAGCCCTCGCAGGCCTTCCGGTCGAAGCGCCGCAGCGGGGCATCGGGCGCACCCACCGAGCGGATCGCGACATCGACCCGCTCGCCGTCGTAGTCGTACGAGAGCGACACGGGACGCATCCGTGACGTATCGACCACGAGGGTGATCTCCCCGGCCGACGAGTCGCTCCCCGCCATCGGGGTCAGCCGCACGGCCGCCTGTCCGTCGCGCTCCCAAAGCAGTTCGCAGGAGTAGTCGCTGCCGATGAAGTCGAACGCCCGCACGGGATTGTTCAGGATGTTGCGGCTCCGGCGGTCCACATCGAGGATCGTCACCTCGCGACGGCCGTTGTCCACCTCGTAGCGGACCTTCCCGTCGCAGAAGACCTCGGCATCGCCCAGTTCGAGGCTGTAGGCCTCGCCCTCGACGACATAACTCCCCGAGGAGCGGTAATCGGCCGTTGCGACCTCGAAGCGCACGGCATAGCTTTTCATGGCGCGGAACCCGTCGGAGATCCCGCGCAGCAGATCGCCGGCCCGGTCGGCCGCCGATGCGCCGCACACTCCGCCCAGAAGGGCCGCCATCCAGACGATTGCTTTCATTCCTCTCATCATCTCAGTCTTGTATTTTCGTTGCATGGTCCGCGCACCTCCGCCGCGTGTCAGAACAACCCCAACTCCTGCAGCTTTGCCTCGAGCGACGGCAGGTCGTGGAAGAGGATGTCGCGCGGCTTGGCCCCCTGCTGGCGGCCCACGATGCCGGCCCGTTCGAGCTGCATCATGATCCGCCCGGCGCGGTTGAAGCCCACCTCGTAGTTACGCTGGATCATCGACGTGGAGATCTGTCCGCCCGACACCGCCTCACGGGCGATCTCGGCGAAGAGCGTGTCGTATTTGACCGGGGCCGACGACTCCTCGCTGCTGCCCATGCCCTCGCCGCCGGCGCTCTCGGGCGTATAGTCGGGCAGTGCATAGGCCTCGGTGTATCCCTGCTGTTTCGAGATGTAATCGACGATCCGCTCGACTTCGGGCGTATCGACGAAGGCGCACTGGATACGGGTCAGCTCGCCGTCCTTCGAGATAAGCATGTCGCCGCGGCCGATGAGCTGGTCGGCGCCGGGACGGTCGATGATCGTCCGCGAGTCGATCATCTGCATCACGCGGAAGGCGATGCGGGCCGGGAAGTTGGCCTTGATCTTTCCGGTGATGACATCGACCGACGGGCGCTGCGTGGCCACGATCAGGTGGATGCCGATGGCGCGGGCCTTCTGCGCCAGGCGCGTTACGGGCATCTCGACCTCCTTGGCCGTCATGATCAGGTCGGCGAACTCGTCGATCACCACGACGATGTAGGGCAGGAAGCGGTGGCCGTTCATCGGGTTGAGCCGCCGCGCGGTGAATTTCTCGTTGTACTCGGCAATGTTGCGCGCCCCGGCCTTCTTGCAGAGCTCCAGACGGGTGTCCATCTCCGTGCAGAGGGCGTTGAGCGTGTAGACCGCCTTCTTGGGGTCGGTGACGATGGCCTCCTCCTCGGACTCCATTTTGGCCAGGAAATGCTTCTCGATCTTGGCATAGAGCGAGAACTCGACCATCTTGGGGTCGATCATCACGAACTTCAGCTGCGCCGGATGCATACGGTAAAGCAGCGAGGTGATGATGGCGTTCAGGCCCACCGACTTACCCATACCCGTGGCTCCGGCCACGAGCAGGTGGGGCATCTTCGCCAGGTCGAAGACGAAGTTCTCGTTCTGGATCGTGCGCCCGATGACCACCGGGAGCGTGGCCTTCGACTCCTGGAAACGCAGCGAGCGGATGGCCGAATACATCGACACGACCTGCTTGCAGCGGTTCGGCACCTCGATGCCGATCGTGCCGCGCCCGGGGATCGGCGCAATGATGCGGATGCCCGACTCGGCCTTGAGGCTCTGCGCGATGTCGTTCTGCAGCCCCTGGATCTTCGAGATCTTGACGCCCTGGGCCTGCACGATCTCGTAGAGGGTCACCGTCGGGCCCACCGTGGCCTTGATGCGCTGGATCGGGATGCCGAAATACTTGAGCGTCTCCTCGATGCGGGTCTTGTTCTCGAAGATCTCCTCGTCCGAGACCTCCGAATCGGAGATGTAGTCCTCGAGCAGCGTCACGGGCGGCTTGCGGTAATTGACCAGATCCTTCAGCGGATCGTAGCTCTCGGTCGGGATCTTGCGTTCATCGACCATCCGCGCCTCGTGCGCCTCGACCGTGACCACCACCCCCTGCGTCGTCTCCCCGCCATCGTGGGCGGGCGCCGCGGCCGTTTCGGAGGGCATCCCGGCCACCGGATGCACGTCCGGCCCGGGGCCCTGCAGCGGCTCGGGAGCGTCCGCCGGATCGTCCGCTGCCGTCGTGAACTCCTCGAAGACGGGGCGGTCTTCGTCGTTGCGCGGGGCATACGACGGGCCGCGCCGCACGGTCTCCTGCACTGCGCTGCGGGCGGAAGCCCCGCCCTCGGAGGAATCGCCGCCCACGGTGATTTCGGTGAACGGGCCCTCCTGCACCGGCTGCCGCACAACGGACGGCCGCGCCAGTTCGACCAGACCGCCGCGGCCCATGACCACGCGGTCGCCCGAACGGGAGAGATCCACCTCCGTGAACTCCCCGTCGTCGGCCGACAGGAGTTCAGGCTCCGCCTCATCATCAGCGACAATCGGCCGCCCGTCGGGAGTCAGCTCGAGGAAGGGGCTCTCCTCCCCCGCTTCCGCGGCATTCGCCGCCACCGCCACGCCGGCCGTTTCGGCTGCCGGCCGCACGATCTCCGTCCCCTCCCCTGGATGCGGGTCGCGGGGCATATCCGTTCCGGCCGCCACATCGCGGAAGACCTCGGCAGCACGTCGCTCCTCGTCCGAGCGGAGCGACGCGCCCCCTGCCGCAGGCTGCCCGGACGGCACACCCGCCTGCACCCGGATCGGGCGCCGCATTGCAGGCGTCTCCGCCTCCGCAGCCGGTGCGGCCGGCTCACCCTCCTTGCCGGAATGCCGTCCGGCAGCGCGCACGTCGTCCTCCGGGGCAGCCTTCGCTTCGGCATCGGGCGCGGCAGCCCCGGAAGCCAAAGCCTCCTCCTGCATCCCGCCGCCGAGCGGTTCGTCGGCTGGGGTATGGCCCACGACCTTGCGGCGCACCGTCTCGACGATCCGCTCGCTGCGGTCCACCATGACGTTGCCGGCCTCATTGACCGTATTGATGAAATTGCGGTTGATGAACACGCCCGTGAGAATCCACCCGCCGAGCAGCAGGATGAGCGTCCCGACCACGCCGATGTGGGCGTGAAGCATCTCCGAAACCCCGATGCCGAAGGCGCCGCCCCAGCCGGTCGAGGAGCAGAGGCTCCAGCGGTCGCCAAAGGCGAAACCGAGGGTCAGCGACCCCAGGATGAGGATCAGCAGCAGCGAGAGGATCGAGTGGTTGAGCAGCAGCGGACGCTGGCGGATGATGCGGATGCCGACAAGCACCAGTATGCAGGGAAGCAGGATGCCGAAGACGCCGAACGAGTTGTCCACCAGCATGCGGCCGATGCGCGCACCGGCCTCGCCGCAGAGGTTCTCCACCTCGTCGCCCAACAGTTCGCGCTCCTCGGCCGGACGCTGCAGGATGCTCTGGTCCACGTCCCACGTGAAAAACGAGAAGAAGACCGAGGCGGCGACGAACAGACCGATGAAAAGCAGCAGCAGTCCCGCGATCCAGCGGGCGCTGTCGCTGTTGGAGCGGGCCACGGTCTGCCGCCGGCCCGAAGAGGCGGATGTATTGTTTCTGGATGCCATGTGTTTCCTTGACGCTCGATATTATCGAGCGAAGATACGGAAATATTTGCGGATTTGAAAACCGGAGGGCGGAAACGGAGAAAAAATAACGGATACGACACTGACCTGCTATGCATTAAGTTGGCCACTTAAACCAACAGATACAATCAGCAGAGACTTCGCTCTTTCAATCAGACACTTGCAGCAATCAGTCCGTTGAAGCAAGGGCCTTTGCCTCGAGCCGGGCACGGTAGGTCTCGTCGGCGAAGGTGAGGAATTCGAGCCGGGGAAGGTTGTCGGCCGGAGCACGCAGCCCGTAGCGGTCGAGCAGCTGCACGACCCGCCGCGCCACGGCCGGCGAAGGGTCCACGATCGTCACGCCGCGGCCGGCCACAATGCGCTCCAGGACGGGGCGCAGGAAGGGATAGTGCGTGCATCCCAGCACGATCTGGTCGGCGCCGCGCCGCAGCATCGGCTCGACGGCCTCGCGCACGCAGGCCTCGGCCTCGGGCGTCTGTTCGCGGTCCGCCTCGACCAGCTCGACGAATCCGCGTCCGGGGACCGTGAGTACCTCGATACCCGAGCCGTAGCGGGCCGCAGTCCGGCGGAAAAGCTCCCCGTCGAGACTCCGTTCGGTGGCCAGCACCCCCACCACCCCGCTGCGGGTGGCCAGGCAGGCGGGCTTTACGGCCGGTTCCATGCCGACAATCTGCAGAGAGGCATATTTCGCACGCAGGAAATCGATCGCCGCCGCCGTGGCCGTGTTGCACGCCACGACGACCATCTTGCAACCGGCGCCGACCAGCCGCGCCACCGCGGCATCGGCCAGCAGCTGCACCTCCTCACGCGGGCGGGAGCCGTAGGGGCAGTTAGCCCCGTCGCCCAGGTAGACAAGCGACTCCGAGGGCAGCGCACGGCGGATCTCCCGCCAGACGGTCAGTCCGCCCAGCCCCGAATCGTAGACCCCGATCGGGGCCCGGTTTCCCGTTGTCTTTCCGTCGTTCATCGCTCCTTGAGATTCAGTCATGCACTCCGGCAGCCGGGCGGCAACCCGCGGGAAGGCCGTCGGGGAAGAGCCGCCCGAGGATCTCCCCCACCAGTTCGTCATCGCTCCGCCCGCCGCACTCGACCGTCAGCGCCGCCTTCCGGTAGAAGGGGTCGCGCACGGCCATGTCGCGCTCCATGAAGCCGACCAGTTCGTCGTCGCTCAGGCCGCGCAGGCGGGGGCGCTTCTGCCGTCCGTAGGGGCTCAGGCGCCCGGCGATCTGCGCCGCCGTGCGGCACAGGTAGACCGTATGTCCGGCGGCATTCATGCACTCCATGTTGTCGCGCCAGACGGGCAGGCCGCCGCCCGTCGAGACCACGGCGGCATCGCCCGAGGCGATCACCCGCTCGAGCACCCCGCGTTCGAGTTCGCGGAAGCGCGTCTCGCCCTCGTAACGGAAGACGTCGGCCACCGAGGCCCCTTCCAGCTCCTCGACCGCGGCATCCGTATCGACAAAGGACGCACCGAGCCGCCGCGCCAGCTTGCGGCCCAGCGTGCTCTTGCCGCAGCCCATATAGCCCACCAGAAAGATCGGTTTCATCGTCAGAACAGGTTGAGTTGTTCGGGGTCCACCACTTCGTCGGCATCCCCCTTCGGGCGCTCGATCTCGAACGCCACGCCGCCCGGCGTGGCATCCGTCGGGGGAAGCCCCGTCTCCGAGCGGGTCGGCACGCCGCGTCCTGCCGGAGTGGAGGGACGTTCGGGCGCCGCAGGCCGGCTCTCCGGGGTGCTCTCCCCCTCCGGCCGGCCGTCGGCCGGGTCCGCCCCGTCGTCGAGCGGCTCCTCGTCGTCGGGCTCGGGAGCCGGTTCGGGCTCGATGAAGCGGAGCTCCGCCACATCGTAGGTCGTCAGGCGCTTGCCCTTGGCCCTGTGGCTCTTGACCCCCACGAACTCATCGACGTCGATCCGGTCGGCCGGGCGCGTGGCATGGGCGCCCTTGTAGGTGATCCCGAGCTGCGCACCCGCCGTATCGGTCACGCAGATGAAGTCGGCATCCTCGTCGAGGAAGGCCTGCATGCGGTCGGACATCTCGGCCGTGAAGCGCTTCATGTAGTAGTATTTCTGATCGCGGTCGTAGTAGCAGAGGCTGTAGACGCGGTCGGGTTCGTAGCGGCTCACGTGGATCGTCTCGTCGGGGAAGTGCTGCCCCAGGTCGTAGCCCGTGATGTAATACTGGTTCTTCGAGGTCCAGACGATCAGTTTGTCGTCGCCCTTGAACTCGCCGAGACATGTGCCGCGGCCGTCGGAGTTCAGGCGGCGGACATCCTCGTCGAACCAGATCGTCAGTCCGCCGAGGGTCGAGGTGCCCCGCTCCTTGAGTACGATCTTGTGGATGCCGTAGCGCGAGAAGAGGTTGCCCTGGCTCTGGCGGCCCTTGATGGCAAGGGTCGAGAAATCGAGATCGACGATCACCTTCTTCAGGCGCGGACGGGGCTTGAAGTAAACCTTCAGCACCTCGGCCTCACCGTTCGGATTCACAGACATATAGAGAATCTCACTCTTGGGCGTGCCCTTCGTGATGTCGTACTCCTTGTCGCGCGTGATGCCCTTGATGGCGCAGCGCTTCATCATCAGCGGGCCGTTCTTGCCGTCGCGGTAGAGAACGTTGTAGATCGTCCGCTCGTCATTGCGCTTGAAGACCCCGATGTAGTAGATCCCCTTCTGGAAGAAGGCCTTGTCCGAGACCTTCGTGATGACGTAGCGCCCCTCCTTGGTGAAGACGATCACGTCGTCAATGTCCGAGCAGTCGCAGACGAACTCGGCATCTTTCATCGACTTGCCGATGCCGAAGAAGCCCTCGGCGCGGTCCACGTAGAGCTTGGCGTTGGTCACGGCGACCTTCGTCGCCTCGATCGAGTCGAACTCCCGGAGTTCGGTGCGCCGCTCGCGCCCCTTGCCGTACTTGTCGCGGATACGCTCGTAGTAGGCAACGGCATACTCGGTCAGGTGGGCCAGGTGGTACTGCGTCGTGCGGATGTCCTCCTCGATCTGGCGGATCTCGTTGTCGGCCTTCTCCGTATCGTAGCGCGAGATGCGGATGAACTTCAGTTCGGTGAGCTTCTGCACATCCTCAAGCGTCACTTCACGTCGCAGCTGTTTCTTGAAGGGTTCCAGCCCCTTATCGACGGCAGCGTAGGCCTCCTCGCGGGTCTTGCACCCCTCGATGAGCTGGTAGAGGCGGTTCTCGATGAAGATCCGCTCGAGCGAGGCGGCATGCCACGCCTCCTGCAGCTCCCCGAGGCGGATCTCCAGCTCGCGGCCCAGCAGCCACTTGGTGTGCTCGGCCGAGCGGCGGAGGATCTCCTTCACACCCAGGAAGTGCGGTTTCTCGTCCCAGATGACGCAGGCGTTCGGAGCGATCGAGACCTCGCAGTCGGTGAAGGCGTAGAGGGCGTCGATCGTCTTGTCCGACGACTCGTCGGGAGCCACCTGGATCACGATCTCGACCTTGTCGGCCGTATTGTCATCGACCTTGCGGATCTTGATCTTGCCCTTGTCGTTGGCCTTGATGATCGACTCCTTGATCGACTCGGTGGTCGTCGTGTAGGGAATCTCCGTAATGGCGAGCGTGCGCTTGTCGATCTTCGAGATCTTCGCGCGGACCTTCACCGTGCCGCCCCGAAGGCCGTCGTTGTAGCGGCTCACGTCGGCCATGCCGCCCGTCGGAAAGTCGGGATAGAGGTCGAAGTCGCGCCCCTCGAGGTGGGCGATGGCCGCATTGATCAGCTCGATGAAGTTGTGCGGCAGGATCTTCGACGCCAGGCCCACGGCGATGCCGTCCGATCCCTGGGCCAGCAGCAGCGGGAACTTGATCGGAAGGGTCACCGGCTCCTCGTTGCGTCCGTCGTAGGAGCGCATCCACTCGGTGGTCTTGCGGTTGAAGACCACGTCGAGCGCGAATTTCGACAGGCGCGCCTCGATATAACGGCCCGCGGCCGCATCGTCGCCCGTCAGGATGTTGCCCCAGTTGCCCTGGCAGTCGATCAGGAGGTCCTTCTGCCCGAGCTGCACCAGCGCGTCCTTGATCGAGGCGTCGCCGTGCGGGTGGTACTTCATCGTCTCGCCGACGATGCCCGCCACCTTGTTGTAGCGACCGTCATCGACCGTCTTCATGGCGTGGAGGATGCGCCGCTGCACGGGCTTCAGGCCATCCTCGACGTGGGGGACGGCACGTTCCAGAATCACATAGGAGGCGTAGTCGAGGAACCAATTGCGGTACATGCCCGTGAGCTTGCGCACACCACCCTCGTCCTGCATCAGCCGTCCGAACTTCCCGGCCCGGGCCGCAGCTGCCGGCTCCCCGGCCGGAGCCTCATCGACAGGCACCGCATCCTGCGGCGTGTCTCCGTCCGACGGCGCTCCGGGCGCCGCCGTGTCGGCCTCCCCGGCGGGAAGCCCCTCGCGTATCTCTTTCTCTTCTGCCATAGCGCATCAACTCAGTTTGAGGTCCTGCTCCACGAGGTCCTCCTCGATACGCAGGTTGTCGATGATGAATCCCTGCCGCTCGAAGGTGTTCTTGCCCATGTAGAACTCCAGCAGGTCGTGGATCGGGTCGTCCTTCGTCAGGCGCACCCGGTCCAGGCGCATGTTCTCGCCGATGAACTCCTTGAACTCCGTCGAGGAGATCTCGCCGAGACCTTTGAATCGCGTGATCTCCACCCCCGCGCCGCACTTCTCGATGGCGCGCACGCGCTCCTCTTCGGAGTAGCAGTAGTAGGTCACCTTCTTGTTGCGCACGCGGAAGAGCGGCGTCTGGAGGATATAAAGGTGGCCCGTGCGGATCACGTCGGGGAAGAACTGCAGGAAGAACGAGGTGAGCAGCAGGCGGATGTGCATGCCGTCCACATCGGCGTCGGTGGCGATGATCACCTTGTTGTAACGCAGGTTCTCCATGTCCTCCTCGATGTTGAGCGCCGCCTGCAGGAGGTTGAACTCCTCGTTCTCGTAGACCACCTTCTTCGTGAGCCCGTAACAGTTCAGCGGCTTGCCCCGCAGCGAGAAGACCGCCTGCGTGCGCACGTCGCGCGAGGCGGTGATCGAACCCGAGGCCGAGTCGCCCTCCGTAATGAAGATCATCGACTGCTCGGCCAGCTCGTTCTTGTCCGTGAAGTGGATCTTGCAGTCGCGCAGCTTGCGGTTGTTGAGCGAGACCTTCTTGGCCGTCTCGCGCGCCTTCTTCTGGATGCCCGAGATGGCCTTGCGCTCCTTCTCGTTCTCGACGATCTTCTTCTGCAGCGTCTGCGCCGTCTCGGGGTGTTTGTGCAGGTAGTCGTCGAGGTGCTTGCCCAGGAAATCGACCACGAAGTTGCGCATCGAGACCCCGGGCTCGATCTCCTTCGAGCCGAGCTTGATCTTGGTCTGCGACTCGAAGACCGGGTCGGTGACCTTCACCGAGATGGCCGCAATGATCGACGTGCGGATGTCCGACGGATCGTAGTCCTTGTGATAGAACTCCTTGATGGTCTTGGCGATACCCTCGCGGAAGGCCGCCTGGTGCGTACCGCCCTGCGAGGTGTACTGGCCGTTCACGAACGAGAAGTAGCTCTCGCCGTAGCCCGTGCCGTGGGTGATGGCCACCTCGATGTCGTCGCCCGAGAGGTGGATCGGCGCATAGAGCGGATCCTCGGTCATGTTCTCGTTCAGCAGGTCGAGCAGTCCGTTCTTCGAGACGTAGCTGCGGCCGTTGAAGCGGAACGTGAGGCCCAGGTTCAGGTAGGTATAGTTCTTGACCATCTGCTCGACGTACTCGAGGTTGTAGGCATATTGCCCGAAAACCTCCTCATCGACGCGGAAGGAGATGTAGGTGCCGTTCTTCTCCGAGACACCCGACTCCCAGCGGTCGCTCTGCTCGAGCCCCTTGGCGAAGGTGACCGTGCGGGCCTCGCCGTCGCGCACCGAGCGCGCCGTGAACTCACTCGAGAGCATGTTCACGGCCTTGACGCCCACGCCGTTCAGGCCCACGGTCTTCTTGAAGGCCGTGCCGCCGTACTTGCCGCCCGTGTTCATCTCGGAAACGGCCGCCGCCAGCGACTTGAGCGGAATGCCGCGGCCGAAGTCGCGCACCGAGACGACGTTGTCCTCGATCGTGATGTCGATCTCGCGCCCGGCGCCCATGATGAACTCATCGACCGAGTTATCGACGACCTCCTTGATCAGCACGTAGATGCCGTCGTCGGCCTGCGAGCCGTCGCCCAGTTTGCCGATGTACATGCCCGGGCGCAGGCGGATGTGTTCCCGCGGCGACAACGTCACGATGGCGTCGTCGCCGTAGGTTTCGTTGGGATTCGTATTGAGTAAGTCTGCCATAGTCTATCGTCTGTTGCGGATCTCGGAGAGCGCCCGGCACATGTCGTCGTGCACGCGCTCCATCAGTTCGTGGGGGTCCGAAGCGGCGACCTCCGAGGCCGGAACGGGAGGCAGGACCCGGATGGTGATCCGGTTGCCCCAGTTGAAGAGCAGGTTGTGCCCGATGAGCGACTTCGTACCGTCGAGCACCACCGGAAGGATGCCGACGCCGGCCTCCCGGGCCAGCAGGAAGGCGCCGGCCTTGAAGCGGTGGATCTCCCCGTCCTTCGAACGCGTGCCCTCGGGGAAGATGGCGACCGAAGCGCCGCGCGAGATCCACTCGCGTCCCTCGCGGAGCAGCTGCTCCATGGCGGCCGTGGCCCGTCCCCGGTTGATGCAGATGTCGCCGTGCAGGAAGAGGTACTGCCCGAAGAAGGGAACCTTGTAGACCTCGCGCTTGGAGACCCACCGGAAATTGAGCGGCAGGTAGTAGAGCGTCGGGATGTCGATCACCGTGTTGTGGTTCACGGCAATGACGTAACGCTGGCGGCGGTCGATCCGCTCAAGCCCCTCGACGCGCTGGCGCCAGAAGGGCGGGATGGCGAAGAAGATCCGCACGAGGATGCGCGAGAGTTCGTGCACGACGCGGCGGCCCCGGTCGAAGGGATAGCAGACGACCAGCGCAACGGCCGACAAGATCATGAAAAAGGTGCACAGCAGCACCAGGAAGATGTAGTACAAGGCACTCAACATAGGCAGCGCGGAGTTTTAGACGGGCTGGATCCGGGTGCGGCAGAAACACGACGAAAACCGTCGGCGGCCCTCACGGGTCGGCCGCCGCACGCCGGAAAACAGGTAGCCATATCCATTCAAGGAGCAAATATACGAATTTTTTCCGGGGTTTTCCCTCCTCCGCAGGGACGTTTTTTTTCAACAGAGGGTCTGTTCCGGAACCGGACGGAGGATCGGAGAACGGCTGAGCGGAGGGGTGTCCCGCGAAGAGGGCGCAGGAGCCATGCCGGGTGCACGGCGGACAGAAAGCGGGACGGGTGGCATGACGGGGAACAGGAGGACGGACGACAAGACAGGAACGGGCGGACAGGCTGAAGGACGGGAAACGGGAGGACGGCTGAAGGAGGCTGCGGCAAAAAAGAGAGGTCCGGGGACCTTGCGGGTCTCCGGACCTTTTCTCAGTCGGATGCGGCAAACTATTTGGCCAAGCACTCGCCGACCTTCTCGCCGATCGCCTCGCCGCGCAGGTCGCGTGCCACGATCGTGCCGTCGGGGCCAAAGAGGATGATCTGCGGAATGCCGTTGATGCCGTAGAGGTCGGTCGGCAGCTGGCCGGCATCGAAGATCACGGGCCACGTGATCGGCAGGCTCTCGAGGGCCTTCTCGGTGTCGGCGCGCTCGTCCCAGACGGCTACGCCCACGATCTCGAAGCGGTCACCCTTGTACTTCTTGTATACCTCGGCCAGATTGGGCATCTCGCCACGGCAGGGGCCGCACCACGAAGCCCAGAAATCGACGAGCACGTACTTGCCCTTGCCCACATAGTCGGAGAGCGATACGGGGGTACCCTCGGCGCTGCCCTTCTCGATCGTGAAGTCGGTGAACATCTTGCCCTCGGAGGTCTTCTCGAGGTTCTCGTAGCGGGCCTTCTCCTGCTGTACGCTCGCAGCGTTACGCACGGCCTCGCCGGCCACGTTGTAGAGCGAGTCGAACTGCGACTTGTCGTCGGCCAGGCGGGTGATTACGACCGAACCCAGCACATTGTCCTTGTTGGCGGCAAAGAACTCCTCGTTGAGCTTGCGCGAACCCGCGGAGAAGGTTTCGCCGGCCTGCTCGAGGGCTGCGCGGAACTCCTCGTCCTTGAGCCCCTGCTCACGCAGCGAGGTATAGGCTTCGCGATAGGTTTTGTAGAGTTCCTCGGACGAAGCGTTGTAGCCGTTGAAGGTCTCGTTGAGCGGCGTACCCGAGCAGCGGTAGCCCTCCTCGGTAAGGGTCAGGACGGGCGATCCGGCCTCGAGTACGACCATGCCGCCCGTGCGGTTGTCGCCCTGCGAGATGAGGACACGCGCCAGAACGGGCGAGTCGATCTCGCCCTCGAACGAGAAGGCCCCCTGCGAGACGACCGTGCTGTCGCTCTTCTCACCGTAGAGGAGCGATACGGTCGCTCCGTTGTACAGCGTATCGACCGTACCCGAAAGCAGGTAGGTCGGACGCGATTCGCCACAGGCTACCAGAAGAAGCGATGCGGCAGAAATTGCAGTAAACTTTTTCATAAAAAACCTTGTTTTGGTTAATGTTTATAACTCAATTTAAAAAAATGTTCAAACATTATCAAAGCGTTTGGAACTTTGTCCAAAATTACATATTTTTCGGCGAAAAAGTAGAATTTTCAGCCGCAATTATAGACATTTTTAACACACAAAACAAAAGATTCGATCAAAAAATTAGAGCGACGGCCTGCACGATGTCGGGCGCTCGTTCTGCCTTCGTGACAGAAGGTATGTTTCCGCAGACCTTGTATTAACAAACAATCCTAACTAAAAACAATCAGCATGAAGAAACTCTACCTCGCCTGGCTCATATGCCTCATGGCGTTCCAGGTTTCAGCGCAACAGAGATGGGTCACCGGCGTCGTGGCAGACACGAACGGCGTACCCGTGGTTGGCGCCACCGTTACCGTCAAGGGCGGTACGAACGGTGCGATCACCAATTCGGACGGCTCGTTCCGGATCGAAGCGTCGGATTCGGACATCCTCGTGTTCAAGTACCTCGGGTACGACGAACAGGAGATCCAGGTCGGTCCCCGCACACGCATCGAAATCGAACTCCGCGAATCGGCACACCAGCTCGATGACGTGGTCGTGACGGGTTACCAGACCATCTCGAAGGAGCGTGCCACGGGTTCGTTCGACATCATCGACAAGGCCCAGCTCGAAAAACCCTCCGGTTCGATCGCCAGCCGTCTGATCGGTTCGGCGGCAGGTCTGGTGGGTACGCAGGACGCATACGGAAATCCCGTGTTCGAGATCCGCGGACGTTCGAGTCTCTCGACGTCGGCCACCGAGCCGCTGCTCGTCGTGGACGGATTCGCCATCGAGGGCGGCTTCGAGTCGATCAACCCCAACGACGTGGAGAGCGTCACCGTGCTGAAGGATGCTGCGGCAGCCTCGATCTGGGGAGCCAAGTCGGCCAACGGCGTGATCGTCGTAACGACCAAGAACGCCCGATCCGAAGGGGGGGGGGGAAAGCCTCGGTAACGGTTGATTACTCGGGTTTCTTCAAGGTTTCACCCAAACTCGACCTCGACTACACGCTCTCGCAGGCCTCGGTGAACGACGTCATCGACTACGAGATCTACGGATTCACGCGCTGGGACTCGACCACGTGGTATCCCCAGGAAAACGACTACAGCGGCGGCGGCAGCAAGGTCTATGAGCTGCTGAACGAAAACCGCCTCGGCCACATCTCCGAAGCCGAGATGAATGCCGCCATCGACGAACTCCGCACCAAGAACAACTACGGGCAGATCAAGAAATACCTGCTCCAGAACCCGATCGTACACCAGGAGAACGTCGCCGTGAACATCGCCACCAACCGGTCGTCGAACACCCTCTCGGCCCTCTACCAGAACGACCGGCAGCACTACAAGAAGCAGAACAGCACCAAATACATGGTCAATTTCCGTAACCGGACCCATGTGTTCAAGTGGCTCGACTTCAACTTCAACGGCGCATACACCTATACTAAAAACGACAACAGCGGATACGGCCTGCCCGGACTCTCGCCCTACGAGATGCTCGTGGACGAGAACGGCGACTACATCCCCTACTCATACGGCGTCAGCCTCGACTACGTGAAGCGCCACGTTCCCGAAGGCAAGTTCCCCTATGAGGACTGGAGCTGGAACCCCCTGCAGGAGATGAACAACCGCGAGCTGACCTCGACGTCGGCCAACGCCCGCGTACAGGCCGGCCTGACCTTCAAGCTCTGGAAGGGGCTGACCTTCGACTCGCGCATCCAGTATGAGATGATCGAGTCCGACACGCACAACTACTACAACGAGAACACCTACACGGTACGCTACGGCGTGAACAGCGCCGCCTCGTGGAACAAGGAGACCGACGAGGTGACGGCCAACCTCCCCACCGGAGGGTTCCTCGACCAGAGCCGCACCCGCTACGACGTGCTCACAATCCGCAACCAGCTGAACTTCAACCACACGTTCGCCGAAAAGCACGCCGTGGCCGTGGTCGCCGGTATCGAGACGATCGACCGCCGCTACCAGTCGTTCGGATATCCCCGCACCTACGGATACAACGACGAGACGCTCAGCGTCGGCAACTTCCCCAACGGCATCGGCGGAACGGGCGTTTACCAGCTCACGGACTGGCAGGGAAACAACCTCACATTGAGTTATCAGAACTCGTTCTCGTACACCACGGACCGCTACTTCTCGGCCTTCGGCAACGCATCGTACACCTACGACAGCCGATACACCGTGTCGGGAAGCGTGCGTACCGATGCCTCGAACCTCATCACCGACGACCCGGCCTACCGCTACGCCCCGTTCTGGTCGGTGGGCGCCAGCTGGCAGATCGCCAACGAGGCATTCATGCAGCAGGTGGACTGGATCGACGGCCTGGCCCTGCGCTTCACCTACGGATACAACGGAAACGTGGACAAATCGACCACCTTCAAGCCGCTGGTGAACATCAGCTCGTCGCCCAACACGGTGACCGGCGAGCTCACCGGATCGATGTCGAGCTACGGCAACCCCACGCTGCGCTGGGAGCGCACCGGAACGTGGGACATCGGCGTGGACTTCAACCTCTTCCGGGGCAAGCTCTACGGTAAGTTCGACGTATACAGCAAGCACTCGGAGGACCTGATCGCCGACGTTACGCTCTCGGCCGTGCAGGGAACCACCTCGATGCGCCTGAACAACGGCGAGATCCTCAACCGCGGTTTCGAGATGGAGGTGGGTTCGACGCTCCGCATCTCGCCCAACGTGACGTGGAACGGCGTGCTGACGCTCTCCTACAACAAGAACCGCATCAAGAGCCTGCAGGTCAAGCCCACGAACGCCTACGACCTGGTCTATGTCGGCGGCAGCACCGCATGGATGGAGGGCTACGACATGAACACGCTCTGGACCTACAAGTACGGCGGTCTGCAGAACGTGGGCACCGCCTCGTCGCCCGACTGGCAGCCGACGATCCTCCACAAGAGCGGCCTCTACGAGACCTTCGCAACGTGGCCCACGGGCGACCCGATGGACTGCTCCTACGCAATGGGTACGACCGTAGCACCGTGGAACATGTCCTTCTCGACCTCGTTCCGCGTCTACGACTTCGACATCTCGATGATCGTGACCGGCAAGTTCGGGCACAAGTTCCTCCGCGAGAGCTTCAACTACCCCTCCGTATCGGGACGCGCCGTGCCCAACGACAAGTACTCGGAGGTGAAGAACTGCGACCCGAACGAGATGATTCCCCTGCCGCAGAACGAGATCGAGACCCGCTACTACTTCTGGGACCGCTTCTATCCCTACATGTCCTACCTGACCGAGAGTGCCTCGCACATCCGCCTGCAGGAGTTCAGCGTGGGATACAACCTTCCCAAGAAGGTCGTCGCGAAGATCGGCATGAAGTCGCTGCAGGTATATGCGCAGTGCAACAACCCGTTCAACATCTACTTCAACGGATACGGCGAGGACCCCGAATTCGCAAAGGGGACGATCCGCCTGCAGGCGTCGTATACGTTCGGAATCAAGTGCAAATTCTAAACTGTTGAGACCATGAATCTGAAGAAAACAGCATACCTCACGCTCCTCGCCGCGGCCGTCTCGGGCTTGGTCGCCTGCGACGACTTCCTCGATGTCGATCCCTCGAAGAGCACCCAGAAGACAATCGAAACGGCCGAACAGCTCGATGCACTGCTCGGCAGCTACTCGCGGTTCTACTCCGAGTACAACCACACGGCCCTCGCCTGCGACGACTTCGGCCTGACGACCGACATACACGACTATCAGAACGGCGGCATGAGCCCTTCGAACCTGGAGTACATTCTCTGGAGCGACCAAGGCACGGGGACCAGCCGCCTGCTCTGGGACGGCGAGTACAGCAAGATCTACTACGCCAACCTGGTGCTCGCGTATATCGACGAGGTGTCGGGCGACGCCGAGACGAAGGCCAATCTCAAGGCCGAGGCCCATTTCCTGCGCGCATACTCGATGTTCCAGCTGGCCGTGGCCTACACGCTCTACTACGACGGCAACAACGGCTCGGAACTCGGACTGCCGCTCAAGCAGACCATCTCGTTCGAGGAGGGCATCGCCCGCGCCTCGCTGACCGACACGTGGTCGTTCATCGACAACGACCTGCAGCAGGCGCTGAAGATCACCACGCCGCTCGTCAAGCAGGGCAAGCGCCGCGTATGGCGCGGCACGACGGCCGCCGTACACGCCTTCGCGGCACGCTACTACCTCTACCGCGGCGATCTGGACAACGCCAAGGCACAGGTGGAGGCCGTACTTGCGGAGTACAACACGCTCAAGGACTTCAACACCTCGATGTCGTACAGCGCCAACGACGACGAGTATGAGATCAACGCCTCGACGAACAAGGAGGTAGTGACGGTGAAGTACCCCTACACGAAGCTCCAGTTCTACGGAACGAACGGATATCCGGAGCTCTTCGAGTGGGAGGACCTGCTCTTCGCCCGCACGTGCTCCTACGCTTCGTGGTGGTACATCCCCAGCGAGGATCTGCTCGCAACCTATGAGGCCGATGTCCCCGGAGGCGACCCGATGAACGACCTGCGCTACGAGTACTTCATCGTCGAGGACTTCTCGCTCCGCTACTGCCAGACCGACCCGGCGTTCCGCTACCCGGCATACTGCCAGTTCTACTTCGACAACCTCATCTCGGGCCCGACCGTTGCGGAGATGCTCCTCATCAAGGCCGAGGTCCAGGCTCGTCAGGGAGATTGGCAGGGTGCCATGCAGACGCTCGTGCCGCTGCGCAAGGCCCGCATCAAGGCCGAGGCATACACCGAGCTGACCGCCTCGTCGCAGGCAGACGCCCTGCAGAAGATCCTCCGCGAACGCCGCCGCGAACTGGCCTTCGTGAGCCGCTGGTACGACATGAAGCGTCTGAACGCCAACGACGACCCGGCAGACGACATCACCGTAACGCGCGAATTCTATCCCTACACGACCTCGTCGGTACTCGACGGCGAACCCGCCAAGACCTACACGCTCGAACCCGGGTCGCGCCACTACGCGCTCCCGATCCCGACGGTGGACATCGACCGCTCAAAGGGTGAACTCAAGCAAAATACCTATTGATACGAAGCAAGATGAAACGACTGACCATACTGCTCGGATGCGCACTCCTGGCCGGATGCGCATCCGGAGGGCTCAATGCAGAGGGGAAGGCCGAGCTCAAGGTACTCTACGTCGGGGGAAACCCCGACTACGAGTCCTTCCTCCAGAAGAAAACACCCGAGGAGCACGCTGCATCGGTGAAGGAACGCATGGAGGCGTTCGGGGAGTTTCTCCGCGAACGGTTCGACTCGGTGGCCGTCATCGAGGGCTCGGCATACAAGCCCGAGTTGTCGGAGGGCTACGACGTGACGGTGTTCGACGGCAAGATCCCGGCCATAAAGCCTGCCGTGCGTGAAACCGACGCCGAGGGCAACATCGTACGCTACGTGCGGCCGCAGCTGCTGCCCGAGGATTTCGACTGCGCGGCCGTGACGATCGGCTCGGTCGGTGAGGATGTGGGTCGCGCCATCGGCTCGAAGAACGACTGGTACTGTCTCTGCCTCGACGCACAGGCCCACCACATGGTCGAGGACCACCCGATCTTCAAGGGTCCCTTCCGGACGAAGCTGACCCTCGAAAAGTGCCCGACGCCCGAGGATGCTTTCCACTACACCTATTATTACGACGGGCCGATGCCCGACTCGATCATGATGTGGCGCGTGCAGACCAAGGGCTACAAGACGGACGAAGGGTTCCCGATCGGCATGGTATCGCGTCCGTGGGGATACACCGACTCGCCCGATGCCGAGTACATCTCGAGCGGCGTGTGCGCCAAGACGCTCGACGCGGTGGCCATCGGCCGCCACGGCAACTTCCTTACGTGGGGATTCGCCGCATCGCCCGCCTACCTGACCGAAGAGGCCAAGGCCGTGCTGGCCAATGCCATTTGCTACATCGCCCGCTTCAAGGGCAAGGGCATGCTCGTGCGCAAGTACAACGACCGGATCGCCACACGCGAATACCTGCGCGAGCTGACCTACCTGGCCTCGATGGAGCCCTACGAGGAGCGCGTCGGCTGGACCGAGGAGGCCAACCGCGAGGGGGCCGAGAAGCAGGCTGCGGCACGTGCCAAGAAGGCTCGCGGAGAGAAGCTCTCGGACGAGGAGGCATACTACCTCAACTTCAAGCCCCAGCGTCCGATGACGCTCGAGGAGTATCTGAAGCGGTACGAAAAGGAGGCATTCGAGGTGCTGGGCACCGACCTGGAGGCCTATCCGAAATACTATGCCGAGAACCGCGACTACTTCTACGGCGGCGAGGGAATGTACGTGATGACCGTGGATGAGGACTGCAAGGCCTGGGGTATCGCAAACAACGACATCCGCCTGCTCGAGAAGGCCGTATCGTGCCTCGAGCAGGGCCAGGAGGTCGAGCGGGCCGAGCGGGTGCTGCGGCGCTACACGCTCTGTACGTTCACACGGCCCGAGGAGTGGCGCCAGTGGCTCGACACGTATCGCGACAAGATCTTCTTCACCGAGTCCGGCGGATGGTTCTTCATGGTGGACGGACCGGCCTCGCTGCCCGGAAACGATTACCACGCCCGCGAGAAGGCCGCAAAGGAGGCTTCGGCCGAGGCCGAGCGCAAGCAGGCCGAGTTGGGCGAGACCTCGCAGGCCGAACCGGTGGCCGTGGCGGCCCGGATGGTCGGCCAGGGCGACAGCCGTGCCATCGAGGTGCGCATGCGCATCCACCCCGGATTCCACGTATACCGGCAGGTAGGGGCATCGGATCCCTACATTCCGCTGACGGTGGAGGCCTCGCTGCCCGAGGGATGCACGGCCGGCGAACTGATCGCCCCGGCCCCGCAGCAGTCGGGATCGGCCGGAACGACCGTCTACGAGAACGAGGTGACGCTGACGCTGCCCGTCAAGGGCAACGGCACGGGAACGGCCACCTGCACGGTGGGCTGGCAGAGCTGCGACGACCACGTCTGCACCCCGCCCCAGACCCGTGAGTTCACGCTCCGGATCGAATAACGGGCCGCAGGCAGCGGCAAACACGGGAAACGGCGGAGGGTCTTCGGGCCCTCCGCCTTCGTTTTTCCGTTTTCCACACGGCCGGAGGGTGCCGGGGAAAGGCTGGCGGCAAGGCCGGGCAGACGGGACGAAGGGCGGGAACGCGGTCTGGCGGAACCCGGAGGGAGAAGGCAAAGGAGGCGGAATGCGGTGCGTGGCGTTTTTTTGCGTATCTTTGCCCCGCGCATCAAGGCGCACACTACCCTGCCCTATGAAAATCGCAGATATCGACCTGGGCGAAAAGCCCCTGCTGCTCGCCCCCATGGAGGACGTCACGGACCCCTCGTTCCGCTACATGTGCAAACGGTTCGGGGCCGACGTGGTATACACCGAATTCATCTCCTCGGACGGACTCATACGCGACGCCGCGAAGTCGCTCAAGAAACTCGAGATCGACGATGCGGAACGGCCCGTCGGCATACAGATCTACGGGCACCTGATCGAGCCGATGGTCGAGGCCGCCCGGATGGCCGAAGCCGCCGGACCGGACATCATCGACATCAACTTCGGCTGCCCGGTGAAGAAGATCGCCGGACGCGGGGCCGGGTCGGGAATGATGCGCGACGTACCGCTGATGGTCGAGATGACGCGGCAGATCGTCCGCGCCGTGAAGAAACCCGTGACGGTGAAGACCCGGCTGGGCTGGGACGAGGAGTCGAAGAACATCGAGGAGATTGCGCTCCGCCTGCAGGATGTCGGCATCGCCGCGCTCACGATCCACGGCCGCACGCGGGCCCAGATGTACCGCGGCGAAGCGGACTGGACCCTGATCGGGCGCGTGAAGAACAACCCGCAGATCCGGATCCCAATCATCGGCAACGGCGACGTCGATTCGGGGCCCAAGGCCAAAGAGATGTTCGACCGGTACGGTGTGGACGGCGTGATGATCGGCCGCGCAACCTACGGCCGGCCGTGGATCTTCCGCGAGGTGAAGCACTACCTCGCGACGGGCGAGGTGATGCCCCAGCCGTCGGTCGTCGAACGGGTGGAGATCGCCAAGGAGCATCTGCACAAATCGCTGGAGATCAAAGGAGAGCATGTCGGCATTCTCGAAATGCGGCGTCATCTGACCAACTACTTCAAGGGGTTGCCGAATTTCAAGGAGACGCGTCTGAAGCTGGTCACGTCACTCGACATCGACGAACTTTTCGCCACGCTCGACTGCGTGGCCGAGCGCTGGGGAGGATACGACCTCTCGGAGGCGGTGCCCGCTCCCCTCTCGCACGATCTGTAACCCGAAACGCGATACAAAGACGAAACGGCACCGTGCAGCTGCACGGTGCCGTTTCGTCTTGCGGGAGCCCAGAAGCCCGGGCGTCGGCCCCACCATGCGGCCGTTACTTCAGCACCCGCTCGATGTAGGCCTTGTAGTCCTTCACGACGGGTTTGTAATCCTCGTCCTCGAAAAGGGGCGAGGAGATCAGGAAGTCGGCCGTCGAACGATTGACGGCCGTCGGCACATTATAGAGCGTCGCCAGGCGCAGGAGGGCCTTGACATCGACATCGTGGGGCTGCGCCGACATCGGGTCCCAGAAGAAGATTAGCGCGTCGATGCGTCCGTCGGCAATGAGCGAACCCAGCTGCTGGTCACCGCCCAGCGGGCCCGACTTGAGTAGCGTGATCTGGAGTTCGGGATGCGGCAGCGTGTTCAAATCGTGCTCTCCCCGGTGGTCGCGCAGCGTCCGCTCGACCATCTTGCCCGTCGTCCCGGTGCACACCAGATGGTGTGCACTCAATTTCGCACAATTCCATTCGACCCATTCGGCCAGGTCGCGTTTCATGTTGTCGTGGGCTACCAGAGCCAGCACTTTCGTCTTCCGATCCATAATCGACATGATGTTTTGTTCCTGTTCCGCAAAAATAGTACAATTCGCCGGAAAACGGACTCCGGAGCAGCCCGGAGGACAAAAAAAATCCCGACCCGGAGCGGGTCGGGAGGTCTTGCCTGCCCGGCAGAGGCCAGGCAGCGGATCGGGCACGGCGGATCAGGCCTCGGCAGGAGCCTCGCCGGAGGCCTCGTCCGGTGCGGTCTTGAACTCCGTGAAGCCGGCACGCACCAGGATGTTGTACCACGAGAAGCATTTCTTCATGTCGGAAACATGGACGCGGTCGCGGTCGTACTCCGGAAGCACCTCGGCGAAGTAGGCCTTCAGGTGCTCGGGCGTCTCCTTCGGGTCGATGGCCTCCTTGCCGCCCGTGTGGGCATAGATGCGCGTGAAGACATCGGCCAGAGCGATGTCGTCGCCCTCGGTGAACATCGAAATCTCGGACAGCGCGCTCACCTTGGCCGTGGCCGAGGCATTCATCCGGCGGCCGTCGATCAACGACTCGACGATCACGCCGCGCATCGATTGCGCCACGTATTTATAAAGCCCGGGCTGTCCCGAAATCGCAAGAATCTCTCTCAGTTCCATAGTCTGTAAAAATATCTTTGGGTTAATGGTTACTCCTTCTTCAGGTGGACGTCCATCTGCGGGAACGGGAAGTTGATGCCCGCGGCGGGAAGCTCCTTGTAGAAGCGTTCGTTGTATTCGAAATAGACGTTCCAATAGTCCGCATTGCGCGTCCATGCACGGACGGTGAGGTTCACCGAACTGTCGGCGAGCGCTCCGACCCACACCACGGCCGAAGCCGGAGCCTCGGGTTCGCGCAGGATGCGCGCATCGGCGGAGAACATCGCCAAGATGGCCTGCCGCGCCGCATCGACGTCATCGCCGTAGGAGATGCCGACCGTCCAGTCCACACGCCGCAGGTCGGCCGTCGAGTAGTTGTCGATGATGGCCGTGGCGATCGAGTTGTTGGGGATGTAGATCGTCTGGTTGTCCACCGTAGTGATGACCGTCGAGAAGAGCTTGATCTCGCGCACCGTGCCCGACTGGCCCTGGGCCGAGATGTAGTCGCCCACGCGGTAGGGCTTCATCAGCAGGATCATCACCCCGCCGGCGAAGTTCTGCGCCGTGCCGCTCAGGGCCATACCGATGGCCAGAGTGGCGGCCGAGAAGACGGCGATGAGCGACGTGACATTGACGCCCAAAGTCGAGACCACGATGAGTACCAGCAGCAGCATGAAGACCACGCGGACCGTATTGCGCAGGAACGAACGCAGCGAGATATCGACCTGGCGCCGCTCGCAGATCGCATCGAGGAAGCGGATCAGACGCCGCACGATCCAGCGCCCGATGAAATAGATGGCCAGCGCGATGAGGATCTTCACCACGATCCAGATCGACTCCGAGAGCAGGCTGCGCAACAGCGAATCGATATCCAGGTTGGCCAGCCGGCGCACGGCCTCGGCGAAGTTGGCCTTCTGGACGCTGTCGGGAACGATCAGCGGCGCAGCCTCATCAGCGGCCGCAAAGAGCGGCGAAAACAGGGAGGTCAGCAAATTCATGTTCGTTTCACATACGGTTTACTCGGCAAAAATAGCCAAAAAATGGAGATTTTATTAACTTTGTCCATATTTTACGACATTTAAACGAAATGAGCACCATGCAGCCGCTGAACCAAGTAGAGATCATACAGATCAACATCTCCGGTGCGGACAAGCCCGGAATGACCTCCTCGCTGACCGAGATCCTCGCACGATATGACGCCTCGATCCTCGACATCGGACAGGCCAACATCCACCAGTCGCTCACGCTCGGAATCCTCATCCGCACGACCCCCGACAAGTCGGGAAACATCATGAAGGAGCTGCTCTTCAAGGCTTCGGAGTTGGGTGTGATGATCCGCTTCACCCCCATCTCGGCCGAGCAGTACGAAGACTGGGTCAGCCGCCAGGGCAAGAACCGCTACATCATCACCCTGCTCGGGCGCACGGTGACCGCACGCCACATCGCCGAGGTGACGAAGGTCGTGGCCGAACACGGGCTGAACATCGACGCCATCAAGCGCCTGACGGGCCGCGTGCCCCTGCGCGAGGAGGACCGCCGGGCCCGCTCGTGCATCGAGCTCTCGGTGCGCGGATCGCTCACCGACGAGGAGCGCAGCACGATGCAGGAGGGGTTCATGAACCTCTCGGACCAGGGGCTCGACGTCTCCTTCCAGAAGGACGACATCTACCGCCGCAGCCGGCGCCTGATCTGCTTCGACATGGACTCGACGCTCATCGAGACGGAGGTGATCGACGAGCTGGCCGAAAGGGCCGGCGTCGGGCCGCAGGTGCGCGAGATCACGGCCAGCGCCATGCGCGGCGAGATCGACTTCCGCGAGAGCTTCACCCGGCGGGTCGGACTCCTGCGCGGACTCGACGTCTCGGTCATGGAGGAGATTGCACGCTCGCTGCCCATCACCGAGGGACTCGAACGCATGATGACCGTGCTCAAGCGCGTGGGATACAAGACGGCGATCCTCTCCGGCGGCTTCACCTACTTCGGGAACTACCTCCGCCAGAAATACGGGTTCGACTACGTCTACGCCAACGAGCTCGAGATCGAGGAGGGCAAGCTCACCGGACGCTACGTCGGCGAGATCGTGGACGGGCGCCGCAAGGCCGAACTCCTCCGCCTGCTCTGCCAGTTCGAGGCGATCAACATCGCGCAGTCGGTGGCCGTCGGCGACGGGGCGAACGACCTGCCGATGCTCAACCTCGCAGGTCTCGGAATCGCCTTTCACGCCAAACCCAAGGTCAAGGCCACGGCCCGGCAGTCGATCTCGACGATCGGACTCGACGGAATACTCTATTTCCTCGGACTGAAGGATTCGCGCATCGAGGAATGAGGCGGCGGATGCGGTGGCTCGGGATCGTCGCGGCGGCTGCAGTTGCGGCCGGCTGTTACGACTCCCGCTTCGGGCAGCCCGGGGCGGAGCAGGTGCCGTGGACGCCGACCGAGCACATCGCCGCCCTGCGGGAGCGGTATGCCGGGGAGACGTTCGAGGTGACGGGAGACATCGTCGTCGAGGGCGTAGTTACATCCGACGATACACGAGGCAACTTCTACCGCTCGCTCTGCATCGAGGAGCAGGGCGCGGCGATCGAGATCATGACCGGGACGGACCACCTGCACAACGACTATCCGCGGGGGTGCCGTGTCGTGCTGCGCCTCAGGCAGCTGGCCGTCGGCGAGAGCCGCGGGGTGCTCCAGGCGGGGCGGATGCCCGCGCCCGGGAGCAGCTACGCCACCGACTACATCGGCTCGCAGGCGGCACTCGACCGGGTATTGGCCCGTTGCGGCGGCGAGGTGAAGGAGCCGGAACCGACGCTGCGGACGATCGGCGGGCTGGAGCCCCGCATGTGCGGCACGCTGGTACGGATCGAGGAGCTGCGCTACGAGCCCGAAGAGCTCGCTCCGTCGCAATGGGCCGGATACAAGCGCTTCACTGATGCCGAAGGTCGGGAGATACGCACCTATGTGCGCACCTATGCCGACTTCGCCGAAGAGGAGGTTCCGGTCGGAGCGGTTACGCTCACGGGGATTCTCCAGCTCGACGGGAAGGAGTACATACTCAAACTGCGCGATGAAAACGACTGCCGACCGATGCCGTAAGGCCGCAAGGAGCGGTGCGTCCGCCCGAAGAGCGGTCGGGGTGCTGGCGGCAGCCGGTATGCTCGCCGCGGCGGGGTGCGACCGGGCCACGGAGCCGCGCCCCCGGGAGGAGCAGCCCGTGCGGCACACGATCGCCTACCTCAAATCCCTGTGCGACGGGGCCGAAAGCCGGCTGGTGACCCGCGAGATCACCGTCCGCGGGTTCATCACCGCGAACGACCGCTACGGGGAGTTCTACAAATCCATCGTTCTGGAGGACGAGACGGGCGGAATCACCGTGGCCGTCGATCAGACGGGTACGGCCGCCGAATTTCCCTTCGGGTATGTGGCCACGCTGCACGGCGCGGGGCTGCGGCTCTGCGCCTACGGCGGAAAGGTCGGGATCGGCATCGGCGCCGGAGAGCAGGGAGCCGAGGGGATTCCGGCGGAGGAGACGGGCCGATACCTCACGGTAGAGCCGCCCGGCGAGGAGCGCCACACGGCCCGGACGGTGACCATCGACGGAATCGGACCCGGGCTCGTCGATACCCGGGTGCGGATCGACGGCGTGCGCTTCGTCGAGAGCGGCGCGACGTGGTGCGACACCGACCCCGAAACGGGGCGGACGGTGACCACCGAGCGGACGATCGTGGACGAGCAGGGCAACACGCTCGCCGTGCGCACGCTCGGGAGCTGCTCCTACGCAAAGGAGCCTCTCCCCGAAGGAAGAGGCTCCCTGTATGGCGTGGTGGACTGCTTCAGCGGCAAATACTCGCTCCGCGTCACCAACCGCGACCTGCTGTTCCCCTAACGCTGCAGCGCCTCCCAAAGCATGTCCTTCAGGCGCGCGATGTTCAACCCCGAGACCGAAGAGATGAAGACCGAGGGAATGCCCTCGGGCAGGTGTGCGCGCAGCTCCTCGAGCAGCCCGTCGTCGAGCATGTCGCACTTGGTGACGGCCAGCAGCCGCTCCTTGTCCAGCAGCTCGGGGTTGTACTGCGTCAGCTCGCCCAGCAGGATGTCGTAGTCGCGGCGGATGTCGTCGCTGTCGGCCGGAATCATGAACAGCAGCACGGAGTTGCGCTCGATGTGGCGCAGGAAGCGCGTGCCCAGGCCGCGGCCCTCGTGCGCCCCCTCGATGATGCCGGGGATGTCGGCCATGACGAACGACTTGTGGTCGCGAACCTCGACGATGCCCAGATTGGGTTCGAGCGTCGTGAAGGCGTAGTTGGCGATCTTCGGCTTCGCGGCCGAGACGACCGACAGCAGGGTCGATTTCCCGGCATTGGGGAAGCCGACCAGCCCGACGTCGGCAAGCACCTTCAGTTCGAGGATGAAGGCTCCCTCCTCGCCCTCCTCACCCGGCTGGGCATAGCGCGGCGTCTGGTTCGTGGCGCTCTTGAAATGCCAGTTGCCCAGGCCGCCCCGGCCGCCCTTGAGCAGCACGAGCCGCTCGCCGTCGGCGGTGACCTCACCGACCGTCTCGGTCGTCGTCGTGCCGTCCTCGAGCTCGACAACCCGCTTGGCCACCGTGCCCAGCGGCACGGGGATGACGATGTCGCGGGCATCCTTGCCCGACGAGCGGGCACCGGATCCGTTCTGTCCGTCCTCGGCGAACTGGTGGCGCTGGTACTTGAGGTGGATCAGCGTCCAGTACTGTCTGTCGCCCTGCAGCACGATGCTGCCGCCCTTGCCGCCGTCGCCGCCGTCGGGACCGCCGAAGGCCACGAACTTCTCGCGCCGGAAATGGGCCGAACCCGCGCCGCCGTGGCCCGAGCGGGCGAAAATCTTCACGTAGTCTACGAAATTGGAACCTGCCATAATCTGTTCTTTCTCGCTGCAAAGATAGTGCAAGCGGCGTGCAATCACAAATTTATTTCTCGGCGGAGGAGTCCGGCAAAAGGGAAACGGGCGGAGGATGTCGTCTCCTCCGCCCGCAGCAGGTCGATTGCGCTCCCCCGCAGCGCGGTCAGAGCGTCAGCGGCTCATAGGGAAGCCCCCACGCCTCGGCAACCGGGCGGTAGACCACCTTGCCCTCGACGATGTTGAGACCCAGGGCCAGTTCGGGGTTCTCCTGCGCGGCGCGGCGCCAGCCCTTGTCGGCCAACTGGATGGCGTAGGGAAGCGTGGCGTTGGTGAGCGCCAGCGTCGAGGTGCGCGGCACGGCGCCCGGAATGTTGGCCACGCAGTAGTGCAGCATGCCATCGACGTAGTAGACCGGATCCTCGTGGGTCGTCGGACGCGAAGTCTCGAAGCAGCCGCCCTGGTCGATGGCCACATCGACCATCACCGTACCCGGGTCCATCTCCTTGAGCATGTCGCGCGTCACGAGCTTCGGGGCCTTGGCGCCCGGAATCAGCACCGAACCGATCACCAGGTCGGCGTGCTTGAGTTCCTGGCGGATGTTGTACTCCGAGGACATGAGCGTCTTGACGTTCTTGGGCATCACGTCGGCCAGATAGGTCAGGCGCTGCAGCGAGATGTCGCAGATCGTCACGTCGGCGCCCGTGCCGGCTGCCGTGCGCGCCGCGGCCGTACCCACGACGCCCGCGCCGATGACGAAGACCTTGGCCGGCTTCACTCCCGGAACGCCGCCGAGCAGCACGCCCTTGCCGCCGCGGGGCTTCTCGAGGAAATAGCGCCCCTCCTGTGCCGCCATGCGGCCGGCGACTTCGGACATCGGAATGAGCAGCGGCAGCGAATGGTCGGCCCGCTCGACCGTCTCGTAGGCGCAGCAGATGGCTCCGCTGTCGATCATGGCGTGCGTCAGCGGCTCGCTGCTGGCAAAGTGGAAATAGGTGAACACGAGCTGGCCCCGGCGGATGAGCTTGTACTCGGGAGCGATCGGCTCCTTGACCTTGATGATCATCTCGGCCGTGGCATACACATCCTCGATCGTCGGGAGAATCGAGGCGCCGACCGCCGTATAGGCCGCATCCGGGAACCCGCTGTTCTCACCGGCCGTAGCCTGCACATAGACCTTGTGGCCCCGTTTGGTCAGCTCCTGCGCCCCGGCCGGCGTGAGGCCGACGCGGTTCTCGTTGTTCTTGATCTCCTTGGGAATTCCGATAATCATAATGCGGGAAGTTTTTAAAGTTTTAGGTTTTGGCTCCCCAAATTACAAAAATCGCAAGAAACCGCAAAGACGATCGACGATTTTTTCGCAAAAATCTAAAACCGATACGAAACCGTAACGTAGAACGACCGCGGCCAGGCATGGCTGCAGCGCGAGGCGTGGGGTTCGTAGAAGACGGCGTCGCCCGCCGGGATGCGGCGCAGGCGGTTCGACTCGTAGACCGCATAGAGCGTCCGGTCGCCCGTCAGGTTGCGGAGCATCAGTCCGGCCGTGAGGCGCGAGCGGCCGAAATAGAAGGTGCGGAAGAGCGAGGCGTCGAGCGTGAAGGCGTCGGGCAGCCGCTCCTGGAGGGTAAGGGCACGGAAGAGTTCGGGGGTGATGCCGGCCTGCTGCGTCACGCGGTCGGTGCGGCGCAGCACGGAGGGCTCGGCGTAGCGGGATCCGGCATAGCCGGCCGAGAGGTGGCAGCTCCAGCCGCGGGGGCCGAAGTAGGTCAGCTCGGCGGAGGAGGTAAGCTGCGGGGCCCCGCCTACCCTGCAGCCGCCCATGCGGCTGACCGAGCGGGTGAGGATCTCGGTGTTGTCCACATCGGAGAGGAGCGTGACGCGGGGATCGCGGACATAGGCATAGCGCGCGGCCGATGCAGCCAGCGCAAGGCGCCAGCGGTACGAGAGGCGCAGGGAGGCGCCGAGTTCGACGCCGCAGAGCGACTGTCCGATGCCCGAAACGGCCAGGTCGCAGTAGAGTGCCGCGAGGTCGTCGTAGCAGCGGCGGGTCTCCGAACCATCGAGGCGCAGCGTGGCGAAGGCCGTGAGCTGCAGTTCGACGTCGCGGCCCGTGCGGCGGAAGGTCAGCTCGGCCGACCGGATGCGCTCGGGACGGGGATCGGCGACCGTGCGGTTGTTGTAGAGGGGCTGGTAGAAGAGCGCCTCGGAGAGGGGCGCCGAGGACCCTGCAAAGGCGGTCAGCGAAAGGTAGCTGCGCGGCGTGAAGGACCAGCCGACGAGCAGTTTGAAGCGGTAGGGCGTAAAGTGCAGGCGGCGCGAGGGACCGAAGGAGAGCGTCCCGGGGAAGAGCTCCTTCTCGTAGTAGCCCCGGCGGCGGACCGTCGTGCGTCCCAGTTCAGCCCCCGCTTCGGCATGGAGGCGGTCGGAGCGGTAGACGGCCCGGAAGAGGATGCGAAGATCGCGGCGGAGCAATGCATAGTCGTAACCGAAGCGGTCGCCCGTGCGGACCTTGCGGTCGGGGTGGCGCAGGTCGTTCTGGAGCAGGTTGCCGTAGGTGTCGTCGTCGATCAGGTACTGGTCGATATCCGTGAGGTGTGAGGCGCCGAGCAGGTCGCGCATCTGCTTGTGGAAGCGCGAGCGGTCGGCGCGCAGCACGGCCCCGAGGCGGAGCGTCAGACGCGGGTCGGGGCGGGTGACCAGAACGGCCGAGAGGGTCAGGTCGGTGCGGCGCTCGACACGGTCGGAGAGGGCATAGGTCGCATCCCCGTCGGCGGAGAGGCGGTTGCGGCGGATGAGGGCGTCCCAGTCGATCTGCGTATAGCGCGGATCGTCCGCCAGCCAGGCGTCGCGGGTCTCGCGGTCGCCGGTATAGCTCGGCAGGTAACGGTAGTTGTCGGGCATCGGCGTGCGGGCGTCGAACCAGTCGAGCATGCTGTAGCGGAGGACGCCGGCCTCGGAGGAGAGACCCGCACGGAGTTCGGTGTGCGCCGAGAGCGGGACGACGAGGTCCGCAACGGCGAGCGGAAGGATCTCACGGCGCACCCGCGAGTTGCGCACGCGCCCCGACTGGTAGCCCCAGGCCGGGTTGTAATAGGGGTCGTCTGTCAGCGAGAAGGCTTCGGCCGAGCTGGAGAGGCGCGTGCCCTGCATCGAGACCGGAAGAAGGAAGAGCAGCGAGGCCCTGGCGCCCGAAGCGAAGGAGCGCGAAAGGCGTAAACCGCCAGTCAGGGCGTGGGTGAAGACCCCCTCGATCAGCAGGTCGCGGCCCGTGCGGGCATCGAAGGCCAGGGCAAGCGACCACGGCCCGCGGCGAAGCGAGGCGGCGGCCTTCGCGCCGACGCGGTAGTTGCGGTCCGAGAAGCGGACCGAGGCGAGGTAAGGAAGCAGCGGCTCGCCATCCGGGAAACGAAATTCCCGGGTGCCGCCCGCACCGCCGAGTTCGGTTTCGGCGGGAGTGGCACCCGGGAAGATGTGCTCCTCGGCTCCGAGAAGCCGGAGCGTCGGGAAATAACGGTAGGAGACCTCCGTCTGTCCGAGGCGGGCGAGCTCCTCATCGTACGGCAGGCCCCGCCGGCGCTGCGCCACACGCGGCAGCGCAAAGTCGGAGGCGGCGCCGTAGAGGTCGCGGGCCGTCTGGATGGCCCGATAGAAGAGCGTCGAATCGGTTGTCAGCAGCTCCCTCCGCTCCTCGCGCCCGGCATAGGGGTAGTATTCGTCGTCATCGGGCGACTGGGCCGCAGCCGATCCGGCGAAGAGCACCAAAAGCACGAGAAGCGGCGCGCGGAACATGGCTTGCGGCGCGCGTCAGAGGGTACGGAGCGTCTCCTTGAGCAGGTCCCAGAACTTCGGCACCGTGGCGATCTCGAGGCGCTCGTCGGGCGAGTGGACGCCGCGGAGCGTCGGCCCGAAGGAGACCATCTCGAGGTGGGGGTATTTCTCAAGGAAGAGTCCGCACTCGAGGCCTGCATGGATGGCACGGACCTTCGGCGTGGTGGCGAAGAGGCGCTCGTAGGCCGCAACGGTGACGGCCAGCAGGCGCGACGAGGGATCGGGAGCCCAGCCCGGATAGCCGTCGGAGTGGACGACCTCTGCGCCGGCCAGCGCGAAGACCGACTCGACGGCCTGCATGGCATAGCGCTTGGCGCTCTCGACCGACGAGCGCTGCGAAGTGGTGACCACGATGCGGTCGTCGCCCTCGAACTTCACCGAGGCGAGGTTGGTCGAGGTCTCGACCAGGCCCGGCACGGCGAACGACATGTCGAGCACGCCGTTCGGGACACCGACCAGGGCCAGCACCAGGGCCCGCTGGGCCGATTCGTCGAGCACGGGGGCCGGGGCAGCCTCGTCGAGCGTGATGCGGAAATTCGGCTCGCGGAGGTGGAACTCGGCGCCGAGTTCGGCGGCAAACTCCCCGAACCAGCTGCGGAATGCAGCCTCGCAGGAGGCGGGGATGCCGAAGAGGACCTCGGCTTCGCGCGGGATGGCATTGCGCAGGTTGCCGCCGTCGAAGCGGCTCAGGCGCAGGGCGAAGCGCTGCCAACCCTCCCAGAGCAGGCGGGCGGCCGTCTTGTTCGAATTGACTCGTCCCTTGTCGATGTCGTCGCCCGAGTGTCCGCCCTGCAGGTCGGAGACGCGGACGCGGAAGAAGCGGTGGTCGGCAGGGGCCGCAACGGTCGTATAGCGGAACGTGGCCAGCGTGTCGATGCCGCCGGCGCAGCCGATGAACAGCTCGCCCTCGTCCTCGGAGTCGAGGTTGATCAGGTAGGTGCCCGTGAGCATTCCCTCGCCCAGTCCGAAAGCACCCGTGAGGCCGGTCTCCTCATCGACCGTGAAGAGCGCCTCGAGGGGTCCGTGCTCGACCGACGGGTCGAGCAGCGCGGCCAGCGCGGCGGCCATGCCGATGCCGCAGTCGGCGCCGAGCGTCGTGCCCTCGGCCTTGACCCACTCCCCGTCGATGCGGGTACGGATGGCGTCGTGCTCGAAGTCGAACTCCACGTCGGAGTTCTTCTCGCAGACCATGTCCATGTGCGACTGGAGGATGACCGCCGGACGGTTCTCGAAGCCCGGGGTGGCGGGTTTGCGCATGACGACGTTGCCCGTCGCATCCTTGCGGTATTCGATGCCGTGGCGCTCGGCGAACGCCACCAGGAAGTCGATGATCCGGCCCTCCTTCTTCGAGGGGCGCGGAACCTGCGTGATGGCATCGAACTGTTCCCAGACGATGCGCGGTTCGAGAGAGGTGATGGATGACATAGCAGATTGGTTTTATGGGTTCATGCGATGATGATCGGATTCAGCCGGCGAACCGGCTCGGGCGGGCCAAAAGCCGCACCCGCACAGCCCTTGCGGAAGATGGCCCGGCACCGGAATCCCGACGGATTTCCAGTGCCGGCCGGAAGGGAGGATCAGAGGATGATTTCACCCTCGACCGTACCCTGGTCGCCCCACCCTTCGATCGTTGTCTTGCCGATCTCGACGCGCCCTTCCTTGAGCGTCAGTTCGACATGGAGCTGCATGCCGCCAAGCAGTTCGTCGTGCGAGCCGGCATGGTCGCTCAGCGGAACCCGGCAGGTCCGGTCGTCGAACCGGAGTTCGAACTCCACATCCGAAGTCTTCTGGGGCACGAGCAAGAAGAAGACCGACTTGCCCCGGGCGGAGAAGGAGGCCTTGCGGCCCTCGTCGGTCTTCAACGTACCGTCGAGCAGATCGACCGTGCAGGCCGAACGGGCCGTACATACGGTCTGGACGCTCTCGGTATCGACATCGGAATCATCCGTGAAGGTCACCACCAGACGGTGCATGGCGTGACGGAAGGTCAGATCGACCGGAGCGGTCGTTCCTGCAGGCACGTCGGCCGTGCGGGCCAGCAACAGGTCCTTGTCGGCCTCCGTCTCCAGGTCGAAGGCGAATTGTGCTCCGGAGAGGTCCCGCTTCGGGTAGCAACCTTCTCGGGCGAGGAGGCGAACGTTACATCCTTCCAGTAGAGCTGCGTGACGCCCGTCTCGTAATCGAAATCGAGCAGGCCGTCGGCTCCGTCGGAAACAAGCAGCGAGAAGTGGTCCCCGTCGGCGAACGACCCGCTGCCGTTGCTGTCGAGGGAGGGTGTGCGCATCTCGCTGCGGTCCAGAATCGAGGTACGGATGCCGATCTTTGCGTCGGCAACGGGTTTGTCACCCGACTTCTCGCTGCTGCAGCCGCAGCAGGCCCACATGGCCGCAGCCATGAATGCAAAATATGAAACTTTCATGTTCTTTCACTTTTTTTGGTTATACATTACAGCCGGTTCGACGGATGCTCTCCGCCCGGCCCCGGAAAAGCCGTATTCCATCCGGAACGAAGCATGCATCACAGATGCAGGTACTCCTTCCAATACTCCTGACCCAGCGAAACGGTAAACAGACGGTTGATGGGAAACGTCACGTCCTCCGAACCGATATAGTCATTGCTGTAGTGCGTCGTGGTTGCCGTAGTTCCAGGCAAAGTGACATAAACGATCCGCAGACGGATGCATCCGACATTGTAGGGCCCGTACTGATTGCGGTCGTTGTTATCGGCGATGTAAATATAGGAGACATCACCCTCGTCGTTGAACTCGGCTCCCCACATTGTCACTACATGGCCCGTGCGGACCGCTCCGATGGTCAGCCCCAACCCCTTCTTGTTGGTCAGCGCGTCCTTGATAACCTTGTTGAAATTCTCACGGCTCAAACCGCCCACATTTTGGGAAAGTTTGACCCCTTCGGGGAAGACCTCCTTGAAATAGCCTGCCTTGTTTTTGGGGGTTCTCAAAAGAGGAGCCGAAGGCTCGATACCGTGGATGAACCAGTTCACCCCTGCATCGCCGTAGCCGGCCTCGTCGTAGAACGAATCGATAAAGCATTGGAAAATGTCGCTCTCCTGCGGCTTATCAAGCGGATACGCATAGTCGGGGCCCGTATAGCGATCGCCGTAGAGATCGATATACTCCTTGTTCTGGGCGATCCACCAGTGCATGAGGTTCGAAGCCGTCGCAGCCCAGCACAACATGCCGTCGGGCACTCCGTCCGGATTTGCCGTAGGATTACGCTTGTTGCAATCATACCAGCCGTACTCCGGCTTCCACGGGAGGTAATAGGTCCAATAGAGATCGGGATAGAGCTGCAGCCAATCGCCCTCTTCGGAAGGCGTGATCCCGTAAACCCAGCACTTCTTGCCGGCCCACTCGGAACCGTCGCCCTTCACCGACAGGCGGACGGTTGTCTGCTTGCCCGGAACGAAATCGACCAGTTCCGAGCCGTCGTTCAGCTGCTCCGGAGCCTTGAAGAAAGACTCCTTGCCGTTGGCGGAGATCTTCAGCAGCCCCTCGTCCGCCCGGTAGGGCGAAGCCGGCTGCGGAAAGATGATCGCCTCAAAACTTCCGTCGGCATTGCGGCGGGGTTCGATCCAGCCGAAATCGCCGTCGGATACCCGGGCCTCGCCGCTGAGCAGATCAAGTGTTCCGTCGAGTTTGCTGCGCACAGCAATCCCTGCGCCGTCCGTATTGCCCGAAAGAACCACCGTCACGCGGTGCAGGGCATGAGCAAAGGTGAAATCACCCCGGTATACACCCTCTTCGAGCGTCAGGCGCGAAAACAACAGGTCGGAGGCGGCATGCCCCTCCCCGCTCTGGTCCGATGCGATACGGAACGGGACGCCCTCGGTCTGTCCGGTCGAGAGTTCGCTTCCGCCGGCATACCAGGCCGACAGGTTCAGCCTTCCGCTGCCGAATTCCGACCGTTTGAGAAGAGGCAGCCACTGACCGCCGGTCAGCGTAAGCTGGCGGTAGCTGACATCGGCGCCGTTGTCGATATAGAGACCGATACGGTCGCCCTCGACGAAATCGCCGGAGCCGTCCTGCGCCACATCCGCCCGTGTCGCAACCCGGGAGAAGGTGAGTTGCAGACAGCCGTCGCCGCCCGGTCCGTCGAATTCGGCTTTCTCAGAGGTACAGGCAGAAAATGCCACACAACACACACCGATACAAAACCACATGAAAATCTTCTCCAGATACAGTGATTTTCTTCCCATACTTCAAAAAAGAGTAAAGTTTCAAATCTTCATGAATCAAACGTAAAACGGATGATCCAATCGGTTTTATTTTTGTTTTGTCCGGCACAAAAATAGGAAAAAAGATCGGAATCACCGCTTTCACACGGAGATTCCGATCATGTACTGCGGCCGTTGGGAGGAGTCAGCCGCAGCAAGGCTGTCAGCCACAGTAGAAATAGGTATCGACAAGGGCCTTGATCTTCGACTCGTCGCCACCCAGCTCCTCGCGCAGGTGTGCGTCGCGGAAGGAAGCAAGGCGATCGACCAGTCCGTCGATCAGGCGCGGGGGAAAGACGCCGTAGCGCTCGTAGACGGCACGCTGCTCCGAAAGGCGCCGGGCCGACTCCTCGCACGAGGCCGGGAGCTGGCTCAGGCGCTCGAGCACCTCGCGGTTGCGGTCGTCGAAGATGTTCACATCGACGTAGCGGTCGCGGGCATACTGCACCCCGTTCTCCATCTCGAAGCCGTGGCGCGCAGCAACGGCCAGACCCGCCAGCAGCAGGTAGATGTCGGCCGAGCCGTCGGGGCAGCGGAACTCGACGGTCTGCTTGAGGTTCACGTCCAGCGACGAGGGCTCCTCGTGCGGGTTGGCATCGCAGGCCATGCGGTTGGCGCCGGCACTCCAGCCCAGCGGCACGCGCACGAGCACCGAGCGGTTGCGGTCGCCCCAGCAGATGTTGGTCGGGGCCTCCTGGTGCGGCACAAGGCGGAAATAGGAGGTCGGATTCGTATTGCCGAAGGCCGTGAGCGAAGGAGCGAGCGAAAGGTAGCCCGCGATGGCCTTCAGTGCCGCCTCGGAGAGGCTGCCGTCGGCGTTGGTCATGGCGTTGCGGCCGTCGTGCATCAGGCGCGTGTGGATATGGAGGCCGCTGCCGGCCTTGCCGACGGTGATCTTCGGGGCGAAGGTGACATCGACGCCGTACTCGTAGGCCAGCGTGCGGATGATCCACTTGGCGACGAGCAGCTGGTCAGCCGCAGCCTCGAGGTCGGTAGGCAGGAACTCGATCTCGTTCTGTTCGTACATCAGTCCCTCCTGCGTGAAGTTGCCCACCTCCGAGTGGCCGTACTTGATCTCGCCGCCCGCCTGGGCGATGTACTGCATGGCGCGCATGCGGAACTCGGCCGCCTTGTTGAAGGGCGTGGACTCATGGTAGCCCCGCTGGTCGGCCGCAAGGAAGAGATCCTCCTTCGGGCTGACGACATAGAACTCCAGTTCGCCCATGACGTGGAAATCGAAACCCGTCACGCGGCGCAACTCTTCGTGTGCACGGCGCAGCGCCTGCTCGGGAGCCATGTCAAAGGGCTCGCCGTCCTTGGTGTAGTAGCTGCACAGGATGTCGAGCGAGGGGATTTCGCTGAAGGGGTTGCGGAAGGCCGTGCGGTAGCGCGGCACAACGTAGAGGTCGCTCGAACCCGCCTCGATATAGGGGAAGAGGCTCGAACCGTCCACCCGCTCGCCGCAGGTGAGGATGCTCTCCAGGTAGGCCTCGTCGTTGATGACGAAATTCAGGGTCTTCAGACGCCCGTCCGCCCCCGGGTAACGGAGATTGATCATCTCGATGCCGTTCTCCTTGACATAACGGATCAGATCGGCACGCGTGAAGTCGCAGCACGGCTTTCCGAGAAAGCGTACGAGCGGATTGGGATTCAGATCGGTATTCATATCGTTCTTGAAGTTTTAGGTTCGGTTTTCTTTCAATTCGAAATGCAAAACCTCGATAAAGATACAAAAAATTAATATCCACACAACACCTCGCCGCATTTTTTTTGCATCATTTCCTCTCCGGAAGCCGATTTACGGATTTTTTGCATACCTTTACCGAAAAAAAGGACACGATTTCGCAATGGATTTCAGAATCGGACACGGATACGACGTGCATGCCCTCAGGGAGGGGCTGCGGCTAGTACTGGGGGGCATCGAGATTCCCCACGAGAAAGGATGTGTCGCCCACTCGGACGGTGACGTGGCGATACATGCCGTATGCGACGCCCTGCTGGGTGCCGCGGCGCTGGGCGATATCGGGCTCCACTTCCCCGACACGTCGGACGATTTCAAGGGCATCGACTCGAAGATCCTGCTGCAGCGGGTGGTCGCCCTGCTCCGCGAGCGGGGTTACGAGGTGGGAAACATCGACTGCACGATCCGCATGCAGCGCCCGAAACTCCGCCCCCACATCGACGCCATGCGCGCAGCGATGGCCGAGGCGATGGGGGTTGCCGTGGACCGCGTATCGGTAAAGGCGACAACCACCGAACGGCTCGGATTCGAAGGCCGTGAGGAGGGGGTGTCGGTATCGGCCGTGGCGCTGATCTTCCGACCCTGACCGGAACGGGGAGTTCCTATATATAAAGCCGTCCCGCACAGATGCGGGGCGGCTTTCGTTTCGGGCAAAACCCGCGGGCGGCACCGGACGGGACGTGTGGAGTCGGGAGTGGACGCCCGCCCGAAGCAACGGTCCCGCAGGCGGTCAGTAGAGCTGCGAGATCGTACCGGTGTACTGCACGGGGTTGTACCACGGATTGGTGATCGTCAGGTTGGCGCCGCCCGTGCGGGTGAAGATCTCGAAGGTGAAGGTATAGGTCGAGGCGGTGAACATCGACGAAGAGAAGGTCACCATCCACCCCTCGTGCGTCTGTTCGGCCGTATAGCCCTGGACGCTCGGCAGCGTGTAGTTGAGCACCGTCACGTAATAGGGAGCCACATACCCCTTCACGTAGGGCAGGCAGACATCCACCGTACCGTCCCAGACGCCCACGCTGAACTCGGGGTTCATAATCTGACGCATCGGGCCGGCCGGCTGGCGCTGCATCGTCTGCGGATTGAACTGGAAATTGCGCGACAGCACGAGCGAGTCCATCGACTTCGTGTAGTTGGCGATGCGCTCGGCACGCCGCTTCTCGCGGACTTCGCGGCGCTCTTCCTTCGGCGAGAGCACCTTCTTCTGCCCGATCACGGAGAGGACGGCCATGCACGACAGCAGCCCCAGCAAGATAATGATTGTTCTTTTCATAGCTCATAAGTTTGTGTACGGCCATGAAAAGCAAATCCGGTGCCCGAATCGCGCTAAAGCCCCATTTGTTTGAGAAATAGGCCCGTATAGCTCTCCGGGCACTGCGCCACGTCGTGCGGCGTGCCCGCCACGAGGATCCGGCCGCCGGCCGCTCCCCCCTCGGGACCGATGTCGATCAGGTGGTCGGCCACCTTGATGACGTCGAGGTTGTGCTCGATGACGATCACCGTATTGCCGCGATCGACGAGTTTGTTGAGCACGTCGAGCAGCAGGCGGATATCCTCGAAGTGGAGGCCCGTCGTCGGTTCGTCGAGAATATAGAGCGTGCGGCCCGTATCGCGCTTCGACAGCTCGGCGGAGAGCTTGATGCGCTGGCTCTCGCCGCCCGAGAGCGTCGTGCAGGGCTGGCCCAGCGTGAGGTAGCCGAGCCCCACCTCCTGGATTGCACGCAGCTTCTGGTGGATCGAGGGGATGTTCTCGAAAAACTCCACGGCCATGTTCACCGTCATGTTGAGCACGTCGTCGATGTTGCGGCCCTTGTAGCGCACCTCGAGCGTCTCGCGGTTGTAGCGGTGGCCGCCGCAGGCCCGGCAGCGGACATAGACGTCCGGAAGGAAGTTCATCTCGATGGTCTGGACGCCGGCGCCGCGGCACTCCTCGCAGCGTCCGCCCTTGACGTTGAACGAGAAGCGGCCCGCCTTGAAACCCCGGATCTGGGCATCGGGGGTCATCTCGAAGAGTTTGCGGATGTCCGAGAAGACGTTGGAATAGGTCGCCGGATTGGAGCGGGGCGAGCGTCCGATGGGCGACTGATCGACAACGACCAGCTTGTCGATGTGCTCGATGCCCTCGACCGAATCGTAGGGCAGCGGCTGGTCGTAGGAGCGGTAGAGCGCCTTCGAAAGGATCGGGCGCAGGGTTTCGTTCACGAGCGTCGATTTGCCCGAGCCGCTGACTCCCGTCACGCAGATGAACTTGCCGAGCGGGAACTCGGCGGTGACCCCCTTGAGGTTGTTGCCCCGGGCCCCGCGGATGACGATCCGCTCGCCCGTGCCCGGGCGCAGCGAGGCGGGAATCTCGATCCGCCGCCGGCCGGTCAGGTAGTCGGCCGTGATGCTGTCGGAGCGGAGGATGTCGTCGAAGCTCCCCGAGGCGACGATACGCCCCCCCTTGCGGCCGGCGCGGGGGCCCACATCGACGATGAAGTCGGCGGCGCGCATCATGTCCTCGTCGTGCTCGACGACGATCACCGAGTTGCCGGCGTCGCGCAGCTCCTCGAGGCTGCGGATCAGCCGCCGGTTGTCGCGCTGGTGAAGGCCGATCGAGGGCTCGTCGAGGATGTAGAGGACATTGACCAGCTTCGAGCCGATCTGCGTGGCCAGGCGGATGCGCTGGCTCTCGCCGCCCGAGAGCGAACGCGACGAGCGGGCGAGCGAAAGGTAGCCCAGCCCCACATCCTGCAGGAAGCGGAGCCGCTCGCGGATCTCCTTGAGGATCTCCTGCGCGATGCGGCGCTCCTTGTCGCTCATCTGCTCCTCGACCGTGGCGATCCACCCGGCGAACTCCGAGATGGAGAGGGCCGAGACCTCGGCGATGTTCTTGCCCGCAACGCGGAACTGGAGCGCCTCCTTCTTCAGGCGCGAGCCGCCGCAGACCGAGCAGGTGCGGTAGACGAGGAACTGGTCGCGCCACTTCTGGCCGCGCTTCGAATCGTCGTCCTCGGTGCGGCCGATGTACTCGGCGACGCCCTCCCACTGCAGGAACTGGCGGCCGCCCGAGGAGCTGAACTCCGAGAGATCGACCGTCAGCGGCTCCGAGTCGCCGTAGAGCACGGCATTGAGCCCCTCCTCCGAGAAGCTCGAGATCGGGTCGTCGAGCGTGAAGTCGTAGCGCCGGCCGAGCATCTCCAGCTCGGCGAAGAGCAGGTTGTTGCGGTATTTGCCCAGGGGTTCGACGGCCCCCTCGCGCAGCGAAAGCTGCGGGTCAGGAACGATCTTCGCCAGGTCGAAGACCGCCTCCTCGCCCAGTCCGTTGCAGTGGGGGCAGGCCCCCTTCGGGGAGTTGAACGAGAAGGTGTGCGGCGCCGGGTCCTCGAAGGCCACGCCCGTCGAGGGGCACATCAGGTGGCGCGAGTAGAAGCGCTGCTGTCCGGTGCCGTAGTCGTAGACGGCCATCGTGCCCTTGCCCTGGCGCATCGACTCCTTGAGCGAGGTCATCAGCCGGTCGCGCGCGTCGGCCGAGACCTGGAGGCGGTCCACCACCAGGTCGATCGTGTGGATCTTGTAGCGGTCGAGGCGCATGCCGGCCGTGATCTCGCGGATCTCGCCGTCGATGCGGGCGTAGATGTAGCCCTTTCTGGCCAGCGACTCGAAGAGCTCCCGGTAGTGGCCCTTGCGGCCCTTGACCACCGGGGCCATGAGCGCGATGCGCCGCCCGTCGAAGCCCCCGAGGATGAGGTCGGCGATCTGGTCGTCGGAGTAGTGGACCATCTCCTCGCCCGTGACGGGCGAATAGGCCCGCGAGGCACGCGCGTAGAGCAGACGCAGGAAATCGTTGATCTCCGTGACGGTGCCCACGGTCGAGCGGGGGTTCTTGTTGGTGGTCTTCTGCTCGATGGCCACCACGGGGCTCAACCCCGTGATCTTATCGACGTCGGGGCGCTCCATCGTCCCCACGAACTGCCGCGCGTAGGTCGAGAGCGTCTCCATGTAGCGGCGCTGCCCCTCGGCATAGATCGTGTCGAAGGCCAGCGAGGACTTGCCCGAGCCCGAGAGGCCCGTGATGACCACCAGTTTGCGGCGCGGGATCTCCAGATCGACGTTCTTGAGGTTGTGCACCCGCGCTCCGTATATCTTGATCGTATCTTCCATCGTGTTCGGTCGGCCGCACCGCGAAAGGCGGGGCTTCGGGCCCCGGAGCCTGCGGTGCGAATCAGCGCGTAAAGATACGACTTTCGGCGGGGAAAAACAAGGAGGCGCAATCAGAGAAGCAGGCGGAAGTCATCGGCATCGCGCCAGGCGGGGAATTTCTCGCGGAAAAGGCGCTGCGCCCCGAGGTCGAACGACGAGACGAGCGTCGCGGGATCAGACCCCGCCTCGGCAAGTGCCCGGCCGCGGCAGTCGAGCAGCACCGAATCGCCCGAATAGAGCGACACGGGGTCGCGGCCCGTGCGGTTGGCCCCGGCCACGAAGCACTGGTTCTCGATGGCCCGGGCACGCAGCAGCGTACGCCAGACGTCGCGGCGCGATGCGGGCCACGAGGCGCAGCAGAGGATGGCGTCGTAGTCGTCGCGCGAGCGGCTCCAGACCGGAAAGCGGAGGTCGTAGCAGACCAGCAGCAGGAAGCGCACGCCGCGGTAGGTGACCACAACGCGGCGGTCGCCGGGCGTATATTCATCGGCCTCGCCGCCCGGGGCGAAGAGGTGGCGTTTGTCGTAGCGGGCACACTCGCCCGACGGGTAGACGAAGAGCATGCGGTTGAAGAAGCGGCCGTTCTCCGAGACGGCGAGGCTCCCGGCAAGGGCGCATCCGTAACGGCGTGCCCAGCGCTGCAGCGTCGCGGCAATCGGACCGCCGTCCGGTTCGGCCGCCTCCGCGGCCCGGAGCACGAAGCCCGTGGCGAACATCTCGGGCAGCAGCACCAGGTCGGCCCCGGCTCCGGCAACAAGCGGCTCGAGCCGCTCGAGGTTCCGCTCGGGGTTCATCCACTCCATGTCCGTCTGGCAGACGGCGATACGCATTTCCATAGGCTTCGGTTTTTGCCGCTCCGCGCACTTCAGGGCCCACCCCGCACGGCGGAGGTCGGGCGGCACGGGCTGCGGCGCGGAGCGACGGCCCGTGCTCCGGGGGAATAAAATTAGCGGTTTTCGGCCGCACGGCCAAATTCCGCGCCGTTTTTCGGAATCGCACCCCGGCGGGTTTGGATTCGCACGAAATAAAACGTAATTTTGCAGCCCGGAGGGGTTACCCCCGCAAACGACGACGAAAAAGATGATCAAAGCCGGACGCATTCAGACCCTGACCGTCAGCCGGACCTCCGACTACGGACTCTACCTGGCCGACGAGGAGCACAACGAGGTGCTCCTGCCGAACCGTTACACCTCGCTGGCCGACAAGACCGGCGACGCAAAGGAGGTGTTCGTATACCACGACTCGGAGGACCGGCTCGTGGCCACGACCGAACGCCCGCTGCTGCAGGTCGGCGAGGTCGGGGCGCTGCGCGTGGTAGACAAGACCCAGCACGGGGCCTTCCTCGACTGGGGCCTGCACGGCAAGGACCTCTTCCTGCCGAACCGCAACCAGCAGGGAGGCGTGGTGGTCGGGCACCGCTACGTGGTCTATCTCTACGAGGACAACGTCACGGGACGCTGCGTGGCCACGATGAAGCTGCGCGGGTTCATCGACAACGAGGTCATCACGGTACGCCCCCACCAGCAGGTGCGGATCGTCGTCGCCTCGCAGAGCGAGATCGGATACCGCGTGGTGGTCGAGAACCGTCACTGGGGCATGATATACAACAACCAGCTCTTCCGCCCGGTGGCCGTAGGCGACGCCCTGACGGGATACGTCCGCCGCATCACCGAGGACAACCGCATCGACATCAGCCTCCAGCAGACGGGATTTGCGCAGGTGAAGGATTCGGCGCAGGAGCTGCTCCGCATCCTGCGCGAGCACGGCGGAAGGCTGCCGCTCAACGACGACAGCTCGCCCGAGGAGATCGCACGCACGGTGCAGATGAGCAAGAAGGTATTCAAGCGCTCGCTGGGCATGCTGCTGCGCAGCGGCGAGGTAACACTGACGGAGGGCGGAATCGAAACCAACGCAGGCCATGGCGAAGATTAACACCGCGGAACGGGTCTCGGTCGAGGCCTCGGACAACTTCGTCTTCCAGCGTTCGCGGCTGGCCTACTGTGCCGCGGCCGAACGCATCGGCGGCGAGGTGCTCGAAATCGGCACCGGATCGGGGTACGGCATCGAACTCGTCGCACCGCACGCCCGGCGGTTCGTCACCATCGACAAGCACCGCCCGCAGGAGGAGTTGCTCGCACGCGGGGACGTCACGTTCCTCGAGGCCGTGGTGCCTCCCCTGCCCTTTCGCGACGCCTCGTTCGACTGGGTGATCTCGTTCCAGGTCATCGAACACATCCGCGACGATAGAGCATTCGTCGCCGAAATACACCGTGTCCTCCGGCCCGGAGGGCGGTTTCTCGTGACGACGCCCAACGCCCCGATGTCGCTGACGCGCAACCCGTGGCACGTGCGCGAATACACGCCCGAGGAGTTGCGCCGGCTGCTGCTCGGTCCGTTCTCCGAGGTCGAGGCGCTCGGGGTCTTCGGCAACGGGAAGGTCATGGACTACTACGAGGAGAACCGACGTTCGGTCGAGCGCATCACGCGCTTCGATCTGCTCGACCTGCAGCACCGCCTGCCCCGCTGGATGCTGCAACTGCCCTACGACCTGCTCAACCGCCTCAACCGCCGCAGGCTGCTCCGGCAGAATACCGACCTCACGACCTCGATCCGCATGGACGACTACCGCATCGGCCCGGTCGGCGAAGAGTGCTTCGACCTGTTCTACACGGCCGTGAAGTGACCGAGGCGGAGTTTCGGTTCGCAAGCATGCAAAAGTTTCGCACAACACATTGATAATCAACGGACACACATCCTTTACGGGATGTTTTTCCGTTTTTCCTTTGTTTTTCTGTTTTTTTTTATACTTTTGCACATCGGTCCTGTTGGGGCAAAGCAGGACACAAACCACGGAACAAGCTGATTTTTCAGAACTTAAAAACTTTAGACCATGTACTGGACACTTGAACTGGCATCAAAACTCGAAGATGCACCCTGGCCCGCAACGAAAGAGGAGTTGATCGACTACGCCGTGCGGTCCGGTGCTCCGCTCGAAGTGCTTGAAAACCTGCAGGAGATAGAAGACGAAGGCGATATCTACGAATCGATCGAGGACATCTGGCCCGACTACCCCTCAAAGGACGACTTCTTCTTCAACGAAGAGGAGTACTGAAAAGAATTTTGGGCTGAAATGGCTCAAAATGACATAGTTAAATTACTCGACGGCACGATTCTGAATCGTGCCGTTGGTATTTAAGGGACATTTCCGGTTAAATAAAATTGACAAAAAATTGACAATTTTTGGATTCATCTTTTTCAATTTTATTATTATGGGAAGAATTAAATCGGAATATCCTGTCGGAGAGTTCAGGATTCGGAGAAAACCAAATGCAAAGGGTGAGGTAGTAATTTACCTTACTTACAATGTAAATTCTGTGGCTATCCCGCGGTCTACGGGTGTGCGTATCAATCCTGCGGATTGGGATGATAAGAAGTGCATGATTAGGCTTAAAAATCCTAATGCTGCGCGGTTGAACAATCAATTAAAGCAATGCCGGGATGAAATAGACGAGCGTATTCAGAAATACGATGGACTTATTACCCCGCAGGTATTAGCCGATCTGATGGACGGTAAATATGAAACGCAAATATCCGAGCCGAAAGATGTTGATTTTATTAAATTTGCGCAGGAATATCATAAGCGGCGTTATGATCTTCAAAAGATAGCGTATAGTACATACTATAACGGCAGCTTGTTTATACAGCAATTCCAGCGTTTTATTGCGGCAGAAACGGGGGAAAGCGTTATCCTTATATCTAATCTTTCACTCGATTTAATCGAACGATATAAGGCTTTTCGTTTGAAAAAGGGGAATACGAAAGAGGGGATTAATAAGATGCTCACACCTCTTTTTAAGGCTGTTGAGTACGCAAAAGATAATGAATTGCTTTCTATAAAAGTTGCATCTACAATCACAACCGCCTATTTTGATATAAAGCAGCGCAAATATAAGTCGGAAGTTGAAAGCGGCGATATTCATTATCTTACGCCGGAGCAGTTGAACGCATTTATAAATCTGTACGACAAGGTTCTTCAAGATCGGACCCGTGAAATAATGGATATGTTTCTTTTTTCATTCCATGCCTGCGGGTTGCGTGTGTCTGATATAATTACGCTGGAGTGGTCGCATATTGATTGGAAAGCGTGCGAGATTGGCAAAAACCTGTTTAAAGGGAACGTCGCGCATACCATACCTTTGACAGAACCCGCCATAGCAATTTTGAAACGTTGGCAAAAAAAGCAATATAACAAGCGCTTCGTTTTTGACTTGCTACCCGAAAATTACGATTTGAGGAATGAAGCGGATTTGGATATGCGGCGCAAATCGAAAAACCGAACAATTCAGGTATCGTTAAATGCCCTCGGATATAAAATCGGCTTGCCGTTTAACCTGACTATGCACGTTGCCCGACATACATTTGCGGTTATGGCGCTGAACCGGGGTATTTCGTTGCACATGATTAGTCAGCTATTAGGGCATGGTTCAATTATCACGACTGAAAAGGTGTACGCTCAATTTCTGCCTGATACCATAAATGACGCCGTGCGGAATCAGCTTGCGTTTGGTTCCTTTACTCCGTCGGTCTGAATCTTAAACAAAAGCCCCCGATAACGGGGGCTTTTGTTACTTCCATGCGAACGCTTCTTTATGGGTTTTCGTCAGAAATAGCGCTATGTCTGCGGGGGTGTAATAGAACTTGTCCCCGATCTGCGAATAACCTAAAAAACCGTTATCTCTGTACTTTTTCAGCGTTTTTACGTTCACCCCTAATAATTCGAGCATATCCTTATTCGTGTAAATGACTTTGGGTGCGGCTTGCTGGTGCTTTCGGAGATAGTCGATGTCGGCAATCACTTGCTGAATCTGCTGCTCGTATTGCTGGTATTTCTCCGAATCTATAACTGTTACTTTCTCCATACTGTTAGAGTTGCAGATTGCAGCAGTCGGCGGGATTGGGATTGAAACACTCCCGCCAGTACAGGTAATGTTCGGTTACGTCCTCGCAGACGGTCATTTCTTCGAATCCCGTTATCGGTTTGAGGTATTCGATCTTTCGCTCCAGCGGCAGGTGGCGGTAGCTGCAATGTTTGAGCGTGTATTCTGAATAGTCGATGTCGAACCAGCGGGCTATTCAGGTGTTCACGCGCAAGAACTCCACGAGTATCTTTCGGCAGCGTATCGCGTTGAGAATGGCGAAGTCGATGTATTGGGGAATGAACGGGGAGAGCCGTACCGATACGTCGAATCCCTGCGCGGCGAGCTTTTCGACGGCCGCTATCCGGGCGCTCGGCGGGCTTGCCCGTTCATAGGTCTGGGCCAAAGCGTCGCTGGTCGTCGTTATGGAAATCTGAATGTGCGCGAGTTGCGGATCGAGCAGCGCCAAATATTCATCCTCTGCGACCAGCGCTGACTTGGTAACGATCAGGTAGCCGATGCCGCGGGCGTTCATCCGGCGGATGGCTTCGCGGGTTGCGTGATGTCGGCGTTCCGCAGGCTGGAAACAGTCGGTCATGCCGCCCAGCCGCAGGATGGTTCCGGGAGTTATGCGGTCCAAACTGCGGGCGACTTTACGGATGTCGGCCACGGTCGGGTCTTGCGGGTTTCATAGGTGGCGAAAATCGAGCAGCGACTTTGCATAGCAATAGGCGCAGTCGTGGGCACACCCGCAACCGTACAGGTCAAGGCGTGTCGGGTAATTGCATTTGCCGCCCTCGTTTCCGGCGACGGTTTTCAGGAATGATTTAAATTCTTTTGACATAAGTTTTTGTGTTTTAGTTATCAGGCTGCTCGTCCCAGCCGGGGATTATCACCGTGTCTATTCCCACTCCGGGGCACGGTATTTCGTCGATTGTTTCGACCTCTGCCAGCTTGCAGCGGGTCAGGCTGAACAGGGCCAGCAGCACGATAAAGATGCTTACGATTGTTTTTCTTTTCATGGCTTATTCTTTTAATAGTTCGGTTATTTCGGGGTCGAGGTTCCCGCGGTACTGCATCCGCTCGTCCATGCCGCAGGCCGTCAGGAAATGTTCGCGGCCCTCTGCCTTGCGGCCCAGGCGGGAGCACGCCACGGCTTTGAGGTATTCGACGGTCGCGGTCTGTTCCAGCCCGTCGAGCATTTCTAACGCCTGTGCATCATGGCCGAGCGAAAGGAGCGTAACAATGGTGTTCCGGTCGTGGTATTCATGCAGGATGTAAAGGGCTTTCGCATACCTGCGCTTTTGCAGCAGATCGACACCCCGCATATAAGCCGTATCGACCTCGCGGGTGTGAATGGTGTCCTTTATCATTCCCTGCCTGCGCAGGTCGTATCGCATGGTAACAGCCCGAAGCCACGGGTAAACGGTTTCTTTAAGGTAGCGATAATCCGCCGGGTATCGGTCGCGGATTAACTGCTCCCGACGGTCGGGGTCTTTCTCGGCGGCGATCAACTCCAGCATTTCGGCGCGGTGCGGCAGGCTTTCGTCACCACGGATGCGGGCCGCCAGTTCGGGCCAGTCCTCGGCCACCCACCGCACCCGGACGAGCGTATCGACCTGGGGGCCGATGCGCTCCCGCAGGTAGCCTTTGAGGGCATGGGCGCGGCCTTGCGCCAGACTGCGGTTGCGGGCAAAACTTCCCTCCGGGGATGCCGAGGCCGTGAGCACGACGCTATCGACGAAAAATTCCTGCTGCCCGATCAACCCGGCCATGCGTGCCCCGATCTTGTCAAGCTCGGCGGCGTTCTTGCCGAGGGTGTCGAGGACGCGGGTGTCGTTCACCAAAAACTGAATGTAGTTGCGGTCCTGCACGGTGGCGTACTTGTTTATGACCTTTATTTTGTAGCGCGTCGTGGTATCGACGAATGAGAGCATCGACGAAACGTGATAGGTCAGCGTGTCGGACGGGGGCAGCGTATAGCTGCTGTCATCGAGGGCCACGACACGGCCCTGTAAGGTTACAAGCATCGTTTTCGACGTTTCATCTGTCGGGACCTCCTGCGAATAGTAGTACGAGATATGGCCGGGATGGGCCGCCACGCTGTCGAGCCGCACACCCTCCGGATAGGGATATTTCACGAAGCGGGCGAAAGCGCGGGCCTCGGCGCTGCTATCGGGTGCGAAAGCCCGGACATACTTGCCGAACTGCCAGTAGTCGCGCTGCTGCACCCGTGAAAACAGCCCGCCCCGAATGGTGATGTTCTGCAACGGGTGTGCTTCGCCGTACTTGTGCAGAAAGGGCGTAACTACGACGCTCCGGCACGCGCCCTGCAACTGGCGCGGCATGTCGATCACAAAGTCGATTGTGACCTTTCCGAGCCGTTCGGGAAGCGTTCGGGCTTTGGCGCGTATGGTTACCTGCTGAATCTGCATTGCCATTATACGTTCGCCGTTCTCCTGTACTTCGGTCGGCACGAGGTAGAAACGGTTGCTGTCGCGTTCGATCTTCAAGGCGGGCGGCTGGTAGGTCTGCTGCTCGCGTTCGCGCTGTTCGCGGCTGACGTGCAATACGTCGGCGCGGTATTGGCGGCGTTCCAGACGGCCCGTTATGGAACAGCCGCATAAGAGGGCTATGCAGCAGATTCCTGTTGCTATACTGTTTCTGTTCATTTTATTGTAGTTTGTATTCGACCATCCCGTTCAGCGAAACCGGGGTGTCGGATTCCATTGTGTACGAAATAATGGAAACGTCATATCGGCCTTGCAGGTCGAGATACACATAGCCTGTTCCCCGCGAGCGCTCGGCTTCGAAAAACACGTCGAACGTATAATCCTGCGTTTTTGTATATCCGCCCGAATAGACGATCTTCACGGTGGCCGTTACGGTGATCTTCAAATCTTCGCTAACGGGATAGGAAGATTCCATAACAATATCGAGCGCCCCGGTTATCTTCCTGTAATCGAGTGTGAAATCCGCTACGGTTTTTACTCCTTTGACCGAGGATTTGAAAGAAGTACTGTTCCCCTGCTCGTCGGTGATAGTTACGGTAAAGGGGATTTCGCCTACGGCTTCGGGTTTTATGCGCAGTTCATAAGTTCCGTTTCCCTCGTATAAGGTCAGTTCTGTTTTCGGAATATCCGCGCTGTAACGCCCCTGAAAGAAAGTTATTCCGTCGCCGCTTAACCGGGCTTTGTACTGGCCTGTATATCCGGGCTGGGACACGTCGAATGTCACGTAAGCCCTATCCATTGCGGCCAGTTCGTACCCCTCCTGGGTAAAGGTCACATTCAGTTCTGGCTTCTTATAGACCGTCATTAGCATGCGCTCCATGCAGAACCCGTATTCGTCCGTAACCGTCAGACGGAGCCGCACGTCGCCTGGCTCTGCTTGCTTATAGCTGATGTCGGCCGTTACGGTTCCGTTGCCCGATAAGAGCGGATAAGGCGTGCCGGGGTTCCGTTCCACGCCGTCGATGGCGACTATCCCCGTCCCGGCGTCGATATGACAGGACAAGTAATAGACATTTTCGGGGTCGTTTGTGGATGTAAGCCGCAGTTCGGTTGTCGCAGGTTCCCCCGGCGCATGGTTCCCGGCAAATGGCGTGACGGTGAGTTCTGCCGTCGATACCCGCCAGTCCACGGTGTTCATGCCGAGGATGCGGGCTTCGATGTTGTAAACATGATTGCGGCCGACATTAAAATCCGTGGTGTTGTTTTCTCCAAGATAGATGCGGTACACAACCTGTGTTCCGTCGGCTTCGCCCGCTATGGCTATGTAGGTGGCATGTTCCGGGGCGCGGGTTTGGTCTTTCTGCTGCTGGGACCCGATGCCTGCAACCTCTCCCTGCCTGTTCTCCAATAAATAGTAGGTTGCGGCATAGGTCGTGGCCGACGTTTCGACGGGCGGCATGTCGGCAACGGCTTCGCGGCTCTCGGCGCGGCTGGAGCCGAAAAAGGTTGCGGAGCAGGGAACGCTACGGAGTTGCATGGACTTCACACGGAAAGACTTTGCGAAATCAGCAGCCACGGTGTAGCTGAAATTGACCTTTGCCACGGCGCGAACCAAAGATACGGCGATCTGCGTGTCACCGCGCACGGTGACGGACTGCTGCGCGGACATGGGAAAGGGAGCATCCGCGAGGGTCGCAGGATCCCGTTCGATGCGCAGCGTGCGAACGAAATCCTGCGGCCGCTCGCCCGCGTCGTGTCCGAGGTTGGCAATGGCATACAGCGTGTAGTCGCCTTTGGGCAGTTCCAGCACGACTGGGCGCACCGGAGCAATATAGAGGTGTCGGGCCGGGTCGCCGTTCGCAGGAAACAAGTACAGGTTAATGTCGTCAATGCGGGTGTCGTCCGTCGCGGCGCGTGTCGGGGACATGGCCCCGCAGCGGAATGTCATTGCAAGCTGCTGTTTGGCCTGCGTAGCCGGATTAAGCTCTATGTCCGCATCCGAGCAGGCGCAGCAAAAAAGTATCGAACAGACGACGATATAAATAAGTTTTTTCATGGCGTTTTAGAATAAGTAGTTAAAACTGACTTCGGCCCGCGAGGGGCCGACTACCCACCGCTTATAGTGGTGAATGAAGATCGGTTCATATTCAGGCGGCATACGGTCGCGGCGGGTGTCCGTCATGCGGTAGATGCCGATGCCGATTTCGGCGGTGATGTTCCACCGTTTCGACAGGAGCCATGCGTAGCCGTAAGAGAAACCGATGCCCGCCATATCGCCTTTGTAGTAGCGTCGGGAACCGCCGTACAGGTAGTTGCCATAGGTAAGCTGGCCGCCGATAAAATGGCCCACAAAAGCCTCGTAAAGCCAGCGTTTCGTGCCGATTTGCGCGGCATACAGCCGACAACTGAACGAATCGGAGTTTACGGGATTCCAGTAGCCGGAAACGTCGAGCGTCCACTTGTCCGCGACGGCGGCATCCACTCCTACGTTCACCGTTGCGGTGAGTGCGGCCAATGCGTTTACTTTGGCGCTGAAAAATTGCGCTGCGGCCCGATGGGGTTTGCCCCACAAAGCCAGCAGGCAGAGCGATAAAATGATGATGTGTCTTTTCTTCATGGCTTTTTTATTCTCTGATGCACCGTATAGGATTTGCAGCGTAGCGGTAATAATCGGAAGTGTCGATAAATGAGGGTACGGAACCCGTCGAGAAGATAATCGAGGTGCAGGAAATATCGCCATATCGACAAGCCCACGTTCCCCAGTGCATATAGTAGGGCGCATTGGTATAAAGTCGTCCGAGTTGTCCGTTATTCATAAAGCGAGTTTCAACGAAAGTCCCTCCAATAGGGATATTCGTGGTGCGGTTCCCGTTGTAATGAATCGTTACATAATAGGGCGACGACTGACTTACCCGCTCGATTCCGGCAAAATCTTCGGGGCTGGGCACTTTCCAACCAACGGGGCACGGGTCATAAATTGACTTGAGGCTTACCTTGCTGATATTGTTGTTGCTTGTCGTGACGTTCCCCCAAAGATTCGGATGATGATTGTAAAGCCAATCAACAACAGATGTCCATTCTTCCCAATCTTCGTACATGGCATCGCTCATAAAGGTTGTCGGGTGGGCAATGGACCATTCTACGGTCATTACGTCATAGGGGCTTTCAGTTCCGGCATTCCGGGGATAGCTGACATTAAATGCGAATCCTTCGGTATAGACCACTCTTTCACGTTCATCGCTGTTGCAGCTTGCCGGATGGATGAACGGGTCTTTGCGGCCCCATTGGTAATACAGCCCGCGGGATGCGGGCTGTGTGCAATCGGTAGTGATCGCTCCGAGGTTTCGATCCATGAACACGGCCCCGGAAACATAGGTCTGTGCTGTCGATGCCGGGTCGTAATCCACGGACCAGATATGCCACGACCAAATGCAATTATCCGTAATGTCGAACAATCCGATTACAGCGTTCCCCCGCGCGTTCCCCGTCGAAAAAGAGATACGGCTGTCTGCATACAATACATTTTCGACAACTTTGCTATCCGATTCCCAAAGCATACGAGCGGAAATCCCGTTAAGATTTAGGGCCCAAATATTCTTCGTGTTTTTGCCGTTGCCCTGAACGGTCGCGTTAAACGAATAGCTCGTGTTTAACTTCGGGGTGATATAGCAATTTGCCGTACCGTTTTCATCCAACGGAAAAGTCGCAGCCGTGAATTTCGGATAGATAGCAGCGTTGGCCGATTTCGGCACATAGAAATAGGTTGTCGATATTGAAAGCCGCGTCTTATAACCATCCGTGGAGTACCACCCCTCGAAGCGATAACCTGCCGCGGGAAGTGCTACCAGCGTGCAGCCCATTTCGTAACACATTGCAATATGGTCACGCGATCCGGAGACCTGTACGGAATACAGCGCGTCGGAAACAGTCACCTTACCTTTGCCATTGTCGGGTGTATCGACTATAACGTCGAGTTTGTTGGCAAAGCGCCGTTCAAAATTGAAAGACTGCGCATAGCCGCCGTCGTCCTCGATTGTCACGGTGTAGGAAAATTGTGAATCGGCAGACGTATAGACGGGCTTGTCGTAATAAAAAAAGTATTCGTTCAATCCCGGCTGGTTCATAAGTTCCAGATCGAGGCCCGCACCTATCGAAACATCGTCCACAAGAATACGGTCCGTATCACCCTGCGAAGCCGTTATCCGACCGCGGAGCGTCAAGGGTGAGGTGTTGCCGTCCACTTCGACAAATAATTCACCCATTACATCATAGGTGCAGTAGCCGCCGATCATGTTGTCGGCATACGTGTCGTACACGTTAAGGGTGTAGCTGCTGATGCGGGTATCTACTTCGTTGTCGCCGCGAATCGTTATGTTGAATGTCTGGTGTGTGTTGCGTTCTACATCGAAGTTATCCGTATTGTTTTCTCCCAAATAGATAGAATACGATAGGACCTTATCGCCCCGCACCGCCCGAATCAGCAAATAGGATGCGTTTTCCGGGGCGTTCTGGATGCTTTTGTCGGCTTGTGAGGTAATATCGGGAACACGCCCCTGCCTATTCTCGAAGATATAGCATATTCCTGAAAATGCTCCGGCATTGGAGGCCGGGATTTCCGAGTAGAAACCGGACGTATAATCGGCCTTGTTTTCGGAGGGCTGGGCGGAGGTGAACAGCGGCGAGGTGCGGGGCATATTCATCAGCCGCACGGATTGAAGTTCAATATCCGACACGGTGTTATCGACCCGGATATTGTAGGCGATCTTCGCCACGCAGCGCCGGACCTGAATAGTCGGGAGCGTAACCACCTTTCCCTGCGGCGAAGCAGCAATCGTTAGGGCTGTCTTTGCCGACATCGGCAGATCGTCATACGCGGGTCTGGAAGCTATGGTGCAGGCTTCGAGTTCTGCCGGGGATAAGTCTGCCATATCCGCATGGAGGTTCGCGGCAATGTAAAGGTCGTATTCTCCGACGGGACATTCGAACTGCAAGAACGGCGACTGCGTATAAATGTGAAGTTTGAAAGTATTGGATTTCCCGAACAGATACACGTTCAGGTCTTTAATCTGCATTTCGTCGGTGGCGCGGGTAATGCGCTCTGCGGGTCTGGCCGTAACGCCCACCTCTACGGACACGTTTTTTATCGGCGCATCCGCGGCTGTTTTATCGTGTATGCAGCCTGTAAGCCAAACCGTAAGTGAAAGCAATGTGAACAGTAAATATTTCATCTGTGATTGATTAAAACCGCCCGCGCCCCGAAAGGTGCGGGCGGTGTTGGTGAATAATTCGGTTATGCTCCCAGATCGACCGATTGCGTTACGGGTGTTTCCCACTCGGCGACCGACACGCTGACTTGGCAATCCTGTCCCACGAGGCCCGTGATGTTGGCGGCCACACGGTAGTAGCCGTTGCGGGCGATTTCACCCCCGGCTTTGCCCGTGAGGGGAATGGTGTAAACGACCTCCATGCGGTCGGCAGTTGTCGAAGCGTTGCCGTCGGCGTCATAAGTCGCGGTGATCTCCAACGCTACGCGGCTCGCTTCGGCCAAAGTTCCGTTTTCGAAGATGTAGAAAAGGTTGTTATACTTGCCGGATGCCGTTGCCGGGGCCTGCGCATGGGTGTAGGTCATGGCTCCGGGCGTCGGTGTGGCCGGAGCGATGATCGGCGTGTGGCTGGCGGCGCGCAGCAGCTTCGTTTCCGTTACGGTCAGCGTTCCGGAATACTTGCTGGCAAACACCGGGTCAATGGATGTCTGTACGGCGATTTTGGCGACGGTGCGTTTGAGTGTCAGGGCTATGGATGTCGTGCCGCCCTCGGCGATGGCCTTGCTCACTCCAGCCGTCATTACGAAGCCGCCGCTGCGCTTGGCTTTGGCGCTCACCTCGGCGAATGTGCCGTTATAGTCTGCGGCGGATGTTTCCAGCTTTGCCAGCAGCGCGGATTTCGTGGTGACGCCCGACAGGGACATGTTGGCTACGGCGTAGAAGTCGCAGGTCGTTCCGGCTGTGGCGTGCGGCAGGGCGAACGTCGCGGTGCGGGCCGTGAGTTCCGAAGCGGTGAAGTCGCGCAGGGTGATAAGGTCGCCTTTGGCGTTGAACACGTAGACGGAGAGCGAGGAAAGGGATTTCTCCCACGCTTCGGCGGTCGCGGCTTCGGCGAAGAACGCACGGGTTGGGGTTTCGTCGGTGAACCTCATGGCGACGATTGCGCCGTCGGGGGTGTGGTCGATGTCGGGAATGATAGTCGTTGCGTCGTCTTTGTTGCAGGCGATCATCGAAAGTGCGGCAAAGGCCGCGAAAAGAATCTTTTTCATAGTGTTTTGTTGTTAATTTGTGTGTAAATTATTGGTAATTAGAAACTTGTTGTTTTGTGTGTCGTTTACGGCAGGGCCGCATCGTCCTGTCCCGGTCCGCACCCTCGGCGCTCTCCGGGCGAAAATCATCACTTTCGCATATTTTAGGATTTAGGGGGTTATTCTTCCCAGCCGTAACCGAGGACTTCGAAACGCACGTTTTTGTCGCAGTCCTCGGTCAGTCGAAGCGTGCCGTCCAGTTTTATAGTCACGTCCGCGAGGGTTAGCGTCAGGGGAATTACGGGTGTCGTGCCGCCCTCCAGCAGCAATTCCAGAAAACCGTATTCTTTGAGCATCCGGCGACTTATTCCGCGCTTGGCGGCGGCTATCCAGTCGATAGCCGATTCATCGAATCTTTCCATAGCGCTAAACGTGTTGACCTGTTTTCCGCTGTGCTTTGGGAGCGGGCGTCGCTACCTCCGGACGCGGTGATTTCTGCCCGGCTCCCGGCTGTTTCTGACCTTGCGGGGATGTCTGGCCCTGCACCTGGGTTTTGCCTTGCGCGGTTTGGCCTGCTCCGAAAAGGTCAGGTGCGGGAGCCTGTCCCTGTCCGGCCGTTTCGGCGGCCTGCCCCTGCTGGTTCTGCTCCGGTGCGGCTGCGGGTGCTTGTACCTGTCCGGCGGTCTGTTCTGCCGACTGCTTGGGGGCCTGCGGGTATTGGGTCCGCTCATTGGCGGTTTCGGGCATCGAGGAAATGATACGCTCCATGTCGCGCTGCTCGCGCAGTTTGGTTGCCAGCGCATTCCGCTGCTCAATGGTCAATACCTCCATAGGTTTGCGGAAAACCGCGTTGTACTGGTAGGGCACGATGTTTACGCTGCCGTCCCTGTTTACTATCGCTATTTCGCGCACTTCACCGCGACGGAAGCTGTTGATGTCCTCCTGTGTGAGTTCCGTGCCGCGCAGGTATCGGGGAACAAAAGCATTTTCAGTATTCGTGTAATCCAACTGTCGCGTATCGAAGTCCCGCGACACGAGCAGAGGACCCTCGGACGTTTCCAGCACGCGGCCGAGGTTGCCGTACATTTCGAGGTTCTTCATATCCGTTTCGGTGAATTTCTGATCGAAAAGTCCCTCGTCGAGAATCCGGGCATAGCTTTTCACATCGACTTTGTAGCCGTTGCCGCTCTTTTTGAGCCGGATTTTTCCCTCACCGATATAGTTGATTATATCGTCATGGTATTTGAGCTTGTGCATCCCCGTTTGTTCGTAATTCTGCAACTTTTGGAGATAGTTCATCTTTTCCAGCCCGCCGTAGCTGTACCCCATGCGGTTGAGCGTGTCCCACGGCATTTCGGCAACGGGGATGCCGCGGGTTTTCATCTTGCACTCGAACTTTCCGTCCGGGTGTATCTTGTAGTTGTAATAGAGCTTCACGTCGTCGCGGGTGGTATTTTTCCAATACCGTTTCAGTGCATCTTTCATGCGTCCGAGCGCACGCCGCGGAACGACGTAAATGTTGATGGTGGGGTTGTTGTGATACTTCTGCAAATTCTTGTAGAAGTTCAGCGGAATGTTCTTGTCCATGACAAAAAACAGGCTTTCATTTTCCGGGGTCGGGTCCACCGTGCCGATACTCCCGTCGGGATTCTGGGAAAAGACCTTTGCCTGGTCTTTCTCCTTGTCGTAAATCATGCCGATACTCGGCTCGTTCAGTGTGTTGTCGTTGGGCTGCTGCGCAGCACCGGGCGACTGTTGTTGTTCTTCTGCCATAATTTGAATTTTAAGTTATTATGTGAAACTGTTTGCTCTGCGAATGTATATCCGCCATCATCAAAAAGATACTCTTTACGCCCTCGTTCGCCCTCGTTCGCCCTAATTGGCTACGGTTTCGTTGCCTTTGAACAAGTGTTTTAGCTTTGGGTCGTCGGCTATGCGTCGCAGTTCGTCCTCTACGATCTGGGCCGCTTCCTGCTTTATGCGGTAGTAGTTGGCTTCGATCACTTCGGCCATTCGGTCCTTGCCGTTTTCGTCGGTGAAATCGGAAAGCACGGGAATCGGACGATACTGTTTTTCTTCGGCTTTGACCTTTTCGACATCGACGACAATCTGGGCGTGAAACATTTTCTGGGGGATATTGTCCCCGAAGTTGTCGGCCACGGCCCCGACGAACACACCCTGCGAAAGATTGCTGATCTTCGACGCGGGAATCACGCTGTCAAGCTGGGTGTTGATGCCTGTGGATTTATCTTCACGGCTGATATTGAGCGACTGCCGCTGCTGCACGATTTTTCCGAAGCGTTCGGAGAGGATGCGGGCCGTGTCGCCTACGACCTGCCCGGCAATAACGTTTCCTACGATATTCTGTATGACTTTGCTTTCGTGTTCGCCGTAATCGCGTGTAAGCTGGGAAAAGTCCTGCATACCCAGACAGATGGCTACGCGGTTGCTTCGGGCAGTAGCGATAAGGTTGTCCAGACCTTTGAAGAAGATGGTCGGCAACTCGTCTATCACGACGCCGCATTTGAGTTTTCCCTTGCGGTTTATGGTTTTCACGATGCGCGAGTTGTAAAGGCTCAATGCCGCCGAATAGATATTCTGGCGGTCGGGGTTGCTGCCCACGCAAAGGATTTTCGGGGCTTTGGGGTTATTCAGGTCGAGTGTGAAATCGTCGCCCGACATGACCCAATAAAGCGCGGGCGAGATAATCCGCGACAGCGGGATCTTCGCGGACGCGATTTGCCCCTGCAACTGCTCCTGTGCGCCGCCCTGCCAGGCATCGACGAACGCACTCAAATAGTTTTCCAGTTCGGGCCGGGCCATGAGGATGGTGAAAACTTCCTCGTATTTCTTGTTCAGCAGTTCGATTGCGTGGGGAAAGGTGCAATATTTCCCGTCCTGATAGATGCGCAGAAACCAAATAATCGCCGTGAGCAGCACGATTGGCGATTCGGTGAAAAAATCGCCCTGCCGAGTGGCCCATGAGCGGTTCAGGCCGATCATTATGACATAGGCCGCTTCATAGGCATCCGCAATGTCGGTCAGAAAGTCGGCATGAATAGGATTGCAGCGGTGCGAGTGGCGGGGATCGTCGAAGTTGATTACGCAGAACTGCGGCTTTACTTCGTATTTGTGTGTGAAGCGCAGCAGGTGATTGTAAGCCAGCGTACTTAAATCCGGATATTTGAAATCATAGAAATAAGCACTATATCCCTTTTCGATAAGTTGCCTTATGTAATTGTTAATCACCGTGAAAGACTTGCCGCTGCCGGGCGATCCGACCACCATGCAACTGCGGAAAACGGCTATATTTACCCAGCCGCGGAAGTTCTGTCCCCGGTAGCGGAACAGCGTCGGCAGGTTCACCGAATATTCATCCTCGATCAGCCGGGTTTCCTGCATAAAGGACTCGTTTTCGTCGTTGAAAACGTCGTCCAAAAGGTTGTACCGCAGAAGCCGCCACATCCATATCCCTGCCGTGAGCATGAGCAGGTAGCCCGCGAACAGGGTTGCGGCGTACCACGCTACGCGCACACCGAGCGTGGCATGTATGCGCAGCAGCCAGCCGTTGAAAAAATAGAGGACAAAGCCCGTGAGGGCTGCCGCGGTAATATGCGGCCAGCCGATTTTCTGCGACTTAATGCCCCGTGAACCCAGACAGGCGATCAGGAGCAGCAGAAAGGCGAACAGCTTTGAGTAGAGGGGTGAAGAAAAGAATCCCGTCGTCTGCTGGAATCCCCGCAGAATACGGTCGATAATTCCGAATGTTCAGCCGTTGTCGGCCAGTCATTCGTAACAGAACCAATAAATGTTCGTAACATTACAGATAATGCCTACGGCCAAAATGAACGCGACGATCTTTGCCAGCGCCCTCAAATCATCTTCTTGCTGCATAAATATAGGTTTTGGTTACGGCGGCAAAAGTAAGTCGGACGCGACAATTCCCGACGTTGTGGGTTGCCGTTCGCCCTCGTTCGCCCTAATTGGCTACGATATAATGTCTGGAATCGGAAAAAATCTATACCTTTGTAGGCGAATATTCAATAAGGGTGTACGCCCGAATATTCATCATAGCCTGTTCCCGGCAGTCAAACGTGGAAATTTGAAAGGGAAGCAGGCGGGACGGCTGAACTTCGTGCATCGTTTGTGCGGGGTTCGGTCTGACTGTTTCCGGGTTTTCCACGACCTGACTGCCGCAGATTGTTCCCCGCATATTTTTAAGATATTTTGTTACCTTTGTCATTGCAACAAGGGTACGCCCACATACTCGCGGCCTGTTCAGTAAGGAATCGAAACGGCAAAAATTTGATTGTGAAACAGGCGGGACAGGTCGAACTTCGTGCTATCACGGCGCGGGGTTCGGCTGTCTGTTTCGTGGCTCTTTGCCGTGCCTGATTCCTTTCGCCGTTCCCCGCGTTTTTCTTTTCTTGCCCTAATACGAAGAATGACCGTTAAATTATTATGAATTATATCGTTATCGGTGCAAATTAAACGTTATTCGCATGGGTGATCCGGGTGTTGCTTCCGATAAATAATAATTATGGCTAATTGTTTGATTTATAGAACTGAAAAGCTATATTTGCAATGATTCAAGTTATATAAAGGTTTGTTCAATTCGTTAGAAGAATAACGCAAGTGCAAAAGCAAAGATGTAGGCATCATATCTTTGTGAGGTGATTGTTTTTGGAGTTTTTTCTTTGAAGATTTTAAGTGTAAGAGAGAGTGAAAAGGGCCTGCGCGCAATGCGCAGACCCTTTTGAATTGTATGATCCTCCCGAATTAGTCCTCATAGCAAATGTAACGAATTATGTCATGTCAGCTTTACCAAATGCAGGTTGAATCGCTATTTTTTCGTATATTGGGTAATATTATTGTGGGCTGATTATGAAAATATTTATTTATGTTTGTGTCTTTCTATGCTTGTATTCGTGTTCCGAAAGCAAACACATATCCGAAGAACTGAATCGAACGGAGGAAATAATTAACGATTATCCGGACAGCGTGTTACGCTCCTTGCAAGCTATTGCTCCCGGCAGTATTTGCAAAAAATCGACAAAAGCGCATTACGGGCTTCTTTATTCGCTGGCGTTGGATAAAACAGGGCAAACCATAGATTCCGATTCGATGCTTCGTCCTGCCGTAAACTATTTTCTGCGGAAAGGCACGAATCGGCAAAAGTTCCTTTCTTGGTATTGTCTGGGACGCATGGAATACAGCGCAAATAATTATCAGAAAGCAACCGAATCGTATCTTAAAGCGCTGGAGTATCAGGACCTAATAGATGATCCTTACCTGATCGGAGTGTGTAACTTCGTGTTAGGAGAACTGAATTTGAAGCAGAATAATTATCAAAGGGCTTTGTTTTATTACCAAGAAGCCTACGAAAACTATCAGGCCGCAAATAAGACCAAACACCAAGTCAGCGCTAAAACTGCCATTGCCGCTGTTTACTACATGGAGAACGATAACGATAACGCGCTCCGGGATTATCGGGAAGCATTGAATCTATCCGAACAATTCGGGTATGAGGATTTTCAGGTGTACTGCCTGCGTTGCCTAATCGGGATTCTTTCGAACAAAGGCGTAACCAACGAAACCTACAATTATGTAGGTCGTTTTCTCCAGTTGTCGGATGATTTATCGCCGAATGATTACTGTGTTTTGGGAGAATATTATTTGCGTATCAATAAACCGGACAGCGCCGAATATTATTTGAACGCAGCGATTTCAGCCAATATTGGTGGGCCGCGCGAAAACGATGCGGCAGCTAAAATTCTCCTTGCCGAAACCTATACGATGAATGCAGATTACCGAGCGGCCTACTCGATGCAAAAGGAGTGTCTTGCTTTATGTGATTCGATACATTTAAGCTATATGAATAATTCTGCGGCAGAAACCGAACTGCGATATAAAAACGAGCGTTTGGAATTTGAACGCTACCGCTCCAGCGTAAGACAAAATGTAATTTATATTATCGCTTTGGTATCAGTCATAGCGATCTGCGGCATTATTTATATCTTCCGCCGCAGAAATAAGATGCAGAAACAAAGAATTGAGGAATATCTGACGCTGATTGAAGAACTGAATAAGACCAAATTGCAAATACCCGATGCCGCAAAAATTAGTGAACTGCTTAATATGCGCTTTCAAGTCCTGAAAGAACTTGCAAAGACCTATTATGAGTTTGAAAATTCCCCGGCTCTTACCAAGAAAGTCAAAGGCATTTTATCCGAAAAGATTTTGGATAAAACGATAATGTCGGATTTAGAGAATACCCTGAATCAACAATACGATAATGTGATTTCTAATTTCAAGTCCGAATATCCGAAAATCAAGCCATGTTTCGTGGAATTGCTTTGCCTGCTCTATGCCGGATTTTCACCGCAACAAATAAGCGTCATTACCAATGAAACGCTAAAAACAATATACATGCGGAAGTTCCATTTGAAAAAGAAAATAATGGCTTCGAGTATCACAACAAAAAATGCGATTCTCAATATTATTTCGTAAATACCAGAGAACTAATACTTTAGCAATCAGACTTGTTTAAATCAAAGATTTACCGCTAATGTGCTGATTTAAAATGCGTTAAAGCAAAGCCCGAAAACTGAAAAATTTTCGGGCTTTTTTGTGTGCGTAACTGTTTGTTTTTCAGTCGAAATCACTTTGCGGTTGAAAAATTTTAGAGGCTCTGATTTCTTGGTTTTCGGAAACAATCGCTCTACTTTTGAAATGTACGAATATCTCATACTCACTTTCAAATTTAAGCCTATGAAAAAGTTCTCTCCCGCAATGTCTGTAATTGTCGGTTTGTTTATGCTATTCGCAGGTATTTATTCGGTCTATGGCGGCGGCAAGACGGCAGTTATTGTCAAACAGGTAAAAGTCGGCGGCGGCCCCGTCTGCCTATCGGAAAATATCCCGCTCGTATTCTATGATAGTTCTATGAGTATAGTAGAGGTCATTGCATCGGGCGCAGAGAGCAAGACGGGGCAGTTGATAATTTCCGGCAACTTTGGCACGGTTGCATGTGAACGTTTCGACCTTTTCAATGGAAAAAGTATCATTCCAATCCCCGAACTGGAACCGGGATTTTACACGATTGAACTGTCAATAGACAAAAATGTTTTCGCAGGCGATTTTTTTATCGAATGACATAGAATGTAGGACAAAGAAAGGGGAAACGAATAGATGACAGAAGCAGCAACTAACTTTTTGTCTGACAGCTAATCCACTAAACCAAAACTCTCTGTGAGTAACGTCTTTGTTTGCTCACACAAAAATCACTACCAACTTAAATTTCAAGGCCATGAAAAAAGTATTAGCATTAATCGTATTGTGTTTCATCGCATTTAATAGCCATGCGCAATTAAAGTATCAGAACGGCTATTTGGTTTATAACGCTATGGAGCGTTACAACGGATATATGACCAACTGGGAGGGCTGGGCGCATTGCTGGAAATTCGGGAATCGAATGATTAAATTCGACCTCGGCCCCGCAGATTCGCGCGTTTCCAGCAACTCCGACAAACTCGTACTCTACGATACGGAGAACGGCGGTTTCATCGACCTGTACGCCCGCAACGTCTATACGAACTCCGACGCTGCGTCGAAAACAAATATCCAGTCGTTAGGCAGCGCAACGGCAACCCTCACGCAACTGCGTCCCGTGTCGTTCGAATGGGCCGATAAGGCGCATTATTTCAAGACCAGCCGACGTTCGACGGGCGTTTCCAATCCCAAAGAAATGGGATTCATTGCCCAGGAGATCGAGCAGGTACTTCCCGACATCGTGGCCGTGGATTGCGAGGGCCACCGTGTCGTAAATTACAGCGCATTGATTCCGCTGCTTACGAAGTCTATTCAGGAGCTTAACGGCCAGATCGAAACCCTGAAAGCAGAAATCGAAGCGCTCAAATCTGGAAAATAATTAAACGATTATTATTATGAAAAGAATACTGAATATAATCGGTATTTTCTTTCTGTCGATAATAGTTTTCACTGGATGCCAGAATTTTACGGAGGACGAAATGGAAATGTCCCCGCAAACAAGGGCACAATTAAGTTCCGGTACGCACTATTATTGGTATAAGGGGAACAAAATCCCGATTACAATTAATACGACAAAATCGTACATTCTTTTTGAATCCTCCGATGAAGCGAATTTGCAGTTACCTCTCCTGAACTCCAAATCGGGATTGAGTGCGGCAAAAGTAACTTTATCTTCCCGGCTCCAGTTGCAAGATGCAACACGATCAGCGGCCAACGATAACCTGTATTGGGCCGAAGTTGCAACTGCGGACGTAAACGCACAAGATAAGGCATTGGTTTACAGCGCACCTTATTTCAAGACTTCCGACGGCGCTGATTTGGGTTTGAGCCATTTGTTTTATGTCAAAGTGAAGTCCATACGCGACGTAAGAATCCTGACAACACTTGCAACGGAGAATAAGGTAACTTTACTCGGAAACAATGAATACCTGCCGCTTTGGTACACGCTTTCCTGTACGAACGAATCGCTGGGAAACGCGCTGGAAATGGCGAATAAGTTTTATGAAGATGGCCCGTTTGCCGCCTGCCAGCCTTGTTTCATCAGCGAGGACGAAACTACGGCAGCCCCGAATGACCCGTTGTTTTCCGCTCAATGGGCGTTGAAGAATACGGGGCAGAATCAAGGAACTGCAGGAATCGACATCAACTATCTCCCGGCCAGAGAGGTAACGCAGGGAAGCAGCGATATTATCGTCGCGGTATTGGACCACGGCACACAGTTGGATCACCCCGATTTGAATGTTTCGTCGAAAAGCTATGACACCGAAACCGGGAGATCGCCAAGTCAGATTTGGGGCAACCACGGTACAGCATGTTCCGGAATCATATCTGCCAAAACCAACAATAATCTGGGGGTTGCGGGCATCGCGCCGAACTGTCCCGTTATGTCGATCAGCAATCAATTAATGGGGACAGCGGATGCTCCCCAGAAGCGGGCTGACGGGTTTAATTGGGCTTGGAGAAACGGGGCGTCTGTTATTTCAAATTCTTGGAGATCATCGACATTCTCGGAGTTGCTGGAAGATGCGATACAATCGGCCATGACAAATGGACGTAACGGTCTGGGGTGTGTCGTAACCTTTTCTGCGGGTAATTATAATTCGAGTACCGTGGGCTATCCTGCAAGATCGTTGCCCGATATTGTTGTTGTCGGGGCATTAAGTCTTTCGGGTAAGCGTAAAACCCCAACGACTATTGATAACGAAAACTGGTGGGGAAGTGATTACGGAACGCAGTTAGATATAATGGCTCCCGGCGTTCTTATTTATACTACGGACCGAACCGGAAGTGTCGGGTATGTTTCGGGCGATTATATGCCAAATTTTAACGGCACATCATCGGCTTGCCCGCATGTTGCCGGAGTAGCGGCTTTGATACTGTCGGTAAATCCGAACCTGACCCAAAAGGAGGTAGCCACGATCATCGAGAAAACAGCCCGCAAGGTCGGCGGATATGGCTATTCGACGGTTAGCGGCAGACCGAACGGCACATGGCATACAGAAGTTGGTTACGGCCTGATCGACGCCTATGCTGCCGTAATGGAAGCTCAAAATGCAAGTACGACGGTCTATTTCAATGACAAGACAGTTACCACGAATACGGTAGTTTCGGGCAGCGAAATATCTGCGACGAACGTAACCGTTAAGAATAATGCCAAGCTGACGTTTACCAACGCCAAGAGTATTATTATCACTCAACCTTTTACCGTCGAACTCACTTCGTCATTAGAACTTTCTTTACAGTAATTTTTACCGATAAGGCGGAGAATCGGATTCTCCGCCTTTGGTTTTTATAGGATTTTCACCATGCAGACACGCCATCAAGACCGCTCCGCCTATTTTGAAGAAACAGCCACCTCCTGCCGCAATTATTATCTGCCTTATATTGAACAGCATACGTCTTTGAAATTCGGTCGTAAGTGCCGGGTAATGGAGGTCGGTTGCGGCATTGGCGGCATCCTTTCTATTTTTGCGGCAATGGGGGCCACGGTAACGGGAATAGATATTCACAAACCGTCAATCGAAACCGCAAAGACACTTTTCGCCGAAAGGGGGTTGAAAGGAACGTTTATCTGTTCGGATATTTTCGATTACAGCGACACACAACCTTACGACCTGATTATCCTACACGATGCGTTGGAGCATATTCCCGAAAAGGAGCGGTTGATGTTGCATTTAAAATCCTTTCTGAAAGCTGACGGCCTTTTGTATCTGGGATTCCCCGCATGGCAAATGCCGTTCGGGGGACATCAGCAAATGGCGAAGAACCGGATTATCGCCAACTGTCCTTACATCCACCTGCTGCCCCGACCTCTTTTCCGTTTCGTGTTCAGGGCATGCGGCGAAAAGGAAAGCACGGTGAAATGTTTTTTCGAAATCCGGGATACGCGCATCACTATCGAGGGTTTCCATAAATTAGTAACGGCAACGGGACTACGCATAGTGAATCAGCGGCTATATTTCATAAACCCGAATTATCAGGTGAAATTCGGATTGAAACCGCGCATCCTATCTCCCGTTATCGGGAAAATACCTTATGTGAGAAATTTTTTCACGACGACCTGCTACTGTCTGCTGGCAATGCAGGAGGGGGCTAATTAACCTCCAGATCGAGCGATATTTTCGCTTCGTTCGGAACAGACGGAACCAACTGCGCTACACGCCATTTCGGGGCTTCGGTGGTGTCGTTCAGCAGAAAGGTTACGGAATATATATATTGAGCATCCGCCTTTACAAAGTTCTTTTTGACGCTTTCGATTCCGTTTGTGGCCTGTCCTGCAACCAAAAGGAGCGTGTTCTTTTCGAAGTCTATATCTTCGGGCAATTTGTCGTTGGGAAATATAAAATCCGCCAGTTCCGCCTGGCTGCGAATCACGATCAGTTGATTGGCGGGCGTTTCAGCCCAGTTCCAAAGAGGATTCAGCGTATAATCGGCGCAGGACAAAGTAGTAGCCTTTCCCTGCGTATTATCATCTGGGGTATCAGTCTTTGTTTGATTCATCTCCACGGACGTACAACCCGTCGCGGTAAACAGAGCCATTGCGATAAGACAAACGATCTTTTTCATAGCTTTGGTTTTTCAGTTTGACGATCAAATAGCGTTCCCGATTTTTATTTCGGCACAGCATCCTTGCGCATATCGTCCGAAATATAAGGTATTCATTTACAAAGATAAGAATTTTGGATAAGAAACAAACTATTT
>OJKC01000076.1_pt1 | contig 108027 bp, 98 predicted proteins | sample 1596401 | NCBI WGS metagenome assembly OJKC01 (sample SAMEA4350162, study PRJEB24818) | metagenome | biome: human; feature: gut; material: faeces | place: Denmark | collected 2013-09 | reverse complement strand
AGAATGGCAACTGTATTTTACTGGACGACGGGGACACTTGCGTATGCCCGCAGCTCATTTCCTATTCCCTGCTCTGTAAGTGGTTTCGGATTGCCGTACTTCCTCTTGATAAGCTGCTCTATGCGGAACTCTATCAGACCGAGGACAGAAAGAAATGTACCGTGTGCGGCGCGTTCTTTGCGTCCACCTCTAACAGCGTCAAATACTGCCCGGACTGTCGGAAGCGGATTACCCGCAGACAGGCAGCCGAGCGCATGAGAAAACGGCGCGCTCTTGTTACGCGGTAAGGGCGAAAAAAGCCTTGTTTTACAGGCTTCTGACAACCGTTTCCTCATAGGGCAAGGGCTTTATACCTTTTCCCTTAAAAACGGCGTTCTACTGCGTAACATTTCAGAACTGCACCCATAAGAAAACCGGGGCGCGGATAGTCTTTACTGACTGTCTGCGTCCCGGTTTTTCCTTTGCTATTTTTCCATGTTGATTTGAGGGGTTGCGCCCTTATCTGTGGTAAGTAAACGGTATATCGTAAGGGGGATATACCATGCAGCCACGACGAGCCGCCATATCAAAATGACCCCACCGATAATGCCGCCCAAAATGAAGTTGAGGGCAATGATACCCACCGTTCCGGCTATGTCATACCCATGCGGTACAAGCCATACGAACATACGGCGAATACCAAAGGGAATACCGCAGCACAGCCACACATAAAAGTAATTGGTCTGCCCGTCCTCTGTAAAGACGTTCTTAAACATGAAGAATAAAAACAATGCGATAACGGCGGGCAAAACGGTTCTCTTAAAAAAGTCTTTCCAAATTTCCCCGCGTGTCATGGTATCACTCCTTTTCTATTGGGAATTGTGGGATAGCTTCTAACAGTTTCAGTATGAGCGTTTGCCGTAAATCGTCGTCGATTTCCTCTTTTACGCTTCCGTCCGGCTGACGCTTTTTTACCATTGCAAGGCGGTTGATTTCGTCACCGTAACAAGCAAGCACTTTTTCCAACGCCCATTTTTCGCCCGCAACGGCGGCGCGTATCGTTTCATAGTCCGGCATTTCCTGTTCCATTCTCTGACACTTCCTTTGCTGAAAATGTATCACTTTGGTATGTAACTACTGTTTTTGATAGGAACTATTATATCATACAAGTATGAACAAAGCTACTCCCCGCGTTCTTTTCCTTTTTCCCGTTCCGGTTCTCTTGGCTGCCGTAAAATGCTGTCTATGTTCTGTTTGATAACGTCGTACTCTTTGACCTGTTTTTTCAGTCTGCCATAGTCGGCGTAAAGGGCTTCTTTCTGTTCCTGGATCTTTTCATATTCCGATTGCAGCGCGGTGAGGTTCGGGAGCTTGGAAACGCCCGCCGCCTTTAATGCCTTTGCCGCTGCTTCATGCAAGATGATTTCGCGCTCATGGGCTGCCCGGTAACTGTCCTTATTTCTTGCTTTGCGGTATGCGTCATAGGCGGGTTTTGTCTTTTGGAACGTGGAAACATTCTTGATAAGCACCGCCATATCTACAAGCCGTTTTTCCGCGCTCTTTAATGCGTCTGCCGCCTGTTCGCTCTCTGTCTGTATCTCTGCGATTTTTGCGGTCAAGTCGGTGTATTGTTCAATCTTGTGTTCCGTAATAAAATTCATGGTCTTAGCTGCCTGTTTCAGATTGTGGATTTTCGCCCATTGTTCATAACCCCGGCTCTGCGCCGCCTTGATACTGTTTTCAATATCAATGAGCAGGGACACGCCGCGTTCTGTCTTGGGAGCTTTGGCGGTGCGGGTACGCTTGCCCTCTATCCGTTCCCGGATTGCTTCCTCTGTATAATCTGCGCCGAGGGTTTTCAAACGGGTAAACCGTTCCTGTCCCGGAACCAAACAGGACACATATTTTCCCCGTTTGATTGTGAAGCCTTCTGCCTGTAACCGCGCGAGCAATTCTTCAAAGTCGGACACTTGGGGGATAAGGGTATCGACGGCAAGTTTCAATTTTGCTTTGGCGGTTTTCTCTTTCTTATACACCGCATAATTCTTTCCCTTGCCGCCTTTCTCCGGCACAAGGACGGACAAGCCGTTTTCCCGGCACAGCCTGTCGCTGATGTTGCGTATTCCGTAATAGGTGCGCTTGTTGGAAACATACTTGTGGTAGTCTACAAAGTTTACCGCACAAAAAATGATGTGGTTATGGATATGCCCTTTATCTATGTGAGTGGTAAGGACGTATTCATATTGCCCCTTTGTTACCGCGTCGGCAAGCTGTTTTCCGATTTCATGGGCTTTCTCATAATCGACTTCCCCCGGCTCAAAAGATTGTATCAAATGGTGTGCGAGGTTGTTTCCTCTGTCAAGAGCTTGCGACAATGTAAATCCGAACTCAATATCTGCCGTTTCATAGCTGCACCCGAACGAGGACACCAGCATTTTCCCGTCCGTCTTGTTCGGGTTTTGGATATAGTCAAGGGCTTTTTTTAACGTGCTTTTAATAGGCTTAATCTTTGTAACCGCCATATCTCCGCAAGCACCTCCTTGATTTCTTCTATATCCTCTTGGTAGACGCTGCCCGTCGCATTGACGCGCTTTGCAATCTGATTGACATTGACCCCGATTTTCTGTATCTCCGCTGTCATAGCTTTTATGTCGGCATGGTCTATCTGAATGATATACCCGTCGATTGCCATTTTCCGCAAGTAGGCTTCCATGTTCCGGGTAGGGACGAGCTGCATTTTTTGTTCAATGAACGCCCGTTCTTCCTCTGTTACTCTGAATTTAATTTGTACTGTCCGTTTCCTGCCGTTCATCGGCTCACACTCCTTTCCATTCCGAGGGTTTGGGACACTTCCCAACAAGCAATTTTCAACCGACGCGCCGCAGCGCAGGAGGGCGAAAATACGGAAAGGGTACCCCTTTCCTATGCTTGCTAAGAAACTTTCTCCCTTTATCCCTACTACATGGAAAATCTGATTTTGCCAAAGCAGGACAAAAGAAAAACGCCGCAAACTGCGACGTTTCAAACTGCTTTTTCTATGAAGAAACGAGGGAACTTTATTCCCCCGTTGTTTCGTTGTTGGCTTCCTCAATCCCTTTTGCGGTAGCTGACAGGATTTTCAAATCCTTTTCGCTCATGCCGTCGAGCATGGTATCAAGCTGACGGCGGCGTGTGGACTTTTCCTGTTCCCGTTCCGGGAAAAAGAACTGGTCTACCGATACGTCAAGCAGGGTTACAAGCTCATACAAAATCTGCAAACTTGGGTGCTGCCCGCTGTTTTCAATGGACGCGATATATCGCGGCGCAATGTTCAGCTTATCCGCTAACTGGTTGCGGGAAATTCCCTTTGCTTTTCTTGCCGCTTTGATAGCCTGTCCGAAAGCCTTAAAATCAAACTTTTCTTTGCTCTGCTTCATAATCATTTCACTCAACTACATTGTATATTTCATCTCTCTTTCAAGATATGATTACACGCATCATAGTATGGATAGAAATAGAGCATATCATGTACTTGCTATTATTCGGTTATCCGAGTATAATTATATTGATAATGTTTGAAGAAAGGACGGTTACGATATGGAATATATGTCTTGTCCCGAAGCAGCGGAAAAATGGGGTATTTCTGAACGGCGTGTGCAGATACTTTGTAAAGAAAATCGAATACCTGGTGTTTCAAAAATCGGTTATATGTGGTTGATACCCAAGAGCGCAGTAAAACCATTTGATAAAAGGATAAAAAGGAGTGTAGACAATGAATGAAAAAATTTTAGTTGTAGATGATGAAAAAGAGATAGCAGATTTACTTGAAGTTTATCTTAAAAACGATAATTATATAGTACACAAATATTACAATGGAATTGAAGCATTGGAATGTATTCAGAAAACGGAAATTGATTTGGCGATATTGGACGTTATGCTTCCTGATATAGACGGATTCCGTATTTGCCAAAAAATTAGAGAAAATTTTTATTTCCCTGTTATTATGCTTACAGCTAAAATTGATGATGGCGATAAAATAATGGGGCTAACAATAGGTGCCGATGATTATATAACAAAACCTTTTAATCCCCTTGAAGTCATTGCAAGAGTGAAAACACAGTTAAGACGCTATCAGAAGTACAACAATCCAACAAAAAAGCAGTTTTTTCCAAAAAGTGAATATGACATTAGAGGATTGATTATCAATAAGGACACGCATAAATGCTTTTTGTTCGGAAAAGAAATATCTTTAACTCCTATCGAGTTTTCAATCCTTTGGTATTTATGTGAACATCAAGGCAAAGTTGTTTCAACTGAGGAACTATTTGAAAATATCTGGAAAGAAAAATATTTAGATAATAACAACACCGTAATGGCACATATAGGGCGGCTTAGAGAAAAATTAAATGAACCCGCCAAAAATCCAAAATTTATCAAAACAGTTTGGGGGGTAGGTTATGAAATTGAATAAAAATGAACAAAATTATCTGCTTACAATCCTGTTTAAAAGTTATATCTTACAGAGTGTAATTTGTTCGGGAATTATCTTAGTGTGTACGGTTTCGTTAGATATGGGACTTACTTGGGTACTGGATAGATATGTGGAACATTACTACCTGATATATAGGGGACTTTATGTTTATATGGTAGGGCTTATATTATGGGTAGTTTGCATTTTGTATTTGACTTATAAACTTTTGAAAAAGGTTGTTAATTATGTCTACGAGTTACAAGCTGCAACAGGAAAACTATTTGATAAATCAGTAGATTATATTGAACTCTCACCGGAACTAAGCGAAATTGCTATCAACATAAATCGCTTAAAGCAAGAAGCAGAAAACAATGCGCGACTTGCACAGGAAAATGAACAGCGCAAGAATGATTTGATTATGTACCTTGCACATGATTTGAAAACGCCGCTTTCTTCCGTCATTGGCTATCTAACACTACTGCATGATGATGAACAACAAATATCACAGGAGTTAAGAGAAAAGTATCTTTCTATTTCTCTTGATAAAGCAGAACGTCTTGAAGATTTGATAAACGAGTTTTTTGAAATCACACGATTTAACTTATCTAACATAACATTACAATACAGCAACATAAATTTGACCCGTTTATTAGAACAACTTATCTATGAATTTAAGCCCATATTAAAGGAAAAAAATTTGAAATGTACTCTCAATAGTACAAGCGACATTATGCTACATTGCGACGCAAACAAAATACAACGTGTGTTCGATAATCTCTTGCGTAATGCGGTAATTTACAGTTATACAGATACAGAAGTTGCAATAACCACAGAACTTCAAGAGAACACTATTGTAATTACTTTTGAAAATTTTGGGAATCCTATCGCAGAAGAAAAACTAAAACTAATATTTGAGCAGTTTTACCGAGTTGACACATCAAGAAATACTACAAGTGGTGGTGCCGGATTGGGACTTGCGATTGCGAAACATATTGTAGAACTACATAAGGGGACTATTGTTGCTCATAGTAAAGACGAGTGTATAAAATTTATAGTTACACTTCCACTTTCGTAGGAAAATCGTAAGAAATTCCGTAGCAAAAAAGAGGATTTTCTTGCGAACAATCATCAAAATTAAGGCTTTTATTTTGATACAATTATTGTATCAAGGTGAAAGCCTTTTATCTTTAAACGAAATATAATATACAATAACAAGGAGGTATGTTGGTGAAATACCAAAATCGAATTATGGCGTTACCTATGCTATGTATGATAATAATTGTGTTATCTGCCTGTTGTTTTGACGAGCAGAAAAATGAAACCAGTAACGTAAATCCAAAAGTACAATCCGTTGAAACGGTATCCGTTACTCGCGGTAATCTTACTCCAACGGTATCTGCTCACACAACTATTATTCCGGCTTTGGATTTTGTTTTATGTTCTTCTGTTGAGGGTACTTTTGAAGCCTGTTCCTCAGCCGGCAACAAAATTACTGAGGGTGGTGTGATTGGGAAAGTATCTGAAGAAGAAATAAAATCCCCAGTTGACGCAACGATTCTTTCTATTATCTCATCTAATGAGAGTGTTCCCAAAAATTATCCCTTAGCAACAGCTAAGTACACAGGTTTTGCTCTCAATATTGAAGCTGAAAATTTTTTGAAAATATTGCCGGAAAATGCAGCATTAAAAGCAAAGTTTCAAGTAGTTGATGGTGTGGGACCTACGGAAGCGATTGCAGTTGTAGTACCAGTATCAGAAAATGCAGAAAGCACATTGCAATGTTTAATTGGAAAAGATATTGATGTAAAACCCGGACAAAGTGCTACCGTTGTCATAACAGCCGAAACTAGAAAAGATGTGCTTTTGTTACCACTTTCAGTCATTGCGGGCAGACAAGGTAAGGGAATGGTAACCGTAATAAATGACGGAAAACAAATTCAAACAGAAGTTATGCTGGGTGCAACTGATGGTGCATATATAGAAATATTGTCGGGTGTAAATGAGGGCGATACAATTTCTTCTATTCCCCCAAACCTTGACCCAAGGAGTAATTTGTAACATGGAAAAAACGAATGGAGGAAATTTAATTCAAATAAAAAACTTGGTAGCGACTGTTAATTTGAATAATGGTGATACCTTAGTAACTGTAAACAAAGCAAATATGGAACTAAAGCGAGGAAACAGCTATGCTATTGTAGGCAAATCGGGTTCAGGAAAAACAAGCCTTATATCAATTATAGGTTTACTCAACCACTCATATCAAGGCGAATTTCTTTATAATGGTATGTCTGTTTCCACTTTAACAGATAGCCAGCTATCTATGCTTCGAGCAAGTAATATCGGTTTTGTTTTTCAAAACTATTCTTTAATTAAACATTTAAGAGTTTGGGAAAATATTGAGCTTCCTTTACTTTATTCCAAAAAGAAAATGAATACAAGACAGCGGAAAGAAGCAATACGAAATCTTTTGCAAAGTGTTGGATTAGAAGGAAAAGAAAATGATTATCCATCTAATTTATCAGGAGGCGAACAACAAAGAGTGGCGATTGCCCGCGCACTTGCAGTATCGCCGGAAGCCATTTTATGTGATGAACCTACTGGTGCTTTAGATAAAAAAACCGGAAAACAAATTATGGACCTTTTACATCAAGTTGTGCTTAAAAATGGCATTATGCTTTTAATAGTAACTCATGACCTCGATATTGCAAAGACTTGTAATACAATTTTTGAAATGGACGGAGGGAGGCTTCAATGTGTTAAATATGATTCTTAAAGACCTTCGTATTTCTCCTCTCCGCAATATTTTAACCAGTATTTCTATGCTTGTAGGAATTATAGCAATGATAGGTTCCGTTTTGGTTGGTACTCTTGGTAAAGAGTATTTAATTTCTGTTAATGCACAGATATACGGTTGGGTTCCAACATACTCCTTTTCAATAATGGATTGCCGTTTTGAAGATGCCGCTAAAATGCAGAATTTTTTGACAAAAGTACAGCAATTAGATGACTCGATAGCCGTTACTCTGTCTATGCAGGAAAATATAAGCTTTGCACCGATTCCATCCCTTTCATCATTGAAAGATAAAAATGACACACTTTATAAAGATTTTATACCTGTTGATGTCATTTTCACAACAACAGGTTACAATAAAGTCTATAATTTACCTATGTCATCGGGAAATTGGTTTTACTCCTCCGAAACAAACAATATTCTTTGTATGGTAGTAAATAAAGAGGCTGAATCCTATTTCAATACTTCGTATGCCGTAGGTAATCCAAAAAACAGCCTTGCATTAACACCGTTTAACGTAACTGGGATTGTAAATGACGGAAAGGATATACCTACAATCTATATTGACGTACAAGCAATAGAACAGCTTGTTCCTAATATGTGGCAAGTACAAAGTGCAAATATTTATTGGCACATGACTAATGGACTTACAACAAAACAAATGTATTCTGCCTTACAAGATATTTTGAAAGAAACAATAGGAGGTCATTTAGAAAATACAGGAAGAAGCGATATTGGTAATGCTTATGATTCTGTATTAGCTATGCTTCAACTAGGACTTTTAGTAACATCGTTTTTATTATTGTTTGTTTCTGTTTTGGGACAGATTAACATAGGTTTATCTTCTTTAGAACAACGTACACATGAGCTGTTGATTAGAAGAGCAATAGGAGCTTCCCGCGCAAATATTGTTACTTTGGTTTTAGGTACGCAACTGATTATTTCAATATTCGTTTGCATTGCGTCAATTTTACTCTCGCTACTTATCGTTGAAGGTATCAGTGTATTGCTTCCACCTGATTCACCAATAACAGCACCAAGTTATCCTATTTTTTCGGCTGTCATAGCTGTAATAACTTCTGTTATTGTTGCATTATTAGGCGGGTTATTGCCCGCAATAAAAGCAGCAAAACTGGAACCTGCATTAGCACTTAGATAAAAGTTTAAGAAATTGGAGGAATAAATATGAAAATATTATCTGCTAAAACAAAAATTCTTTTAGGAATGATTTTTACTTTAATGATATGCTTAATGTTTGCGGGGTGTTCTAATTCTGATACTACATCTGATTCAAGAGGATTTACAGACTTTGAGCATATCGAAGAAGAATATCTTGCAACCATTGACAGTTTGGATTGGCCAGATGGAGTTGAACTTCCTAAAAAGTTGGAAAATGAAGATACAGGGGCTTCTTTCCAAGTTGGCTATGGTGAAACAAGAGCTTCTAACTTGTGGGAATATTCATGGATGAAAGAATGGCTTGACACTTATAATACAAATCCGGAAAGAGCCGAAAAAGCATTAGAAGAATTGGAAAAAGCATTTGATATGCCATATATGGGAAAAGACAGGTGCGATGACGCTACTCGTAATTATTTGCGAGAAAATATTGACAAAGCAAAACTAGGTGATCCATCTGGTTTTAGGGAGTGTATAGATGTTAATTATTGATTGGTCTTACTAACAAGTAATTTTCAAGTACATTTAGGGAGGTGAATTAAGTAGATGAGAAGAAATTATAAGAGAAAAAAATTCCATGTAAGCGGTATCTGTATTTTTCTTGTTTTGATAATATTTAGTGTTGCTTTTGTATTGTGGGCAATGAAACCTGACAATTTTCGCAATGAGAAGAATAAAATCAACTCTTGGCTGAATGGAATTTCCTTTCAAGATTTTTATAATGCAAAATCCCTCATATTAGTTGACCTTTCTAATGACAATATATTTATTTCAAAGCGAGAAAACGAGCAACAGCTTCCTGCCAGCTTAGCCAAATTATTTGTCATTGAATACGCAGCAACACTTGCGGATTTAGATAGTATTGTTCCTGCAAATTATGAAGCAATCCAATTAACTAAACCTGGTTCATCTGTTGCGAATATAGACGCGAAAAAATATTTTCTCCACAATTTGTTTGCTGCCATGTTGGTTCCATCTGGAAATGACGCTGCTTATGTAGTCGCGGATTATTGTGGTTCTATTCTTTCACCACAAGCTAAGAATAGTCAAGAACGTATTAATGTTTTTATGGAACATCTAAATAATTACTTACAAAATCAAGGGTATGAAAACACAATTTTATATGACCCAAGCGGATATGATGTCAATGCTCTCACTACCGTTTCAGACCTAAAATCAGTATCTACTCACCTTTTAGAGAAGCAATGGTTTAGAGATATTGTTTCAAAGAGTAATTATACAGCTACTTTACCTGACGGAAGTACGCAGACATGGAGGAATACTAATACTTTTCTTGACCAAACATCAGAATATTACAATGAAAATGTTAAAGGTATCAAGACAGGTTCCTTATCTAATGACTATAATTTAGTTGTTCTTTATCAACAACATGGAAAGGAATTTTTAATATGTAGTTTAGGCTCTCAATCGGATTCTTCAAGATATGATGATGTGAATTATATTCTTAAAACAATAGATGAATCTGACTATTTAACTAAATGATTTCATCTGCCGGACGACGGCAAAAGAAAAAAAGCCGTCGCAGAGCAGACACATTTTCACGCGCCTACTCTATTTCGGCGGCTTTGATTATCAGAGCCGCCGTTTCTTTTTATCCATCTAAATTCCAACGACGACCCTCTACCATGTAAAGGCATGGCGGCTTTAGGAGGTAGCCGCCATGCACTTATCAACTTATCGACACAAATCGACATTCCCCCAATTATCAAAAAAAGTCTATCCCCTGCAACGGGGTATTTCGGGCATAAAGATGAACAATCACATCATCTAAATACTTTTTATGTTTCCTTTGCGTCTGTCTGCGCCTTGCAGATGGGCGCATTTTGCATTTTACAGAACTTTTTTCAAAGAAATTTTTGCTTTCGTCCAGCGTTTGAAAAAGTCGTCTGTATTATCACGCGAAAAGGGGAGGTACTACCACCTTTCGACAGAAAGGAGGTGAGAACATGGAACCTAATCGCAGAGAATTTCAAAAGCAATGTGCCTTTCAAAGTTTCTGTAAACGGGTGCTGCACAACGAAGCGTGCAACGCCCACGACGAAATCCGGCGACGCAGAAAACGGGAAGTATCGTTTTGCGACCTTGCCTTGCATGAGGAACGGCAGCTTTACACCGTTGACAAGTATTTTCAAGACGAAGAAGCTGAACCGCGTTATCAAATGGCAGGAAAAGAGATAACCCCGAAACTGCTGCTTGAAGCAATCCGCACTTTGCCGGAGGAAAAAAGGACTGCTATCCTGCTGTACTATTTCGAGGGCATGACCGACGTGGAAATCGGAAAGATGTTCAATACGTCGCGCAGCACGATACAGTACAGACGGACAAGCTCTTTTGAACTGTTAAAGAAATATTTGGAGGGACACGCTGATGAATGGGAAGAATGGTAAACAATCCGACTACCCGGAAATCGCCCTTGTTCCCTATCCCGTCATTGTGGCGGCGAGCAAAGGCGACCCGGACGCTATGAAAATAGTCTTGCAGCATTTCAGCGGCTACATAGCGAGCCTGTCCATGCGGAAGCTCTACGACGAGCGCGGCAACGTCTACTATGGCGTTGACGAGGACATACGGGAACGGCTGCAAGCAAGACTGATGAGGGCTATCCTCACATTTCGGGCTGATGAATAGTTGAGCATGACCGTAAAACGTCTTGTAACCCCTTTTCCGTTTTACGGCAAGCAGAACAGCCATCTTGTTCTTTGAAAAAGAAAGCGGCGCAAGAGAACGGCGACGCAGTATAGGGCAAATCGGATACGTTCCTTTTGTGCCGAGCCATACAGCGGGTGCGCCATGACTTCCCTTTCGGGAACGAGCGAACAACACTACACCGCAAAGCAAGTCAGCAGCTTGCGGGCGACGACACACAAGAGGGATAATGATACTCCCTTACAGCCACAGTCCGAGCGTTAGAAGCGTCGCAGGCAATGGGTAGGGCTGCGTGAGAACCACGCAGGAGTGAAATTCTCGTGGAGCTATGCTAATAGCCGTTCGATTAAAGCCCCTTTTATTCAAAAACATACCTTTGAGCCATTTTGAAAGGGGGTATTCCTATGGCTAAAAAGGAAACTACAAACCATGCCGCCCCTGTTTTGCCTATGCTGAAAACAGTAGAGCAAATGAGCAAGGTTAGCGGTATTGGAGAAAATAAATTACGCGAGCTTATGGATAACGGCGAACTGGAATACGTTCAAAACGGAAACCGCCGCTTGATTGCCGATACCGCTATATGGGATTGGTACGAGCGAGCGAAAAACGCCGTAAAGCCCCCGGCAGAGCAAGGGGGTTAAGTTATGGCAATCTCAACAAGACAGGTAAAAAACAAACGCGACAGCAACGGCGTACTGACCGGACGACCCGGCACAGTCTACGACGTAAACATAAAGTACACCGCCCCGGACGGAAAAAAGAAGTCGTATGCAAAAAAGGGCTTTGCCACCAAAAAGGAAGCAGCACAGCATGAAGCGGAAATGAAAACGAAGCTCCAAAATCCGGGGCAAGTTGCTTCTATTACTTCACAGAGGAAACAGACTGTCGCTGCCTATCTCAATGACTGGGTGGAAAGCTATGCAAGAGTGAACTTGCGCCCCTCTACTTATGACGGGTATAAAAAGACGATTGCAAACTATATCAATCCGTATATCGGCGGCGTTGCCCTCAATCAGCTTACCCCTGCTATGGTAGACAAGATGTTTCAGCAGATTATAGACAAAGGCTTGAAGCCGTCCACCGCAGCCGGGGCAAAACGTGTTTTGAGTGTGGCGTTGAGCCATGCCCGCAAATACCGCTATATCGAAACCAACGCGGCAAAAGATACCCTTACGAAGTTTGGGAAAGGCGACAAGACCCCTGACCCTTACACGCCGGAACAGGTGAAAGCCTTAATGCAGCGCGTCGAGGGTACTGTTTGGGAAATGCCTGTTATCTTGGGCGGGCTTTACGGTATGCGCCGTTCTGAAATCTTAGGCTTGCGTTGGCGCAATGTGGATTTGGAGAACAACACCTTTGATGTTACCGAGCAGCTACCTTTCAAGGTACCGCCAAAAACAAAAGTCATTGAAGAAATGGCACCGCCGAAATCCAACGGCAGAAAGCTACCCATTACGGAGCTTGCCCGCCCGTTCTTCCTCAAACAGCTTGCCATGCAGGAAGTACAGAAAGAACAGGCAGCAAAAGACGGAAAGCCTTACTATGACAATGACCTTGTTGTAGCAAAGCCGGACGGCGCACCTATCGCCGCGTCGTGGGTGTCCTCTCAATTTGGAAAGCTGCTTGAAGATTTGGATATGCCGCACATTCGTTTTCACGATTTACGACATACGGCAGCGACCAATATGCACCAACTGACAGGCGACTTCTATACGGTTGGCGAAGTCTTGGGACATACGCTTGCGGGTATCGGCGCGTCGCTTGGGCTTTCCATGAACTTTGAAGCTGTTACCGCCCGTTATGTGGACGTGCGGCTTGAACGAAAAAAAGAAGTTTTGGACGCTTACCATAGCGCGGTGGAAAAAGCAGCCCCGGAGAAACCAAAGGAAGCCGAGCCGAAAAAAGGAAAACGGGCAGCAAAGAAAAAACACAGCGAAATAGACCTTTAACCGCTGTATCTCTTTACTGCTCTTTACAACCTTTTATATGCCCGCGTGGAATTTGGGCACCATTTGGGCACCATTTACGGAAAAAGCACCATGAAAACAGAGGGTAAAAGAAACGCCGACAACTCACAAAAACGTAGTGTTCATGCGGGTTTTCGGCGTTTTCCTATCCCTTAACGGGCTTCTATTCATCTTGTGCGAGAGAGAAAAATTCTACTATTTTTTATTTTGCTATGCTTTTGCACAGCAAAAAGCAGCCAGAACGTTTTCCACGTTCTGGCTGATATCATCGCTAGTTCTCCATCTGTTTTCCCAAAAAACCGGCAGCGGTCTTGACCAGCCCCTGATCCGCTTCCTGCAGGGGACTGTCGTTTTCCCCCAGAAGCAGCAGCACGCAGCCCATAAGGTCGCCCTGAGACAAAATCGGCGCGGCGGCGCCAAGGTGGTATTTCTCATCCCCGTCGGCCGCCAGAATGGGGGCGTCCCCGTTTTTGTAGAGGTAATTTTTCCGCTGTTCCATTAGCTTTTCCAATTCCGGCGAATTGGGTTTGTCCATCAGCTCCCGCTTGGGGATACCGTAAAGGGCGATAATGCTGTCACGGTCGGTCACCGCGGCGATATGCCCGGTAGCGGACCCGATGGACTCACACATCTGGGCAGCGAACTCCTGCAAGTCGCCCATAGGGGAATACTTACGGAAGATCACGCCCCCGTCTTTCTCCGTATAAATCTCCAACGGGTCACCGTCACTGATAACATTGACACGGAAAACCTTGTCCTCGTGGTTTTTGGAGGACTGGATCAGTGTATTTTCGCTATTTTCCGTGCCCGAATTAAAATTTACGGCAATGTCTCCCTGGTTGACGTGGAGCAGGGTGTCCACATCGCTGTGGAGCCGGATATCCAGCCGGTCCTCGAATACGTCGATGCGCTCTATCAGCAGTTCTAAATCGTTTCGTTCCAGCGTTTCCTTGGAAAGAATGTCCCCGAATACCTCCATGGCGGTTTTGGCGGCACGCCCCGCCTGAATGATGGTGTTCCGCTTGTCCGAGAGCATACCGATCTGGTGATCCAGCCCCTCGATCTTCTTTTGTAGGTCGGCTTCCAGCTCGTCATAGGTCTCCGCCAGAAGCTCCTCCTGATCCGGGTGCTTCACCATGTCCCGGATGCGCTGCCGCTTGGTGGCTTTCAGCTCCTCCCGCAGCTCCTCCAGGACTTGCGCCAGATGGTCGGCGGATTGCTCGGTTTCCACCACATCGGAATCCTGCCGTGCCAGTTCGGCGTTCAGTTCTTCCAGCATGGCATGGGAATGCTCCATTACCCGCCGCACATAGATTTTCAGCAGCTCGTCCAGTTTGTCCACCCGGATGTGGTGGGAGCTGCACCCGGAACGGCCCCGGCGGTGGTAGGTGCCGCAGGTGTAGGCGGCACTCAAATCCCTGCGGCTCATAGCAAACATAGGGCTGCCGCAGTCGCCGCAGAACAGGAAGCCGGAGTACACATTGTCGTACTTCTTCACGCCCCGGTAATTGGCGGTGGAACGCTTCTCCCGGAGGGCCCGGGTGGTGGCAAAGGTGCGGTAGTCAATGATGGGCTGGTGGTGGTTCTCAATGACGATGTGTTCCTCCTCGTCCCGTTTTACATCCTTGCCGTTGATCTTGGCCCGGGTATATTTGGCCTGACGGAAAGTGCCAATATAAAAATCATTGTCTAAAATCCCCTGCACCGTGACGATGGCCCAGGCGGCCTTGATTTTCCGGCTGGCGGGTTCCCCCGCCGCCTCTTTACGCATCTGCTCCGACATCCGGGGGGTGGGGATGCCCTGCTCCGTCAGGTAGTTGGCGATTTTCTTGTAGCCCCAGCCCTGGTTGTTGTACAGGTCAAAAATCTGCCGGACGATCTCCGCTTCCGTAGGGACGATTTCAAATTCTTTCTGCTTGTTGATGATATAGCCGTAGGGGGCGGCGCAAAGCCATTTCCCATCGGCCTGCCGCCGCCGGATGACGTTTTTCACCTTCTTGCTGGTGTCGGTGACAGGCATTTCGTTGATGAGAAACTGAAACTGGATTTTCAGCCAGTCGTCATCGTTGGGAAAGTCAATGTTGTCTCCCACGGAAATGATGCGAACGCCTGCATCCCGCAGATCCTCCAATTCCACCAGCCCCCGGGAATTTCGCCGGGAGAATCGGGAAAAATCCTTCACCACCAGAATGTCATACTGATGCCGGATCAGCCCCTTTCGCATGGCCTGGTAGCCCTCCCGCTGTTCAAAGGTATAGCCGGAACGGTCCCGATCCTCATAAAAGGTCAGGCTGCTTCCCGGAAAACGGCGGTTCACAAAGTCCCGGATGATGGCCTTTTGGTTTTCAATGGAAACGTTATCCCGGTCCAGCTCCTCATCTACGGAGATGCGGCAGTAACCGGCAATGTCAAAGGTTTCGGTCATGGTTATTCTCCCTTGAGGTATTTTTCGGTCTGGCGGTCAAATTCGGAAATATAGTCTGCATCCTGCCGTTTGCGGAATTCCTCGTAGATGCCGCTGACCTTTTTCACCGCCGCCTCCCGGGAAATGCGGCCCTTGCCGTCCAATACCTGGCGGCGGTTGTTGGTCAGAAAACGGTCCGTCTCTTTCAGCCAGTCCTGCATGGACATGAGCTGCTCGTCCTCGGCCATCAGCTCGGCATAGTCGATGAACATGGTCACCAGACGATTCAGCCGGGAAAGCTCTTTCTGATTCAGGTAATTCTTCGCCACCAGTGTGTCGCTTTTGAGGATTTTCCCATCCGGTGCCCCCTTCCAGGTGGTCAGACCCATGGTGGGGCTGTCCAGAGTGGCCCGCTGGGAAAGCAGCTCCGCTGCCGTCTTGCCGGTGACGGCATAGTGCAGCTTGTTCTGGACAAAGGCATAGAAGGCTTTCGTTGTCTCGCTGTTTTTGTCGTAGTCATAGCTGCACTGCTCAAACACATCCGCAATTTTCTGATAGGCCCGCCGCTCACTGGCACGAATTTCCCGAATCCGTTCCAGAAGTTCGTCAAAGTAATCCCTGCCAAAGGGGCGGCCGTTCTTCATCATCTCATCGTTGAGCACAAAGCCCTTCTGGATGTACTCTTTCAGCGTTTTCGTGGCCCACTGGCGGAACCGGGTGGCCTTTTTGGAGTTGACACGGTAGCCTACGGCGATGATGGCATCGAGGTTGTAGTGGTCAATGCTGCGCTGCACATTGCGGTTGCCCTCTCTGCGAACCACTAAGAATTTCTTAGCAGTTGCGTTGAGGGACAATTCTTCTTCGGCGTATATGTTCTTCAAATGCTGAATGATATTTTCTGGGGTACAGTCAAACAGCTCTGCCATACCATTCTGACTTAGCCAGAAGGTTTCCTCCGCAAATATCACACTAACATATTGCTTCTCGCCCTCGTCATTGTACAGCAGAATTTCTCCCTGATTTGCAATTTCGTTTCCCATTTCTTTTCCTCCAGTATCCGTTGTATCAGTGTATTTGAAGTACATTGTGGTCTTTTGCAAAATGATATAATTACAGATAATATTGTACATCATATTCCTGTACTTTGCAAGGACAAATTGAAAATGGGCAGAGGAAATTTCTTCCCTCCGCCCCAGAATTCAACGTTCCAAGCTTGCCGTCCGCCGCTTCTTCTCCTGCTGCACCGCCAGTTCCGCGCTGCGCCGTTTGTTATACGCCAGCAGTGCCATGGTGTTCTCCTTCAAATCCTCCTGCCCGGAGTGAAATACCGCCACCATATATTTCTGCTGCTTCCACTGGGCATACATGGGCTTCAACTGGTTTTGCAGAGCCTCGTCCCCACTCTCCTTTCGACTCAGCCACACCTGTACCAGCTTCTTTGCATCATCTTGAATAATTTCCATGTTATTGCCCCCTTTTCTCCCAATGATTTCCAACTTTATCGGTTTTCATGCAAATAGGCATGCTCCTTTCTGTTCCTGCCGGTATGCTCCGCTTCAAAAGCACGATCCAGAGTATCCTGAATTTCCAGGGAACGCTGTTCGATTTCTTTGCTGTCACGAATGTCCTTGCGCAGGGCTGTGATTCTGGCAGTAACCTCCGCTTTCTCTTTTCGGAGAAGAATCTTCTTTTCCGGGGTGGCACGGCGGATTTTGTTCTGGAGTTTGGTGCGCTGGTTTACCAGGGATGCCAGCCGTGCTTCCTTTTTAGAACGGTCTGCCATCAATTCTTCCACGGTTTCGATGTTGTGACTGGCCAGATACCGGGTCTGTCGGTCAATATCATCCAAGTGCCGTATATCAGCCCGCAGCTGTGGACTTGCCGGGTGGTAAGTCGTGCCTTTGGGCAAAATCCCCAGCTGGTAGCAATAGTAGAGATAGAGCCTATAAATTTTAGTTGTGCGTTTCCGGGGCTGGTATGCTGCTTTCAGCCAGCCCGGGATTTCAAGCACCTGTGGACGTTCCGGGCTGGCAAACTCGGATATGTCCCGGTCATAAATCAGGTATTCCAGGCCCTTGTTGGTCCAGCGGGGATTCAGCGTATCCAGCCGGGTAAAATGCGGATACTGGGGCAAGCGGATTTTCAGATTCGCTCCTCTGGTATCTACAATGTATCCCATCTTCCGCAAGTGCTGTACGACCTGCTTCCCAGTAGCGTTACAGTCGATGGCTTTCTGCACATCCGCCCGGTAGATGTTGTACCGGGTGGGTTTCCCCGCCTGTTCGTCCAGCCACACCTGCCGGGATGGGGCTTTGTGGGGATGCTCCACCACTGATAGACCATGCTCCCGGCACAGGCGGTCAGAGGTATCTCGCAGACGCTTTAACTTTTTCTTGGAGAAATTGTACTTGCCGCCGTCCTTGAAGGACACGGAGTTAACGCAGAAATGATTGTGCAGGTGCTCCTTGTCTAAATGGGTAGTGACAATGACTTGAAACCGATCTCCCCACATCTGCCTTGCCAGTTCCACGCCCAACTGGTGGCACTGTTCTGGCGTGACTTCTCCCGGCTTGAAGCTCTGGTAGCCGTGCCACGCAATGTAACCGTCCTCCTTGCCGTAGCGTTGTTTGGTGAGAATCATCTGCTGCAAGGCAATGTCTTTCTGGCAGTTGATGGCGGTAACGAATTGACCGCCCGCTGTCTTATCCGGATTTTGGGTGTAAGCGAACACGTTGAAGAAATCCTGCAATCCTGGCTTCACCGTCTTTTCCGGATTCTCCACATAGTCCACCAAATCTTTCAGCCGTCCCTGGATATGCCATAGCTTTGTAGTCGCCATCTACACCGCCTCCTGTAACCGCAGAATCAGCCCGGAAAGCCGCTGCTGTTCTGGCATTGGGAGAAGTGCCGCTATAGCGTACAGTTCTTCCAGCAACTCCCAGAACACATCCGGCGGCCTGCTTCTCGGTTCCCGGCCCAGACAGCATTGCCGGACATACCCGGATACACTCATACCGCAACGTCTGGCGTTGCGCTCCATTTTTTCTTTCTCTTTCAGGCTCAACCGCAATTGAAGCCTTGTGTCGTTTTTCTTCATATACCTCCTGTTGATTCTTAGAATAGTCCACACCCGGAAGTGGTGTGGATTCTGGATTTGTGCCAACAAATCCGATGCTCGTTACCTCTAAGGACGTACCCTCAGACTTCTTGGCTTCGTGGATAAAATGGGACACACAGGCTGGACACTGTGCGTTCCACTGGGAAACGAGGATGACGGGGTCGTTTACACCGACTGCTCCCAATTTCCCTGTTTTCCTGACAGCAGGATGAAATATGGCATTCTCATCTGCCTTTCGACTGCTGTCAAAAAGCTACAGGATTTGCATCTAATTTTTGCCATTTGCCTGCAATTTTCGGAGATTCTTGCAGTCAGAAGAAGCTTTTCAGGAAATTCCCCGCCTTTTCCGCACTCCTTTCCATAGCCTGTTGATTCCCGGAGAAAGCTTCCGGTGCGGCTTCCACTGGAACAGTTCGGATAATGGCATTCCCCAATGCTTCCTGCAACGTTTTTCGCAAAGAATCATTAACCAGCTGAATAAAGAGCTGTTTTGCTTCTTCCTCGTCCAGGTAGCTCCCGTAGGCATTTACCGCCGCAATGATAAACTGGCTCATGGATCGTCTGCTGCTGCTCAAAATCTCGTTGGCTCTCCTGGCCTCCGGCTTGTCGAGATTCAAGCGGAGCTTGATATTGCGAATGTTTTCAGCCATTGCTCAGATGATATTCCGTCAGGAACTCGTAGCCCTTGGCAGTGGCACAGATGTCATCATCGAATGTGACACGGCTGCTGTCCAGCTTGGCAAAATTCCGCAACAGGCAGCCCCCGCCGCCAACTACATACAGCCGCATGAGGGACGGCGTATAATCATGCACCTGGAGCCGCCGAAGGATTCCCTGGGCATACCGGCTGGCTGCCGTTTTCATGATTTTGAGATACTCCTTGGATACATCTGCCTCGCCAGTACGCAGATACGATTCCACGATTCCCTCATCCATGACCACCTGGTACTTATTCATGACCGCTTCCAGGACGGCGTTCACACATTGCTGGGTTCCGAACTTTTCGGTGTACATTTTATCGGGAATGGCATCCCCATCCCGAAGATACATGAGATTCATGGTGCCGTTGCCAATATCGCAGAGCAATGTCATCCCTTTCAGGTCATCCAGCTTGTCCGCAATGGCGGCGTATCCCTGGGGAAGGATGTCCGCACCGACTATGCGAATTTTGTACTGTTCCCCCTTGAACAAAAAATCCACCTCTTGTTTTTTCAGCAGGTAGGCAAGATAATCGTCCTTCTGCTCCAACACCCAGCTAAGGGGCAGTCCGGCGGAGAGATAAACGTCCGCTTCCGTCAGCTGTTCCCGGTTCAGTTCCATGGCAATGGCGGCCAAAGTGAGAATGTAGTAATCCTCGTCCAGGGTTTTCTCGGCGGTGTAGGTCTTGTGTCCCTCACCGATCAGGTAGTAGCGGCCCTCGTAGACCAGCATATTCTTGGTGAACAATGGCTCTGTGTCGTAGGCGGTCAGGCCGGTACGGAAACAGAAATTTGCCGTTTTCATGTTCCCGTACCCGGCATCCACGCCGATGATTTTGATGTTGTTGATTGCTTTCATTTGGTTTTCCTTTCAAAATTTAGATTTTTGCGCACCTATTTGACCTCGCCCCCTTGCGCACTGGATTCATCTGACGCCCGACAGCGAATCGGGTCCATGGGAGTTTCACCCCTGCGCTTCCGCCCAGCTCTTTCGAGAAGTATCATTGTCCTGCCCCCACCGTCGTCGCCTTGTCGGTTGCTATCCGGCATTTGAGGCCCGTGGTTGTCGCTCGCATAAAATGGTCATGGCGCACTGGACTCTTGGCTCGGGTGGGGGAGAATGTATCAGATGAATGAGTATGAAATTGTCAAGGTACATTGAGAGGGACAATACCCCTTCACCTATCGCGGTGAAAACGGGGTTTTGTTAGGGTGTTTTGGGAAAGATACTTATTTTTCATTGATATTCCACAAAAGTCGCATTGAAAAATTAGCAACTATTACATTTCTTTCACGCTGTTCCTATTCCAATGTCGTTCCTGCCCCGGAATCTCACCGGAGCGTTGCCTCGCTCTTATCCTCGCAAAGTCGTATTCCATTTTCTGGCAGGTATGCACTTGTCAAGCTGCACGGTTTCACACCGCCAATATTCATTCTCTCAATTCGGGACAAAACAAAAGCACCGTAAGATGCCAACCACACAGGCAGAATTTCTTCTGTCTGAAGGTAAGCCTCTTACGGTGCTAGGGCAGTCTCAATGATAAACCATCATTGGCTCCGCATACGCGAATCGAGAACACAAATATTCAATTACGGTGTTTCAACCTGCTTATATTGTAGAATATATGTTCGTAAATGCCAAGAAAAAAATTTCCCATCAAAATATGTTGCCGCCCTATTCCAATGCCGTTCCTGCCCCGGAGTTTCACCGCAGCGTTGCCTTGCTCCTATCCTCGCAAAGTCGTATCCCATTTTCTGGCGGGTATGAAATTGTCAAGCTGCACAGCCTCACATCACGATCCCCGCATCTGAAAAACAAAAAAAGCACCGCAAGACACTAACCACACAGGCAGGATTTCTCCTGTCTGAAGATCAGCCTCTTACGGTGCTTGGTAGCTCAATGATGTTGCATCACTGTCTCCGCTTGCGCGATTTGAGTATGGGGATTATTTCGTTGTGATGATTTAGCCTGTCTGAATTATAGAACATATATTCGCATTTGCCAAGATATTTTTCCCTTGTCCTGAAAATCAGTTATATAGACACCTCAACACAGTCAGAGTACACTTAAAAGCTCTCTGGAACCAGCGCCAGCTTGTTGATAAAGTGAGTTTTTCTGTATCCATTTTCATATCTTCACAGCCAGATTCTATGTTTATAAACCATCAGCCGATTCCAAAGAACCGTTCAAAGAAAGCTTGCAATTTAACAATAATCGTCTGCTTTTTCTCTGCTCTGTTTCCGCCGCCGAAGCGGGAGATTGGAGGCATCAGTTTATCAATATCCGTCCCGGTCGTCCGAACGGAGCCGTCACGGAATGCGTGTTCCATAAAGCGACGGGTTTCCTGGTCTTTTAGATTCTCCTCTGCAATAATTGCCGCAAGTTGCTTCTCTTTTTCTTCTGCTACAAAGGTACGCCACTCCAGCAATACGTCCGACACGTCATTGATGCCCTGAATAAAGGTTTCAATCAATGCTTTCTTACTGCGCAGCTCCGGGCTGGCATCCACGGCTTTCTGAATAGTGATCAGCACTTCTTTATCATTACAATGGGAATCATGGTATTTTTTGACCAGCATCAGGATATAGTCGATATTGATCTCTATCTGCTTTATCAGTTCAATTTCAAAGACAATATCATCTGTGATGTCCTCTTTGTCTCCTTTGGGTCTGCGGTTTTGCCATTCATCCCGAAGGTCCTGATACCGGCCCAGGTAGTCCTGGAAGTCCCTTTCGGAAAGGATCTCATTGCCCGCAAATTCATCAAAGGAACTCAACAGATTCCGCATGCGCAGTATCGCACCGAACAGCATGATAAAATCCCGTTGCCGCTGCTCTCCCGTAATACGCTCCTCGGTCAGCGGGAATTTTGCCGTCAATTCCCCAATCATATCCTGATAGCCGGGATGTTCCTTTCCACCGTCATCTGTGTAGCCGAAATAATAGTCTTTATATCCTCGCATAACAACGATTCCCCCCGCTTCCTTGTCGCCAAAGAGCGAAATGGCATCATCGGTACGCTTTTGCAGATTGCGGAAGCACACAATATTTCCGAATACCTTGATGGAATTCAGGATGCGGTTGGTGCGGGAATAGGCTTGGATCAGACCGTGCATTTTTAAGTTCTTATCCACCCATAGTGTATTCAACGTGGTTGCGTCGAAGCCTGTCAGGAACATATTGACCACGATCAGAAGGTCAAGCTCCTTGTTCTTCATCCGCAGGGAAACATCCTTATAGTAATTCTGGAATTTGTCTCCATCCGTGGAATAATTGGTGTGGAACATTCCATTATAGTCCGCAATGGCTGCATCCAGGAAATCCCGGGAGTTCTGATCCAGGGCAGAGGTATCCTCCGAATTTTCTTCATCCAGAATTCCGTCCGCTTCTTCCTCATTGGCCCCGTAGCTGTAAATAACCGCTACTTTGAGTTTGCGCTGGGGGTTCTTCTCCATTTGGCGTTGGAACTCCGTATAGTAGAGCTTGGCGGCATCTACAGAGGAAACTGCGAAAATGGAATTGAATCCGCTAAGCCGTTGCTTCTGCTTGATTTCCTCGATCTGCTGCTTGCTGCCGGCAGAGGCAACCTCGGCGATATTCTGCAATACGCTGTATGTATAGGTTTTATCGCCCCGGTAGGTCTTCTGGTCAAAATGCGTCAGAATGTAATCCGTGACCAGTCGAATTCGTTCCGGGGCCAGGAACGCCTTTTCCCGGTTGATATCCCAAACTTCCTTGTCGTCAATATCCGGCTCGGCATCCATCGTCTTGATGTAGTCCACCCGGAAAGGCAATACGTTTTTATCATTGATGGCATCCACAATGGTATAGGAGTGAAGCTGGTCGCCAAAGGCCTGTTCCGTCGTGCGGAGGGTCGGGTTTTTGCTCACTCCTGCGTTGACGGCGAAAATAGGTGTACCGGTGAATCCAAACAGATGATATTTTTTGAAATACCTGGTAATGGCCTGGTGCATATCCCCAAACTGGCTGCGGTGGCATTCATCGAAGATGATCACAACACGCTTGTCAAATACCGAATGACCGGCGTTTTTCTTGATGAAGGTTGCCAGCTTCTGAATAGTGGTGATGATGATTTTTGCGTTATCATCTTCCAGCTGCCGCTTCAAAACCGCCGTTGAGGTGTTGCTGTTGGCTGCTCCCTTTTCAAAGCGGTCATATTCCTTCATGGTTTGGTAGTCCAGGTCTTTTCGGTCAACGACAAAAAGCACCTTGTCGATGTAATCCAACTTGGTAGCCAGCTGCGCTGTTTTGAAAGAGGTCAGGGTCTTGCCGCTGCCGGTGGTGTGCCAGATATATCCGCCGCCTGCCACTGTGCCGTATTTCTTGTAGTTGTTGGCAATTTCAATGCGGTTCAAAATCCGCTCGGTAGCGACGATCTGATAGGGCCGCATCACCAGCAGCATATTTTCCGCCGTAAATACACAGTAACGGGTAAGAATATTCAGAATGGTGTGCTTGCAGAAAAAGGTCTTGGTAAAGTCCACAAGATCGGGGATAATGCGGTTGTTCGCATCCGCCCAGAACGAAGTGAACTCAAAGCTATTGCTGGTTTTGGACTTCTTGGCTTTCTGCGCTTTGGCATCCTTAATATGGTTGAAACGGGTGGTATTGGAATAATACTTCGTATTTGTGCCGTTGGAGATCACGAAAATCTGCACAAACTCGTAAAGCCCGCTGGATGCCCAGAAGCTATCCCGCTGATAGCGGTCGATCTGATTGAAGGCTTCCCGAATGGGAACGCCCCGGCGCTTTAGCTCGATATGGATGAGTGGCAAGCCGTTGACCAATACCGTCACATCATAGCGATTGTCATGAGCTGCCCCCTCCTCTGTGGAGATGGCATACTGGTTGATGACCTGCAAACTGTTATTATGGATGCACTTCTTGTCAATAAGCTGAATATTTTTGCTTTCCCCGTTATCCCGGCGGAGCACCTGCACATAGTCCTCCTGAATCAGGCGGGTCTTTTCGAGAATGCCGGAGTTGGTGTTTGCCAGTACCTCGTCCCAGAAACGCTTCCATTCGCCGTCCGTAAAGCGATAGTTATTCAGCTTTTCCAGCTGCGTCCGCAGATTGGCAATCAGGTCGGCTTCCTTATGGATGGTCAGCCGTTCATAGCCCAGCTCGCACAGCAGCCGGATAAATTCCTGTTCCAGAGCCGCCTCGCTTTGGTAGCCATCGGAACGCTTGGATTGGGGCTTGTATTCGGTGACAACAGTGCTTTCGCTGCTCTGGGCAACGATGTTGAAGTATGACATAGGTTTCCCTCTCTTTGCCGTCAAATATCCATTGCGTTTGGAAAGTGAAATGCCCTAGCTACTTGATCTGATGTTGATATGATTCTGTAATCGAAAGAAAACTTATCCTTGTTTCCTCTATAGTAGGCCAATGCCGCCTCGCAAATATCTTGGCAAAGCGCCACTATATCGATGGAAAGTATGTGTTCCTGCACCACACCATCCGCATTGCGCTGGATGCAACGCTCCACTGTCGTGCGCGAGGCACTGGACAATGAGCGCCAAATCAACGAGAATTTTGTGACATCTTCTGCCCCATCTACCCCAGGATTGGATTCATGCAGCATGGCACAGCGAAGCTTATAGACCAATTTACCATTGATTACGGCATCATCAATGCCACCCCGTTTCCGCTTTGGCGTGGCGATAAAATCGTCATACCAATTGGCATAGCGCTCGCCATTCCTTCCTTTGGGAGAATACGCTTTTCCACAGGTATCTGGTAATGTCAGTGCCATCGTTAGGGCCGCAATTGGGAGGTCGTTTTTCAGGCAGGTGTTGATTTCCTTTACCAAGTGTTCTATCATGTTTTTTCCTCAAATGACAGGAGTTTGTCCCGGTAATATTCATATTGCTTTTGCCTTGCTTCAATTTCGGCGGGCAGGCCGATATTTAGGTCGGTGCAGATGGCATCAAAGTTATCGAGGACATGGATAAGGCGTTCTTGTATACACATATCGGGAACGGGCAAGGTCATTTCTGCCAGTGAGGATAAGCCAATTGTCTTTTGCGCTGCTCCCTTTGCAGCTTTGTCCGCCTGCGCTTTAAAAGCGCCGCTTTGCATTGCGTGGAACATATACCGAGCCTTAATTACTTCTGACCTTGGGCGGAGAATTGCAATATGTCTTTGAAACACGAACTTAGTGTCTTGTTCAATACACACGGGGATTCCATAAGAACCTACAACAGTATATAGAATATCCCCGCTATGCGGTTTTCGTTTATCCGCAAGTGCGTCATAATAAGAGCTGGGTACAAACATCGTGTTTGAAAAATCGATTTTGTTTTGCTCTGTGATATTTGAAATCGTGATAAACGGAATTCCGTCATCTGCTTTTGGTGGGGGCATGTGGTCCCCATCAGCAATTGACTCACAAACATCTGCCAATTTGCAAATCTTTGTTTCAGAAGAATGTGTCAACAACTTATCCCTATAATACGCATACTGCTTCTTCCGTGCGGTAAGCTCTGCGGTAAGCTCTGCGGTAAGCTCTGTGAAATTGTCCAGTATACGGACAATTTCACGCTGTACCGGCAGCGGCGGGACGGGGATAATCGTATCCGTTAAATATTTGAAGTGCCTTTCATAGTTATTATGGCGTTGATATTTGCTCGACAGTGCGTGGAATAAATAGCGTGAAGAAATTGTGCTTTCGTTCGTTCGCATTATTTTAAGTCCATCAGCACCTTGAACAAATGAGAAATTGATATACTTGATGTGTTCACTGTGGTCTCCGAAACACACATAATTTCCGCATGGAATGTTTTTATCATGAAAATTGCAATAACCTGATATATACTCAATCTCTTGAGAAATAATAGGGGTTTCCCCTATATCCAAGTAATCATTTCGCTTCACCTTTATTGTTGGGGTAATTGTTGATATCTGCTTTCTTTTCAGAAGTTCATTCATAGAAACGAACTCCACCCCATCCGGGCAAAGTTCTTGAATAAGTTCATCTAGTTTGGTCATCTTTTCACCTTCGTAAGACGCAAGCTGTTTTTCATTTCATCAAGCACTTTTTGGCGAATAATCTCGCCATCCAGATTTTCAAGTTTATCCCGTAATTCAAAAAGGCCAAGGCTTACAGCCATTTTCCTACACTTTTCTTCATAGTCCTCAAGATATAGCGGCGTTTTGTCTCCTTCCTCTTGTTCTTTCAACTTTGAAATATACACCTGCTGCTGATACATCGCTTTGAGTAAATTCGCAAATGACGAAACAAATTCTCCGGCTATTTCGGCGGCATTACCGTCAAATACCATCGAGATTTCGATTGCGTCATTTTTTAACTGCTCATATTTTGTGAGCAGAGTTTTCTGCTCATTCTGGTGCAAAGGATTAGCAACTGCAAGTATCATTTTTTCTAAATCAGCACAGTTTGTCAGCCACGAAAACACCAAGTCATTCGTGTGATAAAATGTGCTGTCATCTTTCAAATACAACTTGTTTGCCACATATAAATTGTAAATCGTATTAAACTCAAGAAAACACGACAGCCGTCTATCAAATAGCTGCTGTTTGTTGCTCAAGGCAATCTGCCGTTTTGTTTGAAATAATGCGACTAATGCAATACCAACAGAAACTATTGAAACGGCAATATTGGCTATTTCCGAATAATTCATCCCTCAATCTCCCCAATGATCCGATCAATTTCCTCTCTCAATTTCTGCTCCCGTGCGACGATCTCAGCAATCTCGGCGTTCAGCTTCATAATGTCGATTTTCTCACGGGTATCTTCCTGCTCCACATAGGTGGAAACGGACAGGTTATAATTGTTCTGCTTGCTGCCAACTTCGTCGTTCGGCACGAGTCGGGCAAAATGCGGCTCATCCTTGCGCTCCGCCACAGCGGACACGATGCGACGGATATTGGCATCGGAAAGCCGGTTGTTCTTTGTGACCTTCACAAACTCCTTGGAGGCATCTACAAACAGAATGGCATTGTCCTTCTTGTTCTTTTTCAGCAGCAGAATGTCCACAGAAATGGTGACATTCAAAAATAGGTTAGAAGGCAGCTGAATGATGGCATCCACATAGTTGTTATCCACCAGGTACTTCCGAATTTTCTGTTCCGCACCGCCCCGGTACATAATGCCGGGGAAGCAGACGATGGCCGCCGCACCGTTGGAAGCCAGCCACGAAAGACTGTGCATAATAAACGCCATATCGCCCTTGGAGGCAGGTGCCAACACACCGGCAGGGGAAAAACGGGGGTCGTTGATGAGCAGGGGATTCTTGTCCCCTTCCCAAGGGACGGAGAAGGGCGGGTTGGATACGATCAGCTCAAAGGGCTGGTCGTCCCAGTGCTGGGGACTGAGCAAGGTATCCTCCCGCACAATGCTGAACTTGTCAAATTCAATATTATGCAGGAACATATTGATGCGGCAAAGGTTGTAGGTGGTCAGGTCGATTTCCTGACCATAGAAGCCCCGCTCGATATTGTCCTTTCCCAGCACCTTTTCCACCTTCAGCAGCAAAGAGCCGGAACCGCAGGCCGGGTCATAGACCTTGTTGATCTTCGTTTTTCCGATGGTTCCCAGACGGGCCAGCAGCTCGGAAACATCCGCAGGGGTGAAATACTGCCCGCCCTTTTTTCCGGCGTTGGCGGCATACATACCCATCAGGTATTCGTAAGCGTCACCGAATAGGTCCGGGTTCATCCCGTCCGTGGAGAACAGCGGCATTTGCGCCACGCCGTTCAAAAGCTCCACCAGCACCTTATTACGCTTGGCAACGGTTTCGCCAATGGCCTTGCTGTTCACATCGAAATCATCGAACAGGCCCGCAAAGTCATTTTCCGCATCACCGCTGGCGGCACTGCTCTCAATGTGATGAAATACTTTCTCCAGCGTTTCATTCAGATTGTCGTCCTTATCCGCACGAGCCAGAACATTGCAGAACAGCTCCGAGGGCAGGATAAAGAACCCCTTCTCTTGTACCAGCCCATCCCGTGCCGTCTCCGCGTCGGCATCCGACATTTTCGCATAGTCAAAGTCTTGATTCCCAGCGGCGTGCTCACCCTCATTGATATAGGCGGTAAAGTTCTCTGAAATATAGCGGTAGAACATGGTGCCCAACACATAGGATTTGAAATCCCACTCCGCCACATGACCGGCGTGCACCAAATCGGTGGCAATTTTGTATATCCGGCGGAACAGCTCCTCCCGCTCCTGGTCCTTCTTGATTTCTGCCATTGTCTCTCTCCTTACTCTCTCAGCATCGATAAATACCCATCCAGCCGTTCATCAATATACCGTGCAAACAGCTTTTCCATTGCAGACAGGTTGTGCTTCACATGGTACTCGTCAAACGCATCATAATAAGCCATTCTGTCCGTAAATTTAATATCAATAGGCGGATACCCCGCCTTCATCAGTTCCAGATTTACCAGCAGCCGCCCGGTTCTGCCGTTACCGTCAATGAAAGGGTGTATCCCCTCAAACTCAATATGAAACCGTGCCAGCTTTGTGACAATATGCTCCTGGCTGGCCGCAAAATCCGCAAGTAATTGTTCCATCATAGGACGAATTAGATAGGGTTGCACCGGCTCATGCTGTGCGCCCATAATGCGGACTGGCACACGGCGATAAACGCCCCGGTCGTCCTTTTTGTCCGCCAGCACCAGATAATGGATCTGCTGAATCACCCGTTCCGACATGGGTGCTTTTTCCTGCACCAGCTCCCGGACATAATCAAAGGCTTCCTTGTGGCCCACCGCTTCCATGTGATCCTTCAAAGGCTTCTGGTCAATGGTCAGCCCCCGCAGAACCATGTCCGTCTCCCGCAGGGTCAGGGTGTTGCCCTCAATGGCATTGGAGTTGTAGGTGTACTCCACCGTAAATTCCTCCGTCAGTCTGGCCACCTCTCCGGCGGTCAGCGGGCGCATGGTGTCCAGCTCCGCTTTCTTTCGGTCAATCCGTTCCAGCAGCGATTCCGTGGATTTGAACCGTCCGTCCGTCGGCTTTACAGCATCCATGGGAATCTTCCAGCCCCGTCCCTCCTGGAACGCACCGTGGATTTTACCCTCCGCGCAGAGAATCCGCACCCGCCGGTCAGACAGGCCCCATTTTTCTGCTGCTTGCTTGACTGTCATAAACATGTTGCGCTCACCTCATTCTGGATTCAGTATATCATCTTTACGGAACAATATCAACTATTCGGAATAATATGTTATGGATTACCGGAACAATATAAAAAACAGCAGGAGGAAAACACTTCCCCCTGTTGCCAAATTCTACGCTCCTATTGATTCCCATTTTGCCGGTTCAAAGCCAATCCAATCAGCCGGTCTGCCTGGTCCGCCATGAACAGGGGGATATTCAGCACGTCCCCATCCAGTTTCAAGTTATCCAGGGAGAACCGTATACGGAGTTTTACCTGGTCCGGGAACAGCTCTTTGAATTTTTTCAGGCTTTTGCTGGACGTATTGGCTTCTGATTTGACCTCAATCGGGAAAATGTCATTCTCCCGCTGGATCAGGAAGTCCACCTCATAGGGTGGGTTGGTCTGGGTCCAGTAGCGGGGCGTGACCTCAAACTGCAGGATCAGGGATTGCAGCACATAATTTTCTGTCAGCGCACCCTTGAACTCCGTAAACAGGCGGTTTCCCTCCCCAAAAGCCGTGGGGGCCAGCTGGGCAAGGCGGCGGAGGAGGCCCACGTCTACCAGGTAAATCTTGAAAGCCGACAAATCATCATAGGCCGCAATGGGCAGTCCCGGTGCGGTGCTGCGGTAGATTTTATGGACAAGCCTCGCATCCACCAGCCATTGCAGGGCATCCTCGTATTCCCTGGCTCTGGCCCCCTCTTTTACCACTTTGTAGATAAACTTCTTGTTTTCCCTTGCCAGTTGGGAGGGGATAGACTTCCAGATCATGGAGATTTTGGGAAATTCGCTCACATTGGGGTGCTTGGCAAAGTCCCGCTCATAGGCCCCAATAATATTGCCCAACGCCTCTTGCATGGCCGCCACATCCCGGGCCTGGGTCCACATGAGAACCGGCTCCGGCATTCCGCCGGTGACATAGTACATCTTTAGCTTTTCATAAAGGGGGTTAAAAAACGCGTCCGGAATCGGTTCCAATTCCTCCAGGGTTTCCAGATATTTTGCCAGGTTTTCGTCCCCATTGGCAACCAGAAATTCCGAAAAAGTCATGGGGTCGATCTGCATAAAGTTCACTTTTCCCACCGGAAAAGAGGAGGGCTTTGCCAGCGCAATGCCCAGCAGAGAACCGGCACAGGCAATATGATACTGTGGGGCGTTCTCGCAGAAGTATTTCATGGAATTGATGACCTTGGGGCAGTCCTGCACCTCGTCAAAAATGATTAGGGTCTTTTCAGGCAGGATTTTCTGCCCGCTGGCCAGCATCAGGTTTTGCAGGATGCGGTCAACATCCTTGGTGGTTTCAAAGAACTGCTTGTATTCCTCGTTTTCGTCAAAGTTAAAATAGGCGGTATTTTCATAATAGCGCCTGCCGAATTCTTTCAGTACCCAGGTCTTCCCCACCTGGCGCACCCCCTTCAATATCAGGGGCTTGCGGTATGGAGAATTCTTCCAGTCCAGTAGCTTTTGCAGTATAGCCCGTTCCACGGTTGCCCTCCTCACATTTTTATTGAATTATCTGTGGATGTCATCACACTTTTATTATATGCAATGAGCCATCAAAAAACAACCCCATTTACAAAATTATTATGATTTTGCGGTGCTATCATCACATTAGATATAACACCGGTTTCTTTGAATTTCCCCCGCTTCCTTTACATTAACCGAAATAATTCCGAATGATGATTGAAATTATTCTTTTTGACAGGTATACTAAGTGTATGAATGATTTGGAGAAACCGCTTATACCAGAAATGAGCCGCCTCGTCCTGGAATATCACCGAGTGGCAAGTCTCTGCCTTTAGCGGAGATTTCAGTTGAAGCCCAGGAAAAAGGGACTTCCAGGCATCCTGATCGAGTTGAAAGCGGAGAAGCAAAGGAGGTAAACGTATGGATTCCCAGGAACGCGAAAAATTCTGGAATACGCTATGTTCATTGAAAGGAACAGACATTCAAAAAGACTGCGAAGCTTTGAAAGCCAGTATTCAATACCCAAAATATCTCTACCGTTACCGTCCTGTTACAACAAACAGTTTGAATGCGCTTCGGACAAATAAGCTATATTTCTCAAAGGCAAACTATTATGATGATCCCTTTGATACCTTCCTGCACATAAATATTGCCGCAATTATGGAGGAATACAGGCAGAATTTCAAAACACCCGAGCGTACGCAAGAAGTAATAGATGGCACAAAGGCATTATTAAGCGGCATAATCCCCGAGGAAAAGCTGGAGCAACTCACGGTAAAAAGCGTTCAGGACAGGTTGGCGCAAGGCGTATTGCCGGACTTTCAGAGCTATCTGCTTGATATACGAAATGAAGTCCGAAAAAATATATGGTCAGTTTGTTTCTCGGAAAGTGGGCTTAACGAGACGCTCTGGCTGAAATACGCAGACCAATATCGAGGGTTTGTTCAGTTCTATGATATGGAAGACGAAAGCACCTTCTTGTGCGGCAAGCATGAAAAATGTAAAGAATGTGGGATACGGTATGGAACCCCGATATACCCAATCTGCTATTCGGATACGCCATACGATGCAACCAATTTTGCAGAATATATTATGATGCAAAAGCTTACTGAATCCGTCGGTAAGACCATTCCTCCTGAGTGGCTGGAAAAAATGAGGCCGATTGCGTGGGAAGCTGAGCGGGTAACACTTGTCAAAAAGAAATGTCATGAATACGATCAGGAGTGGCGTATGATTGCGAATGCGCAAATGAATGCACCGGTTATGGTAGAGATGATACCATACGGAGTGGTTCTTGGTTTGCGCACGAACCGGGTCGAAGAAGACCTTGTAATTGCAATGGCAAAAGAGGCAGGGGTAAAGAAAATCTACAAATCGTTTATAGATGAAAAAAACGAATTGAATGCATACCCTGTTGAGAAAAATGGTTTAGTCGAATAAGAATCTGCAAGCGGTATAGGGCGGACACTGAGAATACTGGAAACAGATAAGCATAAATGCACATCGCATTGGATTGCTTGGAGCCTTTAGAGGAGATGCATTGCTGTGGATCAAGTGAGAATAAAGTTTTATAGTGTGAGTGATATGAGTACAGGCTGGTTTTTACACAAGATAGACGAATACTTTTTGGAGCAACATGATTCGACTGGTCCGTTAGATATTAACACTGCGTTGGAAATGCTCAATATTAAAAAGTTTTTAGACTCCGGAGCCAGGCTGATACAGTGGGGTACACGGCAGGTTGAAGAATATAAGCGTAAAGGGAATAAAATTCCACAATACATAGGATCATTTTGCGGCACATTGTCAGATGCCAACTTTAGCGAAGTATACAGCCAAGTTGAAATTATTTATGCAGACGATTTTTGGGAACTTGTATGCACATATAAAGTCTATGTGCGTATTTCTCCTGAAGTAATGTTTCAAATTCTGAAAAATGATGAAAATGCTGTTTGGCTTATTCTTCAACATAAGGAGCTATCAATAAAATATGGATCAATAATTGCAATGCACCTGGTGCAAAACCCATATACCGCCGAGAAGTTAATGTCCAATTTTCTGGGCGTACACGACAGAGAAGCTGAACAATTGTTTTTCCCTGAATCATTTAATCAAGAGATGCGACAACAAGCATTACTTGATTATGTTGAATCAGAATATCCTAATATAAATTACCTGCAGCTTTTGGAGCAGTCTCAAGGAGCAGACGGCCTTAAGTTGCCGGACAAACTTCGCTACAAGGCAAAGAAGAAAAAGGAATTTCTTCAGGAAAAAATATTTGCCAGGAACTCGGGAATGGAATACGGTGCGGAAGTATCCTTTGGCTCCATACCAGACGGATCAATACAGCAATCACTTGAGCATGGAATAATTAAATGTAGATACAGCCGAGAATGGATTGAAGATAATCAGGATTATCCAACGCTTTTAAACAATTTTATATATATGTTTGGCTTCGTGGATAATCAGTTTCGAGCTTCCTTTGTTTCATTAACTTCGCAAATGGGAATATTTGAACGCACTATGGGCGTAAAAGGGAAAAAGGATTACTTAGTTGGAATTACTTTTCGAAGCAAAAGAATTCTCAGCATATTACAGATGATCGCATATAATCAGGAATTGCAACAGCTAGGTATTCGCCTGGAAAACATCTTTCAATGGTTTTTTGAAGAATATCTCAGATGTGAATTTGGTGCTATCGGCTTTTCTTATTCCCCTCCGTCTAAGGGAACAACGGTTGTGGAAAAGTGCAAACTTTTAGCAAGCGCAATAGATGGTGTCCTTAAACAATATCGCTTATATTGTGAAGATGGATTTGTGAATCGAGAATTGCTCGAAATGTCTTCGGGACATATTGTATTTGATTCCTTAAAAGGATGCCTTGAGAACAAGTATATCTATGCATCATCAGATACACTTTTGAACGAAATGTTTTTGCTGTTCTCCGATCAATCAATGATGAGTTTCACAAGAAAGACTGAAAGCAAATACCGCACCGTTCCGGAGCTGCTGTTATCTGAAAAAATCCGACGTGACGATTACGAAGAATACCAGTTGCAAGACTTAAACTGGCTCATCGAGCGTGGATCAATAATTGTTACAAGTTCGGCTCTTTTGACAACTAATCGTCAACGGGTTTCTATTCTGAAAGATTTGTTTTACAATGAAGTCATATGTCCAAATTACTATAGTGACTCGCTGAACGAGCAGTTGGAAGCCCTTATACAAGAAGGAGAATTGTGTTATGGCAGCACGTTGTTTTCAAAACCAGAGCAGGCTTATTTGAATTTTGCCTTGAACAAGTCAGAGTACAGTAATGGCTTGGATTTGCGAAATAGGTATATACATGACACTTGTTCACAGGATGAAGCAGAACAGAGGACTGATTACGCAGAATTACAGAAAATTATGGTACTGATAATTATCAAGATCAATGAAGAACTCTGTATCAGAGAACGCCAAAAAAAGTTGGATAATAAAAGGAAAAATCAAGAAAAGTGAAGTATATTTTCGCACGGATTATGTATTTCCACAGACGCATTAATGAATCCACTGGCGTAAAGCTATATAAATCTTTAGGTAGCATACGGCGCTAAAGGCAAGTTCATTGTTGCAAAAGTGAGTGAGAACCCGGATAAATACTCACTGTGAACATAATGGAGGGTAAGTGATGGATAAAAAGAGAATTTGCCAAATCAAAGAGCAATTTGATCTCGTAATACATAGCGATCAAGAGGCGCATATTGAATTCTGGTATGCGCGTGACTTGATGCCGCTTTTGGGATATGAGCGCTGGGAAAATTTTGAGAAAGCTATCGGACGTGCCATTGGATCCTGCGAAACCAGTGGAATAGTGGTATCGGACCATTTTCGTGAGGTCACGAAAATGGTTCAGTTAGGGAGCGGTTCGCAGCGGGAAATCAAAGATTACATGCTCACTCGTTATGCCTGCTATTTGATTGCTCAGAATGGGGACCCCAAAAAAGAAGAAATTGCATTTGCGCAAAGCTATTTTGCCGTTCAAACCAGAAAACAGGAACTGATTGAAGAACGCATTTCTCTTATTGAACGAACAGAAGCCCGGGGCAGACTTCGGGAATCCGAGAAACGCCTATCACAGAACATTTATGAGCGTGGCGTTGATGATGCTGGATTTGGCCGCATTCGTTCAAAGGGTGACCGGGCGCTGTTTGGCGGTTACACAACGCAGGAGATGAAGGAGCGTCTTGGGGTAAAGGATAACCGCCCTTTGGCAGATTTCTTGCCGGCACTCTCTATTGCAGCAAAAAATCTTGCGGCGGAAATGACCAACTACAATGTTGAGGAAAAGGACCTTCAAGGGGAATATGCCATTACTGGAGAACATGTACAAAACAACCAATCTGTGCGAGATATGCTTGGACAGCGTGGCATTCAGCCAGAAAATTTACCTGCTGCAGAGGATATTAAAAAGCTGGAGCGGCGCGTAAAATCGCAGGAGAAGAAACTGGCTGCACAGTCCGGAAGACTCCCTGACAGCGAGGAGGACAACTGATGGATTATAGTATATTGATCACATTCTTAAAGGATAAAGAAAATATTACTGATTTAGAAAAGGATATTCTGGACACATGGAACGAACTCCAGAAAAATCCCTTTGACCGCAACTCCGCACAGCTGCAAATTTTACAGAACAACGCAAAATACCCTGACATCTTTATTGCAATCGGGGCAATGCCAACAACGGTTATTCGTCCGTTTGAACAGGCAACGGAAGCCGACATTCAATACAACTTAGAGAATCAGCTTATTGCACTTGCTACCAAAGAGGGAGCAGCCAATAGTTAATAGACTGGGAACAGTTTACATAGATATGGAGGAGAGCATATGGGACGTCTGTCAACGAAAGAAAACAAAACCATATTTCAGCTAAGCCGTGAGGAACTTGGTTATTCCCGAGAAAAAGCAAGCGAACTCTTAGGCTGGATTTCTCCGGAACGAATTGAAAAGATTGAAAATGAAAAATCCATGCCGCATCCAGACGAAATTCTTGCAATGTCCATTGTCTACAAAAATCCAAAGCTCTGCAATTTCTATTGCGCAAATCTTTGCCCGATTGGGCAAGAGTACGTACCAGAGGTTAAGATAAAAGACCTTTCTCAGATTGTACTGGAAATGTTGGCCTCTTTGAATGCAATGCGTAAGAAGCAGGAGCGCTTGATTGAAATCACTGCGGACGGAAAAATCAGCGGGGATGAAGTAGAGGATTTTATACGAATTCAAGAAGATCTCGAAAAGATTTCGATTACTGTTGAGACTTTACAGCTGTGGTCAGAGCGTATGCTCGCGACTGGGGCAATTGATATGGACACTTACCAGGCATACAAAAACAGATAATTACTTTACTGAGCACTCCGGGACTAACCGGGGTGCTTTTTTGCACTTAGGACTAAAATAGGCTAGGGTAAGCTGCCTATTCAATCATGTTTTACTTGCAGGATTTCACTTATAATATCTCCATAAAAGAAAGGAGGTGTATCAAATGACCGTAAAGGAAAGAGTGTTAACCAGTCGTTTGATTGAGAAAATTGATGTACAAAGATCGTATTCTCAAAAAATCGGACTAGGCTATGATTTAGGTAAAAAAGGCCCCCAAATTGTAAATTTCAAATCTGATTGGTCAGAAAAAGCAGAAAACAATCGTCAATGCTAAGGAGTGAACTAGATGAAAAAAGCAGAGGAGTATATTCGTCAATTGGAAAGCAGTGGCATACTGATGAATCAGCAAATGACATTTCCAGAGTATGCAGAACAGCTTTGTAAATTTCAAGATATTGTTTGCAGGATGATTGCAGGCTCGGATTATCATGATAAAATGCACGTTGATGAGGCTACATTTATTATGGAATCGGCTGCAAGGAAAAATGGAGTACGCAGTGATCAACGTGTACACAACGGCATTCAGACAATGAAGCGGCTTGAAAAGGAATTAGCAGTCACCATGTCCGGAATTCAGGGTGAAAGAGATGTCTCTCGGACATTAAAATACTTAAATCGACCAAAAACTCAAATTTTCCGCAATGTATATTTAACTGACGGACAGGACGAAACGAAATTGGACGCGGTTGTCCTGACCGATGCAGGTATCATCCTTCTGGAAATCAAAAAGGTCAAAACCGACATTGTCTTCGCTGAAGACGGCCGGATGATGCGAAATGGAGACGTGTGCTATGAAAAATTACCACTTGGGTTAAAGATGAAAATCAAGCGTAGGTTATTGCAGAAGTATCTCGAAGATGCCGTTGCAGAAAAGAATCTTGACATACCTGTTCATGTAGACAGTCTAATTGTCCTGTCAGCGCCCAGGGGAACGTACATCCATGTCAAAGATAATTACCGTAAAGAAAAATACTGCTTCCGTACCGAACTAAATAAGAGAATAGAATCTTATCTTGGGCGCGATTACTATAAAGCAGAACAGCTTGGCTCCATTCTTTCTGAATTGGCATCAAATGCAAAACGTTTTGAGCTTGAATTGAATTATAACGATGTTCGGATGAGTATTGCGGAAGCCTTGGCAATCATCCAAAATAATGCACCTGGTACGCTTGAAAATGCCGATGAGAATTGTAACAGCGCTGTGAATCCCGTAAATAAAGAGCCAGATGTCAGCAACTCTCAAAATCCGAAGTTGAAAAGTACACGCAGATACTATATTGCTGCCAGTGTAGCTTGCACACTGCTTTGCTGTGCGTCTGCATTTGTAAGGATGAGTCTTCGACATACATGAGAAATGGATGACAAAATAGGTGCCTCTATTTTGCCCTTATGGTCATTTTTTCCGTCAAAAGAAAGATTTATAATACGGACATAACAAAGGAACCCAAAACAAATTTTTTAAGGAGGATTTATCATGGCAGAGAGAAAGACACGGAGTGATTGCAGGGTGGGAACCTTCGAGAAGAAGAAAGGCATCCCCGCTGGCAGCATTCGACACACCAACGGCAGGGATGTTCGCAGCGATATGAAGATTGGCACACTTCGGAAGCAAGTTACGAAAGGTATTTTTTAAGGAGGGTTATTTGTATGAACGATATTATGAAGGGAATGCTGATTGTTTTGGTAATTCTGTATGTGGTTTCTCCTTTGGATCTGTGCCCTGGCCCAATTGATGATATTGTCGTCGTTTTGCTTGCTTTTGCAGCGAACAAAGGCGGTAAGTTGTTGAAAGAAGAGTAATGGACATCAAGTAATAGATTATTATAGATTATTTAGGAGGCAATAATATGGCAGACAGATTCCCGGATATTGATTGGTGGTGCGACCGCTGTGGAGCGTATCTCAATGACCAAGTCGGTTTCGACGATCACCATTATGTCTGGAGGTGCACGGAATGCGGACATAAGAACAGCATTTCAGCGGACAATATTTATGAATCCCATGAGGATTATTGGAATTATAATAGCCAGAAGTAATAAGGCTCGATCATCTCTCTGTACATAAAAACACGCCCATCCCTATTTCAAACTGGGATGGGCGTGTTCCATGTCTAGCACGTCGTCAAAGTAAAAATAGTTCTTTCCAAATACCCACGGTTCCGCCCCTCATATCCGTCACTATGTACCCCTACCACCCCCGTCTTTTAGCCAAATCCAACATAGAAAAACAGTATTTCTCCCACCGTGTCAATGATGTCTGCAACGGGTCGCCCTCGCGGATACGGAGGGTTCTTCTGATCTCCTTCGGAATGACGATCCTGCCCAGATCGTCCACCCGTCGCACAATGCCTGTTGCCTTCATAATTCTCTTCTCCTTTGAAGCGCGTGACGCGCGGTTTGCTCCTGTAGAAGTATTTGCAGGAAAAGGGGAATTATGTATGGGTGCTGCGGCAATCTTCTTCTCCGGATGCGTCAGTTTTAAGGCAATACCGCACAGAAAAAGGTGCCAAAAACCGCCGAGTGTGATATAATAAACTTATGGATAAACAGATGACAATTTCCGCATTCAGCGATGAACTGGCGCAGGTGCGGACGAAGAAAAAAGAATTTCTCATACTGAACTCCAATTAAAATCTTTTTTAAAGATTTTAATTGGAGTTCAGTATGAAAAGAAAATTCAACTGCTCGATAAAACTCATTTCGCGCCTGCATTTTCCGTTGTATAAAGGGTGCAAGAATGGCAATCGTTCAAGCCCGGTTCTCCTTTTATTGTCACCACGTTCTGTTTTTGTCATAGCACGTCAGGAGAACAATATCCAGTGCTCTTATCATAACTGTTTCCCATTCACCACAAATGAGCCACAGTCATGACGTAACATTTGGTGTAAACCACCCTTTATAAATTACATCATGACAGAAAATACTTTACAGGCTAAAAATAAGGAATTCTTAACCTCTCCGAAAAGACTTCCTAAAAATGCCGTGGTATAATGGGAAAAGTCAAAAAGGATGTGGTTATGATGAAAACGAAACAGCGGGCGGTGATCGCCGTAGCCGTCATTGTGCTTCTCGCGGCGGCGGTTCTGGGCGCGAAGCCCGCGTACAACCTGTACCGGGACATCTCCTTCTATCACGGAGAGCGCACGGAGGCGGAGAAAACGGTGAAAGCTTTTGCCGAGGAACAGGGCATCTCCTACGGCGAATATCCCCAGAGCCTGATCGACCTTTACGAGCGCAACCCCGAGACGAAGGATTTTGTGCTGAACTACCCCTTCCGGAAGGACACGGGGGTCGATCTCAGCGCCTGGAAGGACAGCCGGACCGTGCCGCTGTTTTTGCAGTGGGACCCCATGTGGGGCTACGAAAAGTACGGGAAGGGATTTATCGCGGAGACCGGCTGCGGCCCGACGTGTCTTGCCATGGTTGGCTACTACCTTACCGGAGACGAAAACATGAACCCCCGGCAGGTCGCCCGGTTTGCCCAGGAAAACGGCTACTATTCCCGGGGCAGCGGTTCCTCCTGGACGCTCATCAGCGAGGGCAGCGGGGGGCTGGGGCTGAAAGCCACGGAAATTCCGCTGGTCAAGAAAAAGATGGTGGACGCGCTGGAAGCGGGCAAGCCCATCATCTGCGCCATGCGGGAGGGGGATTTCACAACCACGGGACATTACATCGTCCTGCGGGGCGTGAAGGACGGCGAATTTCAGGTCAATGACCCCAACAGCGTGGTCAATTCCGAAAAGCTGTGGAGCTACGAGCAGATCGAGGGACAGATCCGGAACCTCTGGGTCATGGAAAAAGCGTAAAATCATTGAAAAGGCCGTGCCGCAAGGAATTTCCTCAGCGGCACGGCCTTTTTTCGTTATTGCGCGTCCTTCTGACGGCAGGCATAAATGTAGGCGTTTTTGTAATCGCCCATTTCCCGGTAGCAGATCTCCAGCTCCCGGAGGACGTTGTACTCCCCCTCGGCGGCGAGAAAGCATTTTGCCGCTTCCGGGAATTCTTCCATCGCCATGTGGCATTTCCCCCGGAGGAAGTTCCAGCAGGGGGCGGTGCGGTCTTCCGCCCCGTCCAGAAGATGGGCGGCGCGTTGGACGTCTCCCCCGGCGAGTGCCGACGCGGCCTGCACGGTCAGCGCCTCGTCCAGACCGGGCAAATTAACGACCTGCCCCGGAATGCGGCCAAGGAGCAGACATCTGCGTTGCTCCAAGTCTTCGGAGTAATAGGCCGCATCCTTCCCCAGAGCGGCGACGGCTTCCAAAAGTTCCAGAGCGTATGGCTCCCGCCCATCTCCGATGGCTTCTTCGGCGAGGTGGAGCCGGACGAGGATTTCCAGCAGCTGCCGCTCCCGATCGTAAATTTCATCCGGGGCGCGGTACTGCGCCAGCGCCCGCATTGCCCCGGCGTAATCTTTCCCGTCAAACAGCTGCCGGACAGCGGTCATGATCTCCTGATTAGGCGAACAAACGGTATCTTCTTCCAGAAAATAACTCACGGGCTTGCCCAGCCGCGCAGCAAGACAGCCCAACGTTTTCATGGACGGCCGGGCGGCGCCGTTCTCAATGCGGGAGAGCATATTCCGGGTGATCTCGTCCCCGCAGAGCGCCCGCTGGGACAATCCCGCTTCCAGCCGCGTCAAGCGCAGTTTTTCTCCAAGCTCCATAGTTGCCCTCCGTTCTTTCCTGTGGTTGAACGGATTATACCATACCTTTCCCCGTTTTTCCACTGTTACAAAAATTTCATTTGCTATTTTTCCGAATTTCGTTTATAACAATCATAGCATCAGCTGACAAGGGGACACATGCCCTATCGTCCTTGACTTGCGCCGGCAAGCCTACGTCCTCTGCCTTGCCATCGACGCGCCAGAGCGCCCGACGGGTCTTCGAGTTTTCCCGGAGCATAAACGGAGGCTGGCAAGGCAGACGAGGCAGGCGGGCGAGGATAACACAGCCGGACGCCGTTTGGGGCCGGGAAAACCATATGTCCCCTTGTCAACTGATGCTAAAGCCAGTTTTGAAACGGAGACGTATTCATGGATATCCGAAACACCCGCCAGCTGAAGGAATTTTCCGCCGGGCGGCTCGCCAACGCCCGGGAAGGACAGAAGATTATTTTGTATTTTTCCCTGATTACCATTGCCGTGTCGGCGGTGGCGACTGTTGTCAGTTACATTCTGAGTCAGCAGGTCGCCAAGACCGGCGGCCTTGGAAGCATGGGCGTCCGCTCCGCTCTGACCACTGCCCAAATGCTGCTGCCCATCGTGCAGGCGGTTTTTCTCATGTGCTTGGAGCTTGGCTATCTGTCCACGATGCTCCGCATTGCCCGGGGGCAGTACGCTTCCCCCAACGGGATGCGGCTGGGCTTTGACCGGTTCTGGGTGCTGCTGCGCTGCACGCTGCTGAAGGGGCTGATTTTCGGTGGCGTGGCCATGGCCAGCCTGTACGTCGCCATGATGATCTACATGATGACACCCCTTTCCAATTCGGCGGTGGACATTCTGATGCCCCTTGTCAAAAACGCAGGCACCTCCGGCATTCTGCTGGACGACGCCACCTACGCGCAGCTTATGGATGCCACCGCGCCTGTCATGGTGATTTTCGGCGTTCTGTTCCTCGTCCTTGCCGCGCCGGTGTTTTACCGGTACCGCATGGCGGATTATCTCATCATTGACCGCCCCGCCACCGGCGCGCTGGCAGCTCTGCGGGACAGCCGGGTGATGACGAAGGGCAACCGTTGGAATCTGTTCCGGCTGGATCTGAGCATGTGGTGGTACTACGCCGCCATGCTGGTGTCCATTGCGGTCAACTACGGCGACCAGCTCCTGCCTGATCTGGGGATTACCCTGCCCTTCTCCGACACGGTCGCCTATTTCCTGTTCTTCGGCGTGTATCTGGCAGTGACCTTTGTCATTTTCTATTTCCTGCGCAACCGGGTGGAGGTCACCTACGCGCTGGCCTACGATTCCCTCCGCCCCCGGGAACCGGAAAATAACGGTGCGGTTCTCGGAAACATTTTCCAGATGTAAACGCCTGCTTTACAGCAAAAACCGGCATGATTTTCGTCATGCCGGTTTCTTTTATGCCGTTACGCTGTCGTGAAGCAGGTCTGCAAGGGTGATCCCCTCAAAGAACCCGTCGATCATCCTGTCCAGCTTGTCCCACATGGGCTTGGCCTGACAGCACTCCGTCCGGGAGCAGGCCGACGCGCCCATGGAGGTGCAGGACACCGCGCTTAAGCTCCCTTCCGTCAGCTTGAGAATGCTGCCGATGGTGTATTCCTCTGGGGGACGGTTCAGGCGGTAGCCGCCGCCCTTGCCGTGAACGGCGTCCACAAACCCGGCCTTGGACAGGGTCGTCATAATGGATTCCAGATATTTCTGGGAAATGCCCTCGGACTCCGCGATCTCCTTCAGGGGAATGTACTCGTTCCCGCCCCGCTGGGCGAAACAGACCATCACCCGCAGAGCATAACGCCCCTTTGTGGATACGATCATACGCTCTCGCAGTGGGCGCAGTGTTCGCAGGCGGGGAAATCCTTCTCGTCGTAGGGAATGCCTTTGCGGTCGAAATAGTCCTGGAGTGCCTTCTTGATGGCTTCCTCTGCCAGGACGGAGCAGTGGAGCTTGTGGGCGGGCAGACCGTCCAGCGCCTCCGCCACGGCCTTGTTGGTCAGCGCCATGGCCTCGTGGATGGATTTGCCCTTGATCATTTCGGTGGCCATGGAGGAAGAGGCGATGGCGCTGCCGCAGCCAAAGGTCTCAAACTTCACGTCCTTGATGATGTCGTCCTCAATTTTCAGGTAGATCTTCATGATGTCGCCGCACTTGGCGTTGCCGACTTCGCCGACGCCGTTGGCGTCCTCGATCACACCCACGTTTCTGGGGTGCTGAAAATGATCCATAACTTTTTCACTGTACAGTGCCATAATTCCATTCTCCTTATCAACTTTTTTCGCCGGGGGCGGTTACAGGATATACTGCCGTTTGCCGGTCTGCAAATCCCGCCACACGGGGCTCATGTTCCGCAGATACTGAACGACCTCGGGGACGACCTTCAGAATGTGGTCGATCTCCTCGTCGGTATTGTACTCGCTGAGAGACAGCCGCAGAGAGCCGTGGGCAACGTCGTGTACCCGGCCGATGGCCAGCAGCACGTGGCTGGGGTCCAGACTGCCGGAGGTGCAGGCGGAGCCGGAGGAAGCGCACACGCCCTTCATATCCAGAAGCAGCAGCAGGCTTTCGCCCTCGATGCCCTCAAAGCAGAAGCTGACGTTGCCGGGCAGACGGTTCACGGGGTCGCCGTTCAGGGCGCTGTGGGGAATTTTGCTCAGCCCCTCGATCAGCCGGTCCCGCATGGCGGCGACTCTGGGCATGTTCTCGTCCATGTGGTCGCAGGCTTCCTTCAATGCAGCTGCCATGCCGCAGATACCGGGGATGTTCTCCGTACCCGCGCGCTTGCCCCGCTCCTGCGCGCCGCCCTCGATGATGCTCACCAGCGGGAAGCCCCGGCGGACGTACAGCGCGCCCACGCCCTTGGGGCCGTGGAACTTGTGGCCGGACAGGCTGAGCATATCGATGTTCTGCTCCTTGACGTTGATGTGCAGATGGCCGACGGCCTGAACGGCGTCGGTGTGGAAGGGCACGCCTGCTTCTTTACAGACGGCACCGATCTCCGCGATGGGCAGGATGGAGCCGATCTCGTTGTTGGCGTACATGGTGGTGACCAGACAGGTGTCGGGACGGATGGCGTCCTTCACCTGCTGAGCGGTGACGTTGTGTCCCTTCCGGACGTCCAGATAGGTAACTTCAAAGCCCTCTTTTTCCAGCTTCGCCAGCGTGTGCAGCACGGCGTGATGCTCAAAAGCGGTGGTGATGATGTGCTTTTTGCCCTTCTTCTCGCCGTAGCGGGCGACGGAGATGATGGCCTGATTGTCGGCCTCGCTGCCGCCGGAGGTGAAGATGATCTCCCGGGGCTCGCAGCCTAAGCACTGGGCGACCGTCTCACGGGCGGCGTCCAGGGCTTCCTTTGCCCTCTGACCCACGGAGTGCAGGCTGGAGGGGTTGCCGTAGATATTGTCGAGATAGGGCAGCATGGCGTCGATGGCCGTTCGGCTCATGGCCGTTGTTGCCGCGTTGTCAGCATAAACTTGCATAACAGTTGATTCCTCCTGAGGTATTTACCTAGTAAGTCTATGGGTAATATAGCATTACCAACCTACTTTGTCAATAGGCAAAATAAAAAAGAAAAATCCGCCGCGGCGGTACGGAGCAAATTCCAAAGGAAGCTCTGATTAGGGTCTATCTGAAAACCGTCAACATGCCCAAACAGCGGGTCTTTTCCGCCTGCTGTGCACCATTTTCCCTTGTAATACACAAAGTATTCCTGCGGAAAAATGGCTTCAGCAGGCGAAAAATCCCTCGCTGTTGGTCATATTCCCGGTTTTCAGATAGACCCTAAATCGGCAAGAGCTGTGAGCGAGAGATTTTTCGGCCAATCGAGGTATCGAAAACGGCGGAATACTTTGTGTATTTCCCGCTTTCGATACCGAAGAGTGGACGGAAAAGATTCGCTCACGGCCGCAGACGATTTATTCAGAGGTTCCCAAATATAAAATGAGAATCAAGACAAAAAACGCCAAAGTCCCCATTCTGTTCCTTATTTTTCGACATTTACAGCGGTTATGTTTTTCAGCCCGGGTCATATTAACAAGGCAGGCACGAACATGAGGAGGGCTGAAAAAATGAAACGAATCGGGAAATTTCTGACGATTTTTGCTGTCGCGATGACGCTGCTTCCTATAAACGCCCGGGCAGCAGAATTGCTGATCCCCGTGGGGAAGATCGTGGGCTTGCAGCTCAGTGACAATACGGTCACGGTTGCTGCCTTTGACGACGTTCTGGGCGCCGAGGCCAGAACCGCCGGACTGAAGATCGGTGACGAGATCGTCCAGATCGACACGACCACCATTGATTGCACCGAGGATGTCCGCCGGGCGCTTGAGGGCTGCGACGGCGACGCCGAGCTGATCGTCCGCCGGGGGAACCGCCGCTGCACCGTGACCGTTCCCACCCGGCAGAGCGACTCCGGGCCACGGCTTGGGGTCTATCTGCGGCAGGGCATCGCCGGAATCGGCACCATCACCTTTTATGACCCGGATACCCACAGGTTCGGCGCGCTGGGTCACGGCGTCAGCAACACAAAAGGGAATCTTCTGCGCATGAAAAGCGGCGATGCCTATGACGCCGCGGTTCTCACCGTAAAAAAGGGCAAGTGCGGGGAACCGGGGCAGCTGAAAGGCACGGCGAACACGGATACCGTCATCGGGGAACTTCTGCGGAACACGCCGCAGGGCGTCTTCGGCGTGACGAAGCGGGGCTGGAAAGGCGAACCGCAGCCCACCGCCTCCGAAGAAGACATCCACACCGGCGAAGCCACCATTTTATCCACAGTCAGCGGCGATACGCCACGGGAGTATTCTGTGGAAATTCTGAAAATTTATCCAAAAGACAGGACAGACGGGCGAAATCTGCTGCTGAAGGTGACGGACGAAACGCTGCTGGAAGCCACGGGGGGCATTGTGCAGGGCATGAGCGGAAGCCCGATTATTCAGGACGGCAAGCTGGTAGGCGCCGTGACCCATGTGTTGGTGAACGATCCGACTACGGGGTATGGGATTTTTATCGAGAATATGCTGGACGCGGCTGGTTAAAAGAGGAATCCCGCGAAAACATCATTAAGGATCCGGAGGCAGCCCCGAGTCAGAAAAAACGCAGTTGTCGAGCGAACCGGCTAGGGTCTAGCTAAAAACCGGGAATATGACCAACAGCGAGGGATTTTCCGTCTGATGAAGCCATTTTTTCGCAGAACACCTTGTGTATTGCAAGGGAAAATGGTGTACAGCAGGCGGAAATTCCTCGCTGTTTTGGCATGATGACGGTTTTCAGCCAGACCCTGCCCGCGCTCCGGCAGCAGCCGATTTATTCAGAGCTTCCCTGGTATCAGAGGCTTCCTAAGCGTGAGCAGGGGCGGCTTTCTCCTTGGGCTTCAGCACGATAAAGCTCTGGGCAGGCAAATGCAACGTATCTCCCTCCATGGCGGGGGTTCCGACGGTGAAGAGGGGGATATAGGCTCCGTCCAGCTGACAGGTTTCCTCACCGCTGCCGGGGTTCATGGCGACCAGCAGACTCCCCCGCTTGTAGGCAAACAGGCGGCCGCGGGCAGCATAGACGGCAAACGGGCTGTAGTTCTGAAGCTCCGGCTCGGCGTGACGCAGGGCAATCAGCCGCTTGACATGGGAGAGCATGGAATTCTCGTCAAGCTCCTGCGCCTGCACGGTGTGCCGCGCGTCGGCTTCCACGGGCAGGTACAAATCCTCTGCCGCGCCCTCGGAGAACCCGAGGTTGGGGCCTGCATCCCACTGCATGGGCGTCCGGGAACCGGTGCGGTGGTAGCCGCCCTCCTTGGTGGGGATGACCCGATAGTCCATGCCCAGCTCATCGCCGTAGTACAGGAAGGGAGCGCCGGGCATCGTGAAGATCCACGCAAAGGCCAGCCGCCGTTCCGCGTCTGTCAGCCCCGCGGCGGGACGGGGGGTATCGTGATTGCAGGTAATGAAGCACCAGAGGCCGTGGTCGCGGCTGTCGTGATATTGGGGCAGGTAGTCCGCAAGGAACCGGCTCACGTCGGTGCCGGAATCCCGGGAGAAGAAGCCGGTATTGCCGATGTAGCTGCCGCAGCCGTCCCGGAGGGTGTAGTCCCGCATCATGGTGCTGTAGCCGTTGCCGTCCCAGTTGAGATAAAAGTCCATGTCAAAGCCGCAGCGCAGAGCCTTGTCCGGATGATTCCACTCGGAAACGAAGGCAGCATCCGGATATTCCTTGTGAATGGCGCCCAGAATGTCCCGCCAGACCTCCATGGTGGCAAGCTTTTCCGTGCCGTCATTCTTCACGAGAGACTCCGCCATATCCACCCGGAAGCCGTCGCAGCCCAGATCCAGCCAGAACCGGATCACATCCTTCATGGCCTCCCGGGTCGCAAGGGCGTCAGGACTGGTGATGCTCTGCTGCCAGCGTTCCCGGCGTTCCCGGTAGCCGTAGTTCAGGGCGGGCTGACATTTGAAGAAGTTGATGATATAGGTGGCGCTGCGAGGGTATTCGCCGCCGATGAAGGGCATACCGTCGCCCCCGGCAAAGGCATGATCCGTCCAGATGTACCGGCCGGAATATTCGTTTGGCTCGGCCTCGCCGCTCTTGCGGAACCATTCGTGTTCTTCACTGGTGTGGCCGGGAACCAGATCCAGCAGAACCCGGATCCCCAGCGCGTGGGCGCGGCGGCACAGCTGAGCCATATCCTCGTTGGTGCCGTAGCGGGGCGCAATCTTCTTATAGTCCCGGACGTCGTAGCCCGCATCCTTGAAGGGAGAGTCAAAGCAGGGATTGATCCACAGGGCGTTGCAGCCGAGACTCTTCACGTAGGGCAGCTTTTCGGTGATGCCGGGAAGGTCGCCGATGCCGTCTCCGTTGGAGTCCCGGAAGCTCTGCGGATATATTTCATAAAATACGGCGTCACGAAGCCAGGATGCAGACATAACAATTCCTCCGTTTTTTGTTTTTGTATGGATCATCCGACCAATACCGGAAACTGCCGGGACAGGGGCGGATGGCGGGGCACGGGAAGACTTCGGATGGTTTCCTGTGGAAATACCGCGGACTTCCGCCGCGGGTAGTCTTTCCGCTTCCGGTACGGGGAGAATCGGAAAGCGGCAAATGTATTATAGAAAAAAACGGCGGGGGAATCAAGAGAAAACCGGAAAGAAATCAAGCCGGGAAGCGCATGGGAGGGCGTTGTCGGCGGCATTTCCCCAGGACATTGGCAGTTTCAACAATTTCTGATGCAACTTTTTATGCACACTGCGCAGTTGACTTGTTACGAAAAATCGAGTATTCTTTTTTTAAAGGGAAGTGTGAAGAAAATAATCCTCTAAGCACTCCCCCCGTTTTTTTCCGGCTTTCTGGAAACGATTCCAATTGGAGGACATGGGAACATACCCGGGTATTCTCCCGTTCCGTTCGTCCTATGGAAAGCGTTTTCCGGTCTGCGGGATCAGCCAGCGAATTTATAATATCAAGGAGGAAATGTAAAATGAAGAAGATTCTCGCGCTGCTTCTGACTGTCGGCATGGTTCTTGGCCTGTTTGCCGGCTGCGGTAACAGCAACACAACCCCCGCCGGCACCGCCGCCGCTGCCAACCCCACCGCCGCCAACCCCACCGCCGCTGCCGCGGCCGATTCTCTGGACGGCACCTATGACATCACCGTCTGGGTCTCCGAGATGGCCGGTGTAAAGGAACTGACAGAGCAGCAGATCAAGGACTTTATGGAAGAGAACCCCGGCATCGTCATCAACGCCACCATTGAGGGCGTCACCGAGCTCGACTCCGCCACCCAGATGATCACCTCCGTCGAGGACGGCGCCGACCTGTTCTGCTTCGCGCAGGATCAGCTGGCTCGTCTGGTGCAGGCCGGCGCCCTGACCAAGCTTGGCACCAAGGCTGCCGCGGAAGTCACCGAGCTGAACGACAGCGGCGCCGTTGCGGCCGCCACCGTTGGCTCCGATATGTGGTGCTATCCCATGACCTCCGATAACGGCTACTTCATGATTTACGACAGCAGCGTGATTCCCGCTGAGCACGTGGACAGCCTGGAAGACATCATTGCTGACTGCGAGGCCGCCGGCCGCGGCTTCTCCATGGAGCTTGAGACCTCCGCGTGGTACAATGCCGCCTTCTTCTTCGCTACCGGCTGCCACTCCAACTGGACCATGTCCGCCGACGGCAAGAGCTTCGAGAGCGTTGACGACGACTTCAATTCCGACAACGGCGTTATCGCCCTGAAGGGTATGAAGAAGCTGCTGAACTCCACCGCTTACAAGTGCTCCAGCTCTGCCGATGACTTCTCCGCCGCCATCCCCGCCGCCGTCGTCATCGTCGGCACCTGGGGCACCAGCGCCGCCAAGGCCGCTCTGGGCGACAACTACGCCTGCACCGATCTGCCCAGCTTCACCGTGGACGGCAACTCTTACCACCTTGGCTCCTTCTCCGGCAACAAGCTGGTGGGTGTCAAGCCCCAGACTGATCCCGTGAAGACCGCCGTTCTGCAGAAGCTTGCCCTGTACCTGACCAACGAGAAGTGCCAGCTTGCCCGGTTCGACGCCGTGGGCTGGGGTCCCTCCAACAAGGCTGCCCAGCAGTCCGAAAAGGTTGCCAGTGATCCTGCTCTGGCCGCTCTGGCTGCTCAGAGTGCCTATGCTACGCCTCAGGGACAGATTGACGGCTCCTGGTGGGATATCGCCAAGGTTTATGCCACCGCTGCCAAGGAGGCTACCACCGACGAAGAGCTGAAGGCCGCGCTGGAGAGCTATGAGACCTCCATTAAGGGTCTGTTCTCCATGTCCGCCGAGGAGCGGGAGGCCTTTACGGTCATCGGCTCCATCAACGGCGACGGCTGGTCCGTGGATCTTCCCATGACCAAGCAGGACGACGGCAGCTGGCTGACCGATGAGGCCTACCAGATGGATGCCGGCGTTGAGTTCAAGGTTCGTCAAGGCAAGGCCTGGGACGTTGCCTACGGCATGGACGGCAATAACTTTGTGGTCGAGACCGCCGGTACCTACAAAGTCCGTTTGACCCTCAACGGCGAAGAAGGCACCGTGGAACTGGTTCCCGCCGAATAAGGCAGGCTTCCATCCACAAACGCAGTGACATAGAGTTCTGAGAGGGGGAGCCGCTCGGGTTTGCCCGAGCGGCTCTTTTGAGGTCCCTCTGCCGCTGCCTTTCGAGTCCCGACGGGATTCGGAGCGTGCTCCCTGTTCCGGCCCGGTGTCCCGCCGAAGAAGGAGGAGCCCCGGCACCGCCGGCTTCCTTTTTGGGCGGAACACCGGAAACAAATGGTCGCCTCCGCAACCGACTTTTGGGCGGGCAGCATTTCCCGCCAAAGCGAAAAACGGTTCCCGGAGGCAGCCAAATCCAAAAAGAATGGAGGTAGGCGGATAAACGCAGGTTTATCCCGATTGATCATGAAGAAACTGACGGATCTGGAATACCTCAGGCTGAACACGTTTCAGCGTCTGTGGTACAACATTGTCCTGTTCGTTCTCGGCATCCCCGGCTGGCTGGCCTCTTTGGTCAAAGCCGTCGGGAACGGGATCGCAGGCGCTTTCAGGGGCATCCGAAACGAGCTGACGGATTGCGCCACCACCTTTACAAGGGGCAGCTGGAAAACGAAGGTATCCTACCTTGTGATGGGCTTCGGCAATATTGCCCGGGGTCAGGTGCTGCGGGGACTGCTGTTCCTTGTCTTTGAATCTGTGTTCATCGTTTATATGGTCACAACCGGCAGCTACTGGCTGGGCAAGTTCCGCACGCTGGGCGATGTGCCCCCCGGAGAGGTATACAACGAGGTGCTGGACACCTACGTCCGGGTCAACGGCGACGACTCTTTTAAAATTCTGCTGTACGGCCTCCTGACCATTCTCTTCATCATCGCTTTTGTCTACACATGGCGGCTGAACGTGAAGCAGAACCGGATCTCGGAGGAGATCCTTGCCACGGGCAAGAAGCTCAAAAGCGGAAAGGACGACCTTCGTTCCGTGCTGGACGATCAGTTCCACAAGACGCTGCTGGCACTGCCCATCACGGGCATCCTTGTCTTCACGGTAATCCCGATTCTGTTCATGATCCTCGTTGCCTTCACCAACTATGACGGCGCTCACGACGGCTACAGCAATCTCTTTACATGGGTGGGGCTGAGCAATTTCAACGAGCTGATCAGCTCCAGCAGTGCGGACGCGAACCTCAGCTACACCTTCGGCGAGATCCTTTCGTGGACGCTGATGTGGGCGTTCTTTGCCACATTCACCAATTATTTTCTGGGAATGCTGGTGGCGATCCTCATCAACAAAAAGGGAATCCATTTCAAAAAGCTCTGGCGCGGCATTCTGGTTCTGACCATCGCGGTGCCTCAGTTCATTTCCCTGCTGTATGTCTCCAAGCTCTTCGATACCAACGGCGTTGTGAATGCCATGCTCCTGAAGCTGGGCTTTATCGATCAGGCCATCCGCTTCTGGGAGAATACCACCTCCGCCCGAATCCTTGTCATCGTAATCAACATCTGGGTCGGTATCCCCTATCTGATGCTGGTGAGCACCGGCATTCTGATGAATATTCCGCAGGATCTGTACGAGTCGTCCAAAATTGACGGTGCCAGTGCCTGGCAGCAGTATATGAAGATCACGCTTCCGTACATGCTCTTCGTCACGGGTCCCTACCTGCTGACCCAGTTCATCGGCAATATCAACAACTTCAACGTAATCTATCTGCTGACCAGCGGCCGCCCGGCAAGTCCGGATCTTGTAACCAGCGGCGGCAGTGCCACAACTACGGATCTTCTGATCACCTGGCTGTTCAACATTACCACCGGCGTCAGCAGCAACTATAAGCTGGCCGCCGTGATTGCCATCATGATCTTCGTTGTTGTCGCGGTTCTTTCCCTGATCGTCTACAACGTGATCCCGTCTACCAGAAATGAGGAGGATTATTCGTAATGAGCAGGAATCGATTTCACATGGGAATCCGGATGAAAAGTACCGTTTCCAATACTGTGCTCTATGTGATCCTTGTCCTCATGTCCATTATCTGGCTAACGCCCTTTGCGTGCATCTTGCTGGAGTCCTTCCGGACTGAATCCACCGGACGTGTGGGCTACATCATCCCCAAGCAGTGGGGCTTTGATAACTACATCAATCTGTGGACCAAAACGAGCTTCCCCATTTGGTTCCGCAATACGCTGATCACCGCCCTGGCTACGGCGGTGCTGCAAACCCTTATGGTGCTGAGCGTCAGCTATGTTCTCTCCCGGCTTCGCTTCAAGGGCAGAAAGCTGCTGATGAACACCTGCCTGGTTCTGGGCATGTTCCCGGGCTTCGTCACCATGATCGTGCTGTATAAGGTTCTCAGCGGCATGGGGCTGACGGGAGCCAACTCCGTGCCGGGACTGATCCTCGTCTACTGCGCCAGCTCCGGCATGGGATACTATGTGTCCAAGGGCTTCTTCGACACCATCCCCAAGAGCTTGGACGAAGCGGCTCGGGTGGACGGCGCTTCCCGCTTTCAGGTGTTCTACAAGGTGATCATGCCTCTGTCCAAGCCCATTGTCATTTATACCGTTCTCACTGCGTTCATGGCTCCGTGGGCCGACTTCATGTTTGCCAAGTATATCTCCCACAATACGGAGGTGGGCATGAATGTGGCGGTGGGTCTGCAATACTGGATCTCCTCGAAGACCCTGATCGCCACCAACTATACCATGTTCTGCGCGGGCGGCGTGGTGGTGGCGCTTCCCGTCACCATCCTGTTCATGCTCCTGCAGAGGTACTATGTGGAAGGCGTCACCGGCGGCGCCGTGAAAGGATAAGGAGAGAGGAAAGCTATGGCATCTGTAAAATTAACCAACGTCAAGAAGGTCTACGACAAGAAGGTCGTGGCCGTTCACGATTTCAACCTGGACATCAAGGATAAGGAATTTGTGGTCTTCGTCGGCCCCTCCGGCTGCGGCAAATCCACGACCCTGCGGATGATCGCGGGTCTGGAGGAAATCTCCGAGGGTACCGTGGAGATCGACGGCGTGGTGGTCAACGACCTCCAGCCCAAGGATCGGGACATCGCCATGGTGTTCCAGAACTACGCCCTGTACCCCCACCTGACGGTGTTTGAGAACATGGCCTTCAGCCTTCGTTTGAAGAAGGTTCCCAACGATGAGGTGTTCAGGCGCGTCACGGAAGCGGCGAAGGTGCTGGGCATTACCGAGTATCTGACCCGGAAGCCCCGGGCGCTGTCCGGCGGCCAGCGGCAGCGTGTGGCCATCGGTCGTGCCATGGTTCGGGATTCCAAGGTGTTTCTGATGGATGAGCCGCTGTCCAACCTGGACGCCAAGCTCCGCAATCAGATGCGTGCCGAAATCATTCTCCTGCGGAAAAAGATCGACACGACCTTTATCTATGTAACCCATGACCAGACCGAGGCCATGACGCTCGGCGACCGGATCGTCATCATGAAGGACGGCTTCATCCAGCAGGTCGGCACCCCCACGGAGGTATTTGAGCATCCCGTGAATCTGTTCGTGGCGGGCTTCATCGGCGCGCCCCAGATGAACACCTTCCGCACGGAGCTGGTGCGGGAGAACGGCAAGTACTATGTGACGCCTCTCGGAAGCCGGATTGAGGTGGACGGTGAGACCGGTGAAAATCTGGCGGCAAAGGCGGTGGACGGCCGCAGTGTGGTTCTGGGCGTCCGTCCGGAGCACATCACCCTGTCCCAGCCGGGCCCCCATGCGATTCCCTGCACCATTATCGTAAATGAAATGATGGGCAGCGAGCTGCACATTCACGCGGAGACGGAGGACGGCGCCCAGCTGGTGGTTCGGGTACCCACCCTCGGCCTGCGCAGACAGGAGCGGGCGGAGCTGGTCAATGGTGCGAAGATCCATGTGAGCTTCCCCGGCGAAGTCATGCACCTGTTCGATCCCGAAACCGAGCGGAATCTGATCTACGGATAAGGCTTCACGGGTAAGCACCGCACCCCAAAACTGCGCAAAAGCCGGTGCATGAAGGGTTTGTGCATCCTTTACGGTTGCCCCCGCAGGGGCTGGAAAATGGCACGTTATCCATTTTGCTATGCGTTTGCATACCAGGAAGCCCCGCGAGCGCGGGAAAAGAATACATGTTTAATCTCCCCCGGCTGTACCGATTTTTTCGGTACTGCCGGGGGAGATTTGCGGTGACGATGGTATCCGGAACGGTTTTGGATGGCGATCATACTATTTCTCGATAAAATGGTGTTAACCATTTTATCCTGCGAATCCTTCGCAGGCCGCCAGTAGCGGCGAGAAATGTATGGACTTACGTTTTTTGCGGCTTCGCCGCTGGCTGCTGAAACGGCAGCCGGATAAAACGGTTTTTAAAAACTAGTATCAGGGGGCGGCGGAGCCGAGGATCAGGGAGGTCTGGGGGGCAAGGCTCAGGACGGTGCCTTCCAGAGACGCTTCGCCCATGCCGATAACCTCCAGAATGGAGCGGCAGGGAATGCCCGTATCCGCAAGATCTACCGTAAAGGGAATGTCCGTGCTGATGTTGTGAAGAATACACAGGGTGCTTCCCTCGTATTCCACGAGAAAGCCGCCGCACTTGGCGCTGCCAAGATTCACCTGTGTATAGGTGCCTCGGGGAATTGCCGGGTAGCGGTTTCTTATAGAGATCAGGCGGCAGTAGTAGCGCAGCAGGCTCCCCTCCTGTGCCAGCTGAGACTCTACGGTTCCGTTGGTCTGCTTGGAAGAGGGATAGGTGCTGCCCTCCGGATCCCGGGGACTGCTGTCGTCTCCCCAGAGCATGGCAAGCCGCCGGTTGGCATCGGTATTGGCGGAACCTCGGACGCCCTTCATGCCGATCTCCTCCCCGTAGTACAGGAACGGCGAGCCGCTGCACAGCAGATAGAGATTGGCGGCCATCTGGGGAAAGTGGTTCGCCAGCATCAGATACCCGGCAGAGCGATCCATGTCGTGGTTGGAAAGGAAGCAGACCATCATGCCGCCGGGGTTCGCCTGAGAAATCTTGTCCTGAAAAGCGCACATGTAGCCCGTGAACCGGTTGATGTCCTGATCCTTGGCAGCGGAGGCAATGACGCCCTCGGCCTGGGCGGCGGAGAAATTGAAGCAGTTCATGGCCGGATAGTAGGCAAGGATCTCCGACTCGCCGGACCAGCACTCGCCCACAAGATAGACCTCCGGCTTCACGGCTCGGAGCTGGTCGGTGTACCACTTCCAGAACGCCGCGCTTCGGCCGGTTTCTCCATAGTAAAGATACTTGACGGCGTCAAAGCGGAATCCGTCCACGCCCAGCTCCAGATAGTACTTTGCCACGTTCAGCATTTCCTCCCGGACGGCGGGATTGTCATAGTTCAGCTCCGGCATGTCCGGGGAGAAGTTGCACTCGTAATATTCGTCCGCCGTTCCGGGAATCTTTTCGCAGGTGATCCCGGCCGGAAGCGTCTCGCCGGTGTACCAGCTGTAGTAATCGTAGTAGGGATCGGCGGGATTGGCGTCGGCGTGGGACTGGCAGAAGGACTGAAACCATTCGTGGTTCCGGGCAGTGTGGTTGATGACAAGATCGAGAATCACCTTCACGTTCCGGGCATGGCAGGCGTCGAGAAGCGCCCGGAGATCGTCCTCGGTGCCGAAGTCCGAGTCGATCCGGTAGTAATCCGTTGCGTCGTATTTGTGATAAGAGGGGCTGGCAAAAATTGGCGTCAGCCACAGACCCTGTACCCCGAGACTGGTATCCGACAGGAGATTCCCGTCGTTCAGATAGTCCAGGTGCCGGAGAATTCCGTTCAGGTCTCCCGTTCCATCCCCGTCGGAGTCGGCAAAGGAGCCGACAAAAATCTCATAGAACACCCGGTAGTTGTCGTCCGTTTTGTCGGCCTCCGTGGGCACGGTCTCCGCCGGAGAGGCCGTGCCGCACCCTGCCAGCACCAAGGCCAGCAGAAGCGCCGCGGCGCGAAGAAGAATTTTTTTCATGTGTGATCCCGCCTTTGAACTTTTCATCCGAAAATCGTATCAGCATTCAGCACTGCATCGGGTATGGGTCTCATACTATTTCTCGATAAAATGGTTAACACCATTTTATCCTGCGAATTCTTCGCAGGTCGCCGGTAGCGGCGAGAAATGTATGGACTTACGTTTTTTTGCGGCTACGCCGCTGGCTGCTGAAACAGCAGCCGAATAAAACGGTTTTTAACCGTTTTATTGAAAACTAGTATCAGTGGGTTCCCGTCCGGAGGAGGGAGAATACCTTCAGGGATTCCAGCGCGCGCCCCGTGCTGTCAAAAAACGCCTGATTGTCCACGGCGCTGCCGCCGTAGTATTTGCCCGCGTCCTCCGGGTCGTAGGAGGCGGCGTAGGAGCTGGCCCAGCCGGAGCCGTACTGCTCCCATTTCCGGCTGTTTTCCGCCCGGCTGCCGCCTCCGGCGCTGATCCATGCGCCCTCCCAGTAGAAGACACCGATGCCGTTTGTCGTGTCCTCTGCCATTGTACGGACAACGTCCGCCACGGCATCGGCCTGTCCCTGTACGGTAAGGGGATAGGGTTTGGCATAGCTGCCGCCCTCGCCGATGGTATTGCCGAAGAAATCCGTATCCTCCGGGGTGTAGGCGTAGGAGGTTTCCGCTACCATGACCTTCTTGCCGTAGGCTTCGGCAACCTGAGAGAGCACGGCGGCGAGATTCTCCAGCCTCCCATGCCAGTAAGGGTAGTAGGAGGTGGCGAATACATCGTAATCCAGTCGGAAATCGTCCAGCGTTTTCGCGTAGAAACCCATGGCGTCGGCATTCTCCGGATTCGTGAAGTGAACGGCCACCAGTGCCTCCGGGAAAATTGCCCGGACGGCTCGGGAGCCGGCCTCCATCAGATAGCAGATGTTCCCCCAGGTGGTTTCCCCGCAGAGACTGCCGTTGGTCTCATTGCCCAGCTGCACCATGCCTACGTCCACCTTGGCGTCCTTCAGCTGCTGAAGGCAGTCCGTGGTGTAGTGGTTCAGGGCATCGGACTTTTCGTTGATTTCCATACCGGCCCACGCTTTGGGAACCATCTGCTTACCGGGATCGGCCCAGAAATCGGAATAGTGAAAATCGACAAGAAGCTTCATGCCATACCGGGTGGCTCGCTTGCCGATGGCGAGGGCGGTGCCGATGTCGCAGTTTCCGCCGCCGTAGCCCCGGCCGGAGCCGTCGTAAGGATCCACCCACACCCGAACCCGGATGTAGTTGATCCCGTTTTCGGAAAGGATCTCAAAAACGTCCTTCTCCTTACCGTCAAAATCATAGTACCGGACGCCGCCCGCCTCCAGCGACGGCACGATGGAGGCGTCCATGCCCAGAATAAAGGCTTCGGTCATGCCCTCAATCCTCGGAACATACAGCGTGTCCGAAGTGACGACCCGCTTCTCCCCGCCGCATCCGGCCAGGCACCCGGCCAGCAGGCAGACGGTCAGCCATGCAAACACCCTTTTCACGGTTCCTACCTCCGTCTCTTGCCGGATTGTGCGTTTATTTTTCGGATTTGGCGGGTTCTTCCGTTTCGGGATTCCGGAATACTTCCACCCGTTCTAGCCGGATCGTCACACGGGTTTGTCCGCCGATGGTGCAGGTAAACAGTGTCAGATCCCAGTCCCCTGCTTCCATCCCCTCCGTGTCCATGGGGTTCAGCGTCTCCCGCTCCACAACCTGGAAGGTCACCACATGCTCATCCATATCCGTAAACAGGACGGTGTCCCCGGGTTGGAGCTCCTTCAGCTTTCCGAAATGGGACGCATAGTTGTGGGCGCAGATGATCAGGTTGTCCTGATACAAGGAGCCTGAATACCGGCAGGGGGCAACCTTCAATGCGGGATAGTCCCACTGGCTGATTACCGGCAGCTCCAGCTCCAGCGACGGAATGCTCAACACGCCGATGTAGTCCCGGCCGTTGATGGTCTTCACCGGCATCTCCCGCTGGACATCCGGCAGGGATTCCGGAAGGGTCGTGGGTTCGGCTTCGTCATCGCCCGCTTCCGTGGGGAGCGCGTCGCACAGCTGGGCAATGACTTGCCGGGCGGAGTCCCGGGCTTCGTGGGACTCCCGTTCATTGTAAGCCGAAAGGAACAGGGCCGCCGCAATCAGCAGCAGCCCCGCGTTGATCCAGACGGTTCCCCGGTTAGCCTTCATCCCTGGCCTCCCGGCGGCGGAACAGACCCACGGCGATGCAGCCAAGCCCCGCACAGGCCAGCACCGGCACCGGCCACCACAGCTGCCCGGTCTGGGGAAGCTTCTTCCCGCCGCCGCCGGAAGAGGGAGGCGCGGTGGGCTTGACCTCCCGTTCCAGATCGGTCTTGGGCTGGCTGGTCACGTCATATTGGTATTCGTCCCGGTAGAGGTAAGGCACGCTCACCAGGAAGGGAGCGGTTTTCCCGTAGCCGGGAGCGGCGGTTTTCTGCACCACCAGATACAGACCGAAGGTCAGGTCGGAAAAGGTCGCGTTGCCGTCTCTATCGACGGTCACGGGATCGGAGGTGACGGGAGTCAGCTTCCCTTTCAGCTCCGCCAGCCGCCCCGCCAGATCCGGGGACTCGATGTCGCCGAATTCGGGAATGTCCGCCTGAATTTCTTCCACGGGGACGAAGCTGTAGTTGCCGTCGTCCTCCGCCACGTCGCCCACCTTGTACAGGGCAAGCGTGCCGCCGCGGACGGCTTTTCCCTTGTAGGTCATGGAGACGGTGATGCTGCAATGGCCGTTCCGGCTCTCATCCGGAACCGCGTGGGCGGCGGCGGACAGGGGCAGAGCAAGCAGGAAAAGCAGCGCCAGCAGGCCGGAAATAACATGCTTTCTCATGAAAAAACCTCCTATTTCTTTCTGCGCCTGGGCAGCAGCAGAAGGATCAACAGAATCAGCAGCATGGGGATCGCCATGACGGGCGCCACCAGCATGGGCTCTAACTGGACGGCGTCGGCGGTGACCCGCACGGTTTTGACTTCCTCGATATTGTCGATGCGGTGTCCGCGAACCAGCAGACGGTGGGTATTGATGCCGTAGGGGGTGCAGGTCACCAGGGTGCAGTAGTCCTGGCCTTCTACAATTTCCAGTGCGGCGGTATCCTGCGGCTCCACGATGAGGATTTGATCCACCTCATAGGTCAGGATCTCATCCAGCACCCGCAGGAGGAAGGTATCCCCCTCCCGGAGCTTGTCCAGGTTGGTGAACAGCTTGGCGCTGGGCAGACCCCGGTGACCGGAGAGGACGCAGTGGGTGCTCTCCCCGCCTACCGGCAGGCTGGACCATTCCAGATGGCCGATGGCGACCTGCAGGACGGGATCCTCCGTGCCATGGTAGATGGGCAGGCTCACGTCAATTTCGGGAATCTCGATATAGCCCATGACCCCCTGACCGGATATGTCCAGCAGGCTTTCGTATTCGGCCTTCTGCTCCTCGGAGAGGAGGAAGCTGTTGCTGCGACTACACAGGTTCCGGTTATACTGCCGGGCGGCGTCCCAGATGGCGTCATAGCTGGCGTTGTCGAGAGCGGCCACGTTTTCGGCGTAGGTGGCGATGGCGCGGGTCTGGTGGAAGGAGTTCCAGTAGTCGCTGACGGTGGGGTACAGCAACAGGGACAGCCCTATGAGCAATAGGATCACCAGAACAATGGTGGATAGATGTTTTCGCATACAGGGTTCTCCTTGTGGCTGTGTGCCGGGGAGGGGCGCTCCCCGGCACAGGACTTAGGTATAGAAAGCGGAATTACAGGGTGTGTATCCTCAGGAATTAACGATTGGCATCGCTCATGCGCTTCTTGGTGACCAGCAGGACGACCGCGCCCAGCACCAGGACAGTGCCCAGTACATAGAAGACGGTAGTACCCATACCACCGGTGGAGGGCAGCTCGGTACCGGCCTTGTTGACAACAACAACGGCGGTTGCGGCGATGGTATCAATATCGACCTTAACCTCAATTTCTTTAGCACTCACATCAACGACATTGCCGTCTTTGTCCAGATACACGGTGGTATGCGTGGAGGTGCTACTGGTCTTCACAGCTTGGACAGTGACAGGGGCAGTCAGCTTGTTATAGCCGGCAGGAGCTGTGACCTCCGTAATTTCATAGCTACCGGATTTAACACCCTTCACAACGATCACGCCGCTGTCAGGTGTGGTGATCTGGTTCGTAAGACCTGCGCCAGCGGTGGTACCAGCATAGATGTAAGCGCCGTTGGCGTCAGCAGTAGACTTCACATAGAACGGGAACTCGAACACAGCGCCGGGCAGGGCATTGCCCTTATTGTTGACCTTCTTCAACGCAATGGCATAGGTGAAGATGGTTTCATCAGTTTCTACCTTGTCGGGACCAGGCTCATCGCCGCCCTTAGTCGTCCACGTTACAGTGACATTGTTGGTGTTGCCATTGCCATCAATGGCGGCCTTGTCAGTTACAACAGCGGTGTAGGTGATGGTGACGGTAGCACCATTGTCATACAGGAACTTGTTATTGACCTCGTCATACCAGTCAATGACGATCTTCTTATTAGCAAACTGGTCAGTGACATTAGCCTGGTCACCGGCGGTTGCGTTGTTGCCATCATTGTCTACAATGATGCTGGTGACAGTCACATTGGACAGGAACTCGGGCAGGGTATCCTCGATGGTATAGGAAACGATTTCCTTTGCATTCGTACCAGCGCCATAATAATTGGAGGTCTTGAAACTAACGGTATAGGTGACCGTGTCGCCAATGGAGACATCATTACTAGAGGCAGTTTTACTCAAGTCTTTAGGTGTAGAACTATTCTTGTCAACAATGGTAACATTTGGCATTGTTGAATCAACGCTGATAACCTGGTCACCCTGAGTGGTAGTCACAACATAATAGCCATAAGCTAGTTCTTTAAAGTTCAGGGCTGAGCCGTCACTTGTGGCCGTTGCAGTGGCTGTTGCAGTTGCCGTCCAAGCTTTCAGGGCAGTTTTCAGCCCCTCACTCATATTCTCCCCATCTTTGGCCGCCGAAGTAGCGCTGATATAGCCATTAGCATCCGCACTGAAATAGTCCTTGAGGCTATCGGGAATTGTGCCGGTGTAAGCGATACTGCTGCCGTCCGCGTTCACGGTCGCGTCAAACAGTTTGTAGATGGTGTAGGTTTCGCCCTTTGCGGCGTTGGAAATGGTAATGGAGCCTGTGCCACCCGTAACCGTTACATCTTGGGCAAAGGCTGTGGTGGCCAAGGCGAAGACCATGACCAGTGCCAGCAGGAGACTGGCGAGTTTTCTTGCGTGTTTCATTTTTTGTGCTCCTTCTTTCATCAAAATTTTGAATTGGAATGGTGGCTTTCCGCGTATCAGGAAGATGCCTCATCCTCCTTTCGACGCCTGCAATGGCTATACAACAGGGTCGCCGCGCCGAAGATCAGCGCCAGGCCGCCTGCGGTATAAGAGGTTGTTCCGGCTCCGCCGGTGTCGGGAAGCTCGTAGCCCCAGGAGATGTCGCGGACGGTCACCGACAGCACCTTCGGGTCGGTGCCGCTGACGTCCAGGGTCGTTCCGGTTTCCCCGGATTTTACCAGCGTTCCGTCCGGGTTCTCCGTGGCCGGGTAAAGCGTCGCGTCTTCGTCCCTGACCTCCAGAATCCAGGGCCCTGCCGTCATGTAACCTGACGGTGCCTGTGTCTCATACAGATCGTAGGTGGTATTGCGCTGGATGCCGGCAAAGGTCGCAATGCCTTTTTCATCGGTGGTGACCTTCACGGGGGGTTCTGTCCCCGGTTTTTGCAGGGTGAACTCTGCGCCTCCCAGCAGCTTCTCAGCGTCCGCGCTGTCCGTCTTCGTGATTTGCAGATTCAGCTGGGTCGTCATGGTGTTTGTAAAGGCGTCTCCCGGGATGGTCAGGGTGTAAGACCCGTCCGAATTGCTCCCATGCCCAACCGCATCGCCCGACCCCGAAGAGCCGGTGGCGGTGTTTTCTATTACGGTTTCATAGTCGAACCGCACCTCTTTGCCCGGTGCATAGGGGACATTTGTAATGTCCTTTGTTTGCTTACCAGAACCATTGTTGAAAACATAATTGTAGGTACCCGTTCCGGAAACACTTAGCTCTGCAACATAATAACCGTCCGAACCCTGTGTCATCTGCATTCCCGGCCAACTTGTAAGCGGATTACTCGAATCGGCCCATACGTGCATGTACACGTGCTCCCAGCCTTGCGTGTTCTTAAAGTGAACCCTGAACGTCCCCGTCTCGGAACCCGTTCCGGAGCCAGAGCCGGAGGAACCGCCGCTTTCACTGCCGTCCAACGTAACGGAGGACACATAGTAGCTTTTGAAGTCCACACCCAAAAGGGAAACGGTTTTCTCCGAAACTGTCACCTGAATCGTATGTACATTCGTATCATAGGTGACACCGGCTCGATCGCCCTTGACCTCGCTGAGCGTGTAGGTATGGGTTCCGGTCTGGGAATACTGCACGTCGGGCGAAATCGAAAATTGTCCGGTAGCAGCATCGGATGTTGCCGTTCCGACTTCCTTCCCCTCACTGTCCGTTAACTTAAACTGGAAGTTCAGTCCCTCGTTCTGCTTTACGCCGTCCTTGAGCAGAGCCTTGGTACCGGTAATGTCCAGCTCCGGCGTGGCCGTTACAACCTTTCCACCCGGGTCACCCAGAATCAGGCCGCCGTTGGTCATAATACCGCCGCCATGGATATTGGAATGGTTGCCGGTGATAATGACCTTCGCGGCATTGACTGCCTGGCTCTTGGCGGCACCATCCGGGTGCGCATCCAATCCGAACAGATATTTCGCGGCCGCGTAGCCGCTCGGGCCGATACTGACGGGCTGCTCGTCGCAGCTTCCCGTCCAGTTCGCCGCGCCGCCGCCCGCCATCAGACCGGTGACAAGGGAAATCGGGTTGTTTGCGCCGTCTCTTGCGCGGACACAGAAGTAATCCGCGTAGCCGTTTCGCGTAAAGACCTCGCTCGTTTGCGCCAAAGTGGAATCATAGGTTTTGTTGTTGCCGCCGCCGGACATATTTGTGCCGGAAGCCCTGTTCTCGTAAATGGCCGCTCCGTCTTGATTGACAATCAGGGTTTCACTCGTAGGACAGGCGCCCACGCCGCCGCCAAAGCCGCCCGCGGTGTTTCCGGTGATCAGCGCATTCATGATCGACAGGTTGCCTTTTTCCTGAACGAAAATGCCGCCGCCGCCCCAGTCATTGTTGGAATTCGTTATGTTATTGGTAATGTATACCTTGTTCGTTGCCCGAATCACGCCGTTGGTGCCGCCGGCGATACGAAGACCGCCGCCCTCGCCCAGTTCGGCGCAGTTGCCGGCAATGGTTCCGCCGCTCATGGTAAATTTGACATTGTTGCCAAAGAAGCCCGCGTAAATGCCGCCGCCTGCCAGACCGGAATAGTTGCCGGTGACATAGCCGCCGGTCATGTTCATAACGGAACCGTTCGCCAGAGCGATGCCGCCGCCGCCGTGGGTGTTGTTGACATCGTTCTGGCAGTCGTTGCAGTCGCATGCCTTATAGTTGTTGGTCACATAGCCCTCGCCGGACAGATTCAGCGTTCCGCTGTTGACGTAGATACCGCCGCCGTTGTCATGGCCACTGTTGACCCAGTTGCCCGTCACCGCACCGCCGGAGATGTTCAGCGTTCCGTTTTGAAAGAAGATACCGCCGCCGGAACTGCCACGGTTGGCCGCAATGACACCGCCCTGGATATTCACCGTTCCGTTGTCAACGTAAATACCGCCGCCGGGCGTGCCGTCACTGCCGCCGCCCACAATATAGCCGCCATTTATGTCCAGCGTTCCGCGGTCCACGGTGAATATATGTTTGCCGCCGGTGTTTTGGAGTACACCGCTCTGTAGTTCCAATGCACCCTTGACCAGAATCACCTGTTCAGAAGCCGCCTGACCCAGAATCTTTCCTGCGCCGGTGAGGGGGACGGTATGCTTTACCAGTGTTTCCGTGGTGCCGGTGCCATTGGCCGTGGATTCTGTGATGTAATACGTCAGGGTATCATTTTCCAGTGTCGCCTTATTGCCGCACACGTTTCCAGTGACCGTAGATTCGGTATCCTGAATACTGTCGGACGAGTCCATAATGGTGAGCTTCGCACCCTCGTGCACATCAAAGTACTGATTGGCCTTGCTGATCGTCAGGGTATGCCCGTTCAAATCGATGGTAGTGTTCTGCGTAATGCTCAAATTCGCGCTACTGCCGTTGTCCGCCGTCCAGGCATCGCCGGTCAGCTTAAAGTTGCCGCCCTCGGAGAACTTATCCCCGACATAGCCGGACAGATCTTGGAAGGTCAGAAGCCGTAAATCATAGAGAGAGAAGTGATCCGTGTCTACCGTCACGTCGCCGTTTTCTCCGGTTTTCGTTTCCATGTCTGTGGCGGTCTGGGCATTCGTGTCAATGTGGTAGACCTTGGGGTAAAGCCCCTCCGTGTCAATGCCGCTGAAGGTCACGGTCACGGAGCCGGTTGGCTCGATCTCTTCCTCTCCGTGCCACAGGGTGATGTCCAGCAGGTAGCTCCGCTCCGGTTCGGCCTGTTCTTCTCCCAAAATCTGATCGCGAATCGCCCGACGCTCCCCGTCCGTCACCTCGGTCACCGTTACCGTGATTTCCCTTGCCGGATAGGGCAGGGAGGCACTCTCGCCGGTGATGGTCACGGTGATGCCGTTTTCGGTCTGCGCCGTCAGGGTAAATTCCTTCGGCCCCTCCGGCAGGTTGATATAGCCCAGAATCCCGGGGTCGTCCGCCCCATAGGTCAGCAGACGCACCGCGTCCTCCGCGTCGCCTTCCATGGCGGCGAAGCCGGAATCCGTGATCTGCGCCACCAGACCCGCGCGGTCGGCCGTGCCGTCCCCGTCCCGGTCAAAGAGCACCAGATCTCCAACCGCCGGGGTGTGGGACTGTGCCGGTTCAAAGGCGTCCGCCCAGGACGTGACCCAGCCGCCGCAGTCTCTGTCGACGCCCTCCACCCCGGCGTAATGCAGGCAGAAGGTCAGGAACATGACGTTCCAGTCGCCGTAAGGCTCCCCGCACCACGCGCCATAGCGGGTGTAGCCCTTAACCGTTTCGCCGTCCTCCGCGACAACGTAGTTTTTCGTACTCTCGGCATAGCCCAGCTGGGTTTCGGCGATGGCAAGGGTATCCTGCCGCCAATTCCCGGTCAGCGTCACCCCCGCGAAGGTCTGCTCCCATAGCTCCGCCGTCTCCACGTCCGCGCCGGGGTCCGCGTAACAGGCAAGACTGTGGGTGTGCTCCTCCGTCCCGCAGACCAGCTCCCCGTTTTCATTCCGACAGGCTTCCCCGTGGGTATGGGCGTCCTTGCCGCAGAATACCGTTTCTTCCTGCTTGCAAGCCTCGCTGTGGGTGTGTTCTTCCTGTCCGCAGACCAGCTCCCAGGTGCCGTAGCACCGGGCGGTATGCACGTGCGCCGTATCGGTGCAGGTCAGCGTCCCGGTGTCCACCGGCTCCGCCACCGTCTCAAAGCAGGCGTCGGAGTGCTGGTGCTCCAGAATCTGGGCCTGTCCGCATATCAGTTTGCCGTCAGCGTCAAAGCAGTCGGACGTGTGACGGTGGAGGACGATCTCCGGTTTCGTGCAGACCAGCACCGGCTGAGCATCTTCCGCCGAATCCGTGGGCAGGTCGCAGCTCAGAACCTGCTCCCATTCATAGCAGGCATCGGTATGACTATGGTCGCTGTCGATGCTGCAGGTCAGTTCCCGGGACGTCTCATAGCAGCTCTCGTCATGCCGGTGTTCCTCGGATTCTTCCAGGCCGCAGGCAAGCACGGCGGTCTCTGTGTAGCAGGCATCCGTATGGACATGCTCCCCGCAGACCAGATCGCCCCGCACCGACGTATAGCAGCCCTCCGCGTGGGTATGTTCTTCCGGCAGGGCATAGCAGTCGGCAGTGTGCCGGTGTGCCTCAATCTCGGGAAGCGGACACCAGAGATTCCCGGTTTCGTCATAGCAGCGGGAATCATGGCTGTGAACCACAAAATCGGCATACCCGCACGTCGGATTTCCGTCGGCATCATAGCAGTCCGCCGTGTGCCGGTGAATTTCCAGCGTCTCCGCGCTGCACACGGGAATCCTTTTCTCAACCGACGTCACCTGCGCATAGCAGGCGTCCGTGTGGGTGTGCTCCGGGATGTCACATTGCTTTTCCAGTGTGATAGCCGGCAGAATCAGCGCATAGGTGGTACAGAATACCACCACACCGGCAAGCACGGTCACTACCCGATGCCGGAGGCGCTTCCTTTTATGCACCCTCGTGTATTTTTCCGCATCCCGCAGAACATCATACTTCATATATCCCTTCACCATCCTTCCTATCTCAATGCGCCGAAGTCCGGCAGAGGCCAGACCCGGAATACGATCCTTCCGACGATTTGCTCATCGGAAATGCAGCCGACCGCGGTACTGCGGGAATCCACCGAGGTGGAACGGTGATCGCCCACACAGAAGTAACGGTTATCCGGCACCTGATAAGGCAGCGTAATGTCACATTCTCCAAGCGCTTTTTCCGTCAGGTACGGTTCCTCCAGCAGCCTTCCGTCCACGGATACATTTCCGTTTTCGTCGATATCCACCCATTGGCCGGGGCCGGCAATACAGCGCTTCACCAGAATCTTGTTTCCCAGGTAGAACGCCACCAGGTCGCCGGGTTCAAAGCCCGAACCCTTGACGGAGAGGACAATGTCCCCCTCATTCAGCGTGGGCGTCATGGAAGACCCGTAGATCTGCAGCACGGGCATCCAGATGGTAGCAACCAGCACGGCTACAGCCGCAACAACCACAAGCGTATAGACGGTGCTGCGAAGAACGCGTTTATACCGCCGTTTGTATTTTTCTCTGCCAAGCTCCGCCTCCAGCTGTTCCAGAGTCGGGGGCTCGGGAGATTTCCACGATTTCGACTTCATAACTCTCCGCTTCCCTTTTCCGACATAAGACGCACGTTTTCCAGATATTGCTGCGCGGCTTTGTCCGCGGCCTCAAATACACGGTTCAGCTGCAGCGCCGCCTCCGCAAGGGAACCGGCTTTTTCAACCGCTATTCTGCGATCCCGGAGCTGCGCCTCCGCACGCTCCAGCCTGATTTTCAATTGACGGTTTTCTTCCGTCTGCGCAATCAGCATTTCCAGCAGCTCGCTCCGGCTTAACCGTCTCAGTTCCTTATCCGTCATCCGACTTCCCTCCAATCTGCGCTTACGGCTGAAAGCAGAAAAAAGCAGCGGTCATTTTCCTGCCCGTCATTCCCGCAATGTAGCTAAAAGACCTGATTCCGGTGATATACGGGAATTGGAATCGTTTCCAACCTCTTAATACAGATGATATCACGTTTAACACGTAAATGCAACCATTGATCGTCGAATATTGTGTGTCAGAATTAACGAATTTTCAGCTTTATTTTTGTTAATTATTTCCCAACGCTGGAAACAAGACGAAGCATTCCCGCCATCCGTGCGCTTCTGCGCAGGAGACTCTGGAGGACGTATCGGAAATGCCCGGATTTAGAGAAGAGAAAAGGCTCACCCGCAGTGTCAGCTACTGAAAACTGCGAAAGGGAAAGCCGGGAATGAGCAGTTTTACCAAAGCGGTGATATCTTTTAAGACTAGTATAGTGTATTTTACCGGATTCGTCAATACCCTGTAACAAGCAATATTCCCCACCCTTTCACACAAGGCACCTCAATTTCTCTGTAATTTGACAGTATCTTCTTCGCGAGAGGATATGTCACAATCCGGAAGCTCGATTCCTTTCCGCAAGTAAGGGAACCGTGTCCCCATTGCGGCGTTGCCCTGAGCGTGTCGGAGTTCTGCAAGCTATGTACAATAAATAAAGCAGCACGCCCTGCCAATCAAGGCGGGGCGTGCTGCAATTTTGGAGCAGGATACGGGAGTCGAACCCGCCTTCACAGCTTGGGAAGCTGTTGTACTACCGATGTACGAATCCTGCGTACAGGTGCATTATAGCAGAGCCGCATGAAAAAAGCAACCTTTTTTTGTCGGAAAAGGGAATCCCGGTTGAGGAAAAGCATCAGATGTGCTATATTAGGGAAAAAGGACAGCCCGGCAAAATGCCGGGCAGAGCCGTGATTTGTAAGGAGAAGCGCTTATGGCAGAATACGAGCTGGTTTACGAGATCAAGAACCTTTGCCGCAACAACCAGATGCGGGACGTCTTCTTTGAAGAGGTGGAATGCGATGACCCGGAGGAATATCTGCGGGGCCGCCTGAAGGGGAAAACCGTGGAATTTTCCACGGAAAAAGGCGCGGGCGGCAGCGTGACCATCCACGCGGTGGTGGACGGGCTGATCCAGAAGTACGTGTTCACGCCGGTGTGACAAAAATATCCACTTGCAGCCGTCGGATAAATGAGAGTTGGGCAAGTTTTCTGAAAAAATTTCGCAAATTATGGGTTGAATTTAGATGGCATATGTGATACGATAAGTTAGTACCGATATGGGCGAAGTGCGCCCGTAGGGCAAAGTCACCATCCGCAGTCAAAAACGGCTCCCGAGCCATGAGTGCGCGTGGTGACGCGGCCTGTATGGACGAAATTCCGACCTGTCGGCAGCTCCTTTTCCGCTTTCGCCGGAAGGGAGAAAACGCGGGAGGGGCTGCGCTCCGAACCTGCGTTACGCAAAATCACTTTTAAGGAGAACCAGACTATGGCACCTCATACCATTGCCGTTGCCGGAAAGGGCGGCGTGGGCAAAACCACTACCTGCGGCATGATCATCGACTACCTGTGCGCAAAGAAGCGCGGCCCCGTCCTTGTGGTGGACGCCGATGCCAATTCCAACCTGAACGAAGTTCTGGGCGTGGAGGTGGAGACCTCTCTCGGCCAGATCCGGGAGGAAATGGCACAGGCAGAGCTGAAAGGCACCATTCCCAAGGGCATGACCAAGGCGGACTACGCGGAAATGAAGTTCGGCGACGCCCTGATCGAGGACGACGATTTCGACATGCTGGTCATGGGACGCACCCAGGGCAAGGGCTGCTACTGCTATGTCAACGGCGTGCTGCAATCTCAGCTTGGCAAGTATCTGCCCAACTATTCCTACGTGGTCATGGACAACGAGGCGGGACTGGAGCATATCGCCCGGGGGACGCTTCCCCATGTGGACACCATGCTTCTGATTTCCGACTGCTCCCGCCGGGGCGTTCAGGCCGTGGCGAGAATCGCCGAAATGATCGACGAGATGGGCTTAAACCCCGGGCAGATGGGCCTTATCATCAACCGCGCGCCGGACGGAAAGCTGGACGACGGCGTCCGTGCCGAGATCGAAAAGCACGGTCTCAAGCTCTTCGGCGTCCTGCCTCACGACGAGGCGGTCTACCGCTGCGACTGCGACGGCAATCCGTCCGCGAAGCTCCCGGACACCGACCCCATGAAGGTCGCGCTGCGGGGAATTATGCAGTCTATCGGCCTGTGAGCCGGTAAACCCGCAGGATGCCGGGCGGCATTCCGCGGCAGAAACACATCCATAATTGCGCCGGGCGGTTTCCGCCCCGCGTGTGGAAAATATATCAAGGGGGATTACAAATTATGGCTTTCACTCCTAAAACGGCACCCTTCAGCGGCAAGATCAATGCCGTGACGCTGGGCACCGGTGACAAGGCAATCGTCATCGGCGGTCAGAACGTGATGCCGTTTTACACCTTCGATGCTGCCATCGAACACGCGCCCAAGATCGGTATTGAAATTTCCGATCTGGCAACACAGTGGGATGCTCCCGCTCTGAAGGAGTTCTACGCCGGCTGCACCACCATGGTTGACTTTGCCAAGAAGGCGGAGACCATGCCCGGCGCGGATTTCCTGTGCCTGCACTTCGAGTCCGCAGATCCCAACGGCGCCAACCGCTCCGTTGCCGACTGTGTGGCCGACGCCAAGGCTGTCGCCGAGGCGACCACCATGCCCATCGTGGTCATGGGCTGCAAGAACATCGAGAAGGACGGCGAGCTGTTCAGCAAGATCGCTGAGGCACTGCAGGGCAAGAACATTCTGGTTCTGTCCGCCCGGAACGAGGACTACAAGACCGTCGGTGCTTCCGTCGCTCTGGCTTACGGCCAGAAGGTGGGCGCTGAGACCGCTGACGACATCAACCTCGCCAAGCAGCTGAACATCATGCTCAAGGGCCTCTCCATCAACCCTGAGAACATCGTCATGAACATCGGCACCGCCGCTGTGGGCTACGGCTTCGAGTACGTGGCCTCCACTCTGGACCGTGTCCGTCTGGCCGCTCTGGCGCAGTCCGATGCCGACCTGCAGATGCCCATCATGTCCCCCGTGTCTCCCGACGCCTGGGCCGTGAAGGAATCCACCGCTTCCGAAGAAGATGAGCCCGAATGGGGCAGCCGGGAAGAGCGCGCGATCGGGATGGAAGTCTCCACCGCCGCTGCCAACCTGACCGGCGGCGCTGACGCTGTCATTATGCGTCATCCCGCAGCCGTTGCCACCATCAAGAAGTTCATCACGGATCTCGTGTAATCGGAAGGAGGATACATACAATGGCTTTGAAAGGTCTTGACATTTTTAAGCTGTCTCCTAAGAAGAACTGTAAGGAGTGCGGCAGCCCCACCTGTATGGCATTCTGCATGAAGGTGGCGCAGGGTGCTGTGTCCATCGACAAGTGCCCCTACTTCTCTGACGACGCGAAGGCGATGCTCAACGAGCAGACCGCGCCTCCCATGAAGACCATCACCGTCGGCGATCACAAGCTGGGCGGCGAGACTGTCCTCTTCCGTCACGAGAAGACTCTGGTCAACAAGAACCTGTACGCAGTTTCCGTCTGCACCTGCATGTCCGCTGAGGAAGCCGACAAGAAGCTGGCCGACCTGCAGAAGGTTGACTACGAGCGTATCGGCGAGAGAATGTACGTTGAGTTCGTTTTCGTCGCCAACAAGCAGTCCGATCCCGCTGTCTACGCGGAGCTGGTCAAGAAGGCCGCTGCTACCGGCCGTGACCTGATTCTGGAGTGCTGGGATGTGGAGTGCGCCAAGGCTGCTCTGGCAGTCGCGGGCAAGAACGTCATTCTCGACGGAGCTACCCCTGACAACTACGAGGCTATGAACGCTGTCGCCAAGGAGGCCGGTGTTGTTCTGGGCGTTCACGCTGACACCATCTCCGACCTGTACGACACCGTGAAGAAGCTGGAAGCCGCCGGCAACAAGAATCTGGTGCTGGACGTCACCGGCAAGACCGCCAAGGAGACGCTGGCCAACGCCGTTCTGGTGCGCCGCACTGCCATCAAGGATGGCGACCGCAGCTTCGGCTATCCCTCCATCGTCAACGTCGCCCGTATCGCCAGCGGCGATGACCATCTGCAGACCGCCTACGCTTCCATGTTCACCGAGAAGTACGGCTCCATCATCGTCATGGAGCACATGACCTATGCGCAGGCGCTGCCTCTGTACGGCCTGCGTCAGAACATCTTCACCGATCCTCAGAAGCCCATGAAGGTGGAGAGCAAGATCTATCCGCTGAACGGCGCCGACGAGAACAGCCCCTGCGCCCTGACCGTGGACTTCGCTCTGACCTACTTCCTGGTTTCCGGCGAACTGGAGCGTTCCAACCAGCCCGTGAACCTGATCATCACCGACGCTTCCGGCATGTCCGTTCTGACCGCGTGGGCCGCCGGTAAGTTCTCCTCCTCCACCGTCAAGAAGACCTTCGAGACCCTGGACATCGAGAACAAGATCAAGAACCGCACCCTGATTATCCCCGGCAAGGTCGCCGTTATGAAGGGCGAGATTCAGGAGAAGCTGCCCGGCTGGAACGTCGTTGTCGGCCCCACCGAGGCGGTTCAGCTGCCCAAGTACATGAAGGACAAGGAATACGAGGCCGCTGCCAAGGCTGCCGCCGCCGAGAACGCCGCGAAGGCTGCCACCACCGTGGAAGTCAAGGAGCTGTCCTTCGACGAGCTGCTGGCGACCAAGGTCCCCGAGATCAAGGTCGTGGACATGGGCGTCAAGTACAAGGGCTACAACCCCGAATCCCAGACCTTCGTCACCATCGGCGAGCGTATCCACTGCATTGCGCCCTCTGTCCGCAAGGCTATGGACGAGCGTGACCCCGAGCCTATCCTGAAGCGTGCTGCCGAGCAGATCGCTGCCGGCGCCACCTATCTGGACGTCAACATCGGACCTGCTGAGAAGGACGGTCCCGAGCGCATGATGTGGGCTGTCAAGCTGCTGCAGGAGAACTTCAACAATGTTCCTCTGGCACTGGACACCGCCAACAAGCGGGCTATCGAGGCCGGTATCAAGGTCTACAACCGCACCAACGGCAAGCCCATCGTCAACTCCGCCGACGCCGGTTCCCGTATTTCCAACATTGATCTGGCTGCTGCCAACGACGCCATCTGTATTGCCCTCTGCTCTGCCGACGGTATCGCTAAGGACAACGAAGAGCGCATGAAGCACTGCCACAACATGCTGGAGCGCGGCATGAGTCTGGGCATGGATGCCACCGACCTGTGGTTCGATCCCCTGTTCCTGGTCGTCAAGGGTATGCAGGACAAGCAGATGGAAGTTCTGGAAGCCATCAAGATGTTCGCATCGGAAGGCCTGAAGTCCACCGGCGGCCTGTCCAACAACTCTAACGGCGCGCCCAAGACGCTGCGTCCCATCATGGACTCCGCTCTGGTCGCCATGGCGATGATGCAGGGCCTGACCTCCGCCATCGTCAACCCCTGCGACCTGCGTCTGATGGAGACCATCAAGTCCTGCGACATCTTCAAGAACCACGTCCTCTACTCCGACTCCTACCTCGACCTCTAAGCCCGCAGGGCGGGCGGCCAATGACGTTACGGACTCTGGGTGGTGGTTTGAACATCCTTTGGACCCCTCGACCGGTTGTGCGGCGGTTGTCCGTGCTGAGTGGGGGAGATTAAGGATGGATTTGGCACTGGGTGGTTGACGGACTGCTTTCGAGTCTGTTGATTAAGGTGCCGGAAGACAATAAACCCCAGAAGGTCGGCATTTGGCTGGCCGGGTAATGTGACTGACAGTTTTCCCATGCACTACATGGCTGGGAGGGAACCTCCCTCCCAGCCAGTTTGCTTTTTCTGCTTTGGAAGAATTTGCTGCATTTGAAAGCCCCGGCGTGGTGCCGGAAACCGAACTGGTATATTCAGCCTTCGGGCTTAATATATATTATCTTCAGGATTCAAAAAATTGGGAGGAATTTACATGAGCGTATTAACCGATCTCATTTATGGCGGTTCCAATGCCGTTGCGGGACTGACCGAAGGTGCCGTCAACGACGCCATTGCCAAGTACGGCGCAGACAAGGAGATTGCCTTCCCCGATACCGCATACTTTTTCCCCACCATTTACGCTGCCACCGGCGTAAAGGTCAAGACTCTGGGCGACCTGCCCGCCTGCGTGGGCGTGCTCAAGAGCCTGATCACCAATCAGGAGGATTTGGGTCAGGCGCTGAACGCCGGCCTTGCTACCGCTGTCGGCGCGGAAATTCTTGAGGGACTGAAATACGTCGACGGTGCCAACCCCTACGAAAACGAGTCCGGCATCGGCTTCGTTCCCGACCCCATCATCCGTTCTCTGGGCGTGCCGCTGGTCACCGGCGATATCCCCGGCGTGGCCGTTGTGCTGGGCAAGGCGGACAATGCCGAGGACGTGGTCAAGGTGGTCAAGGACTACCAGAGCAAGGGCATCATGACCTTCATGGTGGGCGACGTCATCGAGCAGTGCGCCGAGGGCGGCGTCAAGATGGGTCTGGAGCTGCGTGTCATTCCTCTGGGACACGACGTGACCTCCGTCATCCATGTTGTTACCGTGGCCATCCGTGCCGCTCTGATTTTCGGCAACGTTCAGCCCGGCAATCTGGCCGCTCTGCTGGACTACACCAAGAACCGTGTTCCCGCTTTCGTCAACACCTTCGGCGCCATTGATTCCGTGGTGGTTTCCGCCGGTGCGGGCGCCATCGCTCTGGGCTTCCCCGTGGTCGTGGACATCGATCTGGGCGAGAATCAGGTTCCCGGCGCTCTGGAGTCTGTATGCGACCACGCCGAGACCGTGAAGAAGTCTCTGGAACTGCGGAACATCAAGATCAAGGTAAAGGAACTGCCCATCCCCGTGGCCTTCGCCGCCGCCTTCGAGGGCGAGATCATCCGTAAGGCCGATATGCACAACGAGATCTGGTCCGCCAAGAACCCCACTGCCGAGCTGGTGGTGATGCGGGAGCTGAATGAAATTGAGGATCACAAGATCACCATCGTCGGCCCCGACTTCGATCAGGCCAAGGATCTGGCTCTGGCGACCTACGTTGAGGTGGCCGGTAAGAAGATGCAGGTGGACTTTGAGTCCGTTATCGAGCGGAAGTTCCACGCATGGTTCAACTACATGGAAGGTGTCATGCACACCGGCCAGCGCAACCAGGTTCGTATCCGTGTCAGCAACGCGGCTTACGAAGCAGGTCTGCGGCTGAAGGACTTCGCCGAAGTTCTGTACGTCATGATCATGGACGAGTTTGACGCCGTTGTGGACAAGTGCCAGATCACCCTGATCACCGACGCTGCCGAGGCGGAGAAGTTCCGCGACGAGGTGGCTATGCCCCGGTACAACCAGCGTGACGACCGTCTGGCGTCCATGACCGACGAGGCCGTTGACCGTTACTTCACCTGCATCATGTGCCAGTCCTTCGCCCCCGCCCACTGCTGCGTGGTCACCCCCGAGCGTCTGGGTCTGTGCGGCGCCGTGTCCTGGCTGGATGCCAAGGCTACCTACGAGCTGAACCCCAACGGCCCCTGCCAGCCCATCTTCAAGGAAGGCTGCGAGGACGAGCGCACCGGCCGCTTCCAGTCCGTCAACAAGGCAATCTCCGACGCGACCCACGGCGCTGTCGAGAACGTCACCCTGTACTCCATTCTGGAGGATCCCATGACCTCCTGCGGCTGCTTTGAGTGCATCTGCGGCATTGAGCCGATGTCCAACGGCTTCATCGTTGTGAACCGGGAATACAAGGGCATGACCCCTGCCGGTATGACCTTCGGCGAGCTGGCCTCCTGCACCGGCGGCGGCGTCCAGACCCCCGGCTACATGGGTCACGGCCGTCACTTCATCTCCTCCAAGAAGTTCATCGCTGCCGAGGGTGGCATCGAGCGCATTGTCTGGATGCCCAAGGAGCTGAAGGACGACGTTGCCGAGCGCCTGAACAAGACGGCCAAGGAGCTGTACGGCATCGACAACTTCACCGACATGGTCGCCGACGAGACCGTCACCACCGACTGCGAGGAGCTGCTGAACTGGCTGACCGAGAAGGGTCATCCGGTGCTGGGCATGGAACCTCTGATGTAATGAAATTGAGATTGCGCCCGGGAAGGAAACTTCCCGGGCGTAGTTTTTTGTGGCTTCCCCTACTGAACGAGGAGAGCCTTCGGGAAACGGATCGCCACACCAGTGCTGCGGCACTGGCTTGCAATGCCCCCCTATTGAGGAGCACATGCGTTCGGTCGGGTTATGATGCCGGGGTGATGAGCCATATCAAATTTAATATTGGTAAAAAAATACTGATTTCGCTGGACAATTGCGGGGAGCTATGTTATACTTGAAAAGAAAATAAAATTTCAGGCGGCGCTATCATTCCGTCCGGGAGTTTCGGCAATTTTTGCCGGATGGCAGGGCCTCGCCCAAAAAGAAAGGTGTTATCCTTATGCCAAAAGTCGTATTTCAAATCGAAGGCGGTAAGCCCGTTACCGTCGATTGCAACGTCGGCGATAACCTTCTGGAGCTGGCTCGCCGTGCCAATGTGGCAATCGACGCTCCCTGCTCCGGCAACGGTTCCTGCGGCAAGTGCCGCATCAAGCTGGTGGAGGGAGAGTTGGAATCCTACCCCAGCCGCCATATTTCCGACGAAGAATATGCCGAAGGCTGGCGCCTGAGCTGCAGCTCGAAGGTCGTCGGCAACTGCACCGTGTTCGTTCCGGACATCGCCAGCGCCTACCAGTCCCGGATGAAGACCGCCGATTTGAGCAGCCCGCAGGAGGTCGCCATTTTTGACGCCTGCCAGAGCCAGCTGAAACAAAGCGGCATTCACTTTACCAATCGGTTCCGGGCGGTGGTCGTGACCATGGCTGAGCCGAGTCTGGACGACACCATGCCCGACAACGAGCGCCTGACATGGGCGCTTGAGGAAGCGCTGGGCGTAGAGAAGGTGGAGATTCCCTTCTGCGTCATGGTGAAGCTGGCCCACGTTCTGCGGGAAAACAGCTTCCACGTGTGCGTGAAGGGCGAACTTCTGGGCGATACCTTCCGCTGTATGGAAGTTTGCGCCCCGGAGGACACTGCCATCGTCGGCTGTGCCATCGATATCGGCACTACCACGGTCACCATGGTGCTGACCGATCTGACCACGGGCAAAATTCTGGCGAAGGGCTCCTCCGGCAACGGCCAGATCCGTTACGGCGCGGACGTCATCAACCGTATCATCGAGCAGGGCAAGCCCGGCGGCAGGAAAAAGCTTCAGGACGCCATCCTGAAAGAGACTCTGAACCCCATCATTGCCAATCTGTGCAAGTCCGCGGGGGTCACATGCCCGTCCATTCTGCGCATGAGCGTGGGCGCGAATACCACCATGAACCACCTGCTGGTGGGCGTGGATGCCCAGAGTGTCCGCATGGATCCGTACATCCCCAGCTTCTTCCTCTGGAACGGGCTGCTGGCGCAGGACTTGAAGATTCCCGCCAACCCCCTTGCGCCGGTACTCATCGCCCCCAACATCGGTTCCTACGTAGGCGGCGACATCACCGCCGGTACGCTGGCCTCCGGCATCTGGGACAGTGACGCGCTGAGCCTGTTCATCGACCTTGGCACCAACGGCGAGATCGTCTTCGGCAACCGGGACTTCCTTGTGAGCTGCGCCTGTTCTGCCGGCCCCGCCTTTGAGGGCGGCGACATTTCCTGCGGTATGCGCGCAACGGACGGCGCCATCGAAGCCTGCACCGTTGACAAAGTGACCATGGAACCCACCGTTTCCATCGTGGGCGACGAAGGACAGAAGGCCGTCGGCATCTGCGGCAGCGGCATCATCGACATCATTTCCGAGCTGTATCGCTGCGGCATCGTCAACGCCAAGGGCCTGTTCATCCGGGAGGGCGAGCGCGTCCGCCGGGATCATCACGGCATGGGTCGGTATGTCATTGCCTTTGAAAATGAGAGCGAGACCGGTCGGGAGGTGTCCATCAACGAGGTGGACATCGACAACTTCATCCGTGCCAAGGGCGCGATCTTCTCCGCCATCGCAACATTGCTGCAAAGCGTGGATATGCCCGTGGAAGCCATCGAGAACGTCTATGTCGCAGGCGGCATCGGCTCCGGCATCAACATGAAGAACGCGGTGAATATCGGCATGTTCCCGGATGTGGAGCTGGAAAAGTTCCACTATATCGGCAACTCCTCTCTGGCTGGCGCTTACGCCATGGTCATGAGTGACGAAGCCGCCGCAAAAACGGCGGAAGTGGCCGCAAACATGACCTATCTGGAGCTTTCCACATACCCCGGCTACATGGATTCCTTTGTAGCCGCCTGCTTCCTGCCCCATACGGACAAGCGGCTGTTCCCCCACTCCATTCAGGAGGCGTAACATGCTGGAGGGAATGCACCATGTGGCGGTGATTGCTTCGGAGGAAGCCCGAACCCTGGATTTTTATGTCAACAAGCTGGGGTTCACTCTGGAGAGCCAAGTCTGGAGGCCGGAGCAGCGGGATTATCTGCGGATGCTGCGGCTGGGGAATTTGGTGCTGGAGCTGTTCATCAAGCCCGACGCTCCTGCCCGGCTGACTCTGCCAGAGGCTCTGGGTCTACGGCATTTGGCCTTCCGGGTAACGAACATTCAGGCGGCTCGGGACTGGCTGAACGCACAGGGCATCGAGACGGAACCGATTCACGAGGATAAGACAAACGGAGGGCACTATGTATTCTTCCGGGATCCCGACGGTCTGCCTCTGGAACTACACGATTAAGGAATAAGGAATATGCAAGTAGAAAACCACAAAGAAGAAGCCCCTTTTGCCCATTACGCGGAGCTGTTTCGCGATCGAAATCCCGCCGCCGTGACGGCGAGACTGTCGGACGTCCGCTGGGACGGGAAGGAATTCACCCTCAGTCTTCTGGGCAGGGCGTTTGCCATTGCCCACCCGGACTATGCCATCCGCGCGCTGGACGGCGGGGCGCTGCCGCCGCTGCCCTCCCAGACGTTTCTGCTGCGCTATCTGCTGGAAAGCAAAGATGTGGTCTGGCAGGGGCAGTGGAAGACCTTCCGGGAGATGCCATGGGGGGAGATGTACATCAAGCCCTACACCGGCCGTGTGCTGACCCGTGCGGCCTTCACCTTCGGCACCCGGCTGCCGGCGTTCAGGGCTGCCTGCGAAAAAATGCAGGCGCTGCCCATGAAGCACGGAGACGCGGGCTATCAGTTCGACCTGATTGGCGGCTATCGGATGCAGATTCTCGTCTGGGAAGGGGATGATGAATTCCCCCCCAACGCGCAGGTGCTCTATTCCGACAATTTTGCGGAAGGCTTTGCCGCGGAAGATCGGGTCGTGGCGGGAGATATTCTGATCTCCACGATCAAAAGCCAGATGTAATACTGAACGCCAATTAGGGTCTATCTGGAAACCGGAAATATGACCAACAGCGAGGGATTTTTCGTCTGATGAAGCCATTTTTTCGCAGGAATACTTTGTGTATTGCAAGGAAAAATGGCGTACAGCAGGCGGAAAAGACCCGCTGTTTGGGCATGTTGACGGTTTTCAGATAGACCCTAAAATCTTAAAAAAGATTTTAATTGCCTGAAGGGCAAGGAGTTCATATGAGACTTGTTTTGTGATTTCTTTCCTTATAAATCACAAAACAGGCAGCGCCGTCAGGCGATGCCTTCCCGATTAAAATTAAGATTTTAATCAGGAAATAGTATTAAAGACAATTTTAGAGAAGATTGAGTGCCGAAAAGGGAAGAATGGGAATATCGAAATCGACCTTTATCCCAAACTTCCCAAAAAGTAAATCTCTCGTTGGTATCATAGACGTACCCATGTACTGGTGAACGATCCGACTACGGGGAATGGGATTTTTATTGAGAATATGCTGGACGCGGCGGCGTAAGGCAGCGGAAAGGAGAGTCAGCATGGATTTTCAGCAAATGCCCATTGGGTTCGCCATGGCGCTGGCACAGAATTCTGCGGCTATGGAAGCCTATGCGGCGCTTTCCCGTGAAGCGCAGAGCGACATTCTGACCCGGGCGCACGGTGCCCGTTCGGAAGCGGAAATGCACAGGATCGTATCCGGAATCGTAAACATCTGAGGGCGGGGATATCCCCGCCCTCAGTCTGCAAACGGCCAGTCCGCAGACTGACCCCAACATATTTATGCTAACATAGCGCAGGGAATATGTCAACGATAAATTGGTTAATACGCTGGAATTCTATGTTATGCAGTAAATAAAATGGTATATTTTATACAAAATTCCGGGTTGCATTTCAGAAAGGAATATGTTATTTTATAGACACAAAGAGGTGATACCAATGTACAGGTAAATCTTCTCAGAGACGACGGCTTCCCAAGGTAAATCTCCCGATCATATATGGTCTTCCCAAAATGTAAAGAAAGGAATTTTCACGGGAGGAATTCCAAATCTGTAAGGCGGAACGCCGACGTCTACTCCGCAGAAAGAGAGGTTAACCAACAGATGTTAGATACCAAGATCGCAGAGGAATGACCCTCGGCGGCTGTCGTGACAGCAGGCCGGGGGTTATTTCTATTTTCCGGTTTTCCACCTGTTGGACACGGTGCGCGCTGCCTGAAAAAATCAATGGACAGTCTGCCGTTTCTATGGTAGAATCGTCCCAGTATATCCGTCGGGAGGCACTTTTTATGCAGGGCGAATTGCCGTCGCAGCGCATTACGGAGGGCGTGATCTGGAAGCAGCTGCTTTTCTTTTTCTTTCCCATTCTGCTTGGGAGCTTTTTCCAGCAGATGTACAATACCGTGGACACCATCATCGTCGGCCGGTTCGTCGGCACCCGGGCGCTGGCGGCGGTGGGGTCTACCTCCGCACTGCTGAACCTGATGAACGGCTTTTTCATCGGACTGAGCACCGGCGCGACGGTGCTGCTGTCCCAGTTTTACGGCGCGAAAAGTAAGCAGGGCGTGCAGGATACCCTCCATACCGGCGTGGCGCTGTCGCTTGTGCTGGGCGCGGTGGTGATGACGCTGGGCTACTCCCTCGGCCCTAAAATTCTGGGGCTGATGAACACCCCGGAAAGCTGCATGGACGACGCCGTTCTGTACATAAAAATCTATTTTGCCGGCGCGATCGCCTCCATGCTCTACAACATGGGCGCGGGCATTCTCCGGGCCATGGGCGATTCCCGAAAACCTACCATGTTCCTGATGGCTGCCTGCGGGGTCAACATCGTGCTGGACATCCTGTGCGTGGTGGTGCTGAAGCTGGGCGTGGCGGGGGCTGCCATCGCGACGGTCTTCTCTCAGGTGGTCAGCGCGGGAATGGTCACGGTGGCCCTGCTCCGCCAGCCGGAAGAAACACGGCTCTCTCTGAAAAAGATCCGCTTTCAGGGCGGGCTGCTGAAACGCATCCTTTACGTTGGCGTCCCGGCGGGACTGCAATTCGTGACATTTGACCTTGCCAATCTTCTGATACAGTCCGGCATCAATTCCTTCGGAGACGTGGCGGTGGCGGCATGGACGGCATATGTTAAGACCGACAGCCTGACCTGGATGATCTCCGGCGCTTTCGGCGTATCGGTGACCACCTTCGTGGGGCAGAACTTCGGCGCGCAGAAATATGACAGAATTCGTCAGAGCGTCTGGGTCTGCATGGGTATGAGCGTGGTGCTGACAGGGGCGATGAGCGCGCTGGTCATCACGTTCCGCCCCTTCATTCTGGGAATTTACACCACCGACCCGGCTGTGATCAGGCTGGGGGCGTATGTCATGGCGTGGACGGTGCCGTTCAACGTGCTGTTCATGCCGGTGGAGGTATTCGCCGGAGCCATGCGGGGCACCGGATGTTCGGTGCTTCCCACGGTCATCACCTGCGTATGCGTGTGCGTGTTCCGGGTGGTGTGGATCTTCACGGTGGTGAGGACGTGGCACAGGATCGAGCTGCTGGCCGTCTGTTACCCCCTGAGCTGGCTGCTGGCGGCGACGGTATTTTCGATCGTATATTTTCAGGGCGGCTGGCTGCGCAGGCGCATTGCGCAGTGCGGCATGGAACCGGAAGTACGGGTATAGGAGGAAAGAGAATGAAAATAAGATTTTTACGGCTGATCGCGCTGGTTCTGACGGCGGCGGTGCTTCTGTCCGGCTGCGGCATGGTGGACTTTGGCGAGTATTTCGGCGCTGTGCGTTCGCTGGTGGATGGGAACGCCATTGTCCCCTACGAGAGCATGACCTACGAGCGCCCGGACATGACCCAGCTCCGGCAGACGCTGGACGCCGCCTGCGAGGCGGCGGAAGGGGACGATGTTTCGGCCATTCTGGACGGGATATACGACTTTTACGACGCCTATGACTGGTTCAGCACCTACTACGCGCTGGCGGATATCCATTACTGTGCAGATCTGACGGACACCTACTGGGAGGACGAGTACAACTACTGCACCCAGAACGCGGCCACGGTGGACGCCGCCTTACAGGAGCTTTACCGGGCGCTTGCCCAGTCCCCCGCCCGGGAGAAACTGGAGCAGGATGAATATTTCGGCGAGGGCTTTTTTGACAGCTATGAGGATGAGGAAAGCGTCTGGGACGAGACCTTCACCGCCATGCTGGAGGAGGAAGCCCGGCTGCAAACCCGGTATTACGAGCTGTCCGCTCAGGCGGCGGACTATCAGGACGATACGCAAGGCTACTATGACGCCTGCGCGGACGGCATGGCGTCCCTTCTGGCGGAGCTGATCGCCGTCCGGCAGGAGATAGCGGAATACTGCGGCTATTCGGATTATCCCCAGTTTGCCGAGGACTTCTACTTCTACCGGGACTACACTGCCGCGGAGGAAGAGCGGCTTCTGGAGGACATCCGCCGGGAGCTGGTGCCGCTGTACCGGGAGCTGGACGCCGGCGCATGGGAGGCGACCGGTGAGTACGCTTCGGAAAGGGAGACCCTCAACTACTTAGCCACGGCGGCAGAGGGCATGGGCGGTACGGTCAAGGAAGCCCATGACCTGATGAAGACGGCGAAGCTCTACGACACCGGCTACGGGGAGAACAAGTACAATTCCTCTTTTGAGCAATACCTGACCAGCTATCAGGAGCCGTTCATCTTCATGAACGCCACGCTGACGGCCTATGACAAGCTGGTTCTTGCCCATGAATTCGGCCACTTCTGCAATGACTATGCCAGCTACGGCAGCGTCGCCGGGGTGGACGTGTCGGAATTCTTCTCCACGGGCATGGAGTATCTGAGTCTGTGCTACGGCGGGGAAGACCTGACCCGGGCAAAAATGGCGGACAGCCTTGGCAATTACGTGGAGCAGGGAGCGTATGCCAGCTTTGAGCGGCAGATGTACAGCCTGACCGGCGACGCGCTGTCTGCGGAGGGACTGTACGCGCTGTACGAGCAGGTCGCGCTGGACTTCGGCTTTGACAGCGTGGGCTACGACCGGCGGGAGTTCGTGGACGTGACCCATTTCTATACGAACCCTATGTACGTGTTCAGCTATGTGGTCAGCAACGACGCGGCGATGCAGCTGTATCAGCTGGAGCAGGAGCAGCGGGGTGGGGGTCTTGAGCTGTACGAGCAGAATCTGACGACGGAGGAATCCTATTTCCTGGCCTTCCTGGACAGCGCCGGACTGGAAAGTCCTTTTGAGGCGGGAAGAATCAGCTCGGTCAAGGCAGTTTTTGAATCGGTGCTGGAGTAATTTGAACGGAATCCGCCCTTGGCTCTCCCTCTGGGAGAGCTGTCACCGAAGGTGACTGAGAAGGGCATTGCGGCCTTACTTACCCTCTCCGTCCTCGCTGCGCTCGTCCACTTCTCCCAAAGGGAAAGGCAAGGGGTGCTTTGCATCTTTTTGACGAAACGGCGCATACTGTATGCGAGGTGAGAACGCCGTGAAAGAGGACGAAAAGAAGCCGCTGTCATGGGAAGTGGCCGACCCCAAGCCCCCGGTCATCCAGTCGGGGCATATGGAGAGTCGGAAAGAGAATTGAGCAGGAAACTGCGCAAAAAACCGGGAAGGGCATTGCCCTTCCCGGTTTTGTGTATGAAAGCCACGCAGAGGCAAATCGCCAAACTGGAAGTTATCGATTTCTTTGTGCGCTATATCTAACGGACAGCACAATGCTTACTGATGCGGTAATGACCTTTGCAAATACGGCGCTCCACCAAATCATGATTTGACCGCCAAACACCGGCGGCAGCATCAGCATCAACACCAGCATGATGATGGGTTCGATAAAGGTCAGAACATAGGACAGCACACTTTTTTCGGTTGCGTAGAAAGCCGCCGTGGAAACTCGTGTGATGGCGTCAAACGGAACCGACACAAGGAAGATCGGCATGACCTTTATGACCCCTGCGTTTACCTCGGCAGATGAACCGAACAGTAGTCCAATCTTTCCACGGAGCAGGTAAATCAGAATCGCACTGATTACCGCCAAAACCATGGAAAATTCATACGCCAGCGTTTTGGTTTGTTTGAGCGATTTTTCTTCGCCCGCTCCGTAGAACTGACTCATGAGCGGCTGGCTACCATCACCGACACCCTGCAAAAGAAGATAAACAATGCAGATGATATAGGAGATACAGGCATAGGTGGCGATAGCCTCCTGTCCGCCATAAGAAAGCGAAAATCGGTTGATGATCACAAGAGAGATATTTGGGGCAAGGGTCAAGCCAAATGGAGCAAGTCCGATTTTTAATATCTGAAATGCCGTTTCCGGGGTATCAACAGGTGCGATTTTCAGAGTGAGGTTCTTTTTGATGGCACAATACACGAGTGCAACCGCCATGGTAACTCCCTGCCCAATAATGGTCGCCAATGCCGCACCGTACATGCCCCGTCCAAGAACCCACACAAAAGTATAGTCAAGAGCAATATTGGTAGCAAAGCCGCAGATCATAGCGATCATTGCCCACAAAGAACCGCCGTAATTACGCATAAACGGAACCAGTCCGGTGCCGAACACCTGTAAAATCGCTCCAAGGGCAATTACCTTGATATACTCATTTCCCAGAGTAAGCAACTCGCCCGATGCACCAAGGGCAGAAAGGATTTTCTCTGAAGTGAAGAAAACGGTGACAGTCAGGACAGCGCTGAAAAGAAGCATCAGCCATGTTGCACCGGCAACGAACTCCCGTGCTTTTTTCTCATTTCCTGCTGCTTTCAGAATGGAGTATTTGACTGAACCACCCATTCCGATTCCTGTCCCTACGGATTGCAGGACCGCCGTGATGGGATATGCAATGTTGATTGCGGAAAGTCCGGCATCCCCGATTGAGTTGCCTACAAAGAAACCGTCAACGATGGCATACACCCCGGAAAGCGCAAAGGATAACACGGACGGAATCACATACTGAAAGAAAGTCCGCTTGTTATTCACTGCCCAGACCTCCGCTCAGCTCTCTTTCAAAGAGAAGATTGAAAAGGTCAAGAATTTCACACATGGCTTGGAGCCGTTCGTTCCCGATTGTTCTATAAACCTTCTCCTCGGCTTTTCGTAAAGGCGCAATCATTCTGTGGGCGTATACCTGTCCGCTTTCAGTCAAGACGATCCGCTTCTCACGTTTATCGCCCTCGCTGGCCTCCAACAGTAAATAGCCCTTCTTTTGAAGTGCGCTCACGACCGTATGAACCGTCTGTTTTTGCATACCGAAATTCTCTGCGATCTGCTTTTGCGTCAGTTCTCCCATGGATTCCAGCGCATACAGCACCATCATTTCCGGGTATCCGACGCCAAGTACCGAAGCTGCTTTTGTATATAGAGCAGTGCTTTTCGCCCACGCAACGTTAAAATGATTGTTTTCCATAAGTCCCCCACTTACAAATAGTATTTGTAAATATTATTATAGTATATTGTAAGGACTATTGTCAAGGGCGTATGGAGCAACAAATTCCGATTTGTTGAACCAACATTCCGTACAGCACCCACGAAACCCGACGGCAAGCGGTCAGCAAGCGCCTACACCGGGCAGCGTTTCTCCACCCCAAAGAGATACCGCTCCTTAAGTACAAAATGAAACCGGGAAAGACTTTCGCCTTTCCCGGTCATTCTCATTTCAGCAATCAGCCGTTGGCGCGCATCTGAGCGAAGCACTCGCTGCAGTACACGGGACGGTCGGACTTGGGCTGGAAGGGAACCTTCGCCTCGCCGCCGCAACGAGCGCAGGTAGCGGTGAAGAACTCACGGGGGCCACGGGTAGCGTTCTTGCGAGCGTCACGGCAAGCCTTGCAGCGCTGAGGCTCGTTCTGGAAGCCGCGCTCTGCGTAGAACTCCTGCTCACCGGCGGTGAACACGAATTCCTTGCCACACTCTTTGCACACTAAAGTCTTGTCTTCGTACATTGGAAAATACCTCTCTTCGGTTAGTTGTTGCCCCGTGAAATCCCACTGGATGAATGTTATAACGCAGGGTCGGTTAATTAGCGGCAATCTTCTGCCACAAGTCGGATTATACCACACGAAATCCTTTTGTCAATCCTTTATGAAAAAAATTCCTGAATTTTTTACGGATTTGTGCAACTTGGAGTAGCAATACAAGGCCGGGAAGTCCCGGTCAGATGGAAAACTGGGACTGTCCCTCGTAGGGAATGTGCAGATGGTCGTAGGCCAGCGCCGTCACGCAGCGCCCCCGGGGGGTGCGGGTGAGAAAGCCCAGCTGCATGAGATACGGCTCGTAGACGTCTTCCAGCGTCACGGCTTCCTCGCCGATGGTGGCGGCCAGGGTTTCCAATCCCACGGGGCCGCCGCCATAATTCTGGATGATGGCGGTGAGCATCCGGCGGTCGATGTTGTCAAGCCCCAGCTTGTCCACTTCCAGACGGCGCAGAGCAAGGTCGGCGGCCTCCTTCGTGATGGTGCCGTCGCCCATGACCTCGGCAAAGTCCCGCACCCGGCGGAGGAAGCGGTTGGCAATCCGGGGGGTGCCGCGGCTGCGGGAGGCGATCTCCATAGCGCCCTTCGGGTCGATGGGCATTCCCAGAATGGCGGCGGAGCGGGTGACAATCTTCGCCAGCTCCTCCGGGGTGTACAGCTCGAGACGCAGATTGACGCCGAACCGGTCACGCAGAGGCGCAGACAGCTGGCCTGCCCGGGTGGTTGCGCCCACGAGGGTGAACTTCGGCAGATCCAGCCGGATGGAGTTGGCGCTGGGGCCTTTGCCCACAATAATGTCAATGGCGAAATCCTCCATGGCGGGGTAGAGAATTTCCTCCACCACCCGGTTTAAGCGGTGGATTTCATCGATGAACAGAATGTCGCCGGGGTTCAGGTTGGTCAGCAGCGCCGCAAGGTCGCCGGGCTTTTCAATGGCAGGGCCGGAGGTGACACGGATGTTCACGCCCATTTCGTTGGCGATAACGCCCGCCAGCGTGGTTTTGCCCAGACCGGGAGGGCCGTACAGCAGGGTGTGATCCAGAGGTTCTCCACGCCGCCGGGCGGCTTCAATATAAATAGAGAGATTTCCCTTGGCCTTTTCCTGCCCGGTGTAGTCGGAAAGGAGCTTCGGCCGCAGACCGATCTCCCCCGCATCCTGAGGCGCGAAGGTGGGGGAAACGATGGGGGTATCCAGTTCCTGAGAAAATTCGAGACTCATAGTTTACCTCCAAGAGCGGAGTCATTGTTTGAAAATCAGCCCTTCATCACCATGGCGCGCAGGGCAAAGCGCACCATTTCCTCGGTGCTTGCGCCCGGGTCAACGCCCTTGAGGGCGGCGGAGATCTCCACGGGGGAGTAGCCCAGCTCCTGCAAAGCGGCTCGCGCCATGGCGGCCGCGCCGCCGGTCTGCGCCGGGGCGGCGGAGGGGGTACCGGCGGAAAAATCCAGCTCCATGCTGCTCCCGCCGATTTTTTCCTTTAATTCCAGAATGATGCGCTGGGCGAGCTTTTTGCCCACGCCCTGTGCGGCGGTGAGCATTTTTTCGTCCCCGGTCATGACGGCCAATGTAAAATTCTGAGGCCCGCCGGAGGACAGAATTGCCAGCGCGGCCTTGGGGCCGACACCATTGACGGAGGTCAGCAGTTCAAAGCACCGCTGCTCCTCCCGGCTGATGAAGCCAAACAGGTCGAAGGCATCCTCCCGGATGGACTCGGTAATGTACAGCCGGGCGTTCTGGTTCAGCTTTAACTGTCCGGCGGTATAGGCGGTGACGCGGCAGCCGTAGCCCACGCCGCCGCAGTCGATGACGGCCAGACCCGGCTCAAGCACGGCAACCGTGCCGGAAACGTAATATAACATAGAAACACCTCGGTCGTTGGATACAAATTTAATGAAGTGGGTCAGATAACAATCTTCGCACAGGGAATTTCAGCGCCAAACCGGAAGTTATCGAAGCGCATCCCCTAACTGAAACAAGCCGCTACGAATACTTTCTCCCGCCCCATCAATAGCAACTGCTATAATGATTGCGGCAACTATAATTGCCACTGCAATAATAATTTTGCCTATTAAGTGTTGATACTCTTTCATTTTTTATTCCTCCATAAATTCCGATTTACCTTTCCGCCTGCTTCTCCGCCCGGGCAAGCAGGGAGGTTGCCGAACGGGCGTGGCACAGGGCAATGGCGATGGCGTCGGCGGCGTCGTCGGGCTTGGGCATGGCCTGCAAATGGAGTAAACGCTTGGTCATGTCCTGTACCTGATGCTTGCTGGCGTTGCCGTAGCCCACCACGGCCTGCTTGACCTGCATGGGCTTGTATTCAAAAATGGGCAGCCCCGCCTGATGGATGGCCAGCAGAATGACCCCCCGGCTCTGGGCGACATTGATACCCGTGGTGACGTTCTGGCCGAAGAACAGCTCCTCGATGGCCACCGCCTCCGGCTGTGCCGTTTGCAGCAGCTGGGTCATGTCGTTGTAAATAACCTCAAGCCGCCATGGAAAATCCGTATTGGGGGGCGTGGTGATGGCGCCGCAGCCCAGCAGACGGTACTGCCCACGCTGGGCGTCGATCAGGCCGAAGCCCGTAATGCCGTAGCCGGGGTCGATTCCCAGAATCTTCATCAGAACCGTCCTCCGGCAAGGTTGATGATCTGTGCGATCACCAGCAGAAGAAAAAGCACAAGCCCGACCCGGGCTGCCCACAGCTGCCACTTCGGGCGGGGGACATAGCCTTCTTCCTTGGGCTGCACGGTTTCATCGGTTTGCTCCATAACATTCACCTCGTCTACTTATCATAACACATTTGTTTTGATTTGACTATCTCTTTTTTTATTTTTGGCAATACATGTTTTTCGTTCCATGGGAAATACTAGCGCTGAAAAGGCGGTGCATATTTATGGAGGAGTTTCAGTGTAAGACCACGATCTATTCCGGCCCCGGTGCGGTTTCGGCGCTGGCGGGGATGGGCGGCCAGCGGCTGATGCTGGTGACGGACCCATTTTTCATGAAAAACGGCACGGCGCAGCGGATCGCCCAGACGGCAAAGTGCGCTCAGGTGGAGTATTTTGATAAGGTGCAGCCCGACCCGTCCGTAGAGCTGGCGGCGGAGGGGACGGCGCGGCTGAAGGAATTCGCCCCCGATCTGCTGGTAGCGCTGGGCGGGGGCAGCGCCATGGACTGCGCCAAGGCCATGGCCTATTTCGCGAAGGGAAACTACAAGCTGGTCGCCATCCCCACGACCTCCGGTTCCGGCTCGGAGGTGACGGATTTTGCCATCCTGACACACAACAAGGTCAAGCACCCGTTAGTGGACAAGCGTCTGCGCCCCGACGCGGCGATTCTGGACAGCGACCTTTTGCAGGAGCTGCCCAAGGGGCTGATCGCCGAGACGGGGTTCGACGCTCTGAGCCACGCGGTGGAGGCCTACGCGGCGAAAAACGCGGGGGTAATGACGGACTTGTATGCCCGGGAGGCGTTCAGCAGCGCCTTTGCCGCCCTCCCGGCCTCCTATGCGGGGCGGAAGGACGTGCGGCTGAAGGTGCATCAGGCGGCGACCATGGCGGGCATTGCCTTCACGCAGGCAGGGCTGGGGCTGTGCCACGCCATGGCGCATAGTCTGGGCGGGCTGTTCCACGTCCCCCACGGGCGGCTGAATGCGATTCTGCTGCCATCGGTGATCACCTGCAACGCCCATGTGGCGGCGAAGAAATACGCCGAGCTGGCAAGGGCCGCGGGGATCGGCGGCAGCGCCGATACCATCGCCGTGCGGAACCTGAAAAACGGCCTTGTGCGCCTGCGCCGGGAGCTGAACCTTCCGGAGACCCTGGCGCAGGCGGGGGTTGATCCCCGGTCGGTGTGGCGCAATGCGGAGCAGATCGTAAAGGCTACGCTGGAAGACCCCTGCTGCAAGACGAACCCCATGGAAGTGGAGGATTTTCTGGTGCGGCGGATTCTGGAAGAGGTGACCGGCCGTGTCTGACATTCTGCGAAGCGTGGGGCTGGACGTGGGAACCACTTCCACGCAGATGATCTTCTCGGAGCTGACGGTGGAAAACAAAGCGTCGGGCTTCGCGGTGCCGGAAATGGAGATCGCCCGGCGGGACATCCGCTACCGCAGTCCGGTGCATTTTACGCCCCTGCTGGACGAAAGCCACGTGGATGCCGGGGCGCTGCGGGAGCTGGTGGCGGAGGAATACCGGAAGGCGGGCATCCGCCGGGAAAGCGTGGATACCGGCGCCATCATCATCACGGGCGAGACCAGCCGCAAGGAAAACGCCCGGGCGGTGCTGGACGCTCTGTCGGATTTTGCCGGGGAGTTCGTGGTGGCCACCGCTGGCCCCGATCTGGAAAGCGTACTGGCCGCCAAGGGCGCGGGGGCAGTGGACTACTCCCAGCGGACGGGAAAAACGGTGCTGCACATGGACATCGGCGGCGGCACCAGCAATCTGGCGCTGATCCGCGACGGGAAAATCGAGAGAACCGGCTGCCTGAACGTGGGCGGGCGGCTGCTGAAATTTGACGGCGGCGGCACCGTCACCTATGTTTCCCCGGTTTTGGATGGGCTGTGCGGCTTGAAACCGGGGGACAAAGCAAGCCCCGGGCAGGTGAAAACTGTGGCCGAAATTCTGACGCAGGCGCTGGAAATGGCGGCGGGTCTGCGGGAGGAAACGCCCCTGCTGGAGCAGCTGACCACCCGGGAAGCGGGGCGGTTTGACCCCTGCCGGGAAAAGGAATTGGTCATTTCCTTCTCCGGCGGCGTGGCGGACTGCATCGAAAAAGAGCTTCCATGGCTGGAATTCGGCGATATTGGGCCGATTCTGGGACAGACTATCCGGGAAAGCAGGCTTTGCGGGGGAGAATTCACGCTGGGAAGCGAGACTATCCGCGCCACGGTCATCGGCGCGGGCTGCCACAGCGCCCAGCTGTCCGGAAGCACCGTGTTCCATCAGAACGTCCCGTTCCCGCTGAAAAACGTCCCGGTGGTGTCGCTGACGGACATTTCCCGGGAGACCATCCGCCGGGAGCTGAGCAAGCAGGAGGACAGCGCCATTCTGGCGTTTCCGGGGATAAATTCCCCGGGCTACCGGGAGGTGGCGGCGATGGCGGAGGAAATCGCGGCGGGTACGGGCGGAAAAGCGCTGATCTGTCTGGAACAGGACATGGCCAAGGCGCTGGGACAGGCGCTGGCGCTTCGTCTCGGCCCCAACGCGGAAATCCTGTGCATCGACCGGGTGAAGGTGAGCGAAGGCAGCTATCTGGACGTGGGTGCCCCGGTGGGGCCAGCCCTACCGGTGGTGGTAAAGACTCTGGTTCTCGGAAAATAGAGGGGAGAGGCATATGAACAAACAGGAACTGGCCGCCATGGTGGCGGAGATATTGAGCGGCATGGAGCACGAGCCGCCGGTGAAGGGCGGCGACTATCACCCGACCGCGCCCCAGCCGGAGAAAGCGCCCACCCCGTACCGGGACGGCGACTTTGTCCCGGATGTGACGGCGCTGGACTTACGGAAGCTCTATCTGGTGGAACACGCCGAAAACGAGGAAAAATTCCGGAAAATGAAGGAAAAAACCCCGGCGCGTCTGGGCAGCGGCCGGGCGGGGGCGCGGTACAAGACCCTGACCATGCTCCGTTTCCGCGCCGACCACGCGGCGGCGCAGGACGCGGTATTTTCTCAGGTCAGCGAGGACTTCGCCGCCAAAAACGGCATGGTGGAGGTCAAAAGTAAGTGCCGGGACAAGGACGAATACCTGACCCGCCCGGACTTGGGGCGGTGCTTTGACGAGGAAAACCAGCAGAAAATCCGTGCCGCCGTCCCCGGGACGCCCCGGGTGCAGATCGTGGTAGGGGACGGGCTTTCCTCCGCCGCCATCACCGCCAACGCCATGGATTGCCTCGCGGCCATCCGGGACGGCCTGAAGCTCAGGGGCATCGATCCCGGAACGCCGATTTTCGTCCGCTACTGCCGGGTGGGTGCGGGGGACGCCATCGGCGACGTGACGGGGTGCGAGTTGGTGTGTATGCTGGTGGGCGAGCGGCCGGGTCTGGTGACGGACAAGAGCATGTCCGCCTATATCACCTACCAGCCAAGGACTGGCGTTTCCGAATCCGCCCGGACGGTGGTGTCCAACATTCACGCACAGGGCACCCCGGCGGTGGAAGCCGGGGCGCACATTGCGGGGCTGATCGAAACGATTCTTACAAAAAAGGTCTCCGGCGTGGGACTGCATCTGGAGGCGGGGGCATGATTCCGGTGAAGGTTCTGGCGGTGCGATATCTGGCCAACGCCGCCCCGGCGCTGTGCCGTCAGCTGGGCGCGCCGGAAGGGTATCCGTCTCTGGGGCTGCTGACCACGGATTGCGACGACGCCACCTACATCGCTTTGGACGCGGCGACGAAGGCGGCTCAGGTGCAGGTGGCATACGCCCGCAGCTTTTACGCCGGGGCGGCCAACGCCACCACCCCCTTTGCCGGGGAGGTCATCGGCATTCTGGCGGCGCAGACCCCCGGGGCGGTGCGAAGCGGTATGGAAGCGGCACTGGCAGAGCTGGAACGGGTGGGCTTTGAGGAAGCGGCGGGGGTGCCGTACCTCGCCCACACGGTCAGCAGCGTGGGGACGTTTCTGGCAAAGGAAGCGGGCGTGCGCCCAGGGTCGGCGCTGGCTTATCTGATTGCCCCGCCATTGGAGGGCATGTACGCCATGGACGCGGCGCTGAAAGCGGCGGATGTGACGTTATGTAAACTTTACGCCCCGCCCAGCGAAACCAACTTCGGCGGCGGATTGCTTGCCGGGACGCAAAGCGCCTGTGACGCCGCCTGCGGGGCCTTCGCCGACGCGGTAGCGGAGATTGCGGCATCGCCGGTGGAGCGGTAAGCGGAAACACGAGGGGACATGTCCCCGCACAACTTGAAAGGATGGAACACTATGGATACGAATTCTTTGGGCATGATTGAAACAAAGGGACTGGTCGGCGCCATTGAGGCGGCGGATGCCATGGTCAAGTCCGCCAATGTGCAGCTGGTGGGCAAGGAGCAGGTGGGCGGCGGCCTTGTCACCGTGATGGTGCGCGGCGACGTGGGCGCTGTGAAGGCGGCCACCGACGCCGGTGCGGCGGCAGCGGAGAAGGTGGGGGAGCTGATCTCCGTCCACGTCATTGCGAGACCTCACGTGGAGGTGGACTCCATTCTCCCCAAGGGGCGTCCTTCCCAGACCCCGAACGCCGGGAAGTAAGGAATGCTCTATAACGAAGAAGCCGTCCGGGCGAATATCCGAAACCGGGAGGGCAAGCGCATTTTCTATCTGGGAAAGGGCGACCAGCTCACCAGTGCCGCCCGGGACTATCTCAGCCGGGAACGGATCGAGATCCGTCCCGGCGAGCAGGCGAGGCAGGATAAGTTTCCCCTTCTCACCGGCGGCTTCCTGACGGAAAAGCCGGAGCATATGACCCACCTGAACGGGGATTTTCTGGTGGTGAAGGATCACCCCAGAATTATTTTCCGGGGGAAGCTGGACACGCTGGAATCGGAGCTGATCCTCTGCCAGCTGACGGACAAGGGTCTGGAAGCCCCTGTAGGGGAGATTCTGGAGCTGGCGCGGCGGATCATCCGCTGTGAGGTGCTGGACGAGCCGCTGCAATGGGACAGGCTCTGCGGCCTGACGGAGGATGAGCAGCGCAAGCGCAGCCATTTTCCTCAGGACTATTACGGCCAGCCCCACTTCATGCCCTCGGCGGCGGACGGGGCGGCCATTGCCCGGCTCAACCGCGCCCGGTGCGCTGCCCGGGAGGCAGAGCTGGCGGCGGTGACGGCCTTCCGCGACCGGGAGGGAAATCCGACCCGGGTGGATATCCTCCGTGCCATGAACCGGATGAGCAGTATGCTGTATCTGCTGATGATCCAGAAGCGCGCGGACGCCGGCCGGGGGAAAGAACGGTGACCTGCGGAAACGGACGATCTCCGCAGGCTACCCCACAAAAAGGATGAACGACATGAAATTAAAAACCACATTGCTGGGAAAAACCTACACATTCCGGGATATCAAGCAGGTGCTGGCCAAGGCCAACGAGGAAAAAACCGGCGACCAGCTGGCAGGCCTGGCGGCGGAGTCCGCCCAGGAGCGAGTGGCGGCCAAGGTGGTGCTTGCCGCTCTGACGCTGGCCGATCTCCGGGAACACCCCGCCGTCCCCTATGAAAGCGACGAGGTCACCCGGATCATTCAGGACGACGTGAACGAGACCGTCTATGAGAAAATCCGGGGCTGGACGGTGTCCGACCTGCGGGAGTGGATTCTGGACGAAACGACCACGGGCAGCGACATCCGCAAGCTCAGCCGGGGGCTGACGGCGGAGATGATCGCGGCGGTGTGCAAGTTGATGGGCAATCTCGACCTCATCTATGCCGCAAGCAAGATCACCGTCACCGCCCACTGCAATACCACCATCGGCCTGCCGGGGACGCTGTCGTGCCGTTTGCAGCCCAACCACACCACCGACGACCCAGAGGGCATCACGGCCTCCACTCTGGAGGGACTGAGCTTCGGCGCGGGGGATGCGGTCATCGGCCTGAACCCGGTGACGGACTCCCCGGAGCAGGTGGGCAAGGTGCTGCGGCGTTTTCAGGAGATCAAGGAGCACTGGCAGATACCGACGCAGATCTGCGTGCTGGCCCACGTGACGGCGCAGATCAAGGCTGTCAAAGCCGGCGCGCCCTGCGACCTGATCTTCCAGTCCATCGCGGGCAGCCAGAAGGGCAACGAGGCCTTCGGCTTCTCCGCCGCGACGCTGGAGGAAGCCCGGCAGCTGCTTCTGAAGCAGGGCACCGCCGAGGGGCCGAACGTGATGTACTTCGAGACGGGGCAGGGCTCGGAGCTTAGTTCCAACGCCCATTTCGACACCGACCAGGTGACCATGGAGGCGCGGTGCTATGGCTTTGCCAAGCGGTTTTCGCCGTTTCTGGTCAATACGGTGGTGGGCTTCATCGGACCCGAGTATCTGTACGACGCCCGGCAGGTGACCCGGGCGGGGCTGGAGGATCACTTCATGGGCAAGCTCACGGGAATTTCCATGGGGTGCGACTGCTGCTATACCAACCACATGAAGGCAGACCAGAACGACATTGAGAATCTGGCGAGCCTTCTGACCATGGCCGGGTGCAACTATTTCATGGGCATTCCCCACGGCGACGACATCATGCTCAACTACCAGACCACGGGCTTCCGGGAGACGGCGGCGCTGCGGGAGATCACGGGCAAGACGGCCATCCCCGAGTTCCAGCGCTGGCTGGAAAAGATGGGCTTCGTGGAGAACGGACGGCTGACAAAGAAAGCGGGCGACGGGTCAAGTCTGCTGTTTTAGCGGGTATCCACAGCCGCACAAGGAGGTTTCTATGGAATTTGACAAGGATCTGACCGCGCGGCAGGAAGCGCGGGAGCTGGCGCGCAGGGCGGAGACGGCGCAGCGGAAGCTGGCCGAACTGTCCCAGAGTCAACTGGATGGCATTGTGGAAGCGGTGGCCAAGGCCTTTGCGGCACAGGCGTCCGCGCTGGCGGAAATGGCGGTTCAGGAGACGGGCTTCGGCAATGCGGAGGACAAAAGGGCTAAGAATCTCTTCGCCTCCCAGCGGGTGGCGGAGGCGGTTCGGGGCATGAAGACCGTGGGCATTCTCCGGGAAGTCCCGGAGAAAAAGCTCTGGGAGATCGGCGTGCCGGTGGGGGTCATCGCCGCCATCATCCCCAGCACCAACCCCACCTCCACGGTGTGCTACAAGGCCATGATCGCCCTGAAATCTGGCAATGCCATCGTGTTTTCGCCTCACCCCAAGGCCATTGCCTGCACCCGGAAAGCGGCGCAGATCGTATCGGAAGCGGCGCGGGCGGCAGGCGCGCCCGCCGACGCGGTGGCGTGTCTGAGCATCCCGTCTCTGGACGGCTGCCAGGAGCTGATGAAGGCGGAGCCGGTGCGGCTGATTCTCGCCACCGGCGGCCCCGGCATGGTAAAGGCGGCGTATTCCTCCGGCAAGCCCGCCATCGGTGTCGGCGCGGGAAACGGCCCTGCCTATATCCACCGCAGCGCGGATGTCTCCCATGCTCTGGCCTGTATCGCAAGGTCAAAGTCCTTTGACTATGGCACCGTCTGCGCTTCCGAGCAGAGCATCATTGTGGAGAAGGGCATGGAAAGCGCCGTGCGTTCGGAGGGGGAGCGGCAGGGCTTTTACTTCATGGATTCCACTCAGGCGGGCGCTCTGGCGAAGCTGCTGTTCCGCCCCAACGGGACGCTGAATCCGGACATCGTGGGCAAACCCGCGGCAAAGCTGGCAGAAGCGGCGGGATTTTCCGTGCCCAGCGGCACAAAGGTGCTGGTTGCCCGGGAGCAGGAGGCGGGGCCGACCCGGCCCTACTCCATGGAAAAGCTATGCCCCGTGCTGGCGTTCTTCGTCATGGACAGCGAGGATGCCGTCTTAAGCAAGTGCATGGAGGTCCTGCGCCACGAGGGCAGCGGCCACACCTTCGCCATCCACGCGACGGACGAGACGGTCATCCGCCGGTTCGCGTCCCAAATCCCCGTGTCCCGGTTTCTGGTCAACACACCGGCGGCGCTGGGGGGCATCGGCGCGACCACGGGGCTGTTCCCGGCGCTGACGCTGGGCTGCGGCGCGGTGGGCGGCAGCAGCTCCTCCAACAACATCTCTCCGTTGGACTTGATCAATATCCGCCGGGTGGCGTGGGATTTGGGAGAAAGTCCCATGGTTCCGCAGGGCGGCGCGGCTGTCGGGGCGGTAAACGCCGAGCTGGTGGAGCTGCTTACGGAGAAGATTTTGCAGAGATTGGGAGAGTAAAGCCGGATTTTTCCGCAGGGAGGCAAACGAATGGAAAATTGGGAACCTTCCGCCCTGGCCGAGGCCATCGCGGGGCGGATTTTTGTGGAGCTGGAAGCCTCCGGGCGGCATGTGCACGTGACGGCGCAGCAGGCGCTGGTGTTGTTCGGCCATCCCCTGACGCCCAAGCGGCCGCTGTCCCAGCCGGGGCAGTATCTGTCGAATGAACGGGTCACGGTCATCGGCCCCAAGGGAGAATTTGGGAATGTGGCGGTGCTGGGGCCGGAACGGAAGGAAGCGCAGGTGGAGATTTCCCTCACCGATACCCGGACGCTGGGCATCGACGCCCCCGTGCGGCTGTCCGGGGATGTCGCCGGAAGCCCCGGCGCGGTGATCGTGGGGCAGTGCGGCCGGGTCACGCTCCCGCAAGGGGTCATCGTAGCAAAGCGCCATATCCACCTGACCCCGGAGGACGCCGCCCGCTTCGGCGTCCGGGACAAGCAGACGGTGAAGCTGAAGGCGTATACCAGCCGCCCGGTGATTTTTGAGGATGTGGCGGTGCGGGTCAGCCCGGAATTTGCCTCCTACGTCCATCTGGATTACGACGAGGCCAACGCCTGCGGCTTCCGGAAGGGCGACCTTGGGAGGATACTGCCATGACCCGGGCGCTGCTGATCGGAAAGGAACCGGCGGCGGAGCTGGGGTATGATTACGTGATGGAAGCGCCCTACGACGCGGTGGTCATTGGCTCACTGACCCTGTCCCAGCTGCTTCGGTTTAGGGAGGAGCGGGTGCTTTCCGCTCTGGCGGATGGAAAGCCGGTCTATCTCTACACACCGGGGCTGCCGGAAGCGCCGAAAAACCGGATGCTGTCGGGAAGTCTGGCCTCCGCCCAGCGGGAACTGAAAAACTGGGGCGTCCTGTTTACGGACGGCGGGCGGAAGAAGCTCATCACGGCGGAGGAAGCCCGCGGGCTTCGGGCGGCGGGGAAACTGCCAAGTCCCGGCGCGGTGCTGACGCCGCTGGCGAAGGAAATTATGGAGGGGAAGAAATGAAGGTAGGAAAAGTGGTAGGCGCCATCTGGGCGACGCGGAAGGCGGCGTGCCTGCAGGGGCAGACCTTCCTCGTGGTGGAGAGCAATGGAGAGAAAATCGTAGCGGCCGATCAGGTAGGTGCGGGAACGGGGGACAAGGTGCTGCTCGCCACGGGGACGGTTGCCAGCAAATACTGCATGGACGCCCCGGTGGATGCCGCCGTCGTGGCCATCGTGGACGAAAAGCAGTAGTCCAAACGTCCTGAGACAAAACGCCGTTCTCGGGACAATCCATAGTAAGGGAGAGAGGGCAATGTCATTTCATGAGATCCTCATAGCGGTTATGGCGGCTTTCGCGGTGGCCGGCGCAATCGACCGGATTTTCGGAAACCGCTGGGGGCTGGGAAAGGAATTTGAAGAGGGAATCCTTGCCATGGGTTCTCTGGCGCTGGCCATGGTGGGGATCGTCTGCCTTGCACCGGTGCTTGCGGGCTTACTCAAGCCTGTGATCGTGCCGGTGTTCGCCTTTCTGGGGGCTGACCCCGCCATGTTTGCCGGAACGATTCTCGCCTGCGACATGGGCGGCGGCGCGCTGGCGGTGGAGCTGGCGGCAAGCCATCAGGCGGCCATGCTGGGCGGCGTGCTCACCGGCTCCATGCTGGGGGCGACCGTGGTGTTCACCATCCCCGTCGCCATGGGAATTCTGGAGGAAAAGGACAGGCCGGTCATGGCGCAGGGAATCCTCTGCGGCATCGTCACCATCCCGCTGGGCGTTCTCGCGGGCGGCCTTACGGCAGGATTCCCCATCGGGATGGTGCTGCGCAACCTGATCCCCATTGTCATCATCGCGGCGCTGATCGCTCTGGGACTGTGGCGGGCGGAAAACGCCATGGTCAGGGGCTTCGAGGTGTTCGGCAAGCTGGTGGTGGCCGTCGTGACCGTGGGACTGGCGGCGGCCATCGTGGAGGCGCTGACGGGATTCGTCATCATCCCCGGCATGGCGCCCATTTCGGATGGCTTTGAAACGGTGGGCACCATCGCTATCGTTCTGGCGGGGGCGTTCCCGCTGGTGTTCGTGATCACGAAGCTGCTGCGAAAGCCGCTGATGGCGGCGGGGCGGTGGCTGGGCATCAACGATGCCGCGGCGGCGGGACTGATCGCCAGCCTTGCCAACTCCATTGCCACCTTCGGCATGGTGGGGGACATGAACCGGCGGGGCAAGGTGGTCAACATTGCCTTCGCGGTTTCGGCGGCCTTCGTCTTCGGCGACCATCTGGGCTTCACGGCGGGCTTCGCCCCGGAGATGATCGGCCCCATGATCGTGGGAAAGCTGGTGGGCGGCGTCAGCGCCATCGCGGTGGCCATGTGGCTGACGGCAAAGGAAGAAAAGTCGTAACGGACAGCCTTTTCCGACAAAAATCGGAAATTCCCGGTGCAGGGTGTTGACAAAACCCCCTGCACCGGGATATAATGGCGCTGTATATTTCAGAAGCTGTGAAGAGAAGAGTACGCTTTTTCTCCCGCGAAAGAGAGCCCCGGAAGGTGCGAGGGGGTGCGGCGAGGGGAGCGGAACATGGTCTCGGAGCTGAGCCGTCGAGCGGGGATTCTCCCCAGGTAGACGGTTCCGGGTCGCCCCGTTACAGGCGTTTGAGGTACGGACAGAATGCCCGTGCGAATCAAGGTGGTACCGCGTCAGTTTTTGTCGCCCTTGGGTTATCCCGAGGGCGGTTGTATTTTAGGAGGATTCTTTATGTGCGAAAAATGCAGAGGTAATTATTACATTACCACCCCCATCTATTACCCGTCAGCCAAGCTCCACATCGGCCACGCCTACTGCACCGTGGCGACGGACACCATGGCGCGCTTCAAGCGGCTTCAGGGCTATAACGTCATGTTCCTCACCGGAACCGACGAGCATGGCCAGAAGATCGAGGACAAGGCCAAGGCCGCAGGCGTGACCCCCCAGCAGTTTGTGGACGACATCGTCACCGGCGAACGGGGCGTGCTGGACCTGTGGAAGCTGATGAACATTTCCTACGACCGCTTCATCCGCACCACCGACGACTACCATGTGGCGGCCATCCAGAGAATTTTCAAGAAGATGCACGACAACGGCGACATCTACAAGGGCGTCTACAAGGGGAAGTACTGCAAGCCCTGCGAATCCTTCTGGACGGAGAGTCAGCTGAAGGACGGCAAATGCCCCGACTGCGGCCGCGAGGTGCAGGACGCGGAGGAGGAAGCCTATTTCTTCCGCCTGTCCAAATATGCTGACCGGGTGCAGAACCTGCTGGAAAACACCGATTTTCTGGAGCCCCGCAGCCGGGTCAACGAGATGGTCAACAACTTCATCAAGCCCGGTCTCGAAGACCTGTGTGTCTCCCGCACCAGCTTTACTTGGGGCGTGCCGGTGGACTTTGACCCCGGCCATGTGGTCTACGTGTGGATCGACGCCCTGTTCAACTACATGACGGCGCTGGGCTTTGAGAACGACAAATACCACGATCTAGAAGCCTTCTGGCCTGCCGACGTCCACTTCGTGGGTAAGGAGATCGTCCGTTTCCACTCCATCATCTGGCCGGCCATGCTCATGAGCCTGAACCTGCCCCTGCCGAAGAAGGTCTACGGCCACGGCTGGCTGCTGCTGGACGGCGGCAAGATGTCCAAGTCCAAGGGCAACGTGGTGGACCCCTACGTGCTGGCGGAGCGCTTCGGCGTGGACGCCCTGCGCTTCTTCCTGCTGCGCTCCTTCCCCTTCGGCTCCGACGGCAATTTCTCCAACGAAGCGCTGATCAACACCATCAACGTAGACCTTGCCAACGATCTTGGCAATCTGGTCTCCCGGACGGTGGCCATGGCGCAGAAGTACTTCGGCGAGCGCCTGCCCGCGGTACAGACGGCGGACGAGGAAAAGGACGCCGAGCTGATCGCCATGGTGTCCTCTCTGCGGGATAAGTACGAGGAGCAGATGGAGAAGTACGCCTTCCAGAATGCTCTGGCGGAGGTGTTCAAGGTCATTTCCCGCGCCAACAAGTATATCGACGAGAACGCCCCCTGGGTGCTGGCCAAGAGCGAGGACGGTAAGCCCCGTCTGGCGAAGGTGCTGTACAACCTGCTGGAGACCATCCGCGTCTGCGGCGGTCTGCTGAAGCCCTTTATGCCCGACACCGCGGCGGAGATCGCCCACCGCTTGGGCGATGCCCGGACGGACTGGGACAGCCTGACGGGCTTCGGCATTCTGCCCGCCGACGTCGCCACCGTGGCCGGTCCCGCCCTGTTCCCCAGAATCGACGTGGAGAAGGAGCTGGCCGCACTGGAGGAGCTGAACAAGCCCCCCGTCCCGGCGCTTCAGATCGAGCCTTACAGCGAGGAAAAGGTGGACTTCGACACCTTCTGCAAGTCCGACCTGCGGGCGGTGAAGGTCAAGGACTGCCAGCCGGTGAAGAAGAGCGACAAGCTGCTGTGCTTCACCCTGGACGACGGCACCGGCACCGACCGTCAGATTCTCTCCGGCATTGCGAAATACTATAAGCCCGAAGAACTGGTGGGCAAGACGCTGGTGGCCATCACCAACCTGCCTCCCCGGAAGATGATGGGCAAGGAGAGTTGCGGTATGCTATTGTCCGCAATCCACACGGAGAAGGGCGAGGAGAAGCTGAATCTGGTAATGGTCAGCGACGCCATCCCCGCCGGCGCGAAGCTGTGCTGAGAGGATAAGTTGAATATGCAAACGGCGTGACCGCAAAGGTCACGCCGTTGGTGTTTGTTGGGATGGCGGGAATGCGATACCGTTCTGGCTTATTCTGCAAATTGGAAGTTGTTATTCTTTATTGCTTTTGAAAACCATTACAAGTCCAACAATTCCAACAATTATCCCGACAAGAGCAAATGGGAAATCGCTGAAACTTGCCAACACGGTTCGATTCATTTCTGCGCTACTTGCACTTAAGAGTATTCCAAATAGAATAACTGCTATACCCTTTAACCTGCTATCACTCATTTTGCTTACCTCCACAAATTCTGATTTCTGATCCTGATCTTATCATATCACAAACCAAAAAACAAGACCGCCCTGCCGCGTTCATTCACCGGCATCCTTCGCCCCGCCATCTCCCGGAAGGGCAGGTATTCCATAAACTTCTGAACCGCCGGGGTCAGATGCGCCCGGTTTTTCATAGCAAGCCCAAGCTTACCCATGCTGTACCATGCGTTCCCCCGCTCCTGGGTCGTGACCATTCTGCTGGTCAACAGCGGATTTTTGCGGAAAGGGACATAAAGCTGCCGCATAGTCCCACATACCATCAGGCTGTGCTGCCGGACAGAACCTGGAAAACGTTCCTTTTCCAAAGAAAATGCGGGGAAAGGCATTCGCCATTCCCCGCTCGGTTAAAAACTCAGTTCGCAGCGGAAACGGAAGTGATGTGGGGGTTGACGCCCTCGTACCAGTAGAGGAAGCCCTCGGCGTTGATCACGTCGCCAATCTGCAGTGCCTCAACAGCCTGATAGACCTCGGTGTCCTGACCGCACAGGTAGGACTCCACGCAGAAGTTGTAGGTCTGGCCGTTCACGGTGACGTTGAAGTACAGGTCGTTGCCCTTCTCGCCGGAGCCGTCCCAGTTGTACAGGAAAGCAGCCTCGTTGCCGTTGGCGTCGGTGCTGGGAGCAACGGTCAGGCCGGTGAAGGAAACAAATTCGTTCTGATGGTCGATCAGCTCGTCGGTGCCCAGCAGGTCGGTAACGTCCAGAGGCTCGGCAATGTAGGAATCGCCCTTGACAAATTCAAAGGTGCCATCCGTGATCTCCACTTCGCCGGACCATTCGCTCTTGTAGCCGGTGACACGAATCTTGGTGCCGGGAACCAGCTTGGCGGCGTCCTCTTCGGAGCAGGCCAGCTCGTACAGGAAGTAAGCGCCGTCGGGGCTCTGGCAGTAAACGGTGACCTTGTTGTCCCACCAGGACTGATGGGCCTGGACGTAGGTCTCCACAACGACCTCCGTGTCGTTGGCGGCGGCCACATAGTCGGCGTGGCTCATTCCGGCGTCCTTCTTGGCGCAGGCGGCGAAGGACAGAACCATCGTCAGAACCAGAAGCATGGCAATCAGCTTTTTCATGTTTCAAAACTCCTTTTTCATATATCGTACCATGGGGTACGGCCCCATTATACTACAGGATTTATGGAAATCAATCTTTTTTACGGCGTTTTTTCAGCTTTTCACTGAGAACATAGGTACCCATCCCGACCCAGCAGACCGCAAGACCGATCAGCAGCGCCTTGGAAACGCCGGGCAGCGGCCCTAAGCCGCTGGCAGACACCTGAATCTGGTCCAAGCGGTACAGGGAGGAAACGTCGCTGTAAAGAGACGAAAGATATTCGGCGTTGACCGTCTGGCGGCGGCGCACGGACTTGTTCACGTCCTCGATCAGCTGCCCTGCGGCGTTGCGCAGAGACGCGGAGCCGTTGAACACGGGGGTAACGAAGGTGCAGTCCGTGTAGCGCATCAGCAGCTGGGCGGCCTCGATCTTGGCGCGGTAGTGGGTGGTGTTATCCTCGCCGCAGCGGCCTAAATAGTCCTGATAGGCGGGGCTTTCCTGCGCCTTGGACGTGACGGGGATGTACCCCTCCGTCTGGGAATAGGCGATCTGCACGTTATTGGTCAGCAGATACTGGGCGAACAGCCAGCTCGCCAGTACTTCCTGCGGATCGGACTTGTTGAACACGCACACCGACGGCCCCTGAGAGATCATCCGGGGCTGCTCCGGGTCAAACTGGGGAACCGGCAGCACTGCCAGCTCAAAGGGAATCAGCTTTTCCTCGGCAATGTCGATGAGGGGGGCGTCGGCGCCCATCCATGTCGCGCCGGCAGTGGAGTCGATGGCGAAAATGCACTGCCCGGCGTTGAGGAAGTTTGCGGGGTAGCCTGCCAGTTTGAAGGTGTTGAACGCCCCGGAGGCGGCGTGCTCGGCAATTGTTGTGAGGATTTCGCCCGTGATGTCGTTGAACAGCTGCACCTCGCCGCTGCTCGTAGAGTAGCCCGCACCCTGCTGCTTCAGCATCTGGATCATCATGTTGTCCGTGGATTTGTCGATGAAGGGGATCAGCACCTTCTGACCGTTCAGCAGGAAATTCCCGGCGCTGTCCTTCGCCATGGCGGCTTCGGAGACCTCCCACACAAAGTCCCATGTCAGGACGTCGGGGAGGGTGTAGCCCAGCTTTTCCACGTAGGTCTTGTTGACGTAGCAGGCTTCCGTGGAGCGCATGTAGGGGATGGCGTAATAGTGGCCGTTGATGGCGCATTCCGACAGAAACTGATGGATAATTTCCGCCTGCGTGGGGGAATCGAAGCGCACCTCGCTGCCCCCAAGGCCGTATTTTTCATCGGCGAACAGGTCGTCCAGCGGAACCACCGTGTCTTCGCCGGTGAGATAAGTGGCAATGTGGTCGGGGTAGGTGATGCAGACATTGGGGGTGGTGTCCGTGGCGATGTTGGTAATGACGTCGTTGTAGATTTTGCCGTAGTCCGTATACAGCCGGAGATTCACGGTGATGTTGGGATACAGCGCTTCAAAGTCCGCAATGGCCTGCTTGTAGATGTTCACCTGAGCCATGTTGGTGTCGTTTTTTGCCCAGAAGGTGATCTCATACCGCCGGGAGGTGTCGAATTCGTCGGGAACCGGATAGGAACTGGAAGCGGCGGGATTCTTCCCGGAGGCCAGCGTACCGTGGCAGCCGGTGAAGGAAAGGGTCAGCGCAAGGGCAAGCAGCAAAGCAAGCAGTCTTTTCACCCCTTCACGCCTCCTCTCGAAACGCCCTCCATGATCTTCTTCCGGAAAATCAGGAACAGCACGATCAGCGGCAGGGAAATGGCCACCACCGCCGCCATCATGGCAGGGATGTTTTCCCGGCCGAAGCCGTTTTCCCGGATTTCCTGAATGCCGTTGGACACCAGAAAATAGGACTGATCGTCGGTAATCAGCCGCGGCCAGACGTAGGAGTTCCAGCACTCGATGACTTTCAGAATGGTGATGGTGACGACGGTGGGGCGGCAGATGGGGATCATCACCTTGAACAGGTATTTGAGATCGGAGGTGCCGTCCACCTTGGCAGCGTAGTAAAGCTCATCGGGAACCTGAGAGAAGGTTTCCTTCAATAAATAGATGTAAAATACCGACGTTACGGAGGGGAGAATCAGGCCGGTGAAGGTGTTGCGCAGATTCAGGTCGGTGATGGTGACGAAGTTGGTGATGACCACCAGCTCCGTGGGAATCATCATCAGGGACAGAAACAGGGCGAATACCAGGTCTTTGCCCTTGAAATTCAGCCGGGCGAAGCCGTATGCCGCCAGCACCGTGACAATGAGCATCAGGCCGGTGGTGATGACGGTGAAGACAATGGTGTTGAGGAAGTATCCCCCCAGCGGCACCTGCGTGAAGGCATCCACGTAATTTTGCAGGGTGGGAGACAGGGTGTACAGCTTGGGAATCCACTCGGAATTGTAAGCGCCGTAGCTTTTGACGGAGGTAAGCACCATCCAGTAAAAGGGGAACAGCACCAGAATGCCCCAGACGGTCAGAAAGAAATAGGTAATTGTTTTTCTGACCCGATCCCGGAGACGGGCGCTTTTTTCGATCTTTTCGTAATCCACGTTCGCCGCCTCCTTTTAGTAGTGGACGTGCTTCCTGCTCACCAGCAGGTTGATGCACGTGATGGTCAGCACAATGGCGAAGAGCACAATGGCCGCGGCGGAGGCGTAGGAGGGGTAGCCGCCGGAGTCGCCGTAGAGCATATCGTAGATGTAGCCCACGATGGTGTTCATCCCGGCGGCGTTCAGATTGGTGCCGAACAGGGCGACGGCGTCGGAGTAGGCTTTGAACGCGCCGATGAAGCCCGTGATGACCAGATAGAATACCGTGGGGGAGATCATGGGCAGGGTGATCTTGGTGAAAATGCGCCACCGGGGAGTGCCGTCCACCTTGGCGGCGTTGTAATAGGTCTGGTCAACGGAGGCCAGCGCCCCGGTGAGGATCAGGATTTTGAAGGGCAGAACGACCCAGATGGTGTAGAAGCAAAGAACGAACATCTTCGCCCAGTAAGGCCCGTCGATGAAGTCCACCGGCCCCGCGCCGAACCAGCTTAAGACCAGATTGACAAGACCGTCGGAGTAGGGCGTCCGCTTGAAAAAGATCATGAACACCAGACCCACTGCCAGCGTGTTGGTCACGTAGGGCAGGAAGTAAACGGTCTGGTAAAGCTCCCGCAGCTTCTGAATGGAGCTGAGTCCCACGGAGATCAGCATGGCCAGTCCTGTGGAAAGGGGAACGGTGATCAGCACCAGCAGGAGCGTATTTTTCAGCGCCTGTAAAAAATAAGGGTCGCGCAGGACGTAGTGGTAGTTGTAAAGTCCGGTGCCGAAGTAGGTCTGGGACGCAAAATTATATCCTTCCTCAAAGGAATAGGTCAGCACGTCAATAAGGGGATACACCAGAAACAGCCCCAGAAACACGGAGGCGGGAAGCAGATACAGCCAGCCTTTCCAGTTGTTCTTTTCCATAGGCTTTCCTCCGCTTTAGCCGAAATCGATCCGCGCGCCGGATTCTTTCTGGAACAGGAATACCTTATTGGGCTTCAGGTCAAAGCGCACCTTTTGGGACGCCGTGTTGACGGCGTTTTCCGCACTGATGATGGAGCGGATGGTCACGTTCTGGGACTTGGGATGGGTGGAGACGACACTGATATCCCGCCCCATGACCTCCACCCGGGACAGATCGCAGCTCAACGCGCCGGTCTCCGACAGGGTAAAGCCCTCAGGACGGATGGCGGCGGTGACGCTCTGGTTGGCCACACCGGGGACGGCCAGCACGGCTTCCTCGCCGATGTACAGATGCCCGTCCTTCACCTCACCGTCAAAGACGTTGATGGGCGGCGTGCCCAGAAATTTTGCCACAAAAAGATTCACGGGAGAATCGTAAACCGCCTGGGGCTTGCCGATTTGCTGTACCACGCCGTCCTTCATGACCACGATCAGGTCGGAGATGGACATGGCTTCCTCCTGATCGTGGGTGACGAATACGGTGGTGATGCCGGTGGCCTTCTGGATGCGGCGGATCTCCTCCCGGGTCTGGAGCCGCAGACGGGCGTCCAGATTGGAAAGGGGTTCGTCCAGCAGCAAAATCTTCGGCATTTTCACCAGCGCCCGGGCAATGGCCACGCGCTGCTGCTGGCCACCGGACAGCTCTTTTGGCTTGCGGTCCATCAGTTCTTCAATCTGCACCAGCTTCGCCGCTTCCAGCGCCATGTCGGCCATCTGCTGACGGGTGAGCTTGTCCTTTCCCGTCCGGTTTTCCAGAGGGAAAGTAATATTCTGCCGTACCGTCAGATGGGGATACAGGGCGTAATTCTGGAACACCAGCCCCACGCCCCGGTTCTCCGCAGGCAGGTCGGTGACGTCGTCGTCGCCGAAGAAGATACGACCGGAGGTAGGCTTCTGCAGTCCGGAGAGCAGGTTCAGCGTGGTGGACTTGCCGCAGCCCGAAGGGCCGAGCAGACCCAGCAGCACGCCGTCGGGGATCTCAAAGGTGAAGTCGTTCACGGCGATCACGTCGGCGGGCTGCTTTTTGTTGCGGCTGGGGAACTTTTTCGTCAGATTTTGCAGCGTTACTTTCATGGAACCACAGTCCTTTCAAAGCGTTGTCTCCATTATATGCCACAAGGCTACGCATTTCAAGAAAAAAAGAATCATCTGAACTGTAAAACAGCAATTTCTTCATTGGGGCCAGAACTCAGGCGTGTAATATGCCGCCGCTGATGCCGAAGGAGGAGGTTGTACCATAAAAAAGTTCTTGAAAATATGCGGCGTATGACATATTATCAGGAATGTCAGGAGAATGTGGGAGCAACACCCCACGCAGCAAGGAACAAAAAGTCGAACTGCAAAAAGGAAGGATAGAAATGGGAGATAAATGAAAGGCTGCCCGTCAGGCTGCAGGCATGACCCAGGGACAGCTTGCCGAGGCCGTCGGATGCCGGGTCAAGGATATCAGCCGCTGGGAAAACGGTCACGTAGAACCCGGTGTGCTGACCGTCAAGAAAATAGCGCAGGTATTGGGGTGCAGCATGGACGAGCTTGTTTGATGACGCACGAAAATGAGTTGGAATTGCAAAAGAACCCCGCGGCTGCCCTCTTCGGGTTGCCGCGGAGCGAATCTTTTCCTGCTTTGCAGTCAACGGCAAATCTGCCAGTAGAGTCCATATTGGTGCGCTCGTGAGACTTTGCAGAAGACTGACCGTTGACATATTCCAATTTCATCCACATCCCTACGGGATGCGCCTGAAATTGGAGGGACTCTCCCACTTATCTTAAAACAGTCCGCCGGACTGTTTGTTGCGGCAGCGTTGCTGCCGCCGCCCTTTCGAGTCCTAAAACAGAAATAATCCGAACCCGTCTCTCACCAAGAACAGGTTCGGATCATTCTTCTCTGGTACGGGTGTTCTTATAGGACTTTTTGAAAAACCCTGTCATACCAACGTTTTTTGGATTTCAGAGTATCAAATTTCCTATTTTTTTACTTCACATAGGCATCTTTTTCAAATCGACCGGGATACAACATGAACCTTGGTAATGATGTCCCGCAATCTATCATCGCCAACCATGTATTCCAGCGCCTCATCCGCCGTCTCACATACTTTCTCAG
>OJKC01000074.1_pt1 | contig 110188 bp, 93 predicted proteins | sample 1596401 | NCBI WGS metagenome assembly OJKC01 (sample SAMEA4350162, study PRJEB24818) | metagenome | biome: human; feature: gut; material: faeces | place: Denmark | collected 2013-09 | reverse complement strand
AAAAAGAAATAAAATAAGGCGGCCATAGCACGAGGGTTCCACCCCTCCCCATTCCGAACAGGGAAGTTAAGCCTCGTCGCGCCGATGGTACTGAGAAATCGGGAGAGTAGGTCACCGCCCCCTTAGAGCCTCGAAGGAGAAATCTTTCGAGGCTTTTTTTATGTCCGAACGGAAGCGGAAATATGTCGGGCGGAAACCTCCTGTTGGTCTCCGGCGGACACACCTGGGGTGTGTCCCTACGGTTGTGGGATTGTTTGTGTGTTGTCGTGTGGTGATGTTGGAATGTTGTATAGAGGGTTGGTTGTATCGTGATGTCGTTGGGTGTTTGTATGTGATAATGTCTGAGTATATACATCTATCTAGAGGTACGATAATTTTGAGAGTCGTAGGGGTGTGACTTAGGTGATTGGTTGTGAATTTTGTTGGCTATGATTTTCGGAGCAACGTGTTGTAAAACTTATTTTCGACTGTTTGAATTTTCGGCAATAGGTAGTAACTTTGCATGCAGTAAGAAAAAACTATATGAAAAAGCAGATACTGGATTTTGTAATAAAAGAGAATCAGAGAATTAATGAAAACTATTCTCTTTTGAAATTGATGCCTGCTGATGGCTCCAAAATTGTGAAGTGCATTGCCGGCCAATTTGTCCAGGTTGAAATACCTGATTCAAAAACGACATTTCTCCGTCGTCCTATCTCTATCAATTATGTAGATGAATTCTATAATGAATTGTGGCTTTTGGTGCGCAATGCCGGTGAAGGTACACGCCATTTGATTGGTATGGAACATGGCCAGCTGTTGAACATCATGATGCCTCTTGGACGCGGTTTCTCACACCCGGAGAAAAAAGATGCACGCGTGCTGCTTGTCGGCGGTGGCGTTGGTGTCGCTCCGATGTACTATTTGGGAACTGAGTTGAAGAAAGCCGGTTTTGAAGTGAATTTCCTTCTCGGTGCACGCCGTAATGTGGATTTGCTGGAACTGGATTTATTCCAGTCGGTTGGCAAAGTTTATATGTCGACAGAAGACGGCTCAGCCGGTGAGAAGGGATTGATTACATTTAATTCCGCACTGAACGAAACTTGGGACAATATCTACTGCTGCGGTCCGATGCCGATGATGAAGGCAATTGCCAAATATGCAAGCAAGAACAATGTGGAATGCGAGGTTTCGCTGGAAAACCGCATGGCTTGTGGTGTTGGCGCATGTCTATGCTGTGTTGAAGACACCGACAGCGGTAATGTGTGTGTATGTACAAATGGTCCGGTATTTAATATAAAGCAACTGAAATGGGAGATTTAAGTGTTACTATAAAGGATTTGAATCTGAAAAATCCGGTGCTCACTGCTTCCGGTACGTTTGGCTACGGTGAGGAGTTTGCTGATTTTATCGACTTGAACCGTCTTGGCGGTTTCATTGTCAAAGGTACGACAATCAATCATCGCGAAGGAAATCCTTATCCTCGAATGGTGGAAACTCCGTCGGGAATGCTGAATGCCGTTGGCTTGCAGAACAAGGGTGTAAATTATTTCGTCAATGAAATATATCCGCGCATCAAGCATTATGATTCAGAAATCATCGTTAATGTTTCAGGTGCAAAAGTCGAGGACTATGTAGCTGTCTGCGAACGCTTGAAGGACTTGGACAAGATTCACGCCATTGAAGTGAACATTTCCTGTCCGAACGTGAAGCAGGGCGGTATGGCTTTCGGAACAACTTGTGCCGGAGCTTCGCAGGTAGTTCGTGCCGTGCGAGAGGCTTACGACAAGACTATGATTGTGAAACTTTCGCCAAACGTGACCGACATCACGGAAATCGCCCGCGCCGTGGAAGCTGAAGGTGCCGATGCGGTTTCGTTGGTGAATACATTCCTCGGCATGTCGATTGACACAGAAACACGTCGTCCGCATTTGTCGACCGTTACCGGTGGTCTGTCGGGTCCTTGTATTCGTCCGATTGCCGTTCGCATGGTCTATCAGGTTGCACAGGCCGTGAAAGTGCCTATTATCGGGTTGGGCGGTATCATGAACGGTCGCGATGCCATCGAATTTATCCTTGCCGGAGCGACTGCCGTGCAGGTGGGTACTGCCAATTTTGTAGACCCGACTGTATCGGTAAAGATTGTTGACTATATCGAAAATTATCTGAAACGTCACAATATCTCATCTATCCGTGAAATCATTGGCGGAATGATCCGATAATCGAGATTATAATAAATAAAATATAAGAGACGGCGGTGGTACACTTTTTCGAAAGGATGTTGCCGTTTCTCTTTTTAACAATATGGCTATGAAAAGATTTTTGTTTTTTGCTGCCCTGGCGTTGCTTTCAGTGGATGGCTATTGCCACGATTGGGCAAATCTGGCATGTTATCGTGAAGCGAACGACAGTGTAATGCAACTGGATGCTTCACTGCGTGAAATTGTGCTGTTGGGCAATTCCATAACTTATAACTGGGCACGCGACCATCGCGAGTTTCTGGAGGAAAATCACATGGTAGGCCGTGGAATATCGGGTCAGACAACGACGCATTTTCTGGCGCGTTTCCGTCAGGATGTGCTGAACTTGAAACCGCAGACAGTCGTGATTCTCGGCGGTACGAACGACATTGCCGAAAATGCCGGCGAATATAGCGAGGATTTGACAATGAGCAATATCCAGTCGATGGTGGAACTGGCACAGGCCAACGGTATCCGTCCGGTTTTATGTACGGTGCTGCCTGTGACACAATACAGGTGGAACAAGGATGTGCCCAATGTGCAGGACAAAATTGACTCGCTGAACCGACGCATCACTGCCTATGCAAAGGGAAACAAGATTCCATTGGTTGACTATTTTACTCCGATGGCAATGCCTGACCGCACGATGAACCCTAAATACGCCGAAGACGGTGTTCATCCCAACCTCTCAGGCTATGCCGTGATGGAAAAACTGCTGCTGGAAGTATTGAAAAAATAATTATATATTTACAATTGCCATGATTTACTTTTGTTATTTCGGTAAACCGAAATTTATATTGTTGTTGATTGTTGCTTTTTCGTTTTTCTGCAATTCTGCTTTTGCTCAGGTGGTGGTTTCTCCTGCTTTTGGAGCATCGATGGACGATGAATTGCTGTTTACATTTGATGCGACGGCCGGAAATGGTGCGTTGAACGGTTATGATGGAGAGGTCTATGCCTATACTGGTGTCATTACCAATATGTCGAACGGGCAGTGGACGCATGTCGTGAACGGATATTGGGGCAATTGTCCGGATAAGGTAAAGATGACCCGTATGGCTTCCAATACCTATACGATAAAAATAGTGCCGTCTACGTTCTACGAACTGCTTCCGGGCGAAACCATTACGCAGTTTTGTTTCCTGTTCTACAATTCGGATCAGTCGAAGGTGGCAAGAGCGCAGGGTGATACGGATATTTTCGTACCTTACAATTTTGTCAGTGAAAATTCCAGCTTGGGAAAAGTGGAAAGTTTCGAGCAGGATGGAAATGTTGTGACGATACATTCCGAAAACGGGGATTTGCGCCTGACATCTTATTCTGAAAATATTGTAAAGGTCGAAACATTCCCTGGCGGAAAAATGGAGTCGCCGCGTGCATCCATCAGTGTGTATGCACTTCCACAGTTGGATGCCGCTTTGACTGTCAGTGAATCAACCGATGTGTTGCAGCTTGTTTCTGGTGATTTCTCGTTGTCGGTGTCGAAAGAAAATACGCTGATTTCCTATTTCTCGCAGGACAAGTTGTTGACATCCGAGGCTTCGAATCTTGACAATGCGAGCGCCATGAAAAACTGCGCCTTTACGGTGTCGGAAGGAGAGGCGTTCTACGGAGGTGGTGAACGTGGTAAAACATTGAATCATTCCGGTGAAACACTGTCCATGTATAATTATCAGAATGGAGGATATTCAAAAGACGGTGCCAACAGAATGAATATTTGCATACCGTTTTATGTATCGTCGCAAGGTTATGGCGTTTTATTCGACGACTATCAGGACGCATCCTTGCAGTTTGGTTCTACAGTTCAATATAATTCCAACAGTACAATCCCGATTTCCTATTATTTCATCAACGGTGGCGGAAGTCTTGAGAATGTTGTTGAAAATTATGTGTGGCTGACTGGGTATCAGGAACTGCCGCCACTGTGGACATTGGGTTTCATTCAGTCGAAATACGGTTACCGTAATGAAGAAGAGGCACGTTATGCTGTAAATAGTTTGAAGAATAGCGGGTATCCGTTGGACGGTCTTGTTCTGGACTTGTACTGGTACGGCGTAGAATCAAACATGGGCCGCTATGCTTGGGATGCAACAAAGTGGAATTCAGAGGCAATGCTCGGCGATTTCAGCAAGATGGGAGTACATACGGTATGTATCAGTCAACCGTATTTCCAGACTAACGGTGCAAAGGAAAATTTTGAATATGCGGCATCTCAGGGATATTTGGCAAAAGATGCTTCAGGCAATGCCTATCGTGTACCTATGGGATGGCTTGGCGGTGACTGCGGATTGATTGATACGTCCAATCCGGAAGCACTCGATTGGCTATGGTCGCTTTACAAACCGTTGACTGCCGGAGGAATCAGCGGCTGGTGGCTTGACTTGGGAGAACCTGAAAATCATCCGAATGAAGTGATTCATCAGGCAGGAACTGCACGCGAGGTGCACAATGCCTTTGGTTTGTGGTGGCTTGAACGTGTTTACAAGGGTTTGAAGCAGGATTTCCCGGATATGCGTCCGTTCCTGATGCCTCGTTCCGGCAATGCCGGTATGCAGCGTTATTCTGCTTTTCCGTGGTCGGGCGATGTAAGCCGCAGTTGGAGCGGTCTTCAGGCCCAGATACCCGTACTACTTAATATGGGATTGTCGGGTGTCGGCTATATGGGTAACGACTTGGGCGGCTTCTCCGCTTCTGACATGAACGAACAGCTTTATATCCGTTGGATGGAGTTCGGTGCGTTTGTTCCTGTTATGCGTGCCCATAGTACAAATTCTCCGGAACCGTACAATTATTCTCGTCAGGATATCTTGAAAAAATATATCAACATGCGCTATCAGATGCTGCCTTACAATTATTCGCTTGCCTATGAATATACAGTAGCGGGAACACCGCTGGCACGTCCTGTCAATTTCTATTCTCCGCGCGAAGCATCGTTGGTGGATGTGCAGGATGAATATTTGTGGGGACGCGATATGCTTGTTGCTCCTGTCATGCAGGAAAATGCCATAAGCCGTAGTATCGTATTTCCGGAAGGCCGTTGGGTGGATTTCAACAATCCGTCGGCCATTTATGAAGGTATGAGCCGTGCCGACTATCCGGCTCCGCTCGAAGTGCTTCCTCTTTTTGTGCGTGAAGGTGCAATCCTTCCTACTTGGGAACAGGACAGTTATGAAAATACCGGCGAGTATGACGGTTCGGAACTCTATGTGCACTATTTTGTGCCGCAAGAGCCGTTGGCTTCGGAGTTTGTACAGTTTGACGATGACAAGAAATCCACATCTTCGCTTGCCGATGGCAAATATGTGAAGCTGAATTATGCAGCCGATAGTTCCGATGCCGGAATCTCATTCTCCGTGACTCCCGAAGGTGTCGGCTACGATGGAATGAAGGACAGAACTATGATTGTCGAATTTGTCAATTTCCCGGCTGCTCGTTTCAACGGTCAGGTGGAACTGAACGGTTCTGCACTTGTTTCCGTTGGAAGCTTTGCAGAGTTGAAGCAGGCAGAAACTGACGCATGTTATATTGACAAAACGGCTTCACGCCTATATGTAAAACTGACGCATAATAACCGTACAGCCGACCGTATCGATGTCTCTCTTCAGTCGTCATTGGTCAGTAATACATTGCAGCCGCAGGGCGTTTCATTGAGTTGTATGGCTGACGGGACGGTGATTTACGGTTTGTCGGAAAATGTCGAAGCCGTTGGGCTGAATGTGTTTCGTGCAGACGGTAGTTTGTACGGAGTGAAGCAAGGATTGCCGGTAACGGCAGGAACACACAGTGGCGGACAGTTGCTTGCCGATGCGAAGGGCGTTTTTCTGCTTAGCCTTGATATTATGTCGGAAAGCGGAGTGCATAAAGTGGTAAAAAAAGTAGTAAGGTAGCATTACTGACAGAACCAGCAATAAAAATGGCGGAGGAATATGACAATTTGTCATAATTCCTCCGCTGTCTTTTTTTGGCACGCATTATGCTTATTTCCGAAGTGTCGGACGCAAGTCCGCAGAAGAACTGATAAAAAATAAATAAAACATAAAACTTAAAGTTATGAACATTAAACCATTGGCAGACCGCGTTCTCATCGAACCGGCACCGGCTGAAGAAAAGACAATTGGCGGTATCATTATCCCTGACACTGCAAAAGAAAAACCATTGCAAGGCAAAGTGCTTGCTGTGGGCAACGGCACTAAAGACGAAGAAATGGTTGTAAAAGAAGGTGATACAGTTCTTTATGGCAAGTATGCCGGAACAGAACTTGAATTCGAAGGCAAGAAATATCTGGTAATGCGCCAGAGCGACATTTTGGCAATCCTTGCCTAATCTCCAATTTTTTTCAACGGTTTAAAAATTTACTACTATGGCTAAAGAAATCAAATTCGATATCAAGGCTCGCGAAGAGCTTAAAAAAGGCGTTGACGAATTGGCAAACGCCGTTAAGGTAACCCTTGGCCCGAAAGGCCGCAACGTAATCATCGAAAAGAAATTCGGTGCACCTCACATCACAAAAGACGGTGTTTCTGTTGCTAAGGAAGTTGAGTTGGAAGATCCGTTCCAGAACATGGGTGCACAGCTCGTGAAGGAAGTTGCTTCCAAGACAGGTGACGATGCCGGTGACGGTACAACAACTGCAACCGTATTGGCTCAGTCAATCATCAACGTTGGTTTGAAGAACGTTGCTGCCGGTGCAAACCCAATCGACTTGAAACGCGGTATCGACAAAGCCGTTGCTAAAGTAGTAGAAGGCATCAAGGCTCAGGCTCAGGAAGTGGACGACGATTTGGCTAAAATTGAAAACGTTGCCCGTGTATCTGCCAACAACGACGCTGAAATCGGTCAGCTCATCGCTGAAGCTATGCGTAAGGTGAAAAAAGAAGGTGTTATCACTATCGAAGAAGCCAAAGGTACTGACACTACAGTAAAAGTTGTAGAAGGTATGCAATTCGACCGCGGCTATATTTCTCCTTACTTCGTAACTAACGCTGAAAAGATGGAATGTGAGATGGATAACCCTTACATCTTGATTTTCGACAAGAAGATTTCAGTGTTGAAAGATATGCTTCCAATCCTTGAAGCAGCAGCACAGAGCGGACGTCCTTTGTTGATTATTGCTGAAGACGTCGACAGCGAAGCTTTGGCAACATTGGTTGTCAACCGTCTGCGTGGCTCTTTGAAGATTTGCGCTGTTAAGGCTCCGGGCTTCGGCGACCGTCGTAAAGAAATGTTGGAAGATATCGCAGTGCTTACAGGCGGTGTGGTTATCTCTGAAGACAAGGGCTTGAAGCTTGACATGGCTACAGTCGACATGCTTGGTACGGCAGAAAAAGTTACAGTTGACAAGGAAAACACTACAATTGTCAACGGTAACGGCGACAAGGAACTGATTGCTGACCGTGTAGCTCAAATCAAGGCTCAAATCGAAAAGACAACTTCCGACTACGATCGCGAAAAACTTCACGAACGTCTTGCCAAGTTGGCAGGTGGTGTAGCGGTGCTCTACGTTGGTGCTCCGTCAGAAGTTGAAATGAAGGAAAAGAAAGACCGTGTTGACGATGCGTTGAGCGCAACTCGTGCAGCCGTTGCTGAAGGTATCGTTCCTGGTGGTGGTGTTGCCTACATTCGTTGCGTGGCTTCACTTGAAAACCTCCGCGGTGATAACGACGACGAAAACACTGGTATCGAAATCGTGAAACGTGCCATCGAAGAACCGTTGCGTCAGATTGTGGCTAACGCCGGTTTGGAAGGTGCAATCGTTGTTCAAAAAGTGAAAGAAGGCGAAGGCGACTTCGGTTACAATGCTCGCACAGGCGAATACGAACACTTCTTCGCTTCTGGCGTTATCGACCCGGCTAAGGTGACACGTGTTGCCCTTGAAAATGCCGCTTCAATCGCCGGTATGTTCCTGACTACAGAATGCGTAATCTCTGAAAAGAAAGAAGAAAACGCACCGGCAATGCCAAACCCGGGCATGGGTGGCATGGGCGGAATGATGTAATCCCGACATTCTGAGCATTAAATAAATCAACCGCCGAATCTCTCTCGAGGTTCGGCGGTTTTTTGTGCTTCAGTGCGCGTTATTATAAATATAATTATTATACTTTCAATAAAAAAGAATATACTAACGCAACTGGTTGATTTTTAGTGTGTAATAGGCCGAATTTGAGGGATGATTTATTGGGGATTCATTCTTTGTATGGAATTTTGTATATTTGTAATCAATAGGGCTAACTTAGCTTGCAATTCATTGTAAAAAGGGAGGTCAAGGAACTTCATAAAATGCATTTGACATGAAAAAATTTATTCTATTGTTTTTGTTGGCATTTTCTGCTGTTGTTGCCAGTGCGCAATCGCTCAAATTTAATGCGTATGAATTGTCATACCGCTATGTAGACGGTGACGGCGAATGGTCGGAGTGGTCCGATTGGGAGAAAACGTCCATTCTTGTTATTATCAACCTTGACGAGGATCTGATAACTGTCTACAGCCAGAAAATGCAGAAATATAACGTCAAAGAATACGTTGGGGAAAATGAAGATTCCGGCGGTAACAGCATGACCTTTAATTGTGTGAATGATGATGGAGTCAATTGCAATATCCGAATCCGAGCTCAGAAAAACGGTGTGAAGCAGTTGTATGTGGACTTCGAGGATTTTTCCTGGGTGTATAATTTGGACGAAAAGTCGGATTCAAATAAATAATGTTTCCGTTCGGATATAAAAGTAAAAACACTTCGGAGAATTTCCCCGAAGTGTTTTTTTTATTTTGAGGCAAGAACGCTGTTCGAAACTCATAAGGTCGAGTTAAAAATCCATCAAAATAGGGACATTATTTTCCTTTGAAAATTTCACAGCCTTATAAAAAACGGAAAAGGCGTATTTCGCGAGTGATTCCGTGTCGTAGGCTCCGCCTTCAGTTAGACTGTAAGTTTTGAACTTGTCGGCCAATTCTCCCGTTTCGATATCGCCGGAAGTGTATCCTTCCGTTTTGTTCCATTCCAAGATTGTCTTTTCGTCGGCATTCCATCCGAGGGTGTTGACATGCTCCAATTCTTGTTGGAGAGCGCCTGTAGAGGATAACATAATCTCGCTGTTGGTGGGTAGTACCGCACCGATAACGAAAGGATAGTCCAACGGAAGCCAATAGCTGACTCCCATAAACAACGACCAGTTCAGGTCATCACTGTTGTTGACGCGTTCGGCTATGTCGAAATCACTAAACAGATTGTCGGGTTTGAATTTCGGAGGTAGAGGTTCGCCGTAAGTTTTGCAGGCAATGAAAAGCCGCAGAGCCTCATAGGCAGTCCAGTCCATTTTTTCTGTATAGTAAGGCCGGACATTGTCTTCTTTCCAGGCTGGGAGTGAGGTGTTGAAATGTTTGGCAAGAGCCGACAACATTCCGTTGCGCCAGTCTTCAATGGTTTTCTGTACTTCTTCCGGCGACATCGGTTCGCTGTTGTCCTCCTCCTCTTCAGAGGATGTCCGCTGATATTCCACTCCATTGGCTTCGCACCATTGCTGCGTAGTAGTTTTCCAGTTTGCAGCATAATATCGGGTCAATGTTCCGGTGTAGATGTCCATTGATGCACGGGCTGTGTTGGACATCCATAAGAAACATGGCAGACATAAACTGATTAAAAATTTCTTTATCATATTGTTCGGGTATTTGCGTTTTTTGTTAGTATTTTAAAAATCCATCAAAATAGGGACATTATTTTCCTTTGAAAATTTCACAGCCTTATAAAAAACGGAAAAGGCGTATTTCGCGAGTGATTCCGTGTCGTAGGTTCCACCTTCGGTCTGGCTGAAAGCTTTGAACTTGTCAAACAGTTGTTCCGTTTTGGTATCTCCGGAAATGTATCCTTCTGTTTCATTCCATTCAAAGATTGTCTTTTCGTCGGCATTCCATCCGAGAGTGTTGATATATTCCAATTCCCGCAGAAGAGCGCCGGTGGAGGACAATACGATTTCGCGGCCCATAGGTGTTCGTGCTCCGATAACGAACGGATAGTCCAACGGAATCCAATGGCTGGCTCCCATAAACAGTGACAAGTTCAGGTCATTGCTGTTGTTCACACGTTCAGCAATGTCGAAATCATCAAACTGATTGTCTGCTTTGAATTTCGGAGGCAGAGGTTCGCCGTAAGTTTTGCAGGCAATGAAAAGCCGCAGAGCTTCATAGGCTGCCCAATCCATTTTTTCGGTATAATAAGGCCGTATATTGTCTTCTTTCCAAGTAGGAAGTGTAGTGTCGAAATGGTTGGAAAGTGCAGAAATCATGCCGTCGCACCATTCTACTACAGTTTCCTCTATTTCTTCCTGCGACATGATTTCTCTATTGTCTTCTTCCGGAGTTATTCGTTGATAGTTCATTCCATTGGCTTCGCACCATTGTTGCATAGCCGTTTTCCAATTGTCTGAGTAGTACCGGATTAATGTTCCGGCATAAATATCCATTCCCATATTTGTCTCAAGAGTATAAAGAAACTGTCATTCTGCTTATTCGGAATCTTCGAAAACTTGGTATTCAAATTCATATCCTGCATTCGATAAAGTTTCGTCCACCATCGATAAGAATAGTTTTCCCGACTCATTGGGTTCGTATTTCATAATAACGCTTATGATAGGTTTTCTACCAATGGCCGATGGAAATGCTTTGTCGACTTGACCCGACTCTATTGCAGACAAATATGCGTTGACTTTTTCTTGCAGCAAGTAAAGATGATTATTGTCTTCATCGTCCCATTCCAAGTGATCGCTGATTGTCAAAACAACTTTGTCGTCATCTTGTTCGCTGATAAAATCAATTACGTTTGGATTATCTACTGGCATAATTTAGATATTTGCAGTTTGTGTTTTAAATGTTTTTTATTAGGTTACGCAGTTACGCAAAGGTATGAAAAACTGCAACTGAAGCCAAATGGCAAACTTATTTTTTCGTGGACTGTTTCAAGGATTCTGCGACGTTGACCGCGTTTGTCAGATAGGACACTTCGGGAGAATTAGGCATATAAAGATTAATACGGATTTCCAAAGCACGCTTAAAATAATTGCTTGCCAAATCGTATTGCTCTCCTTTAAGATAAAATTCACCGAGTTGCTGACAGGTCTTAGCTACATAGTCAGAGTCTTTCCCAAATTTTTCTTCTTGTTTTGACAAGTTGTCAAGTAGAATATCGATGATTGTCATGGCTTTGAGTGTTTTGTGTTAAGTATATTGTATCACAAAGAAAATTAAAAATTTGTTATTCTGCAATTTGGGGACAGAAGAACATATTTTAAATTGACAAGCATGAAAATATGTCTTTCTGTTCTTCTGTCTAATATCAACCTTTCGCTATTTTTATAGAAAATAGGAGGCGGTTCGGCATAGCCAAATTTGAAAACTGAGTTTTCATTTGTCTCTCCGCTTTTATAGAAAATAGGAGGCGTCTTAGCAGAAAACTCAAATAAATTTGGTTTTCTGCTTTCGACTTTCACTATTTTTGCAAACGAATTTTTAAAAACGAGACAAAATAATGAAACTGAACTATTTGTTACTTGCAGGTTTGCTGTGTGGGGCGGGTATGGCTTCGGCACAGAAAAGCGGTTTTGACTATAAGTTTTACGGACAGGTGCGTACGGACTTGTTCTACAACAGCCGTTCGAATTCGGAATCGGTGGACGGTCTGTTCTATATGTATCCGAAAGATGAGTCGCTCGATGCTGTGGGCAATGACCTGAACGCTCAGGCCGACGGAAATTTCTATACGATGTATTCGCGTGTGGGCGTTGATTTCAACGGTCCGGAAATAGGCAAGGGTATCAAGACATCGGCCAAACTCGAAGTGGATTTCCGTGGCAGCGGAACGAGCTACTATATGCTGCGCCTGCGCCATGTGTATTTCAATTTGGCATGGAAAAAATCGTCGCTGCTCGTGGGGCAGACATGGCATCCGTTCTATGGCGAGGTGGCTCCCGACATTCTGAACCTGAACATGGGTGCGCCTTATCAGCCGTTCAGCCGCGCTCCGCAAATCCGCTACCGCTATAACGAGGGTGCTTTCCAATTGCAACTCGCTGTGTTGTGGCAGTCGCAATACCTTTCCGTTGGCCCGGCTACCAATAATGTGGGAGAAACGGCTACGCAGAAAAGTCAGCGTTTCATTAAAAACGGTTGTGTGCCGGAACTGGCGTTGAATCTCGACTATAAGGCAAACGGATGGATTGCCGGCGGGGGTATCGACATGACATCGATTGTGCCGCGTACGCAGTCGAACATCAATGGAAAGATTTACAAGGTGGATGAACGCATCACTTCGCTTTCGGCGGAAGCTCACGTCAGCTATAAAAACAACGGTTGGCTGGTGGCTGCCAAGAGCGTGTATGGCTCCAACTTCACGCAGGCAAGCGGTGTGGGCGGCTATGGTATCGTTTCGTTCGACCAGATTGACGGCAGCCAGGAGTACACTCCGGTGCGCGTTTCTTCCACATGGCTGAATGTGGCTTACGGTTCGAAATGGCGTCCGGCTGTGATGGTGGGCTATCTGAAGAATCTCGGTTGCGACACACCGGTTTCGGGTGTGTTGGGCACGGGCGTTTCTGACGGACTTGACCAGCTTGTCAGCGCAACGGCAGAACTTACATACAATTTGCCGAACTGGAAATTTGGTGTGGAATACATGCTTTGCAATGCCTTCTACGGCGATTTGACAAATGAAGCCCGCGTGGAAAATACGCATCGTGTAGCCAATCACCGCATTGTGGCAACGGCTGTATTCCAGTTCTAAAAAGGGTTTACGGTTTACAGTTTACAGAAGATAAGTTTACAATATAGGGGTTATAGTTTATGGAAATCTCCATATGCTATAGCCCCTAATTCTTGAGAATGTGTTTGTATTCTTTCGACCTACTGCTACTTCCTCTATGGGAAGATGTGCTAACGCAATGCAAATGGAATGATTATATTTTGTGGCTGAGGTGTTGCCCAAGGCTTTTGTTCTTCTGTTCTTCTGTCTGAAAAAAGTTTACCGGAAAAGAGGACTCATAGCCCCTAACCCATACCCCCTAATCCATTGCCTCTTTCATAAACTTGTCGATTTCGTCGAACGGAATGACCGACAAGTTGTCGTAGAGGTCGGTGTGGTTGGCACCAGGGATGATGTGGAGGCGTTTGTTGTCGCCTTTCAGTCGTTTATAGGTGTCTTCGCTGAAATAGCGCGAGTGAGCCTTTTCGCCGTGGATGAGAAGGACGGCACTGCGGATTTCATCGCAGTAGGAGAGGATAGGCATATTGATGAACGACAGGGAGGAAGTCTTGTTCCAGCCGTCGTTGGAGTTGAGCGAGCGCGGATGATAGCCACGCGGAGTTTTGTAGTAGGCGTAGTAGTCCTTCACGAATTGCGGTGCATCGTCGGGCAGCGGGTCAACCACACCGCCGGCACGTTCGTAACTGCCGTTGCGGGCATCAACGGTACGCTGTTCGTTCAGTTGCTTTTTCAGTTCGTAGCGCTGGTCGGCGTTCATGCTGTCGAAATAGCCGTTGGCGTTTACGCGGCTCATGTCGTACATCGTTGAGGCTACGGTGGCTTTTATTCGGGTGTCCATTGCCGCGGCATTGATGGCAAATCCGCCCCAGCCGCAAATGCCGATAATGCCGATTCGTTCGCTGTCGACATCGTCACGCGTCAGCAGATAGTCGACTGCTGCCGAGAAGTCTTCCGTGTTGATGTCGGGCGAAGCAACATAGCGCGGTGTGCCGCCGCTTTCGCCGGTGAACGACGGGTCGAAGGCAATTGTGAGATAGCCGCGTTCGGCCATTTTCTGCGCATAGAGTCCGGAACATTGCTCCTTTACAGCTCCGAACGGTCCGCTCACGGCAATGGCCGGCATGCGTCCGGATGCGTTTATTGGCTGATAGAGATCGGCAACGAGCGTTATGCCGTAGCGGTTGACAAATGTTATCTTCGAGTGATTCACTTTGTCGCTTTTCGGGAAAACTTTATCCCAGCTTTCGGTTATTTCCATAGTTTCCTTTTTTAGAGTGCTTTGATTGGTTTGTGCCTGCATGAACAATGCCGTCGGCAAGCAGCAGGCGATGAACATGCTGGCAAGAGTCTTTCTCATGTCGGTTTGCTTTTTGGGGTTATAGATATTTTACAATTTTTGCGGGGCTTCCGACTACCACAGCATTGTCGGGCACATCCTTCGTCACAACAGAACCGGCTCCGACAATGGCATTTTCGCCGATAGTCACACCCGGAAGAACAATGACTCCGGCACCAAGCCAGGCATTGCGGCGGATGACTACAGGGCGTGCATGGAGGCCATGACGCTGTTGCGGATTCTGCGGATGTTCCTCGGTAATGATATTCGTGTTCGGGCCGATGAGCACATCGTCTTCCACCGTGATGCCGCCCAGGTCAAGGAACGTGCAGTTGAAATTGATAATCACGTTTTTGCCCAATCGGGTGTTCTTTCCATAAGCTATGTAGAACGGCAAAAAAATTTGAACAGATTCGTCGACGTCCGTTCCGGTGATTTGACGGAGATAGCTGGTGAGGCTTTCCTGCGTCTGGTGACTGCTGTTCATTTCGTCAACCAGTCGTCGGGTTTTCTCCACTTCTTTGTTCAATTCAATATATCCGCTGTCGTTGGCGGACAAGGTTTCTCCTGATTTCAGTCTTGTAAAAACGTCCTGCATGATTTATTCTTCAAGTTTGTCATATTCATTGTCGGCAACAGGCTCCAGCCATTCGTTGCTTGTATTTTCTCCCGGCACTTCGATGGCGATATGCGAAAACCAGCTGTCGGCAGCCGCTCCGTGCCAATGTTTCGTGTTGGCAGGAATTTCCACCACATCCCCGCTTTGGAGCATGCGTGCCGGCTTGCCCCATTCCTGATACCAGCCTCGTCCGGCCATGCAGATGAGGATTTGTCCGCCACCTTTGTCGGCATGGTGGATGTGCCAGTTGTTACGGCAGCGGGGCTCGAACGTCACGTTGTAGATGCCGTGTGACGGCGACAGGGGTTCAAGGTAGCTTTTCCCGATAAAGTATTTGGCGAAGCCGGTGTTTTCGTTACCGATGGGGAAGGGCAGTTGCTGCTGGAACTGCTTCATTCCGTCCATGTCGGCCGGTTCGTTCCACACTTCTTTGGCAAGGCGGAAGGCGGCCCACACTTTTGGCCACCCGGCATAAAAGCCGATATGCGTCAGCATTTCTGAAATTTCGGTTTTTGTCACTCCGTTTGCCTTGGCTGTCTGCAAATGGTAGGTAAGCGACGAATCGACGATGCCCATGCTGACCAATGATGTGATGGTTATCATGCTTCTGTCGTGAAGGCTCAGTTTGTCGGTTCTGCTCCATACTTCGCCAAAAAGCACATCGTCGTTCAGTTCTGCAAACTTGGGTGCAAATTCCCCGAGTTGCTCTCTTCCCGCTGTCTGTTTGATTTTATTCTGTGCCATAATCGTAGAGGTGTTAAAAGCGGCAATAAGGATTGCCGAAAGGAGAATAAGTTTCATCTGTAATATCGTTTTTTGCAAAATTAGGCGGGAAACCGTTGATGTGTTGTATACGTATTGCGGTAATGATTACCAGAATTGGCGATTCTTTGTTCCGGCTGTTTTTTGTATGGATTTTAAACCGTACATTTGTGCATATCCAAAACGAAAAAGTATGGAAATTATTCAGTTGCAAAGCATTGATGCCTATAATGAACTGTACGGGCTTTCTACAAAGCATCCGATGGTGGCGGTGGTCGACCTGAAAAAGGCCAGGCACGCAGTGAATCATGTGAAAATGAATTACGGAGTTTATGCCCTGTATCTTAAAAACGACATCAACTGCGTACTGAAATACGGCCGTAAGAATTACGACTATCAGGCGGGAACCATTGTCAGTTTCGCTCCCGGTCAGGTGGTTGAAGCGGAAATGGCCGGAGAAGTTTTCCAGCCGGATGTGTATGGGCTGCTGTTTCATCCCGATTTGATTCACGGCACACCGCTTGCCGCCAAAATGCAGCGTTACAGTTTTTTCAGCTATGCACAGTCGGAGGCGCTTCACCTTTCGGAGTGGGAGAGGAATACCATCGTCGAATGTTTGAACAAGCTGGACCGCGAGTTGGATTATCCTGTCGACAAGCACAGTCGCAGTATTCTGTGTTCGCACATCGAGTTGATTCTTGATTATTGCCTGCGCTTCTACGACCGCCAGTTCTGTACGCGCGAAACGGTGAACAACAGTGTGCTGGCCCGTTTCGAACAGCTGCTGAACGAATATTTTTCCAGTGAAGAGAATATCCGCAACGGTTTGCCTACGGTGAAATTCTTTGCCGACAAGATTTGCCTGTCGCCGGGCTATTTCGGCGATATCGTCAAGAAGGAGACCGGCAAGACGGCGCAGGAGTACATACAGCAGAAAGTAATAGAACTGTCGAAAAGCTATCTGGTCGACAATCAGCTGAATGTAAGCGAAATTGCCTATTCGCTCGGTTTTCAGTATCCTCAGCATTTCATTCGTCTGTTCAAGAAGAATGTAGGCTGTACGCCCGGAGAGTTCCGTAAAGAACTTGCCGGCGATGCTGCCAAATAGCTGTGTTCGCATTTTGCTTTTTCGACTTGTTACTCCTCTTGCTAATGTGAGGGAAAGTTTGTACCTTTGCGCAGAATTTTTTAAGGTAATATGATAGCAGTAAGTAATTTGGGAATGCAGTTCGGTAAGCGTGTTCTTTTTCAGGATGTTAACTTGAAATTCACGCAGGGTAACTGCTACGGCATAATCGGTGCGAACGGCGCCGGTAAGAGTACGTTGATGCGCATTTTGTCGGGACAGTTGTCGGCCACTCACGGAACCGTGCAGCAAGGTCCGGGCGAACGTATGTCGGTTCTTAGTCAGGACCACTTCGAATTTGACGAATTTACGGTAATGGACACCGTGCTTCAAGGTCACACTGTGCTTTGGGCAATCATGAAGGAAAAGGACGAACTTTATGCGAAGGAGGACTTTTCTGATGCCGACGGTATCCGCGCTTCCGAGTTGGAGGAAAAGTTTGCCGAGCTGAACGGCTGGAACGCCGAAAGCGATGCGGCTGCTTTATTGAGCGGTCTGGGCATCAAGGAAGACAAGCACTACATGCTGATGAAGGACCTCAGCGGTAAGGAAAAGGTGCGTGTACTTTTGGCGAAGGCTCTTTTCGGAAATCCTGACAACCTGCTTCTCGACGAGCCGACCAACGACCTTGACCTTGAAACGGTGGCTTGGTTGGAAAATTATCTTTCAAACTTTGAAAATACGGTGTTGGTGGTGTCGCACGACCGTCACTTCCTTGACTCTGTCTGCACCCACACGCTCGACATCGACTACAATAAGATTTCCCTGTTTGCCGGCAACTACAGCTTCTGGTATCAGTCAAGCCAGTTGGCTCTCCGTCAGCAACAGCAGCAGAACAAGAAGGCTGAAGAAAAGCGTAAGGAATTGATGGAATTTATCCAGCGATTCAGCGCAAACGTGGCAAAGTCAAAACAGACTACGAGCCGCAAGAAGATGTTGGAAAAACTGAACATCGAAGAAATCCAGCCGTCTTCACGCCGCTATCCGGGTATCATCTTCACGCCTAACCGCGAACCGGGCAACAAGATTCTGGAGGTGAAAGGTCTTCAGGCATCAGTCGACGGCGAACTGCTGTTCAGCGACGTGAACTTTGCCGTTGAAAAGAACGACAAGGTGGTGTTCCTCAGCCGCGACCCGCGTGCCATGACCGCTTTGTTTGAAATCATCAACGGTAACCGCAAGGCAGATGCCGGTACTTACGAATGGGGACAGACCATTACGACTGCCTATCTGCCGCTCGACAATACGGCTTTCTTCAATACCGACATGAACCTTGTCGACTGGTTGAGCCAGTTCAGCACCGACACCAGCGAAATTTATCTGAAGGGCTTCCTTGGTAAGATGCTGTTCTCGGGCGAAGAAGTATTGAAAAAGGCGTCTGTGCTTTCCGGAGGTGAGAAGATGCGCTGTATGATTGCCCGCATGATGATGACCGATGCCAACACGCTCGTGCTCGACTCGCCGACCAACCACCTCGACCTTGAGTCCATTCAGGCGTTCAACAACACGTTGCAGTCGTTCAAGGGTAATATTCTGATGTCGTCACACGACCACGAATTTATTCAGACTGTCTGCAACCGCGTGATTGAACTGACTCCTAACGGCATCATCGACAAGATTATGGACTTCGACGATTACCTGTCGGACGAAAAGGTACAGGCTGCAAGAGAAAAGATGTACAACAAATAAAAATACAGGTTTATGGTAAAACATATCGTGGCATTCAAACTGAAAGGTACTGCTGAAGAGCGTCTTGAAGTGGCTAAAAAATTCAAGGCTGCCTTGGAAGCACTGCCCGGACAGATTGAAGTGCTGAAAAGCATCGAAGTGGGATTGAACGAGAATCCTGCCGAATCGTGGGACGTGGTTCTTACTGCTGTAGTGGAAAAGATGGAGGATGTGGCTGTCTATGCCAAGCATCCGGCTCATGTGGCTGCTGCAGCATTGTTGGGCGACAACAAGGAACTTCGCGCTTGCGTGGACTATAATTGCTGATAGCAATAGAACAAACTGAAAGAAACAACGGCGTTCCGGCGAAAAAACGGAATGCCGTTGTTTTCTTTTGTGATATTTTTTTGCCAAATCCTTGAAAATATGTCGGCATTCTTTTTCGCTGTGTGATTTATTTTCGTATTTTTGTCCTATAAAAATCCAAATATACCATTTGAAAATGAAAGCTACTTTGAGAAAAATGATGATTGTTGCCGCTATGGTAGTGGCGACATTCAGTGTGTTTGCTCAGCAGTTGCCGGAGTTGACCGACCCGAATGTGCGTATCGGTAAGCTCGACAACGGTCTGACGTATTATATCCGTCATAACGAGCATCCGAAAGGTTTGGCCAATTTCCATATCGCACAGCGTGTGGGCGCCGTGCAGGAAGAGGCAAACCAGAACGGTTTGGCGCACTTCCTGGAACATATGTGTTTCAACGGTACAAAAAATTTCCCTGACAAGTTGATGTTGAACTGGTTGGAAAGCATCGGTGTTAAATTCGGAGCCAACTTGAATGCCTATACTTCAACCGACCGCACAGTATATGAAATTACCAATGTGCCGACTGCACGCGAAACCGTGGTGGATTCCTGCTTGTTGATTCTTCACGACTGGGCTGATGCCTTGACGCTTGCAGATGCGGAAATTGAAAAGGAACGTGGTGTTATTCATGAAGAATGGCGCGTGGGCAACGGTGCCATCTCGCGTATTCTCAACCGCAACGGTGAAACTCTTTACCCGGGTACGAAATATGCCACACACAATGTCATCGGTTCGATGGATGTTGTCGACAATTTTGAACCACAGGTGCTTCGCGACTACTATGAAAAATGGTATCGTCCCGATTTGCAGGGCTTGATTATCGTTGGTGACATCGATGTTGACGCTGTTGAACAAAAAATCAAAGAAATGTTCTCGCCGATCAAGATGCCTGAAAATCCGGCAAAATTCGAATATCACATGGTAGGTGACAACGATGAACCTATCATCGTTTCCGACAAGGACAAGGAAATGCCGATTAATTTGGTTTTCGTTGCTCAGAAGTTTGACAAGGTTCCGCGTGAAATGCGTAATACTGATGCCAATTTGGTGAACAACTATGTGTTCTACGTAATTGGCAAAGTGTTGACCGACCGTTTTACTGACATTGCTCTCAGCCCAGACGCTCCGTTCGGCGGTTGCTCTGCAAGTGTTGATTCTTATTTGTATGCTACAACCAAGGGCGCTTTGCTTTCTCAGGCAGTTGTCAACGACAAGGGTTCGGAAGCAGCTTTGCGTACAGTGTTGACTGAGTTCAAGCGCATGAGAGAATACGGTGCTACAGCTACGGAATACGACCGTGCCCGTACAGAATATCTGAGCATGCTTGAAAACCGCTATAACAACCGTGCAACGGACAAGAACGACGTGTATGCCGAAACATACATCGAAAACTTCATCGACAACGAACCGATTGCCGACATCGATTATGTTTACAACAAGATGAAGGCCATCCTTCCAATGATTCCGGTGGAAGCTGTCAATCAAGTGGCAGCACAGTTGCTGACTGACAAAAACTTGGTTGTCCTTTCAGCTTGTGTAGACAAGGAAGGCGTGAAAGTTCCGACGGTTGAGGAACTGAAGGCTGTTATCGACGAAGTGAAGGCGGCTAAGGTGGAAGCCTATGTTGACAATGTGTCAAACGAACCGTTGATGAGCCAGCTCCCGACTCCGGGCAAGATTGTCAAGAAATCGGAAAACAAGGTGTTGGGCTATACAGAACTCACGTTGTCGAACGGTGCGAAGGTAATGTTGAAAAAGACTGATTTCAAGGACGATGAAATTCGTTTGAAGGCAGTGAGCGAGGGTGGTGCCTCTGTTTATCCGGCAGCCGACTATCCAAGCGCTATGCTTGCCGCTGACGTGCTTCCGACAACAGGTTTGGCTCAGTTCTCTTACACTGACTTGCAAAAACTTCTTTCCGGTAAGCAGGCTTCTGTGTCTCCGTACATTTCTGACTACGAAGAAGGCATGACAGCCAAGACAACACCGAAGGACTTGGAAACAATGATGCAGCTGTTGTATCTCAACTTTACTCAGGTGCGTGAGGATAAGGCCGCTTACGAAACAGTGAAGAACTTGATGCTCTCACAAGTGGAAAACATGTCGCACGATCCGCAATACGTATTCCAGGATTCTTTGGTACGCAACCTTTACGGTCACCATCCGAAAGCAATGATTCAGAACTATGAAATGTTCAGCAAGATGGACTACGACCGCATGGTGGCTATCTATAAGGAACGTTTTGCAAACGCTGCCGACTTTACTTTCATCATCGCAGGTAACTTCGATGAAGCTGAAATGGAAAAATACGTAGCTCAATACATTGCTTCACTTCCTGCCAAGGGTAAGGCTGAAAAGGCTGTCAACGATGGTAAGGCAGTTGTGAAGGGTAAAGTGAACAAGACATTCAAGCAGAAGAGCGAAAGCAATCTGGCTATGTTGGCAATGGTTTGGACGGGCGATATCGACTATACGCTTGAAAACAAGCTGAAAGTGAGCATCGTCGGACAGTTGATGGCAAACGAATTGCTCAACAGCGTGCGTGAAGACGAAGGTGCTGCCTACAGTCCGTATTCAGTTGGTAGCGTAGGTACCAGCTATAAGGACTATTTCGTTATTCAAACTGCCTTTGCTTTGAACCCTGACAAGCGTGAAAAGAGCGAAAAGGCAACAATCAATAGCCTTGAAACTTTGGCAAAGGATATTCCTGACACTGAGTTGAAGAAGATGAAGGAATACATGCTGAAACGTTACGACGAGCAGGTTCGCGAAAACGGTTATTGGTTGGGTGTAATGGAAGATGCCGCCATGAACGGAATCGACTCATACTCCGACTATAAGAAAATCATCAACTCGCTTACAGCAGAGCAGATGGAAAAATTCGTCGGCCAACTCTTGAAACAAGGCAACCGCTGCGAAGTTGTCATGCTTCCGGAATAGGTGTTTAAACTTCTGAGATAAATATTGCGACACCGATACTGTGTGAAAGTATCGGTGTCGTTTTTTGTGGGGGATAGTAAAAAAAGCAGGACTCCAAATCAGCTGGAATCCTACTTTTTGTGTTTTGTTCTGTGTCGTCGGATTATTTGTTGGCGAGCGGAGCCGGTGTGTTGAACACGCGGGCGGCAAGTTCTTTGTCGAGCGTGTAGATGCCGAAACCGTTGTCACCGATAAGGCGGAGGTTGTCAATGTAGCCTTGTGCAGTCTTTTCTTCTTCCACCTGTTCGTCGATAAACCATGTCAACATGCTGCGTGTAGCGTAGTCCTTTTCTTCCTCAGCGATAGCGTAGAGGTTGTTGAGGAGTGCAGTTACCTTGTTTTCGTGAGCCAAAGTAGCTTCGAATGCGTCCAATGCTGAGTTCCAAGTAGTAGGAACTGCTTCGATAGCACGAAGTTCTACACGACCGCCGCGGTCCTGAACATAGTTCATGAGGATTTCAGCATGAGCCTGTTCTTCTTTAAATTGAACTCTGAACCAGTTGGCGAAGCCGCTTTTGCCTTCAGCTTCAAAATATGTCGACATTGACAGATAAAGATATGCAGACCAGAATTCTGCATTGATTTGAGCGTTGATAGCTTCTTCAATTCTTTTGTTTAGCATTTTGTTATGAGTTTTAAAGTCATGGCACAAATGTACAAAAAAATAGTGGATAAAGCGTATAAAAAAATAAGGTCATGCGTTTCACAACGTATGACCTCCAGAGTCGTTTATTTTATATGTGTTGCTTGTGTCATTACTAAAATCATATATGCACAAAGGCATCTATGAACTGCAATCGGCTGAAGCATGCTTCATTGGTTGCATTCCTTTGAAGATTCAAATGTGTATTGGAGAATGGATGGAAAGTTTGCCTGATTCAGGCGGAAGCAGTATTATGACTGCTGAAAATGATTGAAAAACAGAAATCTTTCACTATCCATTCATAGTTGAATAACTTCATCGGTTGCAGTGACTGCACAAAATTACATATTGATTTCTCATTACCAAAATGTTTGCTAATTCCTTGTCTATAAAGAAAGTTAATTTTAACTTTAATTAATTCCTAGTTCAAAAGATCAAGAATATCTTCAGGTTTGTCAACAATATTATCGGCAAGATATTCCTGCAATTCCGCACGACTTCGGAATCCCCAAGTGACACCGACGGAATCCACGCAGGCACGGCGCGCCGTTTCCATGTCAACACCTGAATCACCAACATACAGTACATCTTGTTTCTGTATAAGAGCTTTTCCTAAAATACTGAACACTACCGATGGGTCGGGCTTGACGGGAACGCCTTCCCGCTGACCTTCGACGGCCACGAAACTGATGTTGGGAAAGAAATGCTTGACAAGCGCCTGCGTAGCTTCGATGTATTTATTGGAAGCAACGGCCATTTTGATGCCTTTCTGCTGAAGGGTTTCGAGCAGTTCGGGAATGCCCGGATAGGGCACCGTCAGGTCGGTGTTGTGCACGTTGTAGTATGTTTTGAAATCCTTCTTTATGCGTTCAATGTTTTTGTCGGTACGCTCAGTTTCCGGAAGGGCGTGTTCGATAAGCTTGCTCACACCGTTGCCGACAAGCATGTTGTATTTTGACAATTCGTGTTCGGGATATCCGTTGAGGCGGAGCGCATAGTTGGTGGCTGTTCCGAGGTCGGCGATTGAGTTGATGAGTGTACCGTCCAAATCGAAAATAATCAGTTCTTTCATATGCAGTGTATTTTGAAGTAATACTTTTTTAGAATGGGTAGCCTACGGAGAAGTGCAGGGCGAAATCGCGTTTGAAGTTCGGATGGATAAGCGGAACTCTTTCCTGGCCTTCTGCCGGATTGTATGCCTTCATACCGCCATCGAGACGGATAAGGAAATAGTTGAAGTTCATGCGGAGACCCAAGCCGTAGGCTGCTGCTATCTGTTTGTAGAATTTGTTGAAACGGAATTCTCCTCCCGGTTGGTTTTCGTAGTAGCGGATTGTCCAGATGTTTCCGGCATCGATGAAGGCTGCCAGTTCAAACACCCAGAACAGTTTTGCCCGATATTCCAGGTTCATGTCCAGGCGGATGTCGCCACATTGTTCCATGAAGGAATTTACGGAGTTGTTACCGTTGAAGCTACCCGGGCCGAGGGTACGTACCGACCATCCGCGCACACTGTTGGCACCTCCGGCATAGAACCGTTTTTCAAACGGGAGAATCGTTGAGTTGCCGTAGGGGATACCAGCACCGGCTCCGATGTGGAACACAAGGGAATTGCGGCGGTCGAAAGAGTGGTTGTACGAATAGTCGAAATTGAATTTGACGTATTGTGAGTACTGAATACCGAAAATCTTGAAGCCCTGTGTAGCCGGGTCGATTTTCTGGTTTGTCAGCCGTGAAAAGGCGTTCAGCAGGTTGCCGGCAGTTTCCATTCCCGCCCGGAATGTGTAGATGTTCGGCTGATAGACGAAGTTTCCGATGCCGGTAGTGTTCTTTTTGTTCGTGTAGTAGAACGAATAACCCAGACGCATGATGAAGTGGTCCTCATAGGAATAGCGTAGGAGCGGGTTGTCGGATTCTATCTCGTCGAGGAATGAATCCGTGATTTTCGGGAGGTAGATATAGCTGATGTCCAGCAGGTCGAACTGATGGCTGATCATGCTTCCGCGTTCCGTCCATTTGTATTTCCAGCCGCCTCCGGCTATCACGCGGGTGTATTCCGGACGTTCCTGATAGGAGAATGCCGTACCGAATTCCGTGTTGGCACGGATTTTCTGTCGGAAGCTCTTTTTGACGAACGGGAAGATGAATTTCGGGAAGTTGATGTTCACTTCGCCGGAATATTCCGCATAGCGGTTGTTGATGAGTCCCGACATGTCACCCGACAGGCTTTCGTAGTTGATACCCACTTTGCCTGTCAGCGTTTCCGAGCCGTGTGCCAGATTGCGGTGCTGATAGGTAGTCGATACGCCGAATCCCAAGTCGCCTTCCGAGTTGGTGCCTTCCAGCGAAACGGAAACGGTCTGCGATTTTCCTTTTGTCAGCAGGATATAGGTGTCGAGCCACAACTTTCCGTCGAATTCTCCGGCCGGTTCGAAACTGATGTTGATAAATTTCAAAATGCCGAGGCGGCCGAACGACTGATAAGTGCGGTCGACATCGGCGGAATTGTATTTTTCGCCCCGTTTGATAAAGCAGTTGTCGTCAATGATGGACGGACGGAGATACTTGTCGTCCTCATAGAGGATATTTATGCCTTTATGGGTGACGGTGTCTTCGTTCTGATAATCCTTGATGTTATGCTGTTTCGACGGGTCGTAGTTGGTAATGACGTAGATGTTGCGGATGTAGAACGGGCGGTGTTCCGTGTAGTTCTCTATCCGGCTGTTGGCATAAGGCGGCATCACGTTCAGCGTCAGGTCGACAGCCTTGCTGTTGGCGGTCGTGTCAGCTGTATAAGTGATGTATTCCTTGTTGAATCCGAAATATCCCTTTTTGCGCAGGCGTTCGGTGATGGCCTGCCGCTCTTCGTCGAGTTTTGTACGGTCGAAGAGGTCGTTGTTGTGCAACAAGAACTGCAGGGAATCCTGCATGATGAGCTTGTTGAGCGAATCGTTGGGGATATTGTAGCTGATGGAGTTGATGTAGTGCGGCTGTTTGGTAAGGATGTTGTAGTTGACTACAATTTTGTTCCTCTTAGAATTGACAACCGTGTCGACATTCACCTCCGCTTCCAGATAGCCTTTGTTGATGAGCGCCAATTTCAACTGGTTGGCTGAAGCCGTTGTCAGTGTGGAATCGTAGATGACGGGTGCCTGTCCCAGTCGGCGAATCCATTTGTTGTACCATTTTGTGCTGTCCTTGCCCGACATGTTGTAGAACGCCAATTGAAATTTCAATCCGCCGAAAATCTCGTGGTTAGGCGTTTGGCGCAGGAAGTTTTTCAATTGTTTTTCGTTGACAGTGTTGTTGTCGAGCACATTGATATGAACCTTGTTGACCAAATACTTTCCTTTGGGAACGTGCTTGGTCGAGCTGCAGGAAATAAAGAGCAGTAAAACGGCAACCCATGCCATTCTACAACAACAGCGTATTATGCGTTTAAACCTTTTGTTCACAGTCAGGCGTTTTGACATATCAAACTACAAAATTAGTATAAGTTGTCTGTTTACAAAAAATCGCAAAGCGAAAATATGTAAAATGCCGTCGGTTTTTCTGTTCTGAATTTCACCGAATCTTTATAGAATGCAGATAGGGGTTAAAACACAGCCACCCGCAGAGGCTCTCATTCTCTGCGGGTGGTGACTGTCGTTATCGGGTCGGCCCGGAGGGGCTGTCCCGTTTAGTTGTTTTCCGGACGGAGCTTGCGTACAGTTTCGCCGGCACGCCACATTTCGCTGTCGTGCAGTTCCTTCAATTCCTTTTCAAGTCCGGCACGGTAACCTTCCTTGCTGTTGGAGTCAATGGAACGTTGTGCTTCGTTTCCGCATGCCACTTCGTTGTAGAGGTCTTCAAACACAGGACGTGTTGCATCGCGGAATTTCTTCCACCAGTCGAGTGCGCCGCGCTGTGCGGTAGTCGAACAGTTGGCATACATCCAGTCCATGCCGTTTTCTGCAATGAGCGGCATCAGCGACTGAGTGAGCTCTTCCACTGTTTCGTTGAAAGCTTCCGACGGAGTGTGGCCGTGTGCGCGAAGCGTGTCGTATTGCGCAGCGAAAAGTCCCTGGATGGCACCCATCAACGAACCGCGTTCGCCTGTAAGGTCACTGTAAACCTCGCGTTTGAAGTCTGTTTCAAACAGGTAGCCTGAACCTACACCGATACCCAATGCCAGAACGCGGTCCTTTGCACGGCCTGTTGCATCCTGGAATACGGCGTAGCTGGAGTTCAGTCCGCGTCCCTGTATGAACAGACGGCGGAGCGATGTGCCCGAACCTTTAGGAGCAACGAGGATAACGTCGATGTCGGCAGGCGGGATAATGCCTGTGCGTTCCTTGTATGTGATGGCGAAGCCGTGTGAGAAGTAGAGAGCCTTGCCCGGCGTGAGGTGCTTCTTCAATTTCGGCCAAACTTCGATTTGGGCTGCATCGGAAAGCAGGTATTCGATGATAGTAGCCTTTTCTGCGGCTTCTTCAATTTCAAAGAGCGTTTCTCCCGGCACCCAGCCGTCGGCAACGGCCTTGTCCCATGATTTTGAGTTTTTGCGCTGTCCGACAATCACGTTGAAACCGTTGTCGCGGAGGTTAAGGCTCTGGCCAGGACCCTGGATTCCGTAGCCGATAACGGCGATTGTCTCGTCCTTCAAAATTTCTCTTGCTTTCTCTAATGTAAATTCGTCGCGGGTAACTACGTTTTCGTCAACACCGCCAAAATTAATGATAGCCATTGTAGTTAAAATTTTGTCGTTTTTATGTAAGTTGTTTTTGTAGTCTCTTATCTGTTTTCAAAAATGAATTTAGCCTTGCATACGGCTACATTGTCATGAACGATTTCTAGCAGGCATTCGTCCGTAGAGTCGTCGATGCCGATGGTTACTTCTTCGTTTTCGCGGCATTCCTTGGCAAAGGAAATTTCAAACCGGTGGATGCGGTGCTTATCGTAGAAATCCACATTCCATTGGTTGAGTAGCACGCCGATATAGCGCAGCGTGTTCACATGACGGTTGAAGTCGATGTCCGACGAGCGGAATGTGTAGCTGCTTTCCCGCAGATGGTTGACGGTCTTGAACCTCGACTGGCGTTCGATGGGGCATTCCTTGGCCAGAATGTTGTCCCTCATGAATTCGAATGCCGTAATGTCGCAGCTTGAGCGGGTAGTGATGTCGATTACTGCCCAAATGGTCCGGGCGTATCCCAGCACATTGCCGTTGTCGTCTTTGATTTCAATGTGGCGTTCCGAAAAATGGCGGTTGTAGTTTTCCACCCATGTGGTGAGCGTATAGTGTTCGCCCACTTTCGGAAAGCGTGTCATTTCGATTGCCACTCTTGAGAGCACCCACGCCTGGTTGTGCTCCAGCAGTTTTGCGTAGCCCACGCCCCAGTAGTTGGCATGGAAGGTGGCAATTTCGATAATTCTCGAAGCCAGGAGCTGTAGCGGCATTTCGCGCTGTGCGTTGCATTCTCCGGCTGTCAGCATATGGCGGCAGCTGTAAAGCTGCTTACTCTCTGTAAGTACCATTAAGTTCTTCTTCTCTCTGTTTTTGATGTTCAAGAAACATGTTCAGATATTCTTCCTTCATTTTCGTCACAGCCACACGTCCGCTTCTGACAAATTGCAGGATGCCGTATTTTTTCAATTCTTCAAACAGGACTTCCGTCTCCTTGTTCTGTCCGGTTTTCTCGATAACCGTAAATTCCCGGTTCATTTCGAGGATGCGGGCATTGTGGCGGCGGATGATAGATTCCAGTTCTTTTTCATCGAGCAGCTTGTCGGTCGGCACCTTGTAGAGTGCAATTTCCTGAAAAACCAGTTCGTCGTCGGTATAGTAGAATGCCTTGAGCACATCTATGCGTTTGTCAATCTGTGTTACGGCTTTTTCGATGACGCTTTTTTCACTCCATACGGTGATGGTGAACTTGTGGATGCCCGGAATTGTGGAGGGCGACACCGAAAGACTCTCAATGTTGAGGCTGCGTCGGGTGAAGATGATTGATATCTGGCTCAGCAGTCCGACTCTGTTTTCGGTGAATACGGTGACTGTATATAATGTTTTTTCCATCATGCGTCGGTTTTTTAGTTGTAGCGTTCGGTTGAATTTACCAATATGGTGTCGATGCCGCTTCCTGCCGGAGTCATCGGGAATACCATGCCTTCCGGCTTGATGTTCACGTTCAGCAGATAAGCTCCCTTGCAGTCAACCATTCTGCGGATGGCGCCGTCGAGTTCTTCACGCGTGCAAACGTCTTCTGCCTCTATTCCGTAAGCTTTGCAGATCAGCGAGAAGTCGGGATTGGTCATCGGCGTTTGGCTGTAGTGCTTGTTGTAGAACAGTTCCTGCCATTGGCGTACCATGCCAAGGAAATTGTTGTTAAGCAGGATGATTTTTACTGGCACCTTGAATTCCAAAATCGTACCCAGTTCCTGAATGGTCATTTGTAGGCCTCCGTCGCCTACGAAGAGGCATACTTCGCGTTCAGGTGCAGCGATTTTTGCACCGATGGCGGCAGGGAGTCCGAAGCCCATGGTGCCGAGTCCGCCCGAAGTCACGATGCTGTCGGGCTGCGTGTATTTGAAATAGCGTGCGGACAGCATTTGGTTTTGTCCTACATCGGTTACAAGTATGGCTTTGTTGCCCGTCGCTTCCGACACCTTGCGTGCCACTTCTCCCATGTTCATAGGGCCTTCCGCTGGATAGATTTCAGGGTGGATGACTTTTTCATCTTCTACGGCTTGCGGACGCTCGAAGGTTGCCAGCCAATCCTTGTGTGATGTTGCGGTGATTTGTGGCAAGAGTTGTTCCAATACCTTCCGGGCGTCACCGTGAATGGCAACATCGGTCGGAATGTTTTTGTTGAATTCCGAACGGTCGATGTCGATATGCACGATTTTCGCCTGTCGTGCATATTTGTTCGGATCGCCCGTTACGCGGTCGTCGAAGCGCATTCCGATGGCAATCAGCACGTCGCAGGCGTTCGTCGCCACGTTGGCGGCTATGTTGCCGTGCATGCCTGCCATGCCTTTGTAGAGCGGATGGTCGGTCGGAATGGACGAAAGTCCCATCAGCGTGTTGATGACCGGAATCTCGGCTTTCTCAGCTAATTCAACCAGCTCTTTTTCAGCTTTGGCAATCATCACTCCGTGTCCGGCGATAATTAATGGACGTTGGGCGGAATTGATGAGTTCGGCAGCTTGTTCCACTGCTTCCGGATTGATTTTCGGTGTCGGGTTATAGCTGCGGATGAAGTTGCACTTTTCGTAACCCCATTCCATCATTCCTGTTTGTGCGTCCTTCGTCACGTCGATAACCACCGGACCAGGACGGCCGCTTGCGGCGATATAGAATGCGCGGGAGATAGCCCAGGGAATGTCCTCGGCACGGCGCACCTGGTAGCTCCATTTCGTTACCGGCTGCGTGATGCCGATAACGTCGGTTTCCTGAAAGGCATCGCTTCCGAGCACCTTGCTGTCGACCTGTCCGGAAATTACCACCAAAGGCGTGCTGTCGGTCAGTGCGTCGGCCACACCGGTGATGATGTTGGTGGCTCCCGGACCGGAAGTGACGATGGCCACGCCGATTTTTCCCGATACGCGGGCAAAGCCCTGTGCGGCGTGTACCGCACCCTGTTCGTGGCGAACAAGGATGTGGCGAAGACGGTCGGTATAGCCGTAAAGTACGTCATATACCGGGATAATCGCTCCTCCTGGATATCCGAATATGGTCTCGATGTTTTCGGCGAGCAATGAGCGGATAATCGCTTCTGCTCCTGATATCTGGTTACTCATAGAGTGCTTCTTTTGTTGGTTAGTCAATCATTCTTACTCCGCCTTTATCGGCCGACGAAACCATGGCTGCGTAGGCTTTCAGGGCTTTTGATACTTCACGCTGCCGTGAAGTAGGTGTAAAGGCTGCTTTTCCGCGGCTTTCTTCCGCTTTGCGGCGTTCGGCAAGCTGTTCGTCGGTCAGTTCTACCTTGATGGTGCGCTGCGGAATGTTGATGTCTATAATGTCGCCGGTCTTCACCAGTCCGATATTGCCTCCGGCTGCGGCTTCCGGCGAAATGTGGCCGATGGAGAGGCCCGACGTACCTCCTGAGAAACGCCCGTCAGTAATTAGGGCACATTCTTTTCCCAAGTGGCGGGACTTGATGTAGGAGGTAGGGTAGAGCATTTCCTGCATGCCCGGTCCGCCTTTCGGTCCTTCGTGGGTGATGACCACTACATCGCCTGCCACAACTTCTCCGCCAAGGATTCCGTCGACAGCTTCTTCCTGCGATTCGAAAACTTTTGCCGTTCCACGGAAATGGAAGATGCTTTCGTCGACACCTGCCGTTTTGACAACGCAGCCGTCAAGAGCAATGTTGCCGTAGAGCACGGCAAGTCCGCCGTCTTTCACATAGGCGTGTTCAAAATCACGGATACAGCCTTTGGCACGGTCGGTGTCGAGTTCGGTATAGTAGCTTTCCTGGCTGCCAAGTTGCAGGTTGCGAACGCCACAAGGGGCTGATTTCCATAGTTTCTCGGCTTCCGGACCAAAGTCGCTTCCGTCAATTGCATATCGGCTGATGGCTTCTTCCAGTGTCAGACCGTCGACTCGTTTGCATGAAGTGTCAATGATATGCTGTTTGCTCAGAATGCTCATGATGGAAAGTATGCCGCCCGCACGGTTTACGTCCTGAATGTGGTATGCGGAGTTGGGCGCCACTTTGCAAAGTACCGGCGTGTGTCGCGAGAGTCGGTCGATGTCAGCCATCGTGAAGTCGGCTCCGGCTTCGTGGGCTATGGCAAGCAGGTGGAGCACCGTGTTGGTGCTTCCTCCCATGGCTATGTCGAGAGTCATGGCGTTGAGCATGGCCTGGCGGGTGGCAATGTTGCGCGGCAGAACCGAGTCGTCGTCCTCTTCGTAGTAGGCGCGGCAGTTCTTTACGATAGTTTCCGCCGCTTTGCGGAACAACTCTTTGCGGTTGGCGTGAGTGGCAACAATCGTACCGTTGCCCGGTAGTGCCATTCCGATGGCTTCGTTCAGGCAGTTCATGGAGTTGGCGGTAAACATTCCCGAACAGGAGCCGCACGTCGGGCAGGCAAGGCGTTCGAGGTTGCTGACGGTTTCGTCGTCTACAGAGCTGTCGGCTGAGTCAATCATTACGTCAATCAGGTCGAGTGCGCGGTTTCCAAGATGTCCAGCCTCCATCGGTCCGCCCGAAACGAATATCGTAGGAATGTTCAGGCGCATGGCTGCCATCAGCATGCCCGGCGTAATCTTGTCGCAGTTGCTGATGCACACCATTGCATCGGCCTTATGGGCATTTACCATATATTCTACGCTGTCGGCAATCAGGTCGCGCGACGGCAGCGAGTAGAGCATCCCGTCGTGGCCCATGGCGATTCCGTCGTCAATGGCAATTGTGTTGAACTCGGCGGCGAAGCATCCTAATTTTTCAATTTCCTGTTTTACGAATTGTCCGATTTCGTGCAGATGTACGTGTCCCGGCACAAATTGTGTGAACGAGTTGACAACAGCTATAACCGGTTTTCCGATTTGCTCCTCTTTCATTCCGTTGGCGCGCCATAGTGCTCTCGCTCCTGCCATTCTTCTGCCGGCAGTGCTGGCGGCGCTTCTAAGTGGTTTGCTCATTTTTCGCTTTATATTAACAAAAAACCTTTCCATATATTCATAAGGAAAGGTCAATAGTTACTAACTAAAATATAGGGTAAGAATCACCGTTCCTCTTTTGCCGGATTAATGACGACTAGAGAAATTAGAGAAATAATACCGATAATTCCTATGTTATTGTTTGCTTTCATCTTTAAATTGTAATTCCTATTACGATTGCAAATGTAAAGGGAATATTTTAAAATGCCAAATATTTTTCAACAAATATGAGGAAAATCTTATAAAATGATAGTAAAAGCCTGTAAATGTGGGCAAATGCATTACAATTTATTCGGAATTTTGCGGTTATTCAATAAAAATATTCGTGAAATACATAAAAAAATAGTAATTTTGCACAGAATTTTAAATACCTATAAATATTTGCGTTAAGATGGAATGGTTAACATCCTTGTTTACTGAGCCGACTATAGCACACGACATTCTTGTTTATGCCATTGTGATTGCCTTAGGGGTATTGCTGGGGAAAGTGAAGATTTTTGGCGTATCGCTTGGGGTAACCTTTGTGTTGTTTGTCGGAATTTTACTTGGTCATTTCGGATTCAATATCAGCAACGATACGTTGTTGAAGTTCATTCGTGAATTCGGTTTGATTCTGTTTGTTTTTTCAATTGGTATTCAGGTAGGTCCCGGATTCTTCTCTTCTTTTAAAAAGGGAGGAATGCAGATGAACCTGGTTGCTACGATCGGTGTATTGTTGAATGTGGGAATTGCCTTGGCTATTTTCTATTTTGATGATTCTCTGTCAATTCCTCAAATCGTTGGTATTCTTTCCGGTGCCGTAACTAATACTCCGGGATTGGGTGCTGCGCAGCAGGCATTGGACGGCATGGCCGACAAGTATCCGACAGGTGCCGACGACATGTCAATGGGATATGCAGCTGCTTATCCGCTGGGAGTAATCGGTATTATCCTTTCGATGATTTTACTGAAGATTTTCTTCAAAATCAAAGTTGACAAGGAGTCAAAGGAAATTGAAGATGAAAAGGAATCTAGCCAGCTGAAGCCTCACGTGGTGACCTTTATGGTGGAAAATCAGCTGATCAATGGTAGAAATCTGAAAGAACTTCACGATATCATCGACCATAACTTCGTTGTTTCCCGCGTTAAAAAGGCAAACGGCGAAGTAATTATTCCGAATGCCGACACCGTGTTGCATTGTGGTGATTCGTTGTTGGTGGTTTGCTCCGTGCAGGATGAATCAGTGTTCAGTTCCGTTATCGGTCAGGTGATTCAAGAGGACTGGGAAACTTCTCCGGGACTGGTTGTTTCACGCCGTATTCTGGTGACTAAGAGTGAATATAACGGTCGCAAGTTGGGTTCGATGCGTTTGCGCATGGGTTACAAGTTGAACGCTACTCGCGTAAACCGTGCCGGTGTAGACTTGCTTGCAAGCCCGAACTTGACATTGCAGGTGGGCGACCGTATCACAGTCGTTGGTAATCCTGACGATATCGACCGTTTGGCAACACGCTTGGGTAACTCCATGAAACGCCTTCACGAGCCGAACATGGTGACGATGTTTGTCGGAATTTTCCTCGGTATCGTTGTCGGTTCAATTCCTATTGCTATTCCGGGTATGTCGGCCGACCTGATGTTGGGTCTTGCCGGTGGTCCGTTGGTAGTGGCAATTCTTTTGAGCCGTTTCGGCTACAAGTTGAAACTTGTCACTTACACCTCTTCAAGTGCAAGTTTGCTGCTGCGTGAAATCGGTATCTGTCTGTTCCTTGCATCTGTCGGACTTGCTGCCGGCGAGAAGTTCTACGATACAGTGTTCAATGCCCAGGGCTTGCGTTGGGTAATGTGGGGTTTCATCATCACATTCATCCCGCAGATGGTGATGGGAGTTTTGGCAAGAGTGAAATTCAAGTTCAACTATCTGTCAATTCTCGGTATCATGTCAGGTAGCTATACCGACCCCCCTGCATTGGCTTATTCCAACAAGGTGGCAAACAACGATGCTCCTGCCGTAGCCTATTCTACGGTTTATCCGTTGACAATGTTCCTTCGAGTCGTCACGGCGCAGTTGATAGTACTGCTGTTCGCATAGCGAAGGATTACGATAACAAAAAAACACCTGCTGAAATCGTTTCGGCAGGTGTTTTTTTGTGTTTAAGGTTGTTATATTGCTGTAGGGACGCACCCCAGGTGCGTCCGAACTGTCAAGAAAGTATGTTTGGATATCTTTGTCGTTCCTTGTTGGACGCACCTGGGGTGCGTAAGCAGTGAAACCGGGGGATTATCCGAGTTTTTCCTTGAGGAATTTTCCGGTGTAACTTGCCGGGCATGATGCCACCTCTTCCGGCGTGCCGCAGCACACTACGTTTCCGCCGGCATTTCCACCTTCCGGTCCCATGTCGATGATGTAGTCGGCACATTTGATAACGTCGATGTTATGCTCGATAATCACGATTGTATGGCCTTTCGCCAACAGGCGGTTAAATGATTTCAGCAGCGTATTGATGTCGTGGAAATGCAATCCCGTAGTCGGCTCGTCAAAAATGAAGAGCGTGGGCTGTTGCTTGTCCATGCTGAGGAAATAGGCGAGCTTGATGCGCTGGTTTTCACCGCCCGAAAGGGTGGACGACGACTGTCCCAGCTTGATATATCCCAAACCTACATCTTGTAACGGTTTCAACCGCTTTACGATTTTGCTTTCAATCGAGCCTTTCGATGCTCCGAAAAATTCGATGGCCTGGTTGACAGTCATGTTTAGCACGTCGTTGATATTTTTGCCGTTGTATTCAATTTCGAGCACTTCCTGCTTGTAGCGTTTGCCGTGACAGCTTTCGCAGGGCAGGGTGATGTCGGCCATAAACTGCATTTCGATAGTAATCGTACCTTCGCCCTTGCATTCCTCGCAGCGGCCTCCCTCGGCGTTGAACGAGAAATAGCCTGCACTGAAGCCCATCTGCTTGGCTCCCTGCTGTTCGGCGTAGAGCTTGCGTATTTCGTCGAAAGCTTTCAGATAGGTGGCGGCATTGCTTCGGGTTGACTTTCCGATAGGGTTCTGGTCGATGAATTCGATGGCTTTCACCATGCTCAGGTCGCCCGACAGCGATGTGTAGGCGCCCGGTGCGTCGCCTGCTTCACCCATGTGGCGCAGCATGGCTTTATAAAGAATGTCGCGTACAAGTGTTGATTTTCCCGAACCGCTGACTCCCGTAACGACAGTCATTACTCCGAGCGGAAATTTCACGTCAATGCCCTTGAGGTTGTTGTGCGCTGCACCTTTGATTTCGATGAAGTTGCGTGATTTCCGGCGCAGGTCGGGCACGGGGATGGTCAGTTCGCCGGTCAGATAGCGCACGGTGTAGCTGTCCGTTGCCTTTTCCAGTTCCGACACGTTGCCCTGATAAATCACCTTGCCTCCCAGTCGTCCGGCTTCCGGACCGATATCAATGATATAGTCGGCGGCGCGCATGATTTCTTCGTCGTGTTCCACTACCACCACCGTATTGCCGATTTGCTGCAACTGGCGCAGTACGCGAATCAGTTTCTCCGTGTCGCGCGAGTGCAGACCGATGCTCGGCTCGTCGAGAATGTAGAGCGAGCCTACCAGACTGCTTCCGAGCGAGGTGGCAAGGTTGATGCGCTGGCTTTCACCGCCGGAAAGCGACGAAGAAAGGCGGTCGAGCGTCAGATATTCCAATCCGACGTCACACAGGAAGCTGATGCGGTTTTTTATTTCCGTGAGCAGGCGTTTGGCTATCATGGCATCGGTTTCGCTCAGCGTGAGGTTGTCGAACCATTCGCGCAGGTCGGAAATCGGCATCTTTACGATGTCGGCAATCGTACATCCGCCCACTTTCACGTAGAGCGCATCCTTGCGCAGGCGGCTTCCGTGACATTCGTTGCAGGTAGTTTTGCCTCGATAGCGTGCCAGCATCACTCGGTATTGTATCTTGTACTGGTTTTCTTCAATCATCTGGAAGAAGCGGTCGATGCCTTCCACTTTACGGTTTCCGTGCCATAGCAGGTCCTTTTCTTCTTCCGTCAGTTGGTAATAGGGACGATGGATAGGGAAACCGAGCGGAGCAGACGCATGGATGAACGCCTTTTTCCATTCGCTCATCTTTTCGCCGCGCCAGCACACTACGGCATCGTCGAACACCGACAGGGCCTTGTTGGGTATCACCAAGTCCTCGTCAATGCCCAATATCTTTCCGAAACCTTCGCATTTCGGACAAGCTCCGTAGGGGTTGTTGAAATTGAACATCTGGTCGGTCGGCTCGATAAAGGTCATGCCGTCTTCTTCAAAACGCTTTGAGAAACAGTGCTCTCGCACCGAACCGTCGGCCCATACCTTGATTTTACATTGGTCCATGCCCTCGTAGAACGCCGTTTCCAGTGAGTCGTTGATGCGGCTGATGGTGTCCGGGTCGTTGGCTACAGCCAGACGGTCGATGAGCAGGTTGCAGGCTGCTGTGTCCACTTTTTCCGTGCCGTCAATAATGTCGTCGATGGCATAAAAACTACCGTCCCATTCAACGCGCGAGAAGCCTTCCTTGCGGTAGATGTCGAGTTGCGTGTTGAATTCGCGTCCTTCCGGCACATTGATGGCAGTCAAAATGGCAAAGCGTGTACCCTCGGGATAGGTGGCAATGGTGGCAAGCACGTCTTCCACCGTATGCTTTTTCACCTGACGGCCCGAAACGGGGGAGTAGGTTTTGCCGATGCGGGCAAACAGCAGGCGCAGGTAGTCGTAGATTTCGGTCGATGTGCCTACGGTGCTTCGCGGATTTCGCGTGCTTACTTTCTGTTCGATGGCAATGGCAGGCGGCAGTCCCTTGATGTAGTCGCATTCCGGTTTCTGCATACGTCCCATGAACTGGCGCGCATACGACGACAGACTTTCCACATAGCGTCGTTGTCCTTCTGCGTATAGCGTGTCGAACGCCAACGACGATTTTCCCGAACCCGAAAGTCCGGTAATGACTACAAATTTGTTGCGTGGAATTTCTACATCAATGTTCTTTAAATTATTGACACGTGCCCCTTTGATTTGTATGCTCTTTTCTGCCATAAACTATACCTGCTGAAATAATTTACAAAGATAGTGAAAGGTGAGCGGAGAATAAAATAATGAAGCTTGTTTCAATTATTTTTTATCCCGAACCGCCGCCTATTTTATCGAAAGATAGTGAAAGTCGAATGCAGAAAAAACAAGCACGCTTGATTTTTTCTGCTGAGACGCATCCTATCTTCTCCAAAGATTAGAAAAGGTGAGCGCAGAGGCAAATGAAAACAGAGTTTTCAAGTTTGGCTATGCTGAACTGCATCCGATTTTGGATTAGATAGCGAACATCGAAATTTATATGCTTGCCAATTTAAGATATGTCTCCTTTTGTTCTTCTGTCCATAAAGATTAAAAGCCGAATACAGAGCAAGTAACTGGAATTTAGTCAATAGACAATAAAAAACGGTTGCGAAACAGCCATTTCGGAAACAGCGGTTTCGCAACCGGGTGCTAAAATAACAATAATAACTATTGTATTCTTCTCTTATTTCGAAAGTTGGGAAATATCTTTTCCGGTTGGTGACTGGAAGGCTTTCAGTCCGAACACGGGGAGCGAGGCGAGGGCAAACTCAACCAGTTCCGCTTTCAGGTGTTCATAGGGAATCCATTGGGTGTTTGCCGAGAAGCAGTAGATCTCTATCGGCAGACCGTGCTCGGTGGCTGGTTGCAGGCGCACCATCATGTGGGGTTCCGTTGTCACTTTCGGATGCTGTGCAATGTGGTTCTCCATATAGTAGCGGAAATAGTGGAGATTGCTTGGCTGTCCCACGGTAGCCGGGCAGTTTTTCACCAGTTTCTCGAAGCGCGCTTTTTCTTCCTCATCGCAAAAATGCACGCTGTTGACATCGATATAGAGGATTTCCTTTATTCTCCGCCGTCCGCTTTCCCACATGGCGCGCCAGTTCTGAAACGAATCGCTGACGAGCAGATAGGTCGGGATGGTAATGATGGTGTTGTCCCAGTTGCGGATTTTGACAATGTTGAGTGTCACTTCCGTCACGATACCGTCGGCGTTGAATTTATCCATTTTAATCCAGTCGCCGGGACGGAGCATGTCGTAGGCGTTGATTTGCACGCCTGCCACAAGGCCCATAATCGAATCCTTGAAAACGAGCATCAGAATGGCTGCCGAAGCTCCCAGACCGGTCAGCAGTACTTCCGGACGCTTGTCAAGAATAATGCTGAACATTAGAATCAAACTGATGCACACCACCACGATTTTCAGCATCTGGTAGAAGCCCTTGAGCGACTTGTTGCGCATCTTGTCGGACTCGTTGGTGATGATGTAGAACGTGGAGATAAACGCCAGTATCAGTTTTGTGCCGATGGCTATGATGAGCAGAACGGTCAGTTTGTTGACAACGTCGAGTATCAGCGGCTTGTCGTGGAAAGCCAGTGGAAGGAGCAGATAGAGGAGAAGTAGCGGCAGGAACTGGCAGGCAACATTCGTCACCTTTTCGTTCAGCAGATGGTCGTCCCAAGTGGCCGAGGTTTTTGAAACCAATTTTTGCAGAACGGGAACGACAACTTTTTTACAGAGCAGATAGACGATAAAGCACAGCGCAAGCACCGACACGACGATGATAATGCGGTGGGGCGTGTCGATTTGTCCGCCGGCCGTATAGCCGATTGTCTGATAGAAAGAATCAAGCTGTTCTGTCATAGTCCGTTACTTTTTGTCTTCCGGAGCAAACTCGTTTTTATAGTCGATAGGCACACGCGGATTTTTCATTGCGCGAATCCAAAGGATGATGCCGGCAATGATGAACGGAATGCTCAAAATTTGTCCCATGTTCAGAATCATGCCCACTTCGAAGTCTTCCTGCGGGTTTTTGATATATTCGATAAGGAAACGTGCCGTGAAAAGAATGACGAAGAACACACCCGTAATCAGTCCCTGACGTTCGCCTGCGTTGCGCTTCCAGTAGAGGAACATCAGCAGTCCGAACAAGGCAAAGTAGCAGAGAGCCTCGTAGATTTGTGTCGGGTGGGAGGGTACGCTGAATATCGGCTGTGCGCCCTGCATCCATGCATCGAGGTTTTCAATGAAGCGGAAACCCCACGGCAGGTTGGTCGGGTCGCCGTAAATTTCGTGGTTGAACAGGTTGCCCATGCGGATAAGTCCGCCTACCATGGCCACCGGAATCACCAGACGGTCGAGCGTCCACAGCACATTGCGTTTCGTCACCTTCCATGAGTAGAGACACATACCGAGCAGGATGCCGATGGCACCTCCGTGGCTGGCCAGTCCTCCGTGCCACACTTTCAGAATTTCGCCCGGATTCTGCGAATAGTAGTCCCAGGCATAGAAGAACACGTGTCCCAGTCGGGCACCGATTACCGTACACAGAATGACGTAGACAAAAAGCGAGTCTACCCAGCTTTGCTTCACGCCTTCATGCTTGAAGATTTTAGAAATGATATATACGCCCAATATAAAACCGATGGCGAACATCATGCCGTACCAGCGGATGGTCACCGGCCACGAAATCATATCAGGATTAAAAGTCCACGTAATGAAATTTGATATCATCTGATTGTAATGTTTTATGGTTCCACTTTAATTCGTAGATGCAAACTTACATAAAAATCTTTGGTTTTTCTTTATTTGCATGAAAAAAGGAAAGTTTTTGTCAGTAATTGAAAGTTTATGATTGTTTTTATATATATTTGTAAATGGAATGAGGGTTGCTCATTTCATTTACATGTTAGAAAAAGAAAGCGTTATGTCTTTATCTTGCGTGAGAAAAGCCTGAGAAACTTTACACAGAGACAAGATTTGGCATGATGGTTCTCCGCGCATATGCGTGGGGCTGCTATCTCCACATTTGTCTCTAAAGGTTTTCTCAGGGCCTACTCACAAGGATGTGGATGTGCAGTTCCACGCTTCGTGTTGTTTATAATCTCTATAGGAACTGGGAGATAGCGGAAAGCCTCAACCCGTTAGAGAGGGCAAATTAAAAACTTGTGAGTATGGCTCAAATGATTAACAGGGGAAAAGAATTGATTCGTATATCCCCGCAAACTGTAACCAAATTGGAGTATTCAACCAATGGTGGTAGAACATGGTCTCAACGTTATTTTGGTACATCATGTGGTGATTTCCATGATTTGACAGATAACGGAAGGGAAATTTTAGCACAAACCTCAAAAGGACTTTACTATTCTACAAACGAAGGTAGAACATGGTCTAAGCGTAATTAATGTGTTTTAGCTATGAGGGGGTGTGATTGTGACACGTCTCTCAAGCACACCCTCTATTATTTATTTTTCAATATTCCTTATGAGACTAACACAGAAAAAAGCCATTTTGGTTGTGGCAATATTGGTTGTTATAGCGTGTTTCTTTGCCGTATATTTGAGATTGTTTACCGGTAAAGAACTTTGGTACGAGATGTTTGCAGCTGTTTTGGGGGTTATCATTACCGCAGTTATAACAATGATACTTCTAAAAGGTCAAAGCGATGATGATGTAGAACGTGAGAGAGCTGCCAAAATTTTTGGGGAGAAACTTCGGATTTATCAAGACTACCTCCATACTTTATGTGATGTAATCAAAGACCATAGCCTTTCGGATGAAGAAAAAATCCGTCTCGAATTTCAAACTTCTTATGTGGCAATGCACTGTGATTCGAAATACATAGCGACAGTCAGTAATGCGGTCAAAGAGCTTATTGAATATTGCTGCCCTGATGAAGATGGAGAAAACTTGAACCGTAAAAATAAGAGTGGTTCACCAGACCCTTTATTAGACAACCTTTTTTGTATTGTAGAAGGCGTTCAGAAAAGACTTGTATCGTGACGATTTTATATTTGACGACAAACATAAACGAAGTACATTGGAAAATTTCTCAGATGCTTATCGTAATGCTAAAAGTAATAATCGTGATATAGAACAAGAACCACAACGTATATTGGTTGACTTAAATGTACTTTCTAATGCACTTACCAACATGGGCATTGATACTGCTTCTGAAAAGAAATTGAATGAACAGAATTCTGAGCAACAAGTTAAAACACCCCATACAGAAGATACAAGCATATGGGATTGTTCCTTATCTAAATGGAGTGAAGAGGGTTGGCATATTGAAGGAATGTCTGACCAATATGATGGTTTCCGTATGGAAAATAAAAATGGGAATCCCGGAGTTATTGAAGTCGGATTTTGGGAGGGGCACTATTACATTCAAGCAGCATATGATGGAGATTCTGATTTCTCTAAACCCTTGAAATGGGAAAAAGGAGGACGAAGAAGCCGTGGTACATGGTGGCAATACTTGCCAGAACCGTATTACGATATAGCAGAAGGAAAATTCGTAGAAACGTTTAAGTCAAACAAGGAATTGCAGCAATACATTATAAACAATGTAGAGCAATTGAAAGATATAATTAGCCGTCATTATCGTACAGCGACATGGGAAAATGAAGTAGGCGCTTATGATAATTGGAATATTTTTATTTGGTATTGGGACATCTTAGCTTGTGAACTGAATTCAGAAGAAGAAGGAACTCCCTATATGGATATTATGGAAGATGGGACAAGTGGTGAAGTCCTGATACAGTTTGCTAATCGAAAAGATAATATGGATTTATTGAAGAGCACTTTAAAACGTATGGGATGTCAAGACAAAGAGATAAATGCAGACGGATATGTTGTCTTGGAAAAAGTGAAATCTACAGACGCAAGTGTAGTTTCCGCAAGAGTAAAATATTGGATTGAGAAAATAACCGGCTGACTGACCAACATAACACAGGGAATCAAGATGAAAAGCTTTGTAGCAATTGACTTTGAAACTGCTAATCAGTATCGTTCAAGCGTATGCAGCGTTGGAGTTGTTGTCGTGAGGGACAATGAGATTGTAGACAAGTTTTATAGTCTTATCCACCCTGTGCCCAATTATTACTCATATTGGAATACACAGGTTCACGGGTTAACGGCTGATAATACACAATTTGCGCCTGATTTTCCTGAAGTATGGGCAAAGGTTAGTCCGCTGATAGGAGAACTGCCATTAGTCGCTCATAATAGTCCATTCGATGAAAGTTGCTTGAAGGCGGCATTTCATGCTTATGGGATGCCTTATCCCAATTATACATTTTACTGCACTTGCAGAGCTTCGAGAACTATTTTGGGCAATAAACTTCCAAATCATCAGCTCCAAACTGTGGCAGAATACTGTGGATATGATTTGGAAGACCATCATCATGCGTTGGCAGATGCTGAAGCTTGCGCACAAATAGCCATAAAAATATTGTATTTTTAATCTGTAATATTATGGAATCTACGACAATTAAAGCGTTATTCGGAAGACGTAATATCCGATTTGTTATTCCTGAATACCAACGAGCATACGCATGGGGAGAAAGGCAATTTTCACAGTTTATTGAGGATTTAAGGGAGTGTGACGAAAATTACTATTTGGGGCACTTTCTGTTTGAACAATGTGAAGATACCTTATATGTCATTGATGGACAGCAACGTCTGACCACATGCATTATCTTTTTTAGTGGATTAGTAAATACTTTTAAATATCGGCATGAGGAGTGGTGCAATGACGCAAATGCCGATAATATCAAGAACTTATTGGAGGACATTACCGACTACTATTTGAAAGATATAAGGCGCAATAAGCAGAAGTTCATGACTGTGCCTTATGACAATAATTTTTTTGTGGATGCAGTCATTGAATACAAAGAGTCCATTTCAAAAGAGGATTTGACATCAAAGTCAAAGATTGCCATGTATGAAGCACGCACATATTTTGAAACGGAACTTAGGAAAGTGTCTATACAGCAAATGCTTTCTTGGATTAGTACGTTGGAGAATGCATCCATTACCACTTTTATAGTCAAGGACAAATTGCAGGCGGCACAAATCTTCGCATACCAAAATGACAGAGGTAAGAAACTTACCAATCTGGAAGTTCTCAAAGCCTATTTCATGTTGCAGATTTTCCGCATAGAAAATAATGAGGATGATATCCACTATATAGAAAAGGCTTTTGAAGAAATATACCATAACATTGTCCTTGTAACTGTGGATGAAGATAATGTCCTTAACTATTATTGGAGGGCTGTGGGGCCAAAAGGATATTATAGCGAGAAAGTTGTAGGCGAGGTCAAAGATTGGCTAAAATCTGTCTCAAGAGAAGAACAAACAAAACAAATAAAGGATTTTGTTAATGGCCTGTCTAAAGCCTTTTGCTTTGTCAAGCAGATAGAACAAGACAATTCTTTTTATACCGCAAATTTGAAATGCCTGAATAATATGGCATTTTCGTATCCTATGCTCATTAAAGCTAAATTGTCAAATGTTAGTGATGAAGTATTCATGCGCCTTATCAAGTTGTTGGAAAATTTGACGTTTCGTCTGTTGGTTAGAGGTGGACGGGCTGATATAACAAGTAGGTTGCAGAATGTCATTCAAAATGCAAACGATACAGAAAGCTTTAATAACCAGATAGATTCTGTGAAATGGAAGCTTAACAATGATTGGTGGTGGGGGTATTGGAGCGATACAGAAATGCTTAACCACGTTAAGAGTGGTTGGTTTTATGGCAACCGTGTGGATAACTACTTGTTATGGAGATACGAACAATATTTGTGTAATGCCAATTATCCTACACCAAAAGTTTCTTATGCAGATGTAATTTCCAATGAAAGTATTGAGCATATAGCCCCACAGTCACAAGCCAATCCTTTAGAAAACGGTTACGGTATTTATGAGGATAAAGAATATCCTGAAGAGGGAATCGTTTCAGGTGAATGGATGAATAGTGTCGGGAACCTAATGTTGATGGCTGGACGGCAAAATAGTTCTTTGGGAAATCGTCCATTTGTGGATAAATTACAAGTCTATGGACGAGATAATTTACTGAACCAACAAAAAGAAATTATAGAGTTTGTAACCGATAAAGAACATCCTGTTTGGGATAAATCAAGTATAGAAAGGAGATGCAATAAAATTATTGCAGCTGTTAAAGATATTTGGAATCTGGACAAGATTTAAACAGGAGTAAAACTTAGGTCTTGTACTTCTCTTGATAATGTTTGACTGTTTGTCATATTTTATTCTGTAGGCTAATCCTTCTTTTCGGGGAATTGGGGGACGAGGCGCATGAGGCGGCGGATTTGTGCCTGGCGTTTTTTCATGTATCTGGAGGGGTGTGCGGAGTTGAATTTCCGCGGGTTGGGCAGGGTGGCGGCTATCAGGGCACATTCGTTGGCCGACAGGTTGTCGGCGTCCTTGTTGAAGTGTTCTTCGGCTACGGCCTGCACGCCGTAGATGCCGTCGCCCATCTCAATGGAGTTGAGGTACACTTCCATGATGCGCTCCTTGCTCCAGCAGATTTCGATGAGGACCGTGAAATAGGCTTCCAGTCCTTTCCTGAGCCATGATGATGAGGGCCACAGGAAGACGTTCTTGGCCGTTTGCTGCGATATGGTGCTTGCGCCGCGTTTCCGCTTGCCGGATTCCCGCTCCTTGATGGCTTTCTTGATTTCCACGAAGTCGAAGCCGTGATGCTCGGCAAAGCGGTTGTCCTCCGAGGCGATGACTGCCATCGGCATGTGGCGTGACATTTCGTCGAGCGACACCCAGTCGTGTTTCAGCTTCAGGCTTTTGCCGTCGGCCAGTTGCTGCACGCAGCGTATGCCCATGAGCGGAGTGAAATAGACGGGTACGAAACGGAACAGAATGACCGAACCGATGGAAAGAATGAAAAACCAGACCACGAAAAGACGGATGAACCGCCACAGTTTTTTCTTGCGCATAGAAATGATATGAAAAAAGTGGAACTACCTTTTTGAAAAAAGACTGCATTCTGCGGAATACAGAATGCAGTCTTTACGCTGTATCGTTTTCAGTGTATGACTTCTTACAATGCCTTTACGATTGCTTCCGTGTCGCGGGCAATCATATATTCTTCGTCAGTCGGGATGACTACGACGCGAACTTTTGAATTCGGAGTGCTGAGCTCGATTTCTTCGCCGCGAGTCTTGTTCTTTTCAACATCGAATTCGATGCCGAGGAAGGCAAGCTGCTTGCAGATGCGTTCGCGTGTGCCTGTCTGGTTTTCGCCGACGCCGCCTGTGAACACAATCACGTCGACACCGCCCAATGCAGCAGTGTAGGCACCGATATATTTAGTGATGCGGTATTCGTACATGTTCAACGCCATGATGGCACGTTCGTTGCCTTCTTCCACAGCCTTTTCAATGTCGCGCATGTCGGAAGATACGCCTGTCAGACCTGCCACACCGCTCTTCTTGTTGATGAGCGCTTGCATGCCTTCGTGGTCGAGGTGTTCTTTCTGCTGGATGTAGAGAAGGGCTCCCGGGTCAACGTCGCCGCAGCGAGTACCCATAATCAGACCTTCGACCGGAGTCATACCCATTGATGTGTCGACCGACTTGCCGTCCTTGATGGCAGTGATGGAACCGCCGTTACCGATGTGGCAAGTGATGATGCGCTGTTTTTCGTATTCCAGACCGAGGAAATCGCAGGCACGGCGGGAAACGTAGCGGTGGCTTGTTCCGTGGAAGCCGTAGCGGCGAACGCCGTATTTTTCATACATTTCGTAGGGCAGGCCGTACATGTAGGCGTACGACGGCATTGTCTGGTGGAAAGCTGTATCGAATACGCCCACTTGCGGCACGTCAGGAAGGATTTCGCTGATAGCGTCGACACCGGCAATGTTCACCGGGTTGTGGAGCGGAGCGAGGTCGTAGCATTCCTTAACTTTGGCGATTACCTCGTCGTTGATGAGAACGCTGGAGTTGAATTTTTCTCCACCGTGAACGAGGCGGTGGCCAACGGCTTCGATTTCGTCAAAATTCTTGATGCAACCGAATTTTTCGCTTGTCAGGTTGTCGAGAATGATGCGGATTGCCACATTATGGTTAGGCATAGAAGCGTTGATAGTCACTTTCTCGCCGTTGTATTTGAATTTGAGGAAAGAGTCGGGGAGACCTACTTTTTCTACACCGCCTTCGGCAAGGATGTTCTGTTCGTTGCCTGAAAGTTCGATGAGTTTGTATTTTACGGAAGAACTTCCGCAGTTGAGCACTAATATTTTCATTTTGCGTTGATGCTTTGGTTACAAGTGATGATGACTGTTTTATAGATGTCTTCCGGGCTGCAGCCGCGAGAAAGGTCGTTCACCGGACGTGCCAGACCTTGGAGTACAGGACCTACTGCCTGTGCACCGCTCAGACGCTGAACGAGCTTGTAAGTGATGTTGCCCACTTCGAGCGACGGGAATACCAGTACGTTGGCAGTTCCGGCGATGTCGCTGTTCGGAGCCTTGCTCTTGCCCACTGAAGGAACGATGGCTGCATCAGCCTGCAATTCGCCGTCGAGAGCCAGTTCCGGAGCCATTTCCTTGGCGATTTTTGTAGCTTCGATGACTTTGTCCACCATTTCGTGTTTTGCGCTGCCTTTGGTTGAGAAGCTGAGGATGGCAACACGCGGGTCGAAACCTGCCAGATCCTTGGCTGTCTGAGCCGATGAAACGGCGATTTGTGCCAATTCTGCTGCAGTCGGATTAGGCACTACTGCACAGTCGGCAAAAATCAGCATGCCGTCCTGGCCGTAAGGGCAGTTTTCCGGAAGAAGCATAAGGAATGCGCCGGAAACGACACTGATGCCTTTTTTCGGTTTGATGACCTGGAATGCTGCGCGGAGCACATCGCCGGTAGTGTTGAGTGCGCCGGCAACCTGTCCGTCAGCTTCACCGTTCTTGATGATGAGACAGCCCAGATAAAGAGGGTTGAGAACGGTTTTGCGGGCATCTTCAATTGTGATGCCTTTTGATTTGCGGAGCTCATAGAAAAGTTGTGCATACTTTTCAGTTGCTTCTGTATTTGTCGGGTCTACTACTGTAGCCTTGTCGATATGCTTGAGTCCGAGTTCGGCTGCTTTAGCTGTTATTTCTGCGGGCTTTCCGATGAGGATGATGTTGGCGATTTCATCACGGAGAAGCATGTCGGCTGCTTGCAAAGTTCTTGGTTCTGTGCCTTCTGCAAGGACTATTCGTTGTTTGTTCTGTTGCGCTGTTTGGATCAGCTTGTCAAATAAAGCCATAATTGTTGTATTTTTTGCTATTTGCAAAATTATAGAATTAAAATGTAATGAACCATAAAATTTCCATGAATTTGTGGAAATCCAGTATGAAAAAATATTAAACCGTGGAAAAGTGTCAATTCTGCAAGAAAAGTGCTTTAAAGATTTGTTGGTTTATGAACTTTGTGTTTATTTAGCACCCAAAATTTTTTTATGGACTTAATACTATGGCGAAAATAAAATATACACTGGAATTTGAAATGAAAAGCACTCCCGTGCCTTTGCTCTGGTCGTATCTGGCAACTGCCAACGGACTGAAGGAGTGGTTTGCCGACAATGCAGAGATGCACGGAAAGGATGTCGTTTTCTCGTGGAAGGGAACCGAACAGCCGGCTACGATAATTGCGATGCGTACGGAAAAATATGTGCGTTACCGCTGGAAGGACGAGGACGACAAGTCGTATTTCGAACTGAGGGTTGACGTGTCGGAAATGACCGATACTACGTTGCTGACCGTGACGGATTTTGCCGAACCCGACGAGCTCGAAGAATCGAAAAATCTGTGGAACTATCAGGTAGAAGTATTGCAGCGGCTGCTGGGCTGCTGATTGCCTGAACGTTGAAAGGATATAGGAGCACATTCCGACACAGCCACGTGTCGGAATGTGTTTTTTTATTTATAGTCTTCCAAACATACGGACAGTTTTGCTTATATTCTTTTTTGACAGAAGAACAAAAACGGCTGATAAGAATATACTCAAAAGTATGTCTTTATGTCCTTTTGTCCGATTTTTTTGACAGTTTGCTATTTTTTGGAGGGGAAGCATGGTGGGATGTGCTCCCCTAAGATAGGGGAGCCGTCGCTAGCGACTGAGGGGTATGAACGTCAGCAAAGGGTTAGCGTCTGTAAACTGTAAACCATAATCTGTCAACCCTTCGACAGCGTTCATACTCCTCCGGGCTTCGCCCACCTCCTCTATCTTAGAGGAGGACATCCTTTGATAACATCCTCAAAATTATGCCCTTTTGTCCAATTATTTTGACAGAAGAACAAAAAGAGCAAAAATTCCCCTGTTTGTCGCGAAAAAAATCTACCGGCAACTCTAACCTATAACCCCTAACCTCTAATTGATTCTTTTGGCCTGTCGTTTCGGGTGGGAACGAAAAAACGGACACCTGTCTGGCAGATGTCCGTTTCGGAGTATATAAGTCTGAATGTCTGTTATTCTTCCTTGTTTTCTTCGGCGTAAGCCTTGAGCAGTTTTTCCTGAATGTCGCCCGGAACGAGTTCGTAGGACGCAAACTTCATGGTGAAAGAAGAGCGGCCGCCTGTGATAGAGCTGAGGGCAGTAGAGTAGGACGACATTTCTTTTAACGGAACGCGGGCTGTGATTTTTTCAAATCCCTTTTCGCTTTCCATGCCCATGATGATGGCACGGCGTCCTTGCAAGTCGCTCATCACGTCACCCATCTTGTCGGACGGAACGAGTACCACTACATCGTAAACCGGTTCCAGAATCTTCGGGTTCGCATTGCGGAATGCTTCGCTGAAGGCGTTACGTCCGGCAAGGCGGAAGGAGATTTCGTTGGAGTCAACCGGGTGCATCTTACCGTCGTAGATACAAACGCGTACGTCGCGTGCGTAAGAACCTGTCAACGGACCTTGTTCCATGCGGTCCATCAAGCCTTTCACGATAGCAGGGATAAAGCGTGCATCGATGGCACCACCCACGATACAGTTGTAGACAACGAGCTTGCCGCCCCATTCCAATGGAATTTCCTGTTTGTCGCGGATGTTCATGCGGAATTCCTGTCCGTTGAATTTGTAAACGTCCGGTTCCGGCATGCCTTCTGTGTAAGGTTCAACGATGAGGTGAACTTCACCGAACTGTCCGGCGCCGCCCGATTGCTTCTTGTGGCGGTAGTCGGCGCGTGAAGCCTTCGTGATAGTTTCGCGGTAAGGAATACGCGGCTCGATGAAATTGATTTGAATCTTATCGTTGTTTTCGATACGCCATTTCAATGTGCGGAGGTGGAATTCACCTTGTCCGGAAACGATAGTCTGTTTCAGTTCTTTCGACTGTTCCACAATCCATGTCGGATCTTCGAGGTGCATGCGGTTGAGCACTTCGTTGAGCTTTTCAGCGTCGGCTTCGTTCACCGGCTTGATGGCGCGCTGGAATTTCGGTGCCGGGTATTTGATGAAGTCAAACACGTGTTCGCAGTTCTTTTCGTTGAGCGTGTCGCCTGTGCTCACGTCTTTCATCTTCACGGTTGCACCGATGTCGCCGGCGTGGATTTCGTCGACGGCCGTACGGATTTGTCCGCATACGCAGAAAATCTGTGCGATGCGTTCCTTGTTGCCTGTACGCATGTTCGTAAGGTCGTCGCCGGCTTTGAGCGTACCCGACATTACTTTAAAATAGGAAACTTCACCGATGTGCGGTTCAACGGATGTCTTGAACACATATATGCTTGTCGGACCGTTGGAGTCGGCCGGAACTTCTTCTAATTTGGTGTCGACCGGAACTGGCATGTCGCTGACGAAAGGAACGACATTGCCGAGGAATTCCATCATACGGCGAACGCCCATGTCTTTCAGCGCGCTCACGCAGAATACCGGCAAAATGCTGCGGTCAATAAGGCCCTTGCGGATACCTTCGCGCATTTCGTCTTCAGTAAGAACTCCCTGGTCGAAGAATTTTTCCATCAGGTTTTCGTCGTTTTCGGCAGCGGCTTCCACGAGCAGCTTGTTCAGCTCTTTCGCTTTTTCCATCTGGTCTGCCGGAATTTCAGAAATGGTAGGAACACCACCGTCAGGACCCCAGCTGTACATCTTCATCAAAAGCACGTCAATCATGGCGTTGAAGCCTGTACCCGGGTTGATAGGATATTGAATCAGGACGATTTTGTTGCCGAACACGTCCTTCATTTGTTGGATAACGTTGTCGAAATCCACTTTGTCGCCGTCAAGCTGGTTGACAGCAAAGATGACCGGTTTCTGAATTTTTTCAGTAGTACGGAAAATATTTTGTGTGCCGACTTCCACACCATATTGGGCGTCGATAAGAAGAACGCCGGTGTCGGTAACGTTTAGAGCCGTAATCGCGTTGCCTACAAAGTCGTCGCCGCCCGGGCAGTCGATTACGTTGAGTTTCTTGTTCAGGAATTCTGCATAGCAGACAGTGGAGAATACTGTGTAGCCATATTCTTTTTCCACCGGGAAGTAGTCGCATACGGTGTTGCCGTTTTCGATGCTGCCTCTTCGTTTTATAACTCCACACTCGTAAAGCATCGCTTCTGCGAGTGTGGTTTTCCCAGATCCCTTACTTCCAATGAGGGCAATGTTTTTAATTTCGTTGGTTTCGTAAACTTTCATTGTATTAGAGAATATTAAAAAGTTAGTAAAAAATAATTTTCCATTTTCAGCAAATAAAAAACGCCCGAAAACGCCACCGGACTTCAGCTTGGGTTTCGCTTTCGGCCTTTTTCCTTTTGCTTTCGCAAAGTAGAAACTTATTTGTAAAATTCAAAGTAAAACACGTATGTTTGATAACATATTTCATATATTTAACCCAAATTGGTTATTAGACCGCCAAACCTGTTGGGCGGTTGGTGGGGTGTGCTTCTTAGTCGTCTTCCGCACTGCTGTCTGCATTTGGCTTCCCGCTTTTTCTCGCTATAGCCCTTCGGCAAATGCTAAAATAAAGTTGCCTGGCAGCAACACGAAATCCTCCACAAAAATTGATGGTCTGTTTGGGTTTAATCATTATTTTATTAGCAAAAAAATAATGATTATATATATTTGTCTATTGTGAATATCAGATATTTATATTATATTTGTATGGTATAGGAGGAGTCCTTGCACAAAGCGCAATTCTGCTTTCAATTTCAGTGTATTTGTAGCACATATTAGGATATATCTTCTATCACTACTGTCCACTAAAAATGGACAAGGTTAAAAATTAAATAAATTCGGTTCACTTGAATCATATCGGTCTTTGACATTTTTGAAATTCGATTTGTCAAACAAATCACTGAGATGTGTTTTGTCAGTCAGAGAAATTCCGAGTATTTGGAGAACTTCATAAATGCTGCGTTCTAATTTCATATCGTGTTGGACTATTGCTATCAAACAATAAGTAATTATCGCACAATAGATTTGTATGCGTACTGCGTTTTCCGATGTTCCCCAAAACTTTTTAATCCTGAGGTGTTGTTTTATCCATTTGAAGAACAGTTCAACACTCCATCTGTTTTGATAAAGTAATGATATCAACTCCGCAGATGCATCAAGATTATTAGTCAGAAAGATGTATCGTGTACCGTCTTCAGGATTCTCAACGATGAGTTTTCTAAGTTCCTCGGGATAATCCTTAGAACTTTTATAAACCGTAAAGCACCCGATTACATCCGAAACTACACCTTCCGGCAATCTTCGTTTCCAGGTTTTAGGCTTGATCCGTACGTTTGTTTTGGCTCGTACAACGAAGAAGGCACCTATACGATTTATCGTATTAAGGTTGCTGAAATCGTTATATCCGCGGTCGAATATGTAGTGCGCTCCAGATTCGTATGGTATCTCAGGCATAGTCTTTGAATCGTGAATATTGGCAGGTGTAATATGCACAAATGCAGGAACTTCCGCTTCAATATCGTAGAGCGTATGCAACTTTATTCCGCCTTTATGTTTGCGAAATTTAGCCCACTCAAACACTGACAGGCACAGATCAACCGTTGTAGAATCAAATGCATAAACATGACCGTCAAGTTCGAATATTTTATTGATTCTACGCCTGCGGGCCTCGGCAATCATGAATGTTGCATACTCTTCGAAGATACGGTAATTGCGTTGCTCATTAGCCTTACTAAGATTGCTCCGAGTTACAGACTTCCCGATTCCGAGATGGTAAAGTTTTCCAGCATGAGCTTCCATAGCCACAATCAAATCTCTGAGACTCTCTCGATTGGATAGCTGACCGAACATCATCGTAAGTAGTTGATTCCAACATGTATAACTCTTGATATATTTGTCGCCTTCATACTTTGTAACGATACGATTGAATTTACTTCGGTCAAGGAACTTAACTAATTGGGCAAAAATATATGGGTCTTTATGCATAACGGTCTGAAAATTACCACAAAAGTAAATTCAAATCCGTTCTCCCCAAAATCTCCTATAACAAATTGAATTTCAATAATTTCAAAGAACTTCTATGATTTTTTAGTGGACACTAATGATCTTCTATCATAAAACACAATTCTGCTTTTTGACTCTATATATTTTTTAAACCATAAACACGTACACTTATGAAAAAAATGTTATTCCTTCTGGCCTTTGTCATGGTGTATCTTGCCACCTGGGCACAAAGTAGCGACTTTCAAGAGGGCCAATTCTACTATTCCATCAATCGTGACCGACCTTCTGAAGTTTCGGTAGCCAAAGATTACTCTTACTCTTCCATTTCCGGCGAGATCATTATTCCAAGTACCGTCACCCATGGGGAATATACCTACACTGTGACAGGTATTAATGATAACGTTTTTTACAATTGTTCCGAAATCACTTCCGTCTCCATTCCCTCCAGCATGATAACCATAGGCTGGGATGTGTTCATAGGAACAGCCTTCTATAATGACCCTTCAAATTGGGTGGACAATGCATTGTATGTCGACAACTGCTTAATTGCAGTCAAACCCGAAGTGGCCGGAGCCTGTGAAATTGCAGAAGGAACAAGGGTAATCGGAGAGGGAGCTTTTTATAAATGTTCCTCTCTGACTTCTGTCACTATTCCTTCCAGCGTTATAAGTATAGGATATGGTGCGTTTATTGATTGTTCCTCTCTTTCTTCTGTCTCTATTCCTTCCAGCGTCAAATACGTTGGAGGAAATGTGTTTGATGGAACCGCTCTTTATAACGATGCTTCAAATTGGGTAGACAATGTATTGTATGTTGACAACTGCTTAATCAATGCGAAACGGGATTTAAGCGGAGCATACAACATAGCGGAAGGAACAAGAATTATTGCTGAGCAAGCTTTTAGTTATACAAGCCTTACTTCAGTCACTGTTCCTTCGAGTGTTGTCAATATAGGACCAAGAGCGTTTTATTCAATAGATAATCTTACTGATATCCAGGTAGAATCCGGCAATACTACTTATTTGTCAGAAAACGGAATCCTGCACAATGCCGATAAAACTGTTTTGTTGTGCTATCCGGAAGGGAAAAAGGATAGAACCCTCACAATCCCTGCCAGCTTGAGATGCTTTGGGTATGATGCATTTGATAATAATAGCTATCTGGATACAATTAAGTGGAATGCTGTCAATTTCCTTGATTTCACCGGTATCTCTGATTCTCCAGAATGGCGGTATATTTCAATGCTTGTCTTTGGAGAAGGAGTTGAACATATTCCGGCTTACCTATGTAATAACTTTTCTTCCTCTCTTTACTCCCTCACTATCCCGTCCACTGTCACCAGTGTAGGACAGGATGCGTTTGCCGGATGCGGAAACTTAACCGTATACAAGAATTATTCACAGCTACAGTTGCCAGATTTTTTAATAACAAGTTCTCCCAATTTGAAGGAATTGGTATCCCCCATTGAAAGCTTTTTCTTTCTTAGCTTGGAGGATCTTTCTTCTATCACCGGATTAAAATCTTTAACAGTCCATTCTTTGGAGAAGTTCGATAACAGGATGTATGACCGTGTACTTTCATTTGCGAATCTTCAACAAAATACGTTAACTTATATCGATATAGAAAGTCTCAGTCCTTATGATGATATCTATATTCCGGACAAGTGCTTCCTTGATTTCACTTTATTGGGAACTGCCAAATTGCCCAATAAATTGGAAAGTATCGGTTACAGAGCTTTTGAAAACTGCCGTATACTTCAGAAAGTCACTATTCCTGCATCGGTGACCGAGATTGATGACAGCGCCTTTGACAACTGCCGCAGCCTGAATGCCGTACACTTTGGCGGTTCAACGGAAGAGCAGGCCGACGACCCGGCAGCATCACAGTGCGCCCTGCAACGTATCGGCAACTGGGCTTTCTATAACTGTCACCAATTGCAAGAGCTCAACATCCCTGAAGGCGTCACGGAAATCGGAGATGCCGCATTCTATGGCTGTACATATCTGGAAGATCTTGTCCTGCCGTCATCCCTTCAGACTATCGGTGACAACTGTTTCTCCCTCTGCTCAAAACTGGAACGCATTATCGTGAACGCTGCCATTCCTCCGGCCATAGAGGCGAAAACTTTCTACGAGGTGGATCGCTCTATTCCTGTCTATGTGCCGAAAGGCAGTCTGGAAGCCTACAAGGCCGACACCTACTGGAGTGAATTCAGATTGCTGGACGACGACCCGGCTACGGTTATTTCGCCTGAAGCGGACAACTCCGGCTGCTACGCTGCCAACGGTATGATTTACAATCCAAACGGTGTCAGTCTGAACGTCTACAATTTGCAGGGCGTTTTGATCTACACGGGCAACGCTACCAAGATAGAAATGCCGGCAAAGGGTGTCTACATCCTCAAGACTCCGACAACCACCGAAAAGGTAGTGCTCTAATCCCGAACAGAAAAGGTCGTATTCCAAACATGGATATGACTTTCCTCGATAATCTAAACGGCATTCCGGCTACAAGGCCGGGGTGTCGTTTTTTCTTGCAGTGGCGTGCCGGGCCCTAATCTGCGGCATTGATAATTTTTACCGGACAGTAATGGCCGTTTGGGGTTTAAGCATAAAATATTACTTTTGCATTATGTCAGGAATTTATATACATATACCGTTCTGTAAGAGAAAATGTATCTATTGCGATTTCTATTCTGTGGCCGTTTCGGAAGAAAAGCTGGATGCCTATCTTGATGCGCTCGTCAAGGAATACCGTGTGCGGAAGGCGGAACTTGGCGGGTCGGCAGTTCGGACCTTATATATAGGCGGCGGAACTCCCTCGCTGGTGCCGACAGAGAAACTGGGCGGGCTGTTGCACGGACTGTGCGATGTGGCGGAACTTGAAGAAGTTACCATAGAGGTGAATCCCGACGACGTTACGCCCGTTTATGCCCGTGCGTTGGCTGAAATCGGTGTCAACCGTGTCAGCATGGGGGTACAGAGCTTCGATGACGGCCAGTTGGCTATGCTCAACCGCCGACATTCGGGGGCTCAGGCCGCGGAGGCAGTGGCTACATTGCGGCAGGCGGGTTTCAGCAATATCAGTATTGACCTGATTTACGGCATACCGGGCCAGACTTTGGAATCGTGGGCGCAGACTGTAGGCAAGGCGGTGGCTCTCGACGTGCCGCACATTTCCGCCTACAGCCTTACGTATGAAGAAGGAACACGACTGACCCGCATGCGGGATGCCGGAAAATTGCAGGAATGCAGCGACGAGCAGACCGTAGCGATGTTCGACCTTCTTGGCCGGGTACTGACCGAAGCCGGTTACGAGCAGTATGAAATATCCAACTTTGCCAAGCCGGGAATGTATTCCCGCCACAATTCTTCGTACTGGAACTTTACGCCCTATATCGGTCTGGGCGCTTCAGCCCATAGTTTTGACGGACGGATACGCCGCTATAACCCTTCCGACTTGCGGGGCTATATGGTAGCCGTCGGGGAAAGGGGCCATGCCTATAAAGAGGAGCAGGAAACGGCCGACGAACTCTATAACGAATGGGTGATGACAAGATTGCGGACGGTGTGGGGGCTTGACCTCGCCAACCTTCGCAGCCGCTTCGGCAACCGTCGTGCCGATTATGCCGAAAAGGTGTTGGCGCGTTTCGTCGATAGCGAAGACGTGGCAATCGAGAACGGTGTTGCCCGCCTTACCCATCGCGGCATCATGGTTTCCGACATGATTTTCCGTGATTTGTTTCTTGTGTAAAAATTGATGTCTGGTGCGTTTTTCCGTTGGAACTCATTAATGTTTTTTTGACAGAAGAACAAAAGGACATAATTTTGATGGCGCTATCAAAGGATGTCCTCCTCTAAGATAGAGGAGGTGGGCGAAGCTCGGAGGAGTATGAACGCTGTCGAAGGAGCTGACTGATGTCCATACCCCTCAGTCAGTGTTCATATCCCACAGCCGGTACTCATACCCCTCAGTCGCAAGCGACGGCTCCCCTATCTTAGGGGAGCACATCCCGCCATGCTTCCCCTCCAGAAAATAGCAAACTGTCAAAAAAATGGACAAAAGGACATAAAGACATACTTTTGAGAATATTCTTATCAGCTGTTTTTGTTCTTTTGTTCTTCTGTCAAAAGACTCAGACATAAGAACATAAGGACATAATTTTGATGACATTATTATCCGTTTTTTTTGTTCTTTTGTTTTTCTGTCAAAAAAATAATATCAGAAAAAAACTGTCCGTAGGTTTTTCTGCCTGAAAAATTCTGTTCTGATTAGAATATAAAAAACAGAAGAAACCCCATTGTGTGGAAGTTTCTTCTGTCTGTGGTTTATCTCGGAGTGTCCGAATTAACGTAGAGCCAATGCTGCGCCGTTGATGGCTTCCTGATAAGCGAGTACGCCGGCTTGTGAAAGTTCTACAATCTGGTAGTCGCCGTTGGCTGCCGGTACTTTCACATGGTTGTCGTCAACGAATGTGAGGAATGTCACTTCGCCTTCCGGAGTTGAAACTGACCATGAGTTGTCTTCTTCGTGGAAGTTGAGTTTCACTGTAGAAAGGTCCTGTTCGTTAGTGATGGTATATCCGTCCTTGTTCCATTCAACAAGGTAGCGGCCGTCCTGACCGTTCACCACTTTGCTGCCGTCGGCAATCGGGTTGCTTCCCGACCAGAATTCAACTGTGTTGAGGATTACGATGTCGGCCAACATGGTGATTTCATAAACCGGAAGAATCCAGAAACCGAAGAATACGATTTCGTTTACAAATTTATTTCCGATTTGTTGGTTCCATGACAATACTTTGTTTGACAGGGCAAAACTGCCGATGCATGACGAGAAAAGGAAAGAGCCCGCCAGCATAATTGCGCAAACTGATAAAGTTAATTTCTTCATAATTGTGGGTGTTAAGTATAGTTTGTAACAAATTTATGTAAAAGAAATAAGTTTTGCAAGCAAAAATGAGCTTTTGCTGTGAAATTTCTTAGCTGTAACGGCGAGACGGTGAATTTTGTTCTGAAGATTGGTGGCCAGAAAACGGGTTCCGCATTGACTGCGGCTCTTTTTTACTATTTTGTTGATACTATGTAATAAATTTTGCTACCTTTATGAAAACACTTTTTGAGCATGAAAAAATCATTGTTTCTACTATTTTTGTCAGTTCCATTAATTGCTTCTGCAAATATGGTTTGGCCTTCGCTATATATACTTTCTCAGGTTTACTGTTGGTATGTGATAGCATTGGGCTTAGTGGTGGAATATTTTGCCGTTAAGTTTTTTGGAAAAGTCACATGGGGAAAGTCGGCTATTATCGTTGCCTTAATGAATGCTATTTCTGCATTGGTAGGGTGGGTTTTGATTCCAATTAGTGGTATTTTTACGGAATTTCTGTTACTCCCGTTTGGCCAGGGTACTTTTCATTTATCGCATTGGATTGTGGACTATGTTTTTGTAGCTTTTGTTAATACTTGTATAGAAGGATTATCTATGAAATGGATTTTCAAGTACAAGTTCAAACGCATATTTTGGTGGCTTTTTGCAGCCAATGCTATCAGTGTAGCCCTTTCGGTACTGGTTCCTTTTTCGGAGTGGTAACTACGACGCAAATGGTATTAGCTGTAGCTAATATTTTTTGTAAAGATGGTACATTTTGAATACTTCCTGCACATAGCTGACGGTCTGCTTGCCGCGGAAGTAACCGTATTTGCACACTTCGTCGTTGTAGTATTCCGGATAGCCTTTCATGAGCAGGGCGTCGCTCACGTTGTTTTCCCATAATTGAGGATTCTTTCCGTATTTTGTGGCAAGGGCAATGGCATCGTAAATGTGCGCAATGCCTGAATTGTAGGCGGCGATGATAAACTTTTTACGCTCTTCGGGGTCGCTTACGTACTTGTTGAGGCTTTTGTCGAGGTCGGCAATGACTTTTACAGCCGTCTCGATGTTTCTTTGCGGATCGGTGATGTTTTCTTCGCTGAGTCCATAGCGGCGTGCTGTAGCCGGCATCAGCTGCATGACGCCTCTTGCGCCTACCCACGAGGTGGCTTGCGGGTCAAATTTGGATTCGGCATAACCTTGTGCGGCAAGGAGTTTCCAATCCCAGTTGATGTTTTTGGCGTAGGTCTTGAAAAATTCGTCGTAGCGCGACACAATGCCTTTTTTCAGCAGTTTGATGTCGATGGCTGCACTGCGTGTTGCCTTGTTCGTTTCAAAATAGTGGTGGAAAAGGCTTCTTCCGGTGTTGACGATACGCGGGTCCTGTGCCCAGACATTAATGCTGTCGGCGAGCCATTGCTCCGATTTCCTCACAGCCCATGACGAACGTTGTGCGAAACTCACTTCGAGGTTAATGTCGATGTTGCTGTAATAGGTGTGGTCGAGCTTGGCGATATCGCTGTCGACAATGGTGAGCGGAATTTCGCCTTCGGCCACCATTTCAATCAGGTCCTCCGACATGATGGTGTCGCGGGAAATGGAGTGAATGATGATGCCGCCGCCCACTTCGTTGTTCAGGTTGCGCAGCCTTGACTCGTATTTGGAGTCGCGTTCCACATAGATTTCCTTTCCAACCAGTTCCGTCACATCGGAAATAAGCGGTTCGCCTTTTTTTATCGGTTGGATGAGCACCTGGTGCGTGATGTTCTCCAGACCGCAGTGGGCCACCCGTTCGTTGTATTCGGCCGTGACAGGGGTGTTGTAGGCGATGAGGTCGATTTTTCCTGAGTCGAGCATGGCTTCCAACGCCGAAAGGCTTCGCATCACTTCAAACTGCACGGCAATCTTCTTGTCGCGTGCAAATTGTTTGGCCAGGTCGTAATCGTAGCCCATCGTGTCGCCTTTCACGAGGAAGAAGGATGTCGGGCTGTAGAGCGTACCGACAACCAGCGTGTCGGGGAGAGCATAGGTGTCCGGGTTTTCGCTGCCGGAAGTCTTTTTCCCGCACGAGAAAAAACAAAAAATGCCACATAGCAATAGCAGCGTTATTGCGATATGTGGCATTCTGTTCATTTTTGTATGGATGAGGGATTAATATTCGAATGTGCCGTATTCCGACTTGATAGTCAGGCGGTTTTCTTCGGCATCCTCAACGCGGCCTACGATGCGTGCCTCAATTCCAAAGGATTCGGAAATTTCAATGATGCGCTGGGCGTTTTCCGGAGAAACATAGATTTCCATGCGGTGTCCCATGTTGAACACTTTGTACATTTCTTTCCAGTCTGTTCCCGACTGTTCCTTGATGACGCGGAACAATGGAGGAATGGGGAAGAGGTTGTCTTTCACGACATGCTTGTTCTGAACGAAGTGCATGACTTTTGTCTGTGCGCCGCCTGAACAGTGTACCATACCGTGGATTTCCGGACGCATTTCGTCGAGAATGCGCTTGATTACAGGCGCATAGGTACGTGTCGGAGAAAGAACGAGCTTGCCGGCAGTTACGTTTGCATCCGGCACGATGTCGGTCAGCTTGAGGTTGCCGGAATATATAAGTTCTTCCGGAACGTTCTTGTCGTAGCTTTCCGGATATTTCTCTGCGATGTATTTTGCAAAGACGTCGTGGCGTGCCGATGTGAGTCCGTTGCTGCCCATACCGCCGTTGTATTCAGTTTCGTAAGTGGCAGTGCCGAATGACGAAAGACCTACAATCACGTCGCCGCCCTTGATGTTGGCATTGTTGATGACATCGGCGCGCTTCATGCGGCAGGTCACGGTGCTGTCCACGATGATGGTGCGTACAAGGTCGCCCACGTCGGCTGTTTCACCGCCTGTGCTGTAGATGCCTACACCTAGTTTGCGGAGTTCGGCAAGCAGTTCTTCCGTACCGTTGATGATGGCGGCAATGACTTCGCCTGGAATCAGCAGCTTGTTGCGTCCGATAGTGGATGAAAGCAGGATATTGTCGGTAGCTCCCACGCAAAGGAGGTCGTCGATGTTCATGATGAGGGCATCCTGGGCAATGCCTTTCCACACGCTCAGGTCGCCGGTTTCTTTCCAATAGACATAAGCGAGCGATGATTTCGTACCTGCCCCGTCGGCGTGCATGATGTTGCAATATTCTTCGTCACCTCCCAGAATGTCGGGAATGATTTTGCAGAATGCTTTCGGATATAGTCCCTTGTCCACATTCTTGATGGCGTTGTGGACATCTTCTTTTGAAGCGGATACTCCGCGAAGGTCGTAACGTTGGTTACTCATGTCGATTGAAATTTTTTATAGTTGTATTATATATAGGTATAACAGAATAGCCGGAGAGACGAGTAGCAGGCTGTCGATACGGTCGAGAATGCCGCCGTGGCCGGGTAATATGTGGCTGGAGTCTTTGGCTCCGACGTTTCGTTTGATAAGCGATTCAATGAGGTCGCCCCAAGTGGCGAATGCCGTCACGACGGCTGAAAGTCCAATCCATTCGTAAAGGTTCAGCCCTGTGAAATAGTGGGGGAAATAGACTCCGACAACGATGCCGGAAACGATGGTGAAAAACAGTCCGCCGAAAAAGCCTTCCCATGATTTCTTGGGGGATATACGTTCAAAAAGCCGGCGGTTGCCTATCATTGACCCGACGCAGTAGGCACCGGTGTCGTTCATCCAGATGAAAATCAGGCACGCAAGAACGGTGGTGTTGGTACCGTAGACGAAATATGTGTAATTGAGCAGCGTCAGCGGCAGGGCTACAATTACTTGTGAGAGAAACGAAGTTGACAGCAGGCGGATGGAGTTGGAATCCTTGATATACAGCTGCGAAATCAGGCGGACAATGACATAGGGGAGATAGGCGATAAGGAAGGGAACTTTCCATTCGCTGTCGTACAGGCTGAGGAATGTGCTTGCGAAAAGGGAGACGCCTCCGAGCACGTCCAGCGTGGTAAGCAGCTTGTAGGATTTGATGCCCTTGTTGCACAGGTTTGATAGCTCGATGATTCCTAAAATGAGCAACAAGCCGAAAACACCGGCAAAGTAGCCTGCGCCGCACGTTGTTGCCATGACAAGTAAGGCAACATAGATGATGCCTGTTATGGTCCGTTTGAGTATTTTTCTCACAGTTTCTTTATTTTTTGATAAAATAGAATGCGGTTCGGCACAGTCTTGGCTGAAAACTGTGTTTTCGCCAGCCTTTGCGCTCACCTTTCACTATTTTTGATAAATAGGATGCGGTTCGGCTCAGCCTTGGCTGAAATCTGTGTTTTCGCCGGTCTTTGCGCTCACCTTTCGCTATTTTGTGCAAAAATACGCATTTTGTCGCGATTGTGGAAGTTTGCAGTGTGAAATTTTTCGGATAACGGTTAATTTCTGGTTGGTGAAAAGTGGGGAACAGCGTGTTTTGAATAGAATAAAATCCGTAAATTTGCGGCGTTAAATTTTGAGTAGAGAATGGAAAAGTATGTCTATGAGTTGGAAATGAGTGTCCGTGACTACGAATTGGATTCGGAGGGCATCGTGAACAATGCCAACTATCTGCATTATCTGGAGCATACACGTCATGAGTTTTGTTCTGCCAACGGAATTTCTTTTGCCGAGATGCAGAACCGTGGTATTATCCCTGTGTTGAACCGTGTGGAAATCGACTATAAGACACCGTTGCGCAGCGGTGACTGTTTTGTCAGCAAGCTGTGGCTGGAACGCCGCGGCGTGCGTTTCGTTTTTCATCAGGATTTGTTCAAACTGTCGGGCGAAACGGTGGTTTCGGCTGTCGTAAGCTGTGTTTGTCTGGAAAATGGCAAGCTCGACAGGGGGGACATGCTGGCAGAAATTTTCAAGGATTTTCTATAATTTCAGCGTATGATTCCGACAGTTTCCCAACTTGCTTTTTCAATGATTCGAGGCATGACGCCCGATGTCGCTTCCGAGATTCTGGAGGCGGTCGGCTCGGAGGATGCCTTTTTTCGGATGAGCGAGAAGGAACTGCGCGATTTCGCTCAGTTGTCAAGCCGTATTTTTGACGATGGCTACCGAAGCGGACTGCTGGAGAAGGCAGAACGCGAATTGGCTTTTATCAGCGAGAAGGGGGTGCGCACGGTGTATTTTACCGACAAGGACTATCCGGTGCGGTTTCTTACGGTGCCCGATGCTCCGCTGATGCTTTTTGCGGCCGGAAGTTGCGAACTGAATGCCAAGAAACTGGTGAGCATTGTCGGTACGCGCCATGCCACGAACTATGGAGTGGGGCTGTGTCGCGACTTGGTGGCTGGGTTGGCTGAACAAGTGGGCAGCGATGTGGTGATTGTGAGCGGTTTGGCTTATGGAATTGACATCGCGGCGCATCTGGCGGCTTTGGATGCCGGACTTCCGACGATAGCTGTGGTGGCTCACGGGCTGGACATGATTTATCCGGCACAGCACCGCGCGACGGCTGCGGAAATTGTCCGTCATGGCGGTGCGGTGGTGACGGAGTATCCGTCGTTGACAAGGGTTCACCGTTCGAACTTTCTTGCCCGCAACCGGATAGTGGCGGCATTGTCCGACTGTACGGTAGTTGTCGAGTCGGCGGAAAAGGGCGGCGCGTTGGTCACGGCCAACATTGCCCAAAGCTACGGTCGCGAAGTGTTTGCCTTTCCCGGAAAAGTAACTGACGAGTACTCGGCCGGCTGCAACAGGCTGATTCGCAAGAATGTCGCTTCGCTGTTGCTTTCCGCCGCAGATTTGGCCGACGCTATGGGTTGGGAGCGGAAAGAACCGATGCCCGTGCAGCAGGAGCTTTTTGTGGAATTGACGGCTGAAGAACAGCAAATTGTGGATTTGCTCGGCGAAAAAGGTGAACTCCATATCAATGACTTGGGAGCTGCGCTTAATGTGCCGATTCATAAACTGTTAAGTCTGCTTGTGGACATGGAATTCCGTGGCCTGGTTGATGTCCTGCCCGGCAATCGTTATGCTGTTCGAAAAAATTTTTGAATTAAATTTTGTCCGTTTCATAGAAAAGCACTATTTTTGTGTTTAAAAGCATACTTATATAGCAATTTAGAATTCTGAATAATGATTTCGAGAGACGCATTAGAGAAAGTTATCAAGGAAGATTTGGCCGGGATTTGGAATGTACTGACCCCTGAAGACAAGAGAGTTGTGATTGAAAACTTCACGCTTCACAACTACAAACGTAACCAAATCATCTATGCCGAAAAAGAGACACCGGAATACCTGTGGTGCCTGATTAAAGGTAAGGTCAAGAAATACAAGGAAGGTATTGGCGGACGCCAGCAGATTATCCGTTTGATTCGTCCGATTCAATATTTCGGCCACCGTGCCTATTTTGCTAACGAGCCGTATGTGTCGGGGGCAATCGCAATGGAAGCCTCAGTTGTCGGTACGATTCCTATGGAAATCGTTTCGAAGCTGATTGATGGCAACCGTCAGCTGGCATGGTTTTTCATTCACGAACTGTCGCACAACCTGGGCCGTTCGGATACAAAGATTGTCAACCTCACGCAAAAGCATATCCGCGGTCGTCTGGCCGAAGCATTGGCACTGCTGATTGACAACTATGGCTTTGAGGAAGACGGCGAAACGCTGAACATCTACATGTCGCGTGAAGACTTGGCCAACCTCTCGAACATGACAACATCCAACGCTATCCGCACGCTGTCGGCATTTGTCAACGAACACATCATTGTGGTTGACGGTCGCCGTGTGAAGGTGCTCAACGAACAAATGTTGCGGAAAATCAGCAAATTCGGTTAGTATTAAGTATGTTTACTGCTCAAAAGCTCCGTAAGGAAAACATTGCTGAATATCTGCTGTATATGTGGCAGATAGAGGATTTGATACGGGCAAACGGACTCGAAATCGAAAACATAAAGAAAAATATCGTCGACCGCTATCCTCTCGATGAGGCTTCCCGCGGGGAATTGCTGAAATGGTATGAGGAGCTTGTCGACATGATGCGTCTCGAAGGAAAGCGCGAAAAGGGACATTTGCAAATCAACGACAACGTCCTGATACAGCTTGCCGACTTGCACCACATGCTGCTGAAAAGCACAAAGTATCCGGAATACGGTGCGGAATTCTACCGTACGCTGCCGATTATTGTGGAACTGCGTGCCAAGGCCGGTGAAAACAAGTCGGGCGAACTGGAAACCTGTTTTAATGCTCTCTATGGTGTGCTGTTGATGCGTTTGCAGCAGAAACCGGTGACGGAAGACACGCGAAAGGCAATGGCTCAGGTGACCCGTTTCATTTCGATGCTTGCTTCCTTCTATCATAAGGATAAGCTGAAACCTTTATTTGACAAAGAAGATTACGACCAACTATAATATTTCAAAAAACTTAGATTTGTGGCAAGTTTAGAATCAGAAATTCAACGCAGGCGCACATTCGCCATTATTAGTCACCCGGATGCCGGTAAAACGACTTTGACGGAAAAGTTGCTTTTGTTCGGTGGTGCTATCCATGTGGCGGGTGCCGTTAAATCAAACAAAATCAAGAAAACCGCAACTTCCGACTGGATGGAAATCGAAAAGCAGCGTGGTATCTCCGTAGCGACTTCCGTGATGGGATTCAACTATGGCGACTATAAAATCAACATCCTTGACACTCCCGGTCACCAGGACTTTGCGGAAGACACTTACCGCACGCTGACGGCTGTCGACAGCGTTATCATCGTGGTCGATGTGGCAAAGGGTGTGGAGCAGCAGACCCGCAAGCTGATGGAAGTGTGCCGCATGCGCAAGACGCCAGTGATTATTTTCGTCAACAAACTTGACCGCGAAGGTCGTGACCCGTTTGACATTCTCGACGAACTGGAAAGCGAATTGAAAATCAAGGTACGCCCGTTGAGCTGGCCGATTAATATCGGTGCGCATTTCAAAGGTGTGTACAATATATATGAAAAGAGTCTTGACCTGTTTACTCCGAACAAGCAGCGCGTGACGGAACGTGTGGAGATTTCGGATGTGAACGACAAGGCGATTGACGAGAACGTGGGCGACGCTGACGCAAAACGCCTGCGTGACGATTTGGAACTTATCGACGGCGTATATCCGGAATTCAACGAGGTCGACTATTTGAAGGGCGAGGTTGCTCCTGTGTTCTTCGGTTCGGCGTTGAATACGTTCGGTGTGAAAGAGCTTCTCGACTGTTTCGTGAAGATTGCTCCGGCTCCGCGTCCGGTGGTAGCCGAAGAGCGTGAGGTGCATCCGGAAGAACCGGGATTTACGGGATTCGTGTTCAAGATTCACGCGAATATGGACCCGAACCACCGCAGCTGTATCGCTTTCGTGAAGGTATGTTCCGGCAAGTTTGAACGCAATGCCAACTACAAGCATATCCGTTCCGGAAAGATGATGCGCTTTGCCGCTCCGACTGCGTTTATGGCGCAAAAGAAATCGGTGGTCGACGAGGCTTATCCGGGCGACATTGTCGGTATTCCTGACACGGGCAACTTTAAAATCGGCGATACGCTGACTTCGGGCGAAGAACTCCACTTCAAGGGCTTGCCGAGCTTCTCTCCGGAAATGTTCAAGTATATCGAGAACACCGATCCGATGAAGACGAAACAGCTCAACAAGGGTATCGAGCAGCTGATGGACGAAGGTGTGGCACAGTTGTTTGTCAACCAGTTCAACGGCCGCAAGCTGATTGGTACTGTCGGTCAGTTGCAGTTTGAGGTTATCCAGTACCGTTTGCTCAACGAGTACGGCGCACAGTGCCGTTGGGAACCGATTAATCTTTATAAGGCATGTTGGATTGAAAGCGACGATGCCGAAGCGTTGGTGGCATTCAAGAAGCGCAAACACCAGTTTATGGCCGTGGACCGCGACGGTCGCGACGTGTTCCTTGCCGATTCCGGCTACGTGCTGCAAATGGCACAGAGCGACTTCCCGAAAATCCGCTTCCATTTCACTTCCGAATTCTAAAGCAACTAAATCTACATTAATATATCCAAAGGCTGTCGCATGTGCGACAGCTTTTTTTATGAATGCACTGCATCTTAACAAAATTGCTCAAACAAGTTTGGCACTTTTGTCTTCGATTTGCACTATCTTTGCAAACGGATTAAACAAGGAATTGCTATGAAAAAAATTATACTTTCACTGGCGTTGGCTCTGACGGGATTTGTCGGGGCGTATGCCTGTACTTCTGCCATTATTTCCGGGCGTTTGACGGAAAATGGACGACCTTTGTTGTGGAAAAACCGCGACACTTCGGACTTGAATAACAAAGTGGAGAAAATCGAGTCGAAGGACGGCAGCTATGAGTATGTGGCTGTCTATAACGGGCGTGATACGGACTGCAAAGAGGCATGGGTAGGCTTCAACAGTGTGGGCTTTGCTATTATGAACACGGCTTCCTACAACCTGAAGGACGACGATGTGAAGGAAATGGATAAGGAAGGCTTGGTAATGAGCCGGGCGTTGGCATCATGCCGCACGGTCGACGATTTCGAACGTCTGCTGGCTGAATTGCCGAAACCATTGGGCGTGGAGGCTAACTTCGGTGTGATTGATGCAGAAGGCAATGCCGCTTATTTTGAAACGGACAACTGGAAGTGCAAGCGTTTTGATGTCGACGATACGGAAGAGGGCTACATCGTGCGTACCAACTATTCGAAATCGGGCCGCAAGGATGAGGGCTACGGATATATCCGTGAGGAAAATGCGGAAACGCTGCTCGCTCCCTATATCGCTGCCCGAAACGTGACTCCGGCAGTGTTTACGGAGGGACTTTCCCGCTCGTTCTACCATTCGCTGATGGGCAAGGACATGGCTACGTTGGGATTGGAATGGGTGGTGGACCGCGATTTCATTCCGCGTATGAGCACATCGGCTTCGGTGGTTGTCGAAGGTGTGCTGCCGGGTGAACCTGCCGAACTGACTACGATGTGGACCGTATTGGGCTATCCTCCTTGCGGAGTGGTGGAGCCGGTATGGATGTGGGATGTTCCTGCCGACCTTCGTGCCGACAAGACAACGGGGCGTGCACCGGCCTGCGAGCGTGCCAACGAACGGAAAGCGCAGGTTTTCTCCCTCACGCGCGATCGTGGTGAAAACTATCTGAACATCGGTGTGCTGTTCCGTGCCGACGGAAAAGGCATCAGCCAACTGACTACGAAACAAAGCATTGAAAACTATAAAAAAGGATACGAAAAATTAGAACAGAAAAGAAAGGAAGTTAAGAAATGAGTGCTTCGATTATGACAATCATTATGTTGGTGATTTCCAACATTTTCATGACATTGGCCTGGTACGGCCACTTGCGTTTGGGCGAAATGGGCATCAGCAAGAACTGGCCTTTGTGGGGCGTAATTCTGTTTTCATGGATGATAGCTCTTGCCGAATATGCGTTTCAGGTACCGGCCAACCGTATGGGCTATATTGGCAACGGCGGTCCGTTTACGCTCGTACAGCTGAAGGTGCTTCAGGAAGCCATTACATTGGTGGTGTTTACGCTGGTGGCAACCTTCCTGTTTCAGGGACAGTCCATCAAATGGAACCATGCCGTAGCGTTTCTTTTGCTGATTGGTGCAGTGTACTTCTCGTTCCTTGACACATCGAAGTCTTGATGGAAAACGTCGTCACGCAGGCATATAAAATTTCGGCGTCCGACTACATGAAAGTGCTGTTTCCGGCCTATCTGTCGGACAAGTGGTACGTTTTTGTGCTGCTTCTTGCGCCGTTCGTCGCGTTGACGTTTGTCAACGTGAATTTCATATATGTCGCGTTGATGGTGCTTTTTTTCATCTTCCCGATGATGCTTTCTTTCGTCTATTTCTTCTATGCGTTCAGCGAAGAATGTGTTGACTCTATCCGCCGCTGTCGGGTAACGCTTGACGATAACGGCATGCGGCGCACGTTTCTCGACGACGAGGATGCGCCCAAGGCGGAAAAGCATTACGGTTGGAATGAGTTTGGCGGCTTTGTGGCCGATAGCCGACAGTTGCGTCTGCTGGCAAAAGGAAAGAAATACCGCTACCAGTTGGTGCCGTTCGAGGCTTTTGAATCGGCCGACGACTATCGCCGGGCGGTGGAGATACTGACAAAATATTTACCAGACAACTAATAAATCAATTCTATTATGAGAAAAAACATTTACACATTTCTGGCAATGATTGCCATGGGCACGGCTGTGGCCGGAGCCGAAGTGCTGTTGGAAGAAAATTTCGATTATCCACAGGGAGAATTCCCGTTGGAAGAAAGCGGTTGGTACACGCAATGGGGCGAAGCCTCGTCGCTTTCAATTGGCGAAGGGCTGACCTTTGATGGCTATGCCTGCTCGGGAGTGGGCAACGGTGTAGTGATTGACGCTGACGACAGCAATAATCCTCACCGTGCATTCAAGCAGGTGACCGAGGGCAACGTGTATGTGGCATTTATGCTTCGTCCGTCCACTGCTTACAAGAAAGGCTATTTCCTGACTTTGCGCGATGAGAAAGTAAACGATTATTATTCGTTCAATTTTAACGGTCGTGTGTCGGTCAACGAGAGCGGACAGCTCGGGTTGACTTTTGCCAACAATCAGAATGCTGTGTATGCCGATGAGGTGCTCGACGGCAATACGACTTATCTCGTTGTGTTGAAATATACCATCGTTGAAGGAAAGAACAACGACAACGTTTCGCTCTACTGCTTCGACAAGATGCCGGATGCTGAACCGGCTACTCCGCTTGTCGGTCCGCTGTCCGATGCCGCCAAGGTGGACATCAATCCAGCCAACATTGCGTTGCGCGGCTATGCCGGTGCGGACTATGTGGAACTGATGCTCGACGGTATCCGAGTGGCGACAACATGGGACGAAGCTCTTGGCAAACAGGCTTCAGCCGAAACGGTGAAGGCCGACGGCGTGTCGGTTGTCGGATTGAAAGGCGCATTGCAACTGACTGCCGGCAAGGCGGACGATTGCACGGTCTATACCCTCGACGGTCGTCAGGTCGGACGCTACGAAGTGGCTGCCGGAACAACTTCCGTAGCACTGCCGCAAGGACTGTACGTCGTTAAATTTGGCACTCAGACCTTTAAGGCCGTGGTGCGATAAAATTCCAACTTTTTTGCTTTCACACAACCCGAAATCAGATTTTTTTGTGTAAGTTTGTAGACTTGAAAATTAAGCATTAAAGATATATATGGAAGTAATTGGAAAAATCATTCATGTGTTGCCGTTGCAAAGCGGAACATCGCAAGCCGGAAACCAGTGGAAAAAGCAGGAATATGTGTTGGAAACGGAAGACGCATATCCTAAGAAAGTTTGTTTTGACTTCTTTGGCGACCGCGTAGACCAGTTCCCGTTGGCTATCGGCGACCGAGTTCGTTTGAATTTCGACATCGAAAGCCGCGAATATCAAGGCCGTTGGTACACAAGCATCCGTGGTTGGAAGGCTGAAAAAATCGATGCACAGGCTATGGCAGCCGCTCCTGCACCGATGGCAGCTCCTCAGCAGGCTGTACCGGCACCTCCTCCTGCAATGACCGACTTTACACAAACATCGGACAACGACGACCTCCCGTTCTAACCCTCGCGAGGCCAAAATACACGGCAACTCCCTGACTGTAAAATGTCGGGGAGTTGCTGTTTTATGTATAAAAGAAATGGTATATGGTTATTGTTTGTGAATAATTGGCCTTTGTAAGAAAATAAGTGTCATATTATTAGGTAGACTGGTTTTATTCGTCTATATTTGTTGCATAAGGAAAAAGAACAACCCGGTTAGCTTTGGGTACAAGTCTTTTCCGATGGATGACTTATGCGGTGTATAGGTTTTTTCAGAAACCTATACACCGCATTTTTTATACACATTTTAATACATATCATTATGAAAAATTTGTTTTTAGGAGCATTGGTTCTGTTACTGGGCGCTACATCATGTGCCGACGATGAAAGAAACGAACCGCAACAGCCGGAAGAAAATTTCGCAACCCCGGAAGTGAGAGCAAGAATCACCGAACAGGTAGGAGAGGATCTTCCATTCACTGGAATTCTTGAGATATATCCGTGTTATGCAGGCGGGTCTGGTTATTTCGGAAATTACATCAACGGAGAGCTGACCATATTCAATGGGTTCTATACGATTGTAAAAGGCGATGTTTTTGGAAACACAAACCGTCGTATCCACCTTCCGATAGGTGCTTACAATATGGTTTACTGGGGAACTCCCAAGCATGAGGAGCCCATTCACAACTCTCCCGAGATGCAGCAGTCGGGATTGACAAAGGGTGCCGACCTGTCAGAGATGTACTTCAGTCTTCGCCCTTACGGCGACGGCACCTACAAGCCGGTTTATGATCTTGTGCATGCCGTTCAGGAAACTCAAGTGGGAGTGGAAGACCTTCAGACGGATCTTGTCCGTGTAAGCGCAGGGTTGGTTGTCAACCTCAGACAGAAAAACAATGCCGTGTTCAACGAACATGTGAAGGACGTGAAGGTGCATATAGGAAGCATCGCTGAAAAGTTGAACTTCTATACTGCGGAACCGGTCAATCAGACAAAAACTGTTCGCTTTGACCTTACCCGTTCCGACGACGGCAGACTGATGAGCAATGCAACGGTGATGTTGTTCCCTTCCGGTCCGAATCCGAAACTGGAACTGATAATCACACTGGCCGACAATTCCGTTCACCGGTTGTCACAAACCTTGAACTCTTCGCTTTCGGCGAACACGCTGCTGACTCTGGATGTCGTTATCGGCGAAATCCTACCCGAAGGCAACCCCGGCGACTTTACGATTTCCCATTGGGACGAGAAAAACGAAACAATCGAATTCCCGGTAGTCGAATAGGCCACAGAGAGCAAGTTGTAAAAACAACGTATAGACAAGGCTGTTTTTCTTTTGTGGCAATTTTATAAAAACAGTCTTCTAAAACAACAAGGCTTTAAAAACGCAATTTCTCCAATTTATTTTGCAGGTTGGAGAAATTGGAGTTCTGGGACGGTTGTCAAATGAAGAACAGTGATAAATATTTCTTTGTGGATTGATATATGGTGGTAAAAATACATCAGAGTATGAAAAATTGAATAGTTATTAATGTTTTGAAAATAAAACTTTTTACTATCTTTGCGTTGCATTGGATTCATCTGATGTGTTTTTTGGAAAAATAACTCAATCGCCTCTGAATCACCACCTCGGAAAAGAAAGAGTTATTAATAACACACGTTGGGGAAGTCGACCGTTTACGGCGCAGACTTCTCGCTTAGTGTGTTATGGCTTGTGGTGAGCCAAGAGGCGTAGGCGATTGTCTGCGCTTTTTCTTTTTAGTTAAGCGTATGACATTGTTTTGTTTCGGCAATATTTATATACTATATGTTTAACTAAATTTGATATGACATGAGAAAATTAATTTGTTTAATGACGGTTGTATGTTTTTCACTATTGGCTAACGCACAATTTGTAGCGACTAAAGATGGAATTAAAGCAAATGATGACTCGAATTTTTATGTGGTTGAAATTGAGGGGAAAACGGCAAAAGAACTTTATGAAAATGTTGAGTCTTACATTATTGCTAATTTTAAAAATCCAGATGTAGTGTTGAATAAGCAAGAGGGAAAAATGATTAATATTCATGGTGTTTTTCCAGAGGCTTTTCCTTGTAAAAAATGGGCAGGAGTTAAATATGCAGATATTGATTTAAATCTTGTCGTGTATTTTAAAGATGCAAAAATAAGGTTTGATGCGCCAGTTATTAATTCTATGGTTTGTAGAAGCCTTGTTAGTACATCTGGGAAACCATATACATATTTTTTCTACAAAAAATTAAACGGGGCTTCAGTAACTGGAGACTTTTCTCTATTTAAAAAGAATGGAGAAGTTAAGAATGAAATGGCTGTGAATGGTTTGAATGAATTTGTAAATAATCTAATAAAGGAAATTGTTGATTATGCAAAAGGAGATTCGATTTTGGAAAATTGGTAAATAATAAATTAAAAATATTAGTACCTTTTAGGATTTCATGTATAGGAGGCTGACCCAAAAGTAAATTGCATTTTCTGAAAAACTACAAATTGTGAGTTCTATGTATAAAAGAGCCTTATCAAACTCCTTTTTGGGTGGTATGATAAGGCTTTTAATAATAAAATTAGGACAATCAAGTTACTGTTCGTAAGTTCTCCTTTATAAAATTTGACTTTTGGGGTAGTCTCATTTTGATGTTGTAATTGTAACTTTTTGGTGAAACACCTTTTTTGTGATGGATACTTAATAGAAAAAACATATGATTTTATTGACCTTTAAATAAATGTTTATAACTTTAGCAAATGAAAAACACTGTAATCATCCGTATTTTACAGAATGTTTTGATTAACAGAAGAAAAATTGTGTTACCATTTGAAAATTTATGTTATGATTGATTTTAGAAAAAAATTGGGCAGAAAAGAAGTGGAAAAGAAGATTAATCCATTAGAAATATATGATGAATTAGATAGAAGGAGTATTACTGGTCCATTGAGACCTGTACAATATAGAATATTGGATAAATGGTTTAAAAATAGGCAGAAAGAACAAAATTTGATTATCAAACTCCATACAGGAGAAGGAAAAACGTTAATAGGACTATTAATACTTCAGTCAAAGATAAATCAAGGTGAGGGACCTTGTGCTTTTGTGTGCCCTAATATCTATTTGTCACAACAAGTTGCTAAAGAAGCTGAAAAATTTGGTATTCCATATTGTGTAATAGAAAGTGATAATGGTTTACCTAACGACTTCATTGAAGGAAAGCGAATTTTAATTGTACACGTTCAAAAAATATTTAATGGAAAAACTATTTTTGGAATTAATAACTTTTCCACACATATCGGGACTATCATTTTAGATGATTCGCATGCATGTATTGATTCTATAAAAGATTCTTTTACTATTAGGATTCCGAGGGAAAAACCAATATATGTAGAAATATTGACCCTTTTTAAGGAAGATTTGTCAGATCAAGGTGAAGGTGATTTTTTGGATATTTTCAATGGTGATTATGAAGCTTTGCTTCCTATTCCGTATTGGTCTTGGATTGATAAAAAAAGTGAGATTACCGGTCTGTTGTCTAAACATAAAGATGACGATGAGCTGATGTTTATATGGCCTTTAATAAAAAATAATATTGAGGATTGTCAGGCTTTTGTTACAGGTAAAGGTATAGAGATACTACCATATAATATTCCTATTGGAAGTTTTGGTTCATTTGCTAATGCAAATCAAAGAATATTAATGTCTGCTACGACTCAGGATGATTCTTTTTTTATAAAAGGTTTAGGATTTGATGTTAACGCAATAAAGAATCCTTTAATCAATACTGAGCAAAAGTGGTCTGGTGAAAAAATGATTCTGATACCATCATTAATTGATGAGTCATTAGATCGTGATTTAATAGTAAGCAATTTTGCAAAACCTAATGATAAAATGCATTTTGGTAGAGTAGCAATTGTTCCAAGTCTTCGCAGATCGGAACAATATTATCATTTAGGCTCTACTATTACTAACGCAAAAAATATTTTTGCTAACATTTCAGATTTGAAAGCCGGCAAAACCAGTAATACAGTAGTAATAATAAATAGATATGATGGAATTGATTTACCAGATGAATCTTGTCGTTTATTAATTATAGATTCAATGCCATATTTTAATTCATTGGTAGATCGATATGAAGAACAGTGTAGAATTAATAGCGATGTTATCAATATTCGTTTGGCTCAAAAAATAGAACAAGGTTTGGGAAGAAGTGTTAGAGGTGAAAAAGACTATAGTGTTATTTTATTAATTGGTGCTGATTTAGTGAAGTTTATTAGGAGCATAAAAACTAATAAATATTTTTCTTCCCAAACAAGGAAACAAATTGATATTGGTTTCCAAATTGCAGAAATGGCGAAGGATGAACTTAAAGCAGATGAACCTAGTCTGAAAGTAGTAGCATCGTTAATATCCCAAGCTGTAATAAAAAGAGATGAGGGATGGAAAGAATTTTATCGTGAAGAAATGGATAAAATTCCAGTTTTAGAAAATAAAAATAATATTTATGAAATATTGGAGCTAGAGAAAAAAGCAGAGATTTTTTCTATGCAAAAGAATTATGAAGACGCATGTAATCAAATTCAAGCGATATTGGATAAATACATAACTGAAGACTCTGAAAAAGGATGGTATTTACAAATATTGGCACGATATAAATACTTCATTAGTAAAACTGAATCTAATCGACTTCAAAAAGCGGCTTTTAATTGTAATCTACATTTATTAAAACCAAAAGATGGAATAACTTATAAAAAGATTAACACTATTAATGATTCTAGAATTCATAGAATAAAGAAATGGATTGCTCAATATAATGATTATAGCGAATTGATGTTAGCTGTAGATGGTATTTTAAATGATTTTTCGTTTGGAGTGAATGCAGAAAAATTTGAAATGGCTTTGCAGAATATAGGCATGTTATTAGGTTTTATAAGTCAAAGACCCGATAAAGAATTTCGTAAGGGACCAGATAATTTATGGGGTGGTATTGAACATAAATACATTTTACTTGAATGTAAAAGTGAAGTTAGTGAAAGCCGTGAGACTATAAATAAGCATGAAGCAGGACAAATGAATTCACATTGTGGATGGTTTGAGAACGAATATGGCAAAGATGCATATGTAAAAAGAATTCTAATAATTCCTACTAATAAATTATCCTATGAAGCTGATTTTACACATGAAGTAGAGATCATGGATAAGAAAAAGATTAAACAGTTTAAGAATGCTATAAAATCTTTTGTTAAGGAATTTAAACCTTATAATATTCATGAGATCGAAGATGATAAGATTCAGGATTTTATAAATGCTAATAAATTAAATGTAAAGAATATTGAAAGTCTTTATACCGATCATTGGACTTCAATGAGAAGATGATTTAAATTGTTCTTTTGTTTTCACCCTTCCCATTCGGTGATTTGGCCGGTGGTGAGGGTGGGGCGGACGGCGATGAGGCGTTGGTTGGTGCTGCCTTTGAAACGCAGTCCGAGCTGCTTGTTTTCGAGCTGGAAAGGGCCGTCGACTACTACGTCGAGGTAGTCGAGAAGGGGGCGTAGTGTGGGTGATGCCACGATTTGCTCCCATGTGAAGCCTGTGTAGCACCAGATGGTTTTTCCGAACCGTTGTTTGATTTGTCGGCACAGTTCCAATGTTTCCGTGGAATGATAGAGCGGGTCGCCGCCCGATAGCGTCACGTTGAAGTCGTTTTCTTCAACGACGGCCAGAATTTCTTCCAGGTCCATAGCTGTGCCACCGTCGAAAGCCCACGATTCCGGATTGTGGCAACCCGGGCAACAGTGGCGGCAGCCTGCCATATAGATGGAGGTGCGCAGGCCGGGACCGTCGACTGTCGTGCCTTCGACGATGTCAAGTATGTTGATTTTCATTTCCGTAAGGGCTTATTTGTGGATAACGCGGTCGTTCAGTTCCGCCAGTTTCGCCTTGTTCCAGCGGTCGGTAGTTCCTACCAGGTAGCCGGTGATGCGTTGCAGTTTGTCGATGTTCTTGCTTCCGCATACAGGGCAAGTCTCCAGATTGTCGGTTGCATCCTCATATCCGCAGTCCATACAGCGGTTGCGGTTGTGGTTCACCGAACCATAGCCGATGTTGTATTTGTCGATAAGTGCAACGATATCGGCAATGGCTTGCGGGTTGTGGGTAGCGTCACCGTCGATTTCCACATAGAAGATGTGGCCGCCGCGTGTCAGGTCGTGGTAAGGAGCTTCCACTTCCGCCTTGTGGCGCGGGCTGCATTTATACCAAACGGGAACGTGGTTGGAGTTCGTGTAATAGTCCTTGTCGGTCACGCCCTTGATGATGCCGAACGTGCGTTTGTCCTTTTTCGTGAACTTGCCCGACAGACCTTCGGCCGGTGTGGCAAGAATACTGAAATTGTGCTGATAGCGTTCCGAGAATTCGTTGGCACGGTCGCGCATGTGGGTAACGATTTTCAAGCCCAACTGCTGGCTTTCTTCGCTTTCTCCGTGGTGTTTGCCCGTAAGTGCCACCAGACATTCTGCCAGTCCGATAAAGCCGATGCCCAGCGTGCCCTGATTGATGACGCTTTCTATCGTGTCGTTAGGCTGAAGTTTTTCCGCACCGTTCCACAGTTTCGACATCAGGAGCGGGAACTGTTTTGCCAACGCCGTTTTCTGGAAGTCGTAGCGTTCGCACAATTGTTTGGCGGTAGTTTCCAGCATGACGTCAAGCTTTTTGAAGAACGTTTCGATGCGTTCCTCGCGGCTTTCGATGTTCATGCACTCGATGGCAAGGCGTGCGATGTTGATGGTCGAGAACGAAAGGTTACCGCGGCCGATAGACGTTTTTTCGCCGAAACGGTTTTCAAACACACGGGTGCGGCATCCCATTGTTGCTACCTCATACTGATAGCGCTGCGGGTCGTTGGCATCCCATTTCTCGTGGGTGTTGAACGTAGCGTCGAGGTTGAGGAAGTTCGGGAAGAAACGGCGTGCCGACACCTTGCAGGCGAGCTGGAACAGGTCGTAGTTGCGGTCTTCCGGCAGATAGTTCACACCGCGTTTCTTTTTCCATATCTGAATCGGGAAAATGGCCGTAGAGCCATTACCCACACCTTCGTAGGTGGAGTTGAGCAGTTCGCGCATCACGCAGCGTCCTTCCGCCGAGGTGTCCGTTCCGTAGTTGATGGAGCTGAACACTACCTGATTGCCACCGCGCGAGTGGATGGTGTTCATATTGTGGATAAACGCTTCCATGGCCTGGTGTACGCGTTCCACGGTCTTGTTGATGGCGTGTTGCAGCGAGCGTTGTTCGCCTGCCAGTCCGTCGAGCGGCTTCTTGATGAAGTCGTCGAGCTCGATGTTGTAAAGGTGGGCGTAGTTTTCGCCGGTAAGCGATTCCGTGTTCTTCACCTCTTCGATGAACGAACGGCGCACAAACGGTGCGAGGTAGAAATCGAAAGCCGGAATGGCCTGGCCGCCGTGCATTTCGTTCTGTGCCGTTTCCATGGAGATACAGCCGATGATGCTTGCCGTTTCGATGCGTTTTGCCGGGCGCGATTCCCCATGTCCGGCATAGAAGCCGTCGTTCAGAATCTTGTCGAGCGGATGCTGCACGCAAGTGAGGCTCTTAGTAGGATAGTAATCCTTGTCATGCACGTGCAGGTAGCCGTTTCTGATAGCTTCCACGGTTTCCGGCGACAGGAGATAGTCGTCGACGAACGGTTTGGTAGTTTCGCTGGCAAACTTCATCATCATGCCCGCCGGTGAGTCGGCGTTCATGTTGGCGTTTTCGCGCGTGATGTCGTTCGATTTCGCTTCAATGATTTCCAAAAATACGTCGCGCGTCTTTGCCTTGCGGGCAATGCTGCGCTGGTCGCGGTAGGCAATGTAGCGTTTAGCCACTTCCTTGCGCGAACTTTTCATCAGTTCCATTTCCACGCGGTCCTGAATGTCTTCTACTGACATCTGCTCTTCGCCGCACATTCCGATGCGGTCGGCTATTTTCTGAATCAGAGCGTCGTCTTCGCCCTTTTCAGTTTGGAGCATTGCTTTGCGGATAGCGGCCTTGATTTTTTCTTCATTGTAACCCACTATTCTTCCGTCACGTTTTAGAACTGTCTGTATCATAGAAATATTGAAATATATCGTTAATTTTCGAGGTGATTTTCTGGTTGCAAAGTTATGCTGAATATCTCGAAAGAAAAATAGTGAATTTCTATTTTGGAAAACTTTTTAGGTGGCGTCTAAAATTAAATTGTTGAAAATTAATGTGTTGTAAAAAGTTTTGGAAAACTTTGTTTTGCTTATTTGTAATTGTTGTTTTCTAAAACGCTGAAATCCAGTGACTAAAAAACCGGAGTGAATTTCACTCCGGCGTAACTCGTTTTTTGCAAGCGGTTTGGGTTATTCTCCAAACAGAATGAGGGCAATCAGCGACAGCATTCCGGCAATGAAGAAGGCGCCTGAAATGGTGTAGAGCATGCGTTTGTTGGGCAGTGATTTCTGTCGGTTGCCCATAAAAAATGTATAGCCGGCCATGAACACGAAAAAGTCGTCGATATAGCCGGTCCAGCCGTTGTCACCGTCAAGCGGAATCGCCACATAGGCAATGGCGGCAAGCAGGGCAAGAATGCCAAGCGGTTTTATTCTGTTCATTTTCGCAAATTATTTTTCGTTGAGCTGTTGCCAGCCGATTTGGAAATAGTGTTGGTTGTAGTCGGCCTCCCGAATGATTTCATCGTTCCAGATGATGATGTCGAGGTCCATCGGGATGTCGCCTTTTTTCTTGCTCATGGGCGTGCGTCCGCAAACGGTCTCATATTTTTTCAGCATGTCGGTGATTTCGGGGAGTTCTTCGCGACACTTTGCCTTCATCACCGCATTGAGGTAGTCGGGGTCAACGCCATTGGCGGCTTTTGTGTTGTAGATATCCGACGTAGTAACCCCATGAAGGTTGCTTTTCAGCCACGCTATGCAGTTTTTTACCTGCCATTCGCGGTCCTTGCTGTTGCTTCCGATTGATAAAACTAAGCTATTCATTATTGTTCGATTTGTTTCATTGTTAAAGCGATGCGTCGTCGTTCCCTGTCGATGGACTTGACCTTGACGGTCACCTGCTGGTGGATTTTTACCACTTCAGAAGCCGACGACACGAATTTGTCGGAGAGTTCCGATATGTGGACAAGTCCGTTTTCCTTGATGCCGATGTCGACAAATACGCCGAATTGCGTGATGTTCGTTACGATGCCTTTCAGCACCAGTCCTTCCGTCAAGTCGTAGAAAGTCTTGATATTCTCGTCAAATTTCATGACGGCCACGCCTTTTCGCGGGTCGCGTCCGGGCTTTTCCAGCTCTGCCATGATGTCGGTCAGTGTCGGCAGTCCCGTTTCGGCGGTCACATAACGGCTGATGTCGATTTTCTCCCGTTTTTCCTTGTTCTTGATAAGGTCGGTCACGGTGCATTTGCAGTCTTTCGCCATCTGTTCCACGATGCGGTAGTTTTCCGGGTGTACGGCTGTGTTGTCGAGCGGATTTTCCCCGTCGGGGATGCGCAGGAAGCCTGCACACTGCTCAAATGCTTTCGGGCCAAGCTTTGGCACTTTCATCAATTGTTTACGGGTAGTGAAATCGCCGTTGTCGGCTCGGTAGCTGACAATGTTCTGTGCCAGTTGCGGGCCGAGACCGGAAACGTAGGTGAGCAGTTCTTTAGAAGCCGTGTTTAGATTCACGCCCACGCTGTTCACGCAGCTTTCTACGGTAAATTCCAGTGATTTTTTCAATTTCGTCTGGTCGACATCGTGCTGATATTGTCCGACACCGATGGATTTCGGGTCGATTTTCACCAGTTCTGCCAGCGGGTCGAGCAGGCGGCGGCCGATGGAAACCGCTCCGCGCACCGTCACGTCCTTGTCCGGAAATTCTTCCCTTGCCAGTTTGGATGCCGAGTAAATCGATGCGCCGTCTTCGCTGACTACGAACACCTTCACGTCGCGGTTGTAGCGCAGCGACGAAAGGAAATGCTCCGTTTCGCGGCTTGCCGTACCGTTGCCGAGGGCAATGGCATCGATTTTGTAGACTTCAATCAGGTGGGTTATCTTTTTTGCCGCCAAAGCCGTTTCGCTTTTGGGCGGAGTAGGGTATATCGTATCGTTGTGCAGGAGGTTGCCCTGTTCGTCGAGGCATACCACCTTGCAGCCTGTGCGGTAGCCGGGGTCGATGGCGAGAATGCGTTTCCGTCCCAACGGCGGTGCGAAAAGCAGCTGGCGTGCGTTCTGTGCGAAAAGACTGATGGCCTGATCGTCGGCTTCCGCTTTCGAAAGAGAAGCGAACTCGTTTTCAATCGAAGGTTTGATAAGTCGTTTGTAGCTGTCGGTAAGGGCCTTTTCTACCACCTGTGCGCTTTCCGTGTCGTTTTTCACCAGGCGTTCGGCAAGACGGTCGAGTATCTTTTCTTCCGGGATGCTGATGTCCACCCGCAGAAGGCCTTCGCGTTCACCGCGGCGCATGGCGAGGATGCGGTGGGAGCCGCATCGCTTGAGCGGTGCGCTGAAGTCGAAGTAGTTCTGATAGTTGGCCGCTTCCTCTTCCTTGCCTTTTGCTACCTTGCAGGTGACTGTGGCTTCACGGCTGAACATGTTTCTGACGGTATTTCTCACGCCCTGATTCTCCGAAATCCATTCGGCGATAATGTCGGCAGCGCCTTCAATCGCTTCGTCGGTATCGGCAACGTTGTCGTTTACGAACCGCATGGCCGAGCGTTTCACGTCGTCGGAGTTTTGCGCCATGATGACTCGTGCCAGCGGCTCAAGGCCTTTCTCACGTGCAATTTCCGCTTTCGTGCGGCGTTTCGGTTTGAAAGGCAGGTAAATGTCCTCAAGCGTCTGTGCGTCGAAGCATTCGGCTATTTTCTTTTCCAGTTCCGGTGTCAGTTTGTCCTGTGCCGCAATGGTTTCCGTGATATGCTTTTTCCGTTTTTCCAGTTCCTGCGCCTTTTCGTAGGCGGTGGCGATGGCCTGAATCTGTGTTTCGTCGAGTCCGCCCGTCGCTTCCTTGCGATAGCGGCTGATGAAGGGGATGGTTGCTCCTTCGTCAAGCAGCTTGATGGTTGCGGAAGTCTGTTTCAGGGAAATGCCGGTGTCGCCGGCAACGAACGCCAATATCTTTTCCATAGAATGATTTTCTGAATTAGTTGCAATGAAGGGTGATGAGTGTCAGTTCGGGAGTAGCTCCCAATCGCATCGGTACACCCACTTCTCCGATGCCGATGTTCACATACAGGTATTTCCCGTTTTCCGATGTGAGTCCTGCCCAGTTCGGGTATTTCTTGGCTGCCAGCGAATATTTCTTTCCGCCGATTTCGAGCATCGACTGCATGGCGTGGGTATGTCCCGAAAGTGTCAGGTCGATGTTGGTTTTCTTCACTACCTCCAGGTCCCAATGGCGGGGATTGTGGCTCACAAGAATTTTGAACACGCTGTCGTTGAGGTTGTCGTAGGCCAGTTGCAGGTTTCCGTAGGTCTTGAAAGGCGGTTCGCCCCAGTTGTCCACGCCGATGATGGCAATTTTCTGCTTGTCGGGGCCTGCGTAGATGTCGAACGACTGGTCGCGAAGCAACCGCCATCCGAGTGAATCGTTCTGCAATGTGACCAATTCCTCGATATTTGCCGCGTAGGCTTCTTCCGAATCCCATTTCATGTAGTCGCCGTAGTCATGGTTACCCAGAACGGAAACAACGCCGTAGCGCGCCTTTATTTGCTTAAGAGCGGGAATGAAGGGGTAGAGTTCCGAAGTGCTGCGGTTTACGATGTCGCCGGCAAAGATTACCATGTCGGCGTTCTGCCGGTTGATTTCCTCCACAAGATTCTCGACAATTCCCGTGTTGTTGCCGAAAGTTCCGGTGTGCAGGTCGGAGAACAGGGCAATGGTGAACCCGTCAAAATTTTTCGGAAGCCGTTCCGACCGTATGTCCACTTTCTCTATGTTCACTTGCCGGGGAGTGACAAGTGCACCCCACCACATTGTGCCGAAAAGCAGGAAGCCGATAATGGCGCCGGCTGTTGAAACGAAATTCCAACGCTTCCGTTTGAAAAGTCGCGGGATATTGGCAATAATGGCGGAAATGGCATACAGATATTTAGGAAGATAGGTGGAAATGTAGGTGAACAGTGTCCACATAATCCATTGCATTCCGACGGTGCTTGCAGTGCGGAAAGGAGCCGCTGCGATTGCAACCAGCGAAATACAAAGAATGGCTGAGAAGGCGATGTGCGCCTTCTTCAGCCATTTATGTTTTTGTGTTGCCTGTTTCAGGCGGAAATAGATATATCCGTCGGTCAGCAGATTTACTGCCAATAATATGAACAGCGCAACATAGGAAATTTTCATGACTACAAACTGTCGGTTGCTTTCAATTTGTTGCAGAGCGGGTTGGAGTACATAACCAGCATCATTTCAAGCATGTATTCGCGATCGTCGGCAGTGATTTCGAAATCCACTTCTTTCTTCACTTTTTCAAGCTGACCGTTCAGGTAAGTTGTGAAGCTTTCGATGTCGGCTTCCGTATATTCGTTTTTGAAACGGTCTGTCTTGAAGCGGCGGTCGTACGCGATATAGTTGCAAGGATAGATGCGGTAGTGACAGTGAATGTTGCTGTCGATGATTTTGCAGATTCTTTCCACTTGCTCCGTCTTTTCAAGTCCGCGCAACTCTTCAAGCTGGTCGTTGATACACGGCGTGAAGGAGAAGTGTACGCGTCCTTTGTTTTGAAGGAGTCCGGTTTCCATACTGAACAAATCGTCGCGCTGGGTCTTTTTGAAATCCGGGAACTTCTTTTTCAAAAGAAACTCGCGGGCTTTCAAATAGTCATTCGGGTCGAACTCGTAGCTGATGGCCACCGGGAGCAGGTTCACTTCCATAATGTTGTCGATGTAGTCCTTGCCTCCGGCTATTCCGAGCATCTTGATGAGGCTCTCCTGAGTTCCGTCGCTACTGTCTTTTGCGCGGCCCTGGCGTTGTGCGATCCATACGGATTCATGTTTCTGGGTCAGTGCAAAATGGATGTATCCCGAAAGCTGCTCGGCTGCTTCCAATGCCTGGCGCATGCCGACATCGCGTTTCACGACGATACTTTTGTTAAGGCGAACCAAGTCCTCTATCCACGGATAGATGAGGAGGTTGTTGCCGATTGCCACTTCGGTTGTCTTGTAGTTGCGGCGAAGCAACGACAAGTTCATGAACGAAGCGTCGAGCACAATGTCACGGTGGTTGGTGATCATTGTGTATGATTTGTTAATGTCAATATTTTCAATGCCAGTGTCCGATATGCCGTTGGTGGTTTTCTTTGCCAGCATTTCGAGGAACGGGTACATGATGTTGACCTGGAAGTCGCGTTTGTTGTCAATGGCAAGAAGTCCTTGACAGAAAGCCTCGAAATCAATGTCCGGCAGCACCCAAGTTACGGCGTGCTTGAATCCCGGTTCCTTTACCAGTTCTTCCATCTTTTCGTGGAATTCACTGTCGGAAAAGGGACATATGTCGCTATATTCATTCGGTGTCACTATTTCATTCATAGCGGTAAATTTTTCGGTATAATTTTAATGAGCTTATATTTCTTCAAAGATAGCATAAATTACTGAGAAAACGAAATAAAAAGCGGGGGAATTATACATTTGCATAGTATTCTTCCCACTTTTTGATCAGTGCGCTCATGTCCTCCGGAATTTCGGAGTTGAAAAACATTTCTTCGCCTGTCGTAGGGTGTACGAAACCAAGAGTTTTTGCATGCAGAGCCTGTCGCGGACATGTCTTGAAACAGTTTTGCACGAACTGCGTGTACTTGGCTGTCGAGATGCCGCGCAGAATTTTGTCGCCTCCGTAACGTGCGTCGTTGAAGAGCGGGTGTCCGATATGTTTCATGTGCACGCGAATCTGGTGGGTGCGTCCCGTTTCAAGCTGGCATTGCACTACGGCAACGTGACCGAGGTTTTCCAGCACCTTGTAGTGGGTAACGGCATGTTTTCCGTAGTCGCCGTTGGGGAATACGGCCATCTGCAGGCGGTCCTTGAGGCTTCGTCCGATATTGCCTTCCACGGTGCCGCTTTCTTCGTCAAATTTACCCCATACTACGGCAACGTATTGACGGTGAGTGGTTTTGTTGAAGAACTGCTTCCCGAGACAGGTCTTTGCGTCGGGTGTCTTGGCTATGACCAGCAATCCGGATGTGTCCTTGTCGATGCGGTGTACCAGTCCGAGGCGAGGGTCGCTTACGTCGTAGTCGGGGTTGTCCTTGAAATGGTAGGCGAGGGCATTGACCAGTGTGCCCGAGTAGTTGCCATGTCCCGGGTGCACGACAAGTCCAGCCGGCTTGTTGACTACCAGCAGGTCGGCGTCTTCATAAACGATGTCGAGGGGAATGTCCTCCGGAATGATTTCCAGTTCATATTTCGGGCGGTCCATCACCAGCGAAACCACGTCGAACGGCTTGACACGGTAGTTCGACTTTACGGGTTTTCCGTTGACGAGGATGCAGCCGGCTTCGGCAGCCTGCTGAATGCGGTTGCGCGATGTCTTGTCGATATGGCATACGAGGAACTTGTCGACTCTCAGCAGTGTCTGTCCCTTTTCAGCCACAAACCGATAGTGTTCCCACAACTCTTGTCCGCCGCTTTCGACGGTTGAATCCGACAATTCTTCATCAAAATCGTCGGTCATGAAATTATCGGGTTCTTGGGTCATTATTCGAATATGTCTGTGTCGTTTTCCGAACTGTCGCCTGATTGAAGCTCGTTTACAGTTTCGTTGTATTCATTGAGTAGTGCTTCGTCGTTGATGCCCAGCGAACCGTCGCCCACAATGAGCGTGAGGCGGGCGTCAACCGGAATCTTGTCGCCTGCATGGAGCGGCAGTCCGTTCATTTTCAGTTCATAAATCAGGTCGCTGTATTCCGACGGAATCTTTTCGATGTTTATGTTCTTGATGCCCAGTCCGTTCAGCGTGCTCATGCCCTGGCGTACCGACATGTCGACTACTTGGGGAACGGTCACTATCTGTGCCGAGAAGCAGCGGATTGTGGCATAGACGGCCCGGTTGTTCTTGATTTTTGAGCCGGCCTTTGGCACTTGCTCGATGACCATGCCGGGTTGTACTGATGTGGTGTAGATGGAGTCCGTGATTTCGAACTTCAGGTCCTTTGTTGCAAGGGCGCGTGTCGCTTCGTCGACCGTCATGCCTTTCAGGTCGGGCACGATTTCATACTGGTTATGGTTGGTGAACCACGCCAGTCCCTGGTAGGCGATTACGAGGAGCACGAAGTCAACAACGGCTATCAGCAGGATATTGAACAGTATAGGATGTTTTTTTATGAATCCTTTCGGACTCTTTTCCGATTTGTTTGCCACAATTAATTAATGTATTATTAATCCGTAAATGTTGTTTCTTTTGCAAATTTACTAAAAAAAGCGTAGCCACCTATTTATATAAAGAAAAAATCTTGCGCCCCGCATGGGATGCAAGATTCTATCTTCTGTCAATTCGGTTTCGTAAAGGGTTTTAGAAATCGAGTTTGGCCTTTTCTTTGGCCGGGTTGCGGTATTCAATCTTACCTTCGATGTATTCCTGGGTAGCGATGAGCACCGGTTTCGGCAATTTTTCGTAGTAGCGAGAAATTTCGATTTGCTCTCTGTTTTCAGAAACTTCTTCAAGATTGTCGTTCAAGGTTGCAAATTCCTGAAGTTTCTTTTCAAGATCATGTTTCATCTCCACGGCAATCTGGTTTGCACGTTTGGCGATGATGCAGACTGTTTCGTAAACATTACCGGTATCTTCCGATAACTTAATTACATCGCGTGTCACCGTATTAATCGGCGCGTTTGATCTCTTATAATCCATTCTCGATAAAAAGTTTATAAAAAGTAATTTTTGTTGTTTCTTTTAGTCATGTACAAATCGGCTGGCGATTTTGAAAATGTTGTCGGCCTCTTTGCGGTTCGGGCCATCCGGATAGTCGTTGATGAAGGAGTAATACTCGTCGATAACCACTCTGAAGCGTTCTTCCTTCTTTTCGTCGACACTCTGGCGGGCTTCCTGATATCTTGCTTTCAGGATAATCATCTGAAGCTGTTCCTTATATTTTGTGTAAGGATAGTTTTTCAGAGCGTTCTGGGCAACGATGACTGCGCTCTCGTAGTTGTTGCCGAGATAGTTTCCGAGGTTGTAGTAGAGCTGTGCATTGTCGATTTCCTTTTGCACCAGCTTGTCCTGCAACTCGAATATGGCGTTTTGTGCGATAGTAGCCTTGTCGCTGTGCGGGAAATAGTCGAGAAACTTCTGAAGCTCTTCAATAGCCTTGTAGGTTTCTGTCTGGTCGAGCTGTGGTTCCGGCGAGTCGAGGTAGCAGCCGTATCCTGCATAGAAGCGTGTCAGCTCGGCGTATTTCCCTTTCGGGTAGTGGGTGTAGTAGGTCTTGAAATAGGAACTTGCCGTCATGTAATCCTTGTTTTCGTAGTAGCTGAGGCCGAGCAGGTAGAGCGACTCTTCCGCCTTGTCAGTACCTTTCAGGATTTTGACCACGTCTTCCAAAATAGTGGCTGCCTGCACAAACCTTCTTTCTTCAAACGCTTTTTTGGCATATTCATATTTATATTCTACATCCGTGCTTTTTAGCACCTTGTTGTATTCTCCGCAACTTGTCATCGCCAGAGACGCCAACAAGGCATATATTATATGTTTTCGCATTGCCGTATAGTATTATAAATTTAGCATGCAAATTTACACTTTTCTTGCGGTAATTCAAAGCATTATGCGAGTTAAATTGACAAAAAAGGATTTTAATTCTATTATTTTTGTGTTTTAATCGAAGAAATGGATGTTTTTCAGTGTCGGGCGGAAAGGGGCGAAAAATATGTTTTATAGCAAATTGTCAGTATTTAGGTGATTTTTTAACGGTTTTTGGTAGGTAGTTCGAAACTTTTTTCATTATATTTGTTGTGTAAAAAAACAAAACTAATGCCTTAATCAAATTAACTATGAATGTAGAAAAGATTTTATCCGATCTTGAGGCTAAACACCCCGGTGAAAAGGAGTATTTACAAGCCGTTAAGGAAGTGCTGCTCTCCGTAAAGGACGTTTACGAAGAACACCCGGAATTTGAAAATGCAAAAATTATCGAACGTATGGTTGAACCAGACCGTATTTTCACGTTCCGCGTTCTTTGGACCGACGACAAGGGTGAGGTTCAGACAAACATCGGCTATCGCGTGCAGTTCAACAACGCTATCGGCCCGTACAAGGGAGGTATCCGTTTCCACGCTTCTGTGAATTTGTCTATCCTCAAGTTCTTAGGATTTGAACAAACTTTCAAAAATGCACTGACAACATTGCCGATGGGCGGCGGAAAAGGCGGTTCAGACTTCAGCCCGCGCGGCAAATCAGATAAGGAAATCATGCGTTTCTGCCAGGCGTTTATCCTCGAATTGTGGCGTAACCTCGGTCCTGACCGCGACGTGCCGGCAGGCGATATCGGCGTAGGTGGTCGCGAAGTGGGATACATGTACGGCATGTATAAGAAACTCGCTCAAGAACATACAGGTACGTTTACAGGCAAGGGCCTTGACTTCGGCGGTTCTCGTATCCGTCCGGAAGCAACAGGCTTCGGCGCACTCTATTTCGTACAAAACATGTTGCACCGTGTAGGCGACGACATCAAGGGCAAGACAGTGGCTATTTCCGGCTTCGGTAACGTGGCTTGGGGTGCTGCTTTGAAGGCTACTGAACTCGGTGCCAAGGTAGTGACAATTTCCGGTCCTGACGGTTATGTTTATGACCCGGACGGTATTTGCGGTGACAAGATTGACTATATGCTCGAACTTCGTGCTTCAGGCAACGACATCGTTGAACCGTACGTTGAAAAATATCCGAACGCTACATTCTTCCCGGGCAAGAAACCTTGGGAACAGAAAGTGGACATCGCTCTTCCTTGCGCAACTCAGAACGAATTGGCAAAAGAAGATGCCGACATGCTTGTAGCCAACAAGGTACAGATTGTAGCTGAAGTATCCAACATGGGATGTACGCCGGAAGCTATCGATACGTTCATCGAAAACAAGGTTACTTACGCTCCTGGTAAGGCTGTAAATGCCGGTGGTGTAGCAACTTCAGGTTTGGAAATGACTCAGAACGCTATGCACATCACTTGGACAGAAAAAGAAGTGGACGACCGCTTGCACCAGATTATGCGCGACATTCACGAACAATGCGTGAAATACGGTACACAGCCTGACGGTTTCGTCAACTACATGAAGGGTGCCAACATTGCCGGCTTCATGAAGGTGGCTCACGCTATGATGGGACAAGGCTACGTTTAATAATACGAAATACAAGGTCTATGTGGGAAACGGAATTGCCGCGAAGGCAGTTCCGTTTTTTTGTGACTTTTTCACGCTGTGATTGGCGTATTTTTTGATAAGTTTGCAGCGTGATAATCGAAAAAACGGAATCAGCGATGAAACGGAAAAAGATAGTATTTTTCACAGGGGCGGGAATCAGCCGTGAAAGCGGACTGCCTACCTTTCGCGGCGACGGCGGACTTTGGGACACGCTGGACGTGGAGCCCGTTGCCGATGCGCGTTCCTGGTATTCGGGGCGGCGGAGCGACTGCCGGCAGCGAAGGCAGGTGATGCTCGATTTTTTCAATCCTCTGCGGCGTGCCATTCTCGACAGGGAGCCGAACGAGGCCCATCGTCTGATTGCCGCATTGGAAAAGGACTACGATGTGGCGGTCATTACGCAGAACGGCGATGATTTCCATACTCGTGCCGGAAGTTCCGAAGTCGTTTATCTTCACGGCGAGGCTCTGAAAAATGCCAGTACGCTCCATCCCTATGAGCCGATAGAAATCGACCGCAGTCACCCTGACATCCATATCGGCGACAAGGCTCCCGACGGTTCGCAGATACGCCCGTTTGTCATCTTCTTCAACGAGGATATCGACAGGCGGCTGTGGAAGCGTGCCGTGGCTCTTACCCGCGAGGCCGACTATTTTGTGGTGGTCGGTTCCACGATGCTTGTCTTTCCGGCTGCCGATTTGTTGGGAATGTTGCCGCCCGCGTGCCGACTGTTTGTTGTCGACCCGTCGGATGTCAGTCTGCCCGACGGCAGTCCTCGCAGTTTTGTCCACTACCGTTGCGGCGGCGCGGAAGGCGTGAAGCGTTTTTGCGAACAGCTCCGTAGCGAAACGGCGGAATAGTCAGGCAAAGCGGCTGTATTGACTGATAGAAAAATGTTGCTGGTGGCGGAAGCGTAAGCGGCAATATATTAAATAATTACCTTATGTTAGTGTTATGTTTCGTAAAATCTATATCATTGTAGCTTTATTCTGTGCGGCCTGTGTGGCTGCTTATGCAAACAAGCCGGTGTTCAGCAATGCCGATCTCACGGCAACAAGGATTGAACCCGGGGTTATCGTACTTGAAACTTCCGACAAGACCACGCTTTATCTTGTGGAAGGCGACAGCGCCGCTGTGCTCATCGATACCGGCACTTCCATTGCCGATCTTGACAAGGTGGTGGCCCGTATTACGTCAAAACCGGTTCGCGTTGTAGCTACCCACGGTCATATCGACCATGTTGGAAATATCAGGTTTTTCCCTGAATTCTATATGCATCCTGCCGATACGGTGATTGATATTCCACCACTGAAAGAGTACCGTGGGCGGATTCTTCCGATAGCCGACGGCGACCGTTTCGAGTTGGGCGGGCGCACGCTTGAAGTGGTCCATACTCCCGGACATACTCCCGGTTCGGTCACATTGGTTGATTACGCCAACCACATGGCCTTTTCCGGCGACGCTTTCGGCTCCGGTCAGTTGTGGATGCAGGTTCCGCCACAAGTGTCTTTTGCCACTCTTATAGAAAGCTGTGGACGCATGATTGAGATTATGGCTGAAAGGGGAGTTGACAAACTTTATGTAGGCCATTATCCCTATTTGAAATGTCCATTAGGCATTGATTATATGATAGATGTCGACCTTGCAGCCCGTTCCATTGACTCGGGTGATGTGGCTTCGTCAACACGGTTCGACGACAAGGCCCGACTGTTGCGTCATGGTTCCGCTGAGATTGTTTTTCTTCCCGAAGTGGCCGGCCTTCGTCAGCTTGCACCGAAGCAGGTCATGCTTAAACTCGATGATGTGCATTATGGCGAGGAAGGCAACGCCGTGCCTCCGCGTTGGAATCGTTTGGTGGCCTATCTTCAGGCAAACCGACTGAAAGCTAATCTCGGAATTCTCGGTTATTCTCTCCAGTCGGACAGAACCGACTATTTCGACTGGCTTTGCCGTACTGCGGCCATTGACGGCATTGAATTCTGGAACCATGGTTTCCGTAATCGGACGAGCGGTGATGAAACGGGCGAATTTGAACAAGATTTCGCTTCGCAGCAGCAGGCTCTCCGTCTTACCGATTCTCTCTGTATCGCCAAAACTGGCATCACGCTTCATGCCTGGGGACCTCATTGGACGAGTTGTAACGAAGTGACCGACAGTGCCTTGTCGACCGTGCCCAACATTCGTCTTGTCATGGCCGACCGCTCTTTTCCGGAACTGCATCATTACAAGGGGTTGGTAATTCGCGAAACTTTAGAGATGGAATATCCTTATCATAATCCGGATTACCACAAATTCCTCGTCAATTATCTTGGCCGTTGGTGCAATTGCAACACCTTCTATCTGCAAGGGCATCCCAACAGTTGGGACGATGCCCGATGGAATGAGTTTGAACAGATAATAGGACGATTGAAAGCCGACGGCGTTCAGTTTATCAACTTGTCGGAATACATTGTAAATCCCGCCGGCAATTGCCGATGAAAAGATGCCTGCTTTGGAGGTCGCGGAGATTTGCTTGAATGTATGTTTTTCGCTATATTTTGATAATAGGTTGCGGTTCGGCATAGCCAAACTTGAAAACTGCGTTTTCGTTTGTTTCTGCGCTCACCTTTCGCTATATTTAGATAATATAGGATGCGGCTCGGGATAAAAAATAATTGAAACAAGTTTCATTATTTTATTCTCCGCTCACCTTTTCGTATATTTGAAATCAATAGGATGCAGTTCCGACTGCAATCATTTAAATAATTGAAAAAAATGGCGTGCTATAATATTTATTTCAGTCCTACTGGAGGAACAAAGAAAGTTGCCGCATTGGTGGCAAACGGTTTGGCGGATACGGTTTCCGATGTCGATTTGACCGACAATCGGACAGACTTTCAATTGCCTGCGTTGTCGGCCGACGATGTGGCGGTGATTGCCGTGCCGTCGTATAGCGGACGAGTGCCTTCGCCCGCGGTTGATCGCATTGCCCGGTTGCAGGGTAATGGGGCAAAGGCCGTTTTGGTGTGTGTCTATGGCAATCGTGCCTATGAGGATACGTTGGTCGAGCTTCGCGATGTGGTGGTGAACGGTGGCTTTCGTGTAGTGGCGGCTGTTGCTGCCGTGGCGGAACATTCCATTGCCCGACGCTATGCCGCAGGGCGCCCCGATGCCGACGATTGTCGTCAGTTTACGGCTTTTGCCGTCAAGATTCGCGAGCGGCTTTCTTCCGGTAGTGTTGGAGAACCGGCTATTCCCGGCAACCGTCCTTATCGGAAGGCCGGTAAAGTTGGCTTTGTGCCGAAACCCACCCGAAAATGCAACAAGTGCGGAGCTTGCGCACGCAAGTGCCCCGTCGGAGCTATCGATGCCGCCGACTATGGAAAAGTGGACCGCGACAAGTGTATCTCCTGCATGCGTTGCGTAGCCGTTTGTCCTCGCAAAGGCAGAAAAGTCAGCCTCGTGATGCTCTTCGCCGCCAACCTTATGCTGAAAAAAGCCTGCTCCATTCGCAAAGAGAATGAATTGTTTTTGTAGAGCGTGAGTAAATGAAATATGAATTAGTGTGAGAATGCCAATGATATGAGCGAAGAAAAGGATAACGGTAATGTCATTCGGTCTCATAAAACAAAATAGAAGCACGTCCTTTGGGGTTTCCCGGGGGACGTGCTTCGGTTATAAAGCATTCATCGTTTTTTCGGAGTGTGGCGTTAGGCTTTCTCGATGTAGTCGACGAGCCATTTGCCGACTTCGCTGGTGCGGTAGGCTTTGGCACCTTTGGCGGCGATGTCCTCGGTCACTACTTCGGCATCCATCGATGCGCTGACGGCCTTACGCACGAGTTCGGCCTCGGCTTTGAGGTTGAACGAATAGTCGAGCATCATGGCCGCTGAAAGCACGGTGGCCAGCGGGTTGGCGATGTCCTTGCCGGCAGCCTGCGGATAGGAGCCGTGAATTGGTTCGAACACTGATGTGTGGATGCCCACGGAAGCCGACGGGAGCATGCCGAGCGAGCCCGTGATGACGGAACCCTCGTCGGTGAGAATGTCGCCGAACATGTTTTCAGTCACCAGTACGTCGAAGTCCTTCGGCCATTGAATCATGCGCATGGCGGCATTGTCGACATAGAGATACTCGGTTGTCACGTCGGGATATTCGGCGGCGATTTCCTTTGCCACTTCGCGCCACAGACGGGAGGTGGCAAGAATGTTGGCCTTGTCGACCACGGTCACCTTCTTGCGGCGTTTCAGCGCGTATTCGTAGGCAAGGCGCACGATGCGCACGATTTCGTAGCGGTGGTACACACAGGTGTCGTAGGCCGTGTTGCCGTCTTCGCTACGTCCCTGCGGACGTCCGAAGTAGAGGCCGCCGGTAAGTTCGCGGATGCACATGAAGTCGGCACCGTCGACGAGGTCGGCACGCAGCGGCGACTTGTAGATAAGGCTTGGGAACGTGGTCACCGGGCGAATGTTGGCATAGAGGCCGAGTTGCTTGCGCATGGCGAGCAGTCCCTGTTCGGGGCGCACTTTTGCCGTCGGGTCGTTGTCGTATTTCGGCGAGCCGATAGCTCCGAAGAGCACTGCATCCGACTCCATGCAGAGCTTATGCGTTTCGTCGGGATAGGGCGAGCCGGTAGCATCGATGGCGCAGGCACCGACAAGCGCCGTTTCGTATTCCAGTTCGTGGTTGAATTTTTTGCACACGGCTTTCATTACATTCATGGCAACTTCCATGATTTCCGGTCCGATGCCGTCGCCGGGAAGTACAGCAATTTTCAGTTTCATTGTATTTCGTTGTTATATCGTTTTTTTTGTTTTTGTAAGTTCGTTTGATGCCCGGGAGATTAAAAATCCTCTACGATGTTCAGCATCTTGATGGTGGCCTTGATGGCCGATTCGTTCTGGTCGGCATCCAGCCCGATGGTTTTCAGCGTGCGCCCCTTGAATTCCCAGTGGATAGTGGTCTGCACAAGGGCGTCGGTACGTCCGCCCGGCGGGATGTTGACCGCATAGTTGGTCAGCGACGGAAACTCGCGGCGGCGTTGCCCCTTATAGATTTTCTTCATCGCCTTCACGAACGCGTCATACTGTCCGTCGCCCACCGAACTTTCCATATATTCCTTGCCGTTGATTTCCACCTTGACGATAGCCGTAGGGCGCAGGCCCTGCGTGATGGAAAGCTGGTAGTTGATTAGCTTTATCTTGTCGCTGCGGTTGCCGTGTTTCAGCACGTCGGTCACGATGTAGGGCAGGTCCTCTTGTGTCACGATTTCCTTCTTGTCGCCCAACTCGATGATACGTTGCGTCACTTTCTTGATGTTTTCCTCGCTCAGTTCCAGTCCGATGGCTTCCAGATTGTTGCGTATGTTCGCCTTGCCCGACAGCTTGCCCAGCGCGTATTCGCGCGTACGGCCGAAGCGTTCCGGCATCAGATTGTTGAAATAGAGCTTGTCCTTGCTGTCGCCGTCGGCATGAACGCCGGCACACTGCGTAAACACATTTTCGCCGATAATCGGCTTGTTGAACGGAATTGCCACGCCCGAGTACGACTCCACGATGCGACTCACGCGGTTGATTTTCGTTTCGTCGATGCCCGTTTGCAGTTTCAGCATGTCGTGGATAATCGCCACGGCACTCGACAGCGGAGCGTTGCCCGCACGTTCGCCCAGTCCGTTCACCGTCGTATGCACGCCCGAAGCTCCCACCTTCAGCGCCGCAAAGAGGTTCGACGTTGCCAGGTCGTAGTCGTTGTGGGCATGGAAGTCGAAACGCAGTTCCGGGTATTCCTTCACCATCTTTTTCACGAGGTCGAACGTGTCGTAGGGGTCGAGTATGCCCAGCGTGTCGGGTAGCATGAAACGTTCGATGGGGGCATAGCGCAGCTTGTCCATCATGTTGAACACATATTCCGGCTTGTCCTTGATGCCGTTCGACCAGTCCTCCAGATATACGTTCACTTTCAGTCCTTTGGCTACGGCAATGTTCACCTCCTTCAGCACATCCTCGATGTGCTCTTCCGGCGTTTTCTTCAACTGTCCGCGACAATGCCTTTCACTGCCCTTGCAGAGCAGGTTGATAACCTTTCCGCCGGCTTCGCGTATCCACTCCGCCGACAGTCCGTTGTCGACGAAGCCCAGCACTTCCACTTTTTCGAGATGTCCGTTCTTTCCCGCCCAGTCGCAGATACGCTTGAGCGTGTCGAACTCCCCCGACGACACCCGGGCCGACGTCACTTCTACACGGGGGATATGGAGCTCTTCCACCAGCAGCTTGAAAATGCTCAGCTTTTCGCTCCTGGTGAAGCTCACCCCCGAGGTCTGCTCGCCGTCGCGGAGGGTTGTATCCATTATTTCAATGAGAGGATACCTCATAGATTGCAAATTTATTGGTTAGTTTTCTCGTATGCTTCAATTTTGTCCTTGTTTGTCAGCAGGAAGTCGATGTCGTCGAGGCCGTTCATCAGGCAATGCTTCTTGTAGGCATTGATTTCGAAATGCTCCGTTCGGCCTGTGGCGTTGTTCGTAATCGTCTGCTCCGGCAGGTTGACCGTCACTTCCATTTTAGGATTGCTGAAAATGGAGTCGAACAGTTCCTGAAGGAATTCCTCGCTGACCACTACCGGAAGAACAAAATTGTTCAGTTCATTGTTCTTGTGGATGTCGGCAAAAAAGCTCGACACCACTACGCGGAAACCATAGTCGGCAATTGCCCATGCGGCATGCTCGCGGCTCGAACCCGAACCGAAATTCTTGCCGGCTACCAGCACCTGGCCGCCGTAGGTAGGGTCGTTCAGCACGAACGAGTCGATTTTGTTGCCCTGCTTGTCGTATCGCCAGTCGCGGAACAGGTTTTCGCCGAAGCCCTCGCGTGTGGTGGCTTTCAGGAAGCGGGCAGGAATGATTTGGTCGGTGTCCACGTTCTCCAGCGGAAGCGGAACACAGGTGCTCTGTATGATGTTGAATTTCTGTTTCATCGTTTTTTCGGTTTAAAATGGGATAGGGGGTTACATAAGTTCGCGCGGGTCGGTGATGACACCTGTCACAGCCGCAGCCGCAGCCGTCAGCGGACTTGCGAGCAACGTGCGTGAACCCGGACCCTGACGGCCCTCGAAGTTGCGGTTGCTTGTCGATACGGAATATTTTCCTGCCGGAATCTTGTCCTCGTTCATTGCCAGACATGCCGAGCAGCCCGGCTGGCGGATTTCGAATCCTGCGGCTTCCAGCACCTTGTCGAGCCCTTCCTCACGAATCTGTGCATCGACCATCCAAGAGCCCGGCACGAGCCATGCCGTGATGCGGTCGGCTTTCTTGCGGCCTTTGACGATAGAAGCGAAGGCACGGAAATCCTCGATGCGGCCATTGGTGCAGGCTCCGAGGAACACGTAGTCCACCGGCTTGCCCAACAGCTTTTCTCCCGGACGGAAGCCCATGTAGTCCATTGATTTCAGGAATGAGCCTTTTTCCGTTTCGCTCATGCCGTCGGTTGTCGGAATGGCTTCCGTGATGCCCATGCCCATACCCGGATTGGTTCCGTAGGTAATCATCGGCTCGATGTCTTCGGCCTTGAACGTCACTTCCTTGTCAAACACCGCATCGTCGTCGCTGCGGAGCGTTTTCCAATAGGCGAGAGCCTTGTCCCATCCTTCGCCTTTCGGTGCGTATTCGCGGCCCTTGATGTATTCGAATGTCGTTTCGTCGGGAGCCACCATGCCTCCGCGTGCGCCCATTTCAATCGAGAGGTTGCACAGTGTCAGGCGGCCTTCCATCGACAGCGAGCGGACAGCCGAGCCGGCATATTCCACGAAATAGCCCGTTGCGCCGCTGGTGGTCATTTTTGACATCATGTAGAGTGCCACATCCTTTGCTGTAACGCCTTTTTTCAGCGTGCCGTCGACGGTGATGCGCATTGTTTTCGGGCGTGTCTGCAAAATGCACTGCGAAGCCAGCACCATTTCTACCTCGCTCGTTCCGATGCCGAACGCTACGGCACCCATGGCACCGTGGGTCGACGTATGCGAGTCGCCGCAAACAATCGTCATGCCCGGCAGCGTCAGTCCGCGTTCCGGTCCCACCACGTGGATAATGCCGTTTTTCGGGTTCATCATGCCGAAGTGGTTCAGTCCGAATTCTTTCGCATTCCTTGCCAGTGTGTCGACCTGTGTGCGCGACACCTCGTCGGCAATCGGTTTATCCTGATTGCGCGTCGGCGTATTGTGGTCGGGCATGCAGAATATTTTTTCCGGACGCAGGCATTTGATGCCGCGTGCGCGGAGACCGTCGAAAGCCTGAGGGCTTGTCACCTCATGGCAATAAAGGCGGTCGATATACAGTTGGGTAGGACCTTCGTTCACAGTCTGCACTACGTGCTTGTCCCATATTTTGTCAAAAAGCGTGTTCATTGATTATATTTTAAATTTGTTGATACAGTCGATATATGCTTCCACCGAAGCGGCGATGATGTCCGTGTTCGCGCCGAAACCGTAGTAGAGGTGTCCGTCGTATTCCACTTGCATGTGCACCTTGCCCATGTCGTCGCTTCCCTTGCTGATGGCCTGGATGGTAAATTCCTTGATGGTCATCTGGCGTTCGATGATGCGTTTCAGCGCGTTGATGGCCGCATCCACCGGACCATTGCCCGTAGCCGCCGCCTCGAAATGTTCGCCGCTGATGTTAAGCCCGATGCTTGCCACCGGACGGATGCCCACGCCGCTCGTCACTTGCAGGTATTCCAGCTTGATGCGGTGGTTCTGTGTGCGGTCGGCTCCTGCGAGCAAGAGAATGTCGTCGTCGTTGATGTCCTTCTTCTTGTCGGCAAGTTTCAGGAATGCCTCGTAAATCTTGTCGAGCTTTTCGCCTTCCGCCTTTACGCCGAGAATGGAAAGACGGTTCTTCAACGCCGCACGTCCGCTGCGTGCCGTCAGAACTATCGAGTTGTCGTCGATGCCCACGTCCTGCGGATTGATGATTTCGTAGGTCTGCACGTTTTTCAGCACGCCGTCCTGATGGATGCCCGACGAGTGGGCAAATGCGTTTCGTCCGACAATCGCCTTGTTGGGCTGTACGGGCATGTTCATCAGGCTCGATACAAGCCGGCTGGTCGGGTAGATTTTCTGCGTGTTGATGTTGCAGTCGATGTCAATGTCCTTGTGGCATTTGATAATCATCGCAATTTCTTCCAAAGCCGTGTTGCCGGCGCGTTCGCCGATACCGTTGATGGTCACTTCCACCTGTCGTGCGCCGTTCAGCACACCGCTCATCGTGTTGGCCGTTGCCATGCCCAGGTCGTTGTGGCAGTGGGTAGAAATGATGGCCTTTTCGATGCCCTTCACGTTTTCCATCAGATAGCGGATTTTTGCTCCATATTCCGCCGGCAGGCAGTAGCCCGTCGTGTCGGGAATGTTGACCACCGTTGCTCCGGCAGCAATTACCGCCTCGATGACACGTGCCAGATATTCGTTTTCGGTACGTCCTGCATCTTCCGCATAAAATTCCACATCGTCCACAAAGCGGCGCGCATACTTAACGGCTGCCACCGCGCGCTCGATGATTTCCTCTCGGTTGGAGTTGAATTTATATTTGATGTGCGAATCCGATGTGCCGATGCCCGTATGTATGCGCTTGTGTTTGGCAAATTTCAGCGCTTCGGCTGCTACGTCGATATCTTTCTGCACGGCCCGTGTCAGTGCACAGATTGTTGGCCATGTCACCGCCTTGGAGATTTCGATGACAGAATTAAAGTCACCCGGGCTTGAAATGGGAAATCCTGCCTCAATGACATCTACTCCCAATGCCTCCAGCGCTTTTGCCACCTGAATTTTCTCTACCGTATTCAGCTGGCATCCGGGCACCTGTTCGCCGTCGCGCAGTGTTGTGTCGAAAAAGAATAATCTGTTGTCCATAGTTTATTGCAAAATAAAAAGCCTTTCTCGTCATGAAGAAAGGCCTACGTTGTTACTCATTAAAATAAATACAGCAAAACAATAACCCCTTCTATTCCGGTGTGCAAATAATTAGACCTGATAGAAGAATACCAATAATTGATATGTTAATGCTTTGATTTGTCATACTTGAATCGTTTCTGGTTGCAAAATTATATAATTCTGCGGAAAAACAAAATAAAATATCAATAAAATGTGCTTAAAAATTATATTTTGATAGAAAAACCGGCATAAAAACAAAAAGATTGGGCACCGCCATAGCGACGGTGCCCAATCGGAAAATTATAAGAATCAGCTTTTAACTGTCAGTCATTCATTACTTTTTGATGAAGCGGACAGTTGTGTTGTTGATCTTGGCGATATACATGCCAGAAGTCAGACCGCTGACATTGATAGTGGCCTTGTTGCCGTTGACATTGACGTCAGCATTGACAGCTGCACCAGATACACTGTAAACAGCCACGCTGTTGATAGCAGATGCCATTTCGACGTTCACTACATCGACTGCAGGATTCGGGTAAACAGCCACATGTTCGGCAGCCACATTTTCAACGGAGCTTTCGTTGACCATGATTGTGCCTTCCGCCGGAGTTTCGATCGTGTTGTCGACACCCGGAAGAGCGTAGCGGATGATTGCACCCTGAGTTGCCACGTACAAGTTGTTTGCATAGTCGAATGCGAGCTGATAAGAAGCCTGTGCGCTGGCAATCTTGTATTTGTATGCCAATGCCGGAGTGCCTTCGTTCCAAGTCAAGTCGTAGACAACGATGTTGCCGTCGCCGTCAGCGATAGCCAGCAAGTTGTTGGCAGCGTTGATTCCGAAACCTGAACCGTTGCAACCGTTGAGGTCTTCACCGTTTGATTTACCGGAGTTGTAGAGGACAGAACCTTCTTTGCTTACATAGATCAAAGCCGGAACATCGCCGGTGTTGTTGCCAGCGTAACGAGTCTGAGATGCCCAGAGACCGTTTTCAGCAGCTACTACATGAACGTTGGTGTTCGGAAGAAGTTTTGAAGCATCGTCGTAAACGAATGTCGGAGCCTGGTTCCAAGTCTTGGCTTCGCCTACATCGTAGCGGAGCAGCTTGTTGCCGGCGTTGCCTGCAGGATAGTCTTCACAGAATGTGTAGATAGAACCGTTGCAGAAGTCGCTGCCGGTTGTACCGCCACCGATAGCTGTGCCGTTGTTGGTGATTTGGCCGGTAGCGTCGCGATCACCGTCGAAGAAGTTAGTGATTTCGTATGTTTCCGGATCCATCAGGAACAGACCTCCGTGAGCGTCCGACCAGTCGGAAATCATCAATGTACCGTCGTCCATCATGCCCAAACGGAATGGAGAAGAAGAGTTGCTTGCATCGAATTCTGTGTTGCCAATTGCAGCCTTCACTTCAGTCATGTCAGGAGCATATACATAGATGCCAAGGTTGTTTGTTCCGTCCTTAGAGTTAGAAGCGTAGATAGTACCGAATGTCTTGCTTGCCGGGTTGTTGTTTACATAAACACCACGACCGTAGGTGTAAGGTATGGAGTTTGTAACAGCCGGAGTTGCAGCCTTGACGTTTTCAACTTCGATAGCCCAAGCGATTTCGCCGGCAGGGATTTCTGTATTTTCTACTGTGAATGTGTTTTCACCTGCAGTTACAGCACCCAAAGCAACGCGTCCGAGTTCTTCGCCTGAAGTTGCGTTCTTGAATATTACGTTTGCATTCGGGGCGTCGAATGTAGCGTTGAATGTGAATTCTGTACTGCCGTCGCCAACATTTGCAGTCAGATTGCGTGCAAATGCAGAAACGCTTGTCGGTTGTTCTGTACCGGCTGTTGTGAATTTAGAAATCTTACCGTCGCGTGAAACATAAAGTTCGATTTGAGCGTCGGTTACCACTTCATAGTCGTCAGTTGTAACGACTGCTCTACCCATTGCACTTACTGCAGCAGCTTCTGCAGCGTCGATGTTTGTATTGGCAGTTGTAATCATTTGTGCCTTGTCCAAACCATCAGTAATGTCGAACATTGCAACACCTACACTCTTGCCTTCTTCGATTGTCGGAGCAACCATTACGTCGCGTCCTGAATATTTGAAGTAGTTGGCGCTGCGTGACTCTACGTTGCAGAGTTCTTCCGACATTTTGCCCAATTCAATCATCGGTTGAACCGGAGTGCTGTTGAATTCATATTCGATAGGAGCGATAGCCTTGCTGTCTACGATGATGTTTGATTTGCCACGCGGAGAAATTGTGAATTGGAAATCTTCACCCCATTCATCAAGCGAATTAGGTTGGTTACGCATATTTGCCCATGAACCGTCAGCTACGTTGTAGTTGATGATACGGATACCGTTTGACCATCCGGATTTACTTGGAACGAAGATGTTGCAATCGTCAGAAGAACCGCTGACAGCCATTGTTTCACCAGTATAACCGGCGTAGAGGGCAGCAGATGCATCAAGTCCTTTTGATTCGTACCAGATTGTCGGAGCTGTACCTTCTTCCAGATTATCCCACTTATAGATACGGAATGTACCCATTTCGCCGTATTCTTCTGTCTGGAATTGGATGATTGACTTGTTACATGCAACGAGTACGCCGTCGGCTGTGAAACCAATATCGGAAATAGGATATAGGTCTTGTGCATAGGTCATCCAATCGTTGTAGTCGGCTTCGTCAGTCATTGATTTTACCTGTTCGTTGTAAACGTTACCGTCTTCAACTACTACGTTGTCAGTTGTATTCAGCGTTTTTACCAATGCTTTGGTGTCGGCGTCAAATACGTAGATATACGGAGTTCTGTTTTCGTCAACGGCGAGAGTATAGATAAGATTGTCGCGAAGAATTGTACGGCGTACAGTCTTGCCGGCCAATACGTCGGCTTCATCTTTTACTTGTGCTTCGTCAACGTAAGTTTGTGTAAAGTTGTATTCAGAACCAAGTTGGAATGCCGGGTTGTTTACCAAATCCGGATAGTTTTCATAAACTACTGCCGGTGGCTCATAGCCTTCAGCTTCAAGGAATGCTTTTACATAAGAAGTTTCGTTAGCTTTTACCGTTACCGGAGCCAAGTATTCTTCGAATGCTTCCTTATAGCCTTCAGCTGCATATGAAAGGGTATATTCACCCGGTTCGAGGTCAGTGAAAATGAACGCACCGTTCCATTCGTTGTCGGTGGTGTATGTTTTCACTACCTGTCCGTCTTTGCTAAGAGTGACTGTAACACCGTTCAACGGTTTGTACTGGTCATCGGTGCGGGCTGCCGGAGTGTAGTACTGGTGTGAGAATTTTTCATGAAGGTCGCGAACGATACCGTAGATTTCACCGGTTGTTTCTGCTTTCCAACCCATATAGTCGATAAGACCTCTTGCATAGAGATGGCCTTCGAGGCGGCAAACGTCGTCGTTCATGGCACGTTGACGAGCCGGTTGGTAAGTGTGGAAGTAACCTTCTACCAGGAATCCCGGAACGCTGTGGAGCAGAACACCAAGATAACCTTCATATTGGTTTCCGTTATTTTCGATTATTTGTGAACTGCCGTAGAAGGAAATATCACCGCGAACATTCTTGTTGTCCATTGAATAGTAGCTCCAAGTCTGATGTTCGTTCGAATATCCGTATGGCCAGATGTGTTCAGCCAAAGCACGGCTGCCCGGACAAGCTTCTTCAGCGTCTGTACCGCGATACAGGTAAAGAGGGTAGTTTGTTGAGGTTCCTTCAGAAGCTGCATTTGAGTGAACAGAGATAAAGATGTCGAAGTTGTTGGCTTCTACTTCTTCACGGATTTCTGACAGGTTACGGTTGTAGGCAAATTCGTTTTCTCCGCCTTTAACGTATGGATAAGGACCAACTTTTACGTGCGACATAACGATGTGCTGGCTCAAGTCGAGAGCAGCACCAACACGTGTCGGGTTGTCGTTTGTCTGGTTCTTTGTGCGGTCGAAAGGAACACCTGCTTCCACCAGTTCGTCAAGTATTGAGAAACACTTGTGCAGGTTGGTGTTTGATTCAAAGAAACCGGTAGTGTCGACATCGGCGCTATTGTACGGTTCGCGGCCGATGGTTGGCAGTGGACGGTCGTTCGGACTCCAGCTGCCGTGTCCCGGGTTAAGATATATTCTGACTTCTTCTGCCGTTTTGTTGGCAAAAATGCTTCCGCAGGCCAAAACTGTAAGTGCAGAAGCCATTAATAGTCTGCGTTTCATGTCGTATTATTTAGTTTTTACATTAATGATGTATGCTTCTCCACTTGGAGTTGTGAATGAAATGATATTGCCGGCTTTATTGGCTGACGGGTACATGGCAATCTGTTTTCCGTCGGTAACTTCCTGACGAACGAGTGTTTTGCTGTCGATAGCAATGATTTTCGAGTCAGTGATGTTGTAGCCGTTGTCGGAATCCAACATACCGATAACGATGTTGTTGTCATACCATTTCGGAGCGCGGATTACACCGATAAAGCGGGCGTTCTTTCCGTCAATGTCGCATACATAGGCACCTTTGGTTGACAGGTAGTAAAGGATTTTAGTTCCGTCGGGTGATACAGACGGCCACAGGTAGCTTTGTCCGCTTTGTCCGTTCGGAGAAATCACTTTTGTCTTTCCGTTGCGTGTTACGAGCAATTGGCCGTACTTGATGGAAACCACCGGTGTGCTTTTGTTGACCGATGTGTTGTTGTAGGCTTTAGTCGTAAGTTTTCCGTTGTTGACAGCATAGACAGCCTGTTTTCCGACTGTTACGCCTTCAAGGTCGCGTGTTGCTTTTACAATGGTTTTCACTTCACCTGTTGAAAGGTTCTTAGATTTGAGCGATGTTTTTCTCAGGCGGTTAGCGTCTACTTCTGTTTCACGGTAGATGATCGTGTTTCCGTCGTCAAGAATTTTTACGTCATAACCCGAGCCTTGGGCTGTTGTGACTACCGAAAGCTTTCCTGTTGCAAAGTCGTACTTTTGGAGTCCCGGTTTCAGCTGGTCGGAAACGAGCATATAGTCGCCGTTCGGACTCATTGTTGAAACATAAGGTGTTACGCCTTCCGGAAACTTGACTTGCTGGATAGAAGTCACGTCAAGAAGTTGCGCAAATCCAATCGCACTGCTGCACAGGAGCATTACTGAAAAAATAATTTTTTTCATAGTGATTGAAATTTAGATAGGTTTGTAAATAAAATTGTTAAGGTTAATTTGTAGCGTAAATTTAGCGGTTAATTTTATATGTTGGTTACATTTTTTTGAAAATTATAGACTTTTAACCATAAAAAAAGCAACGGGAAATTTTTCCCGTTGCTTTCCATAAACACATTATAGATGAAAAACTTTATTTAATCAAGTACTGTGAACTGATTGATTCGTATTCGTGTACGCGACGGATTGTGTCGGCGAACAAAGGTGCGATAGTAAGGATGGTAGCCTTCTTGCACTCTTTCTTGAACGGAATACTGTTAGAGAAGATGATTTCAGTCAGAGCGCAGTTGTCAACGCGTTCAGAAGCAGGGTCGCTCATGATAGCGTGTGAAGCGAGTGCGCGAACTGATTTTGCACCTTTTGACTTCATCAAGTCGGCAGCCTTAGTGATTGTGCCGGCTGTGTCAACCATGTCGTCAACAAGGATAACGTCCTTGCCTTCAACTTCACCGATGACAGTCATGTTTTCTACTACATTGGCTTTTGCACGCTGTTTGTGGCAGAGTACCAAAGGCACATTGAGATATTTAGCGTAGCTGTTGGCACGTTTAGCACCACCAACGTCAGGAGTAGCAATAACAAGGTCCTTAAGATTCAATGACTGAATGTAAGGGATAAAGATTGAAGAAGCGTAGAGGTGGTCAACCGGTACGTTGAAGAAACCTTGGATTTGGTCTGCGTGAAGGTCCATTGTGATCAAACGGTCGATACCGGCTGCACTAAGCAGGTCGGCAACCAATTTGGCAGCAATTGACACACGCGGTTTGTCCTTGCGGTCCTGACGAGCCCAACCGAAATAAGGAACAACAGCAATAACTGATTTAGCTGAAGCACGCTTAGCAGCGTCGATCATCAGCAAAAGTTCCATCAGGTTGTCGCTGTTCGGGAAAGTGGACTGTACCAAGAACACTTCGCAACCACGGATAGATTCTTCGAACGATACTTCGAATTCACCGTCGGCAAAATGCTGGATGTTCATTTTACCTAATTCTACACCAAGTTCTGCACAAATTGCTTCAGCGAGATACTGAGATTTTGTGCCGGAAAAAATCTTAAAAGGAGGCAAGTTGTTGTTCATAGCTTTGAGCTGAAAAATTTTTTGCAAAAATACATATAAATTATGTATTCGGTGACTTCTTTGTGGAAGTTTTTTCATTTTTATTTTTCACGGCTTTGCTTTTCGGGAATTTGATTTTCCATAAAGCTGCACCGTTTCCAGCCAACTCGACATGGAAAGGCTCTGATTCAGAGAGCGTTTTTTTCGCTTTCTTTCCGGTCAGCAGTTCGGTGGCCATGAATGTTCCTTTTTGCATATTCAGTACGTCGAATGCATGCTGGGGAATGGTGATGTCGCACGAAAAAGCACAACCGGCAAAGTTGACGGCTATTACAATCACTTCGTTGTCATAGACGCGGATGTAGGTGTAGACATTGTGAGGGTTGAATGTCGGATTGTTGTAGTTGACGTACATGACATCGAAGAAACTGCCTTTGCAGATGGCTTTTTCCCTTGTTGCAAGTTTCAAGAGGGTGGCATAGGTTTCACGAAGCTGTATTTCGTCGGCCGACAGGTGGTCGTAGTTGCATTTACCGTTATTGTACCATCGTTGCAGAGTTTTTACTCCCCAATAGTCAAAAATCGTTGTACGTCCGTCGCGTCCGCTGAAGCCTTCTGCATCTTCGGCACGTTCGCCGAGTTCCTGTCCGGCATATATCATCATTGGGCCGTTGTTGATGGTTGCTGCAACTACCAGTGAGGGCAGAACCAGGTGGGCGTTGCCGGCATATTCGCGTGAGGCGAAACGCTGTTCGTCGTGATTCTCAAGGAAGTTGAGCATGTGGCGTGCAATGCCTTCCACAGTCTGCCAACAGCCTGTAATCTGTGCGGCGGAAATGTTGTGGCACTGGATTCCGCGCAATGTGTCGTAGAGGTTTACCTTGTCGTAGAGGTAGTCGAAACCTCCGCGATAAATATAGTCGCGGTAGATGTGCACGTCGTAGAGCTCGGCGATGAATTTGATGTCAGGATATTTTTCCTTAACCTGGGATATAGCCCATTGCCAGAATTCAACCGGCACCATGTGCGCCATGTCGCAACGGAAGCCGTCGACACCTTTGCCTGCCCAGAAACGCAGTATGTTGAGCATTTTGAACCATGTGTCGGGAATCGGGGAGAAGTGGGTGGAGCCGTTGCCGTAGTCGATACCGTAGTTCAGTTTTACGGTTTCATACCAGTCGTACTGATTGGGGAACGCGTGGAAACAGTCGTTGCCTGACGCTTTTGCCGGAAATTCGTTGTAGGCATCGTCACCGCTACCGAGGTCGAAGCTCGGCGAGAATTTCTGGCGGGGAATATAATAGAAATTGTTGTTCGGACTGAAGAATACGCTTGTATCGTCGTCGGCACTGAAATCCTTAATGCCGGCAGGTGCCACATCCGAATGGTATTGGCGTGCCACATGATTTGGCACGAAGTCAATGATTACTTTCATGCCGCAGTCGTGGGTACGCTTCACGAGTGCTTCGAATTCCTTCATGCGGTTGGGCACGTCGACAGCGAGGTCGGGATCAATGTCGTAGTAGTCCTTTATGGCATATGGAGAACCGGCATTGCCTTTGACGATATGTGGATTGTCGGGACGTATGCCGTAGCGTTCGTAGTTGGTTTTTGTGGCGTGTTCAATTACTCCTGTATACCAGATGTGAGTGATTCCCATGTCGGCCAGGGAGTTGAGCACCGTTTCGGTTATGTCGTTCAATTTTCCGCAGCCGTTCTGCTCGATGGTGCCGTTGGGCACACAGTTGGTGTTCATGTTGGTGAACAGACGGGTGAAAATTTGATAGATGATAAGTTTGTCGTTCATATTATTTTGACAATTTGTCGATTAGTTTTGTACTTTCAATGACTTGGACTGCTTTCTGGTAGCCAATGTTGAAAAGCTTGTCCATCTCCTGTATGCTGAATGCCGTGTAGTTGCTCGCTTCTTCTGTCTTGATGACAACATCACAAAGGCGCATGTCGGGAGTTGCATTATATTTGACGAGCAGGTCGAAGCTGCGTTGTGCCACGGAAAGCAGTGTCGGCTTGTAGGGTTTGTTGACGATGGGCTGGCAGTTGGCTCCAATCAGGATGTCACATTGGCGCCGAATGGCCCAAGCCGGAAGATTTCGGACTACGCCTCCATCCACATAATTGATTCCGTTGATTTTATGAGGACGGAAAATGATGGGAATGGAGCAGGAGGCTATCACTCGGTCGATGATTCCTCCAGATTCAAACTTAACCGGCACACCGTGGTCAAAGTCCGTCGCGCAGACAATGGTCGGCAGTTTCAGTTCTTCGATATTCGTGACAGGCAGGTTTGCTTTCAGGAATTTTGCCAAACCGTCGAGCTTGAAAAATCCGTCTTTGGGAATACCGAGGTTGATGAAATCCGAGAAATGGGAATTTTTGAACATGTCGAGAATCTCCTTGTAGCCGTAGCCACTGGCATAGAGTACGGACACAATGGAGCCGGCGCTGACACCCGATATGATTTCGGGCTTTATGCCATATTCGTCAAAAGCCTTCAGTATGCCCACGTGGACAAATCCCTTTGCCCCGCCACCGCTCAATGCGAGTCCGACATGGTGTTTTCTTGCTGGTTTGTCAAGCATAATGCGATTTTGAATGATACAAACTTACAACAAATTAGTAAATCGAGCAAAAGTCGGCGTGTAAAATTTTAAACCCAAAACGGTCATTCGACCGCCAATCAAGGTTTTGCTATTGATTGTGTGCGATAGTTGGCTCTTTAGTTGCCTTCCGCATTGCTGTCTGCATCTTGCTTCCTGCTTTTCTCGATGTAGCCCGCTACATCTTCGATAAAGGCAGAAAACAATCTGCCTGACAGCAATACGCAATCCAATATAAAGTCTAATGACCGATTTGGGTTTATGAAAAAGCGACGGGCGAAATGCCGTCGGCAAATCGTCCGTCGCTGTAACGTATGTGTCCTTTTTTCGGAGAGGTTTATTTCAAAAGCTCGACTGAACGTTTCAGGAATTCGTCGAGAGCCTGGCCTTTGAGCAGGTTGTTTCCGAGGAGTGCCAGGTCGATAAGCTGCTTGATAAGCGGGTTGCTTGCAGCGTAGGTGCGGATAGCTTCGTTTTCTTCCTTACGGATACTTTCAGCTTTGGCTTCGTTTTCCGTAATCTGCAACTTTTCGGCTTCCGTTGCATCCTTCTTGTCGCGGAGTTCGGCAACAGTTTTGTTGATGGAGTCGATGGATTCTTCCATAGGCATCACCTTGTCGTTCAATGCGGCTTTCGCATCGTCCATCACACGTTTGATGAGCGGGTGCTCGGTGTTGAGGATTACACTGTAGGAGTCAGGCAGATCACCATAGAAGCTCATGCCGCTTTGCATTGCTGCCATTTCCTTCATGCGTCGCATGTATTCGCTCTGTGTGATTTGTACCGGTTGGGTATTTTCGCTGAGCGCTTCGAACGACACAAGGAATTCGCTCTTTTCTACTGTTGGGATTTGTGACTTGAACAGTTCGGTCATGATGTTGCGTTCCGAAGTAGAAAGCTCGGCAGTCTTGCGGTCTTCCTTCACAATGAGGTTTTCAATCACATCGCTGTCGACACGCACGAATCTCGATTTTTCGAGCTTGCGTTCCAACAGTCCGACAAAGTGGCTGCCCAACTGGTCGTCGATGACAAGCACATCGTATCCCTTGTCGGTAGCCGCCTTGATATAGCTGTACTGTGCTGTCTTGTCGGTAGTGTAGAGATAGATGAGGTTGCCGTCCTTGTCAGTCTGGTTGCTTTCGATGAGCTGCTTGTATTCGTCGAGCGTGAATTTCTTGTCGTCGGTGTTTGGCAGAAGGGCAAACTTCATGGCCGAATCACAGAACTTGTCGTCGGTCAGCATGCCGTACTCGATGAAAATCTTGATGTCGTTCCATTTTTCTTCAAACTCCTGACGGCGTGTCTTGAAAATGTTTTCAAGCTGCGAAGCCACCTTCTTTGTAATATAGGAAGAGATTTTCTTTACGTTGGCATCGCTCTGGAGATAAGAACGTGACACGTTCAACGGAATATCCGGTGAGTCGATGACACCGCGCATAATCATCATGAAGTCGGGCACTACGCCTTCTACTGAATCTGTTACGAACACCTGGTTGCAGTAGAGCTGTATGCGGTTCTGCTGTGCATCGAGGTTGTTTTTCAGTTTCGGGAAATAGAGGATACCGGTCAGCGTGAACGGGAAGTCAACGTTCAGGTGAATCCAGAACAACGGGTCTTCGTTGCCCGGATATAGTTCGTGGTAGAACTTCAGATAGTCCTCGTCTTTCAGTTCGGACGGCTGAAGAGTCCATGCCGGCTTGGTGTCGTTGATGACATTATCTTCCTCCGTGTCGACAAATTTTCCGTCCTTCCATTCCTGCTTTTTGCCGAATACGATAGGCACAGGGAGGAACTTGCAGTACTTCTTCAGCAAGGATTCGATTTTGTCCTTTTCCAAAAATTCCTTGCATTCGTCGTCAATGTAAAGAATGATGTCCGTACCGCGTTCTGCCTTTTCGATTTCTGTCAATTCGTATTCCGGTGAACCGTCGCATACCCAGCTGATGGCCTTTGCACCTTCTTTATAAGAGAGTGTGCGGATTTCGACTTTCTTGGATACCATGAAGGCAGAGTAGAAGCCCAAACCGAAGTGGCCGATGATGGCATTGGCGTTGTCCTTGTATTTGGCAAGGAATTCTTCTGCACCGGAGAATGCGATTTGGTTGATATATTTTTCAACGTCTTCTGCGGTCATACCGATACCGGCATCGGAAACGGTCAATGTTCCGTTTTCCTTGTCGAGGGTCACGCGAACCTTCAGGTCGCCGAGTTCGCCCTTGAATTCGCCGCAGGAAGAAAGTGTTTTCAGTTTTTGAGTTGCGTCGATAGCGTTGGAAACGATTTCACGAAGAAAAATGTCGTGGTCGCTGTATAAGAATTTTTTGATAACCGGAAAAATGTTTTCCGTAGTTACTCCAATTTTTCCTTTTTGCATGATTGTTTGTATTTTTTGTTGTAATGAGCTACGGATTCTTTGTCACAAGTACTGTTACTTTTTTGCACCGTACTTTCCGGTTCCCATCCGATCATTTTATGTATCCGCCCCTTGCACTGATTCTCACACTTATCATAAATCTGCTTCTTGCGAAACCATTTCTCATGCTGATGGAGCGAATCCGTACTATGATCAACGCTGATCTGGAATCACGTATCTGGAAGATTCTCTGCTCCCTCCCTGCTTTGTTTATTCTAATTGCCAGTATTGCACAATTCTCAAGCATAATAAATCTTTCCACCAATATAATTGTCCATGCTATGTTTGTATTGTTTGCAGTATTTGCTTTCATAGTATATGCCGTATTCTTCAGTGTCATGGGATACATCCGCAGCAAACAGGAAGAACAGCGGATTTCCGAGCGCATGCTGGAAAGCTATCGTAATCAGGCAGAAAACAATGAACATATCCTGGAAATACACCATGAAATCCGGCATCATATGAATGCCCTGTCCTCCTATCTTAAGCAGGAGGACTGTGCAGGTGCCAGACAGTATATACAGAAATTTACTGAAGAAGTCGAACAGCTTCCTTTTGTCACCTACACAGCCAATGCTCTGGTCAATTCCATCCTTTCAGAATTTGCAGAACGTGCCAGCCGTTATAAAGCCATAGTGGAGTACAGTATTATCATTGGCAGAAGACTCAACATGGAAGATATTGATTTGTGCCGGATGTTGACAAATATATTGGAAAATGCAGTAGAAGGGTGTCAGAAGGTTTCTGAAGAACAACGGATCATCCGGCTGAATCTCCATTCAAAGGGAAATTTTCTGTTTATTAAATGTGAAAACTCCTGCAATGAGGATAACCTGAGAATCACGAATGGAAAATATAAATCCAGTAAAAAGAACAGTGACAAACACGGTTACGGTCTTAAGA